>Ga0302192_10002956_pt1 | contig 10628 bp, 6 predicted proteins | sample II_Bog_E3_2_FD_200230 | JGI IMG/M metagenome (GOLD analysis project Ga0302192, IMG submission 200230) | Peat permafrost microbial communities from Stordalen Mire near Abisko, Sweden - II_Bog_E3_2 | ecosystem: Environmental > Terrestrial > Soil > Wetlands > Peat | place: Sweden: Abisko, Stordalen...
CCGGAGATTACCGTGCAGGCGCAGAGCCTGGCTGCCGGGGCTCCTGATTTCTACAGCAAACTCAAGAAGATTACTGAATACATCCAGAAGAACATCCAGTACTTTATTGTGTCGCGTGGCATCAGTGGCTGGCAGGCGCATTATGCGGGCGACATTTTCAGGAATCGTTACGGCGATTGCAAAGACAAGACCACGCTGCTGATCTCAATGCTTTCGGCCGTGGGTATTCAGGGGCACTATGTGATGGTCGACGATCATCGCGGCGTCGTCGATCCCGAAGCGCCATCGTTTTACGGCAACCATATGATTACCGCGATCGAAGTGCCTGCCGATGTGAACGATCCTCGCTTGATGGCAATCACTAAAGGCAAAGACGGAAAGCGATACCTGATCTTCGACCCCACAAATGAGCGAGTCCCTGTTGGGAACTTGCCCAGCTACGAGCAGGGGAGTTACGGGCTGCTTTCAGCGGGTGATGTGAGCCAGGTGCTGGCGCTGCCGGTTTTGGCGCCGGAAGCTAACGGAATGGAAGAGAGCGGAACATTTGCGCTGAGTGCCGATGGAACGTTAACGGGGAAAGTAGACATTACCAGCGTTGGATCTGAAGGCGCGGACTTTCGGCTCGATCTGAAGTACAGCGATGACAAGGAGCGGCGCGAGGCACTGGAGAAGATGGTGGCGCACGATCTGCCTGGCGTTACGCTCGACGCGCTTGAGTTTGTGCAGCCGCCTGACCTTGAAAAACCACTCGAGATCCATTTGAAAGTAACCGTGCCGCAGTATGCGCATAGCGCGGGGCCGTTGCTGCTGGTGAGGCCGCGCGTGGTGGGCGATGATTCGATTGCTTTCGACGACAGGCCGAGGACTTTACCAATCAATCTTGACGCTACGGGGCACTGGCACGACAGTTTCGACATCGCGCTTCCCGCAGGCTACGTGATTGACGACTTGCCTGACCCGGTTAGCATCGACACAGATTTCGGGAGCTATCATTCGGCGGTGACAGCCAAGGGAAACGTGCTGCATTTCGATCGAGAGCTGGTTGTAAGAGTTGTTGAGTTACCCGCGGACAAGGCCGCCGACTTCAGGAAGTTTGAGAGCACGATTCTGTTTGATGAGAAGAGTGCCGCGGTGCTGAAGAAGCAAGCGGCGGCGGCAGGCGGCGGCTCGTAGAATCTCCCACGTCAGTAGCCGAGGTGCTTGTTCACCACATTCTCAAGCGGCTTGCCGTTGCGAAAACGCTCGTATTGCTCCACAAAAAACTGCATGGCCTGGTTGAGCCACGTGCTGGTGTGGTCTGCGGTGTGGGGCGAAATCAGCACATTTTCGAGCGACCAGATTGGATCGCCTTTTGGGATCGGCTCGTGCTCAAAGACGTCGAGTCCTGCGCCGCGAATCTGCTTGGCGGCAAGCGCGCGAACCAGAGCTGCCTGGTCGATTACAGGTCCGCGGCCAACATTGATCACGATGGCCGACGGCTTCATTGCCGCGAATTCCGCGTCTGAGATCAGGTGACGCGTTTCAATGGTGAGCGGCGCGGCCACCACCACGTAGTCGCAAGCGGAGAGCATCTCATGCATCTGCGGCGGAGCATAAAACTGGTCGATTAATGGGTCGCCTCCGGCGGGAGCATGGCGCTTGAGCGCGAGCACCTTCATGCCCATGGCCCTTGTGCGAGTGGCGACGGCGCGGCCGATGTCGCCGTAGCCGACAATGCCCACTGTCTGCGTTGAAATCTCATCCACGTCGAACTGTTCCCATTGCTGCGATCTCTGGTTGCGAAGCATGCGACGGAAATCCTTGGCGAAAAACAAGATTGCCGCGAGCGCAAATTCACCCAGCGACTGACTGAACACGCCGCTGCCATTGGTGAGCGGGATCGGGCTCTCAATCAGCTCGGGAAAGAGAAGGTTGTCGAGTCCGGCATTGCGGGAGTGAATCCAGCGAATTTTCGGGCCAACAAGAAAAACCTGGCGCAGCGTTTCGCGGCTGCCAGACCAATGAAGAATTGCTTCAGCATCGGCAACTGAGCTGGCAACGTCGTCGAAGGTGGCTCCCACGACATGAGGGACGGAGCTCAGCATCGCAAGCTGGGGATCATTGTCAGTGGCGAGCGCCAATACCAGCGGTTGATCGCTCATTTCAAGTCGAGGCTCCTATCAGACGGTTAGGTTGCACGACAAGTTGTAAAGCAGGCCGTAAGGATCACGAAGATAACAGCGCGGAAACTCCGGCTCATCTTTCACGACCTCGCAGCCGTGGTCAACCAGGCGCCGGCGTGCTTCAGCCACGTCTGTAACTGTGACTTCAAGGACAGGCCCAAGCGCCGGTCCTCTTTCAATAAACATATTGATGTTCTTGCCGTGCAAGCTGATCATGTTGGGATCACTGCCGGTAACCGTGAAGCCGAGCTGATGGATATAGAACCCAGCGGCTTGCTCGGGATCAGGCGTCTGGATGAGGATATCGGTGCCGAAGGAGTTTGCCATTAGAGTTTCTCCGGTCGTGGTTGGTTTATGGGATCAGTCATTAGGTGATTGGGTTTGGGGCCGGATTGATTGGTGTGTTCCACTCCCGACTTCAATGTAACGCAGTGAGGGGAAATTATCTGCAAACGTTCCTTACTCCCTCGATATTGTGCCTGGCTGAGATGAGGCCGGTCGGGGATCGTGCTATCCCACCCTGGCGACAAAAACAAAGATCCGCCGCAGCGGACGAGGGTGGGACACCTGTGATCAAACTCGACGCCCTAAAATCACAGCGAGGGCGCCCCCTGTTGCTCGCTGTTGGGGTCCGGGAAGAATCCGGACGGCAAAGCTGCCTCAAGATTGATCTGTTCTCCGGTGATGGGGTGGTGGAATTTGAGGAATTGGGCGTGCAGGAAGTATCCTCCATCGCCGGGAAGGCCGGGGAGATTTTCAAGAGGCTGACCGGTTAAGCCGTACAGAGGATCGCCTGCCAGGGGATGGCCGATGGATGCCAGATGGATTCTGATTTGATGAGGGCGGCCCGAATAGAGGCTTACCTCAAATGTTGTGGTGCCCGCGCTTGTTGTGTTGCCAGCGCTGCGTGAGATCACCTTTGCCAATGATTTTGACGGTTTGCCACCCGGGCTGGCGGCCCACACTTGACCGAGGCGCGGGTGCGGTACCAGGCCGATGGGTGTGAGGATTTCGTAGGCGTCGTGCTGTGCAATGTTTTGAGCCAGCGCCAGGTAGATTTTTTGAATTTTGGGCGTATTCCAGTTTGCGAACAGATTAGACGCCGCCTGAGGTGTTTTGGCGAAAAGGACGATGCCGGAGGTGGCTCGGCCCAAGCGGTGGACAGGGTTCGCGCTGGGGGTGCGCTTTTGCACCAGGCGCAGCAGGGTGTTTTCAAAGAAGCCGGCGCCGGGGAGGGTGGGCAGCCCGCTGGGTTTGTTGACGGCCAACAGATGGGGATCATCAAACAGGACTTCGAAGTGCTGAGGGGCGTCTGGTTCGATCCAGGGTGGGCGGTTCCAGACAAGGGTTTGGCCTAAAGTGACCGATTCACTTCCTGCGGCGGTGATGCCGTTGATGGTGACTTCGCCGTTGTTCAGTCTTTGTTGCCAGACTTGTGCGGTTGCATGAGGATAAAGGCTTGCCAAGTGGGTGAGCAGGGTTTGTCCGTGGCATTTGCTGATGGTCGCGGTGTAAGCATAGCCCCGGTTGAGCATGTTGTTTGAGTGTAAGCTACGGGCCGGTGGCACACCCTTCAATCACTCGCAAATTAGGTGCACCATCCTTCTGCGATCAACCGCCTGACTGCCTGGCTGTTCAACTGTTTGATTGATCAACTGCTCAACTGCAAATTTCTTTTCCCAACTTTGCAGTTAATTAAGTCTCCCCGGCGCACAATCTAAATCAGAGACCTTTATGCCGAACATTGCCGTTACCGTCGACCAAACCGTCTACAGCGATGCCCGCGTCTTTGCCGCCCGCCACAACACCTCGGTTTCGGCAATTGTGCAGTTCTGCCTGCAGAATCTCAACAACCTGCGTTTCGGTTCTGAATCCGTAGTCGTAATGGCGCGCAACCGCCAGGCTGCGAAAGCCACGGCCCACGACCGGGAACAGGCTCGCCGCGCCGCCCGCATAGCCGCCTTTCAGGCCGCGCTGAAGTCCACTCAATCCACTCAAAACTAAGATAAAGTTCTTAAAAACCGTGAAACTGTGAAAGCCGGTTGATTCGATTCAACGCTTTACCAGCACTCGCTTCACAGCCCCACAGCCCCAGCCCAGAAATCACGCCAGCCATGCCTCAGCTCTTCCAGAGCGGGGACGGGCCGATCCATTTCATGTCGTAGCGGTTCGTGAAGTCCTCAGTGGGCGCGAGAGAGGGATTGGCTGCGCCGTCGATGAAATACTGCTCCATTTTGCAGGCAGGGGTGAAGGCGATGAGCATGTGGGCGGGCGAGCCGACTGCGGAGAAAGTATGCGGAACGCGGCGGGGCGCGAGGACTGACTCGCCGGCGCGCAAGCTGAGACGCTGATCTCCGACCACGAAGACAACTTCGCCTTCCATGACGTAGAACCATTCCTCCTGCGAGTAGTGAAGATGAAGCGCGGGGCCTGTACCTGGCTGGAGATCGCGGTGTTCAATGACGAAGAGGTTGCCTGCGGTGTCGGAGGTGGCAACCTTGAAGGTCAACGAACTGATGCCGAGCGTGCGCGGAGGGCCGAAGCGGTCTAGCCCGGCGGCGACTGGATGGAGAGCGGGCGCGGGCGGCGCGGATTGGGCGAGGAGATTGTGGAGGGCTGCGGCGGGTACGGCAGACGCGGCGGTCTTGAGGAAGCTTCGGCGGGGAATCGGCATGACGGAAATAATATCGCGAGAAAGATGGGCCGCGACAGGTGATGGTGGGTGAGTTTGAAAAACCATGGTTGGGATTCGCGCTATCCCCGGTCCCCAAAAGCGAGGGACCGGGGGCAGCCATTGTTCTTGCGTGGCTGAGTTTCCTCCGGGGCCAAAACCTCCAGCCATTAAACTGAAAAGATGGGGACGGGGCTGGTTCTGGGCATTGAGACGTCGTGCGACGAGACTGCCGCGGCGGTGGTGGAGCGTGGGCGCCGCACTGTTTCGTCGATGGTTGCGTCCCAGATTGCCACACACGCACGCTATGGCGGCGTGGTGCCGGAGCTGGCCAGCCGGGAGCATTTGCGCGCCATTGTGCCGGTGGTGCGCGCGGCGCTGGAGCAGGCCGGAGTTGGATTGAAGGATCTGGACGCGGTGGCTGTTACGGCGGGGCCGGGATTGGCCGGCGCCCTGCTGGTTGGAATTTCGTATGCGAAGGCGCTGGCTTATGCGAACCGGCTGCCGCTGATTGCAGTGAATCATCTTGAAGGGCACATTCATGCAGTGCTGCTGCGCGAGCGGGAAGAGCGGGACGCGTTGCGGGATGAGGAGCCGGCTTTGGCGCTGGTGGTTTCAGGTGGGCACACGCACCTTTACCTGGCGCGGCCCAACGGCGGTTTGTGGAGTTATAAGCTGATTGGTCGCACGGTGGACGATGCCGCGGGTGAGGCTTACGACAAGGTGGCAAAGCTGCTGGGGCTGGGCTATCCGGGCGGGCCGTGGATTGATGCGCTGGCGCGGTTTGGAAATGCTGCGGCGGTTCCCTTCTCGTTTTCGCAGGTGAAAGCGAAGGCGCATTTGCGCGGGAAAACGGCACGAACAAAGGGTGCAGAGAGTTCGCCGATCGCCGATCTTGATTCGCATTTTCTTTTTTCATTTTCGGGAATCAAGACGGCGGTGCTGCGGTATGTGGAAGTGAATGGACTGCGGGACGAAGCGGAACGACGAGCCGATGCGCTTTATCCAGCGCGAACGGATGGGGACGGGGCAGCGGGCGCGGTAAGGCTTCCGCAGACTAAGGATGAGGCGTTGGCGCTGTGCTCGCGAACCACACTGGATCTGATTGCGAGTTTTCAGCATGCGGTGGTTGGGGACTTGATGAAGAAAACATTTGGCGCCGCTGAACGGCTGGGAGTGGTGCGAATCCTGGTAACGGGCGGGGTAGCAGCGAACCGCGAATTGCGCGAGCGATTCAGCCAGGAGGCTGGGGCGCGGGGGTTGGAAATTTCATTTCCGACGAAGGCGCTTTCAACCGACAACGCCGCGATGATTGCGGCGGCGGCATGGCCTCGCTTTGAAGCCGGCGAGTTTGCGGCGGCAGACTTGAGCGGTGATCCGGCGCTGAGACTGGCTTAGGGCCTGTGGTTGTCAACAGAAACTATGGCGCCCAGAGAGCCTAAGTGCTTGAAAAATAAATTCTGTTGACGACCTCTGACGATTGCATGTAATTCCACAAGCATTCGCTAAGCTTAAGACATTCACACCGAAGTGATTAGAGCGGGAACGAATTCTTACCGGGATTCGCCGCTCTTTTTGCATTGAAGCGGTTGGTGTGGATAAGGCTTTTACGAGCGACGACTGAAACCTATCAAGCGTCAAGATCGAGTTTCAGCCGAGGCAGCCGACAGCAATTAACACTCACGAGTTTGGTAACGGGCGCGGACATGGAGTCCGCGCCGTTTGCATTTGTGCGCGCAAAGACGCGGATGGGCAAATCCCGGTGAAGAAGAAGGACGAGACAAAGATGAGACTCACGAACGACGGATGGTTGCAGATTGTAAGGCTGACAACGATGTTCCTGGCCTTATTGGGATTGGGGACGGCCGCGCACGGACAGGCTGTGGCAACAACGACCGTTCAGGGAACAATCTACCTGGCAAATGGGCAGCCCGGCGGCGGAACCCTGATGGTAAGCTGGCCCTCATTTACCACCGCGGCTGGACAACTAGTGGCGGCAGACCGGGCAAGCGCGACGATCGGTAGCGACGGGTTTGTGAGTATCAACCTGGCGCCCAACCAGGGCGCGACACCGGCGGGCCAATACTATACAGCGGTGTTTTACATGAGCGATGGCACAGTGAACACGCAGTATTGGATTGTGCCTGCGGCTGCACAGGCGGCGCTTGCGCAAGTGCAGGCACAGATAATGCCCGCGGCGCAGGCGGTGCAGGCCGTGAGCAAGGCATATGTAGACCAGGCGATTTCAGAAGCTACGCAGAGCGCTCTTGGGGGCGCGGGTGGAGTGCTGGCCGGACCGCTCTATTTGAGCGGCGATCCATCGCAACCGCTACAGGCAGCAGACAAGCACTATGTGGATTCGCAGTTAGCGGCGGCTGTGCCACTGACCGGCGGTAATATGAGCGGGCCGCTTACTACACCGGGAGTGAATGGAATTGAGGCACCGGCGGGCACCAAGCAGGCCACACTGCAAGCGACTATCAACGCGGCAGGCGCGAACGGTGCGATGGAGATTCCGCCGACGTATGCAGGGACAGATACGTTCACCAATCCTGACGGAGTTCGCGTGACGGACTTGCGGAACTCGGTCGCACAACAGACTGAACGCAGCGTGAAAGAATTTGGCGCGGTATGCGATGGCGTGACGGACGATACGAATGCGCTGCAATCTGCGATCAATTATGCGCAGACACACGGAGTCGCCCTGACCATTCCGCAAGGAACATGCAAGACACGGACGCTGAACTGGCACGGTGAATCGATTGGCGGTTTGGGTAAACAGGTTTCAGCGCTGATGGGATTCCCGGGGCAAGATGTGCTGGCGACAACGCCTGACAATCCAAACATACTGAGCTACACGCGGCTGCATGATTTGACGATTTACGTTGACCAAAGCCAGGACGTAAGCTGTTCGCCGGCAAAGGGGCGGGCCGCGGCAGGCAGTTGCCAGTTGAATCGCCCGCTGGAGAGCAACACCATTTTTTCGCCTGGCGGCAACGGTCTGAGTGGAACTCAAGGAAGCGGCACAGGCTGGGCCGTAGGTAATTGTGCGATTGTCATGCAGGCGACGACTGGGGCCGGTGGCAACGGACTGAAGAATGCGCAGATTGAGAACCTGGAGATTGTTGCAACCGGGACAGACCCGATGGCAACGCAATATCCGGGGGCGCACTCCACGCACACTTGCGGACTTTATCTGGCCCAGTGGCCGCAGTGGAGTGAATTCAAGAATATCGATATTCGCGGGTTGAACACAGGCATTGCGATACCCGCGCTTGCAGGGACTGCTCCCGCTGGCTTGCTCGCCGATTCAAATCGCTGGCAGAACATCACGATTCAAGCGGCTCACGGATTTATAGCGGCAGCCGGCTGCAATGGAATTGTGGACGACCTGACGGCGATGGCGGCTAACTCGGCGGCAACAGGCGAAGCACCGACGGGACTGATTCTGGATCTTCAAAGCGCGCAGGAGGGATGGACTGTTCGCAACACGGTAGTGATGCCCAACTGGAATGCAGTGCAGCCAGTCTTGACGGTGACAGCAGCAAGCGGAGCCGTATCGGGAGTAACGTTGGGCGCCGAGCACGGCCTGGGATGGGATCCATACGGAACGACTGTGCCTGTTGCCTTCAGCGGCAGTTGCACCGCACAAGCCAATGCGGCCGTGAACAGTGATGGATCGATTGGGGCGATCAGCGTGACGCAAGGCGGGTCAGGCTGCTCGTCGACGACGACGGCAAGTATTAATGCTCCGGGTAACTGGGACACCGCAGCGCCTGTAAACCTAATCGGCGGCCAGAATATGACTTTCTTCGCCGGCAGCCTGTTGCGGGGCCACGGCGGATACACGGTGTGGAACGCAAGCGGCGCGCAGAGTTATGGAACTCAGGTGAATGGCGGCGGAGGAAATCTACCGGGCGGAGGGAGTTATCCAGCGTTTGTGGCCAATAGCAGCGTGGGTTCAACGCTGCAGGTGGATCAATTTCCGGGCGCGGACTTTGGAGCGAAGCTGCAGGCCTGCGTGAATGCGGTGAATACAAACTTTGGCGGAACGTGCGACGCGCGGAACTTTACCGGCAACCAGACGATGAGCGCCAATCTCACAATCTCGACGCCAAATACGAACATCCTGCTACCTTGCGCGACTATCTCGACCGCAAATCAAATTATTGTAACGGCGGGAACGCGCAACGTTGCCTTGCGCGGTTGCGCGATGCGGGGCGGATCAGCGGCGAGCGGAAGTCAGGGCGGCACAGCCTTCGCTTTTTCGGGCACAGGCTCCGTTATTCAAGTGGGCGATCCTACTTACGCGGTGAATACGCCAGGATTCCACATTGATAACTCCGTGATTAACACGACCGGGGCTTCGAGTGCCTCAGCGCAGGGATTGATCGCATACAGGACGCAGGAGATCGATCTAGAAGACATGTATTTCCTCGGTAACTCAAATCAAACGGGCGCGACGCTTGACGGAACCGGCAACTATACAGGTGGGACGATTCGGAGCGTTCAATTCGGCGGATTTCAAACCGCGATCAATGCGATCGGTCACCAAGTGGCGAACACTGCCACCACGGATTGGATGAATGCGAGCACGTTTGTACGTCTGCACATCGATTGCCCGACAAGCAACGGCTACCCGATAGCGGGAACAATCGGAATCAACCTGCAACAGGGCGACGGGAATACATTTACGGGCGGCGATGTTGAGGGTTGCGCGACGGCGTTGCATCTGGGAGCAAATGCGCAAAACAACACGATTATCGGCTTGCGGAATGAAAACTCGACGAACCAGGTGGTGGCGGACGCGGGCAGCGCTTATAACAACTGGATTACCGGCGGGACGATGTTCACCGGTCAATTGAGCGACAACGGTACTCGCAACAGTTTTCAAGACACGTTTCATCGCAGCTTTAATGGGATGAATGGCGACTGGTACGGAAGCCAGCAGGATGCGACGGTGACCAATCACTTCCGGTTGGGAACGGGCAACGGAAATGAGCGCGGCCTGTTGAACGAATATCAGACGGATTCCGGCAATCGCTGGACAGAGGGGCTGAGCGATGCAACGGGCGGCGAGCAGTTCTACCAGATTCTGGATCAGATGAACAACGTCTACCGGCTGTCAATCGGGCAGTACAACAACGGGCAATCGAGCACCAACAATCAGACGGCCATGAATTCGGCAGGTACCGGCGCGGTGGTGTTGAACAGCACAACGAACTCGGGAACCGGCGGCGTGATCTTCGGGTCGGGTGGAGCGAGTCCAAGCACGGTTGCGACGGTCGACAATTCAGGTAATGCCCATTACAACGGAACGCTGCAGGTGGGCGGCACTGCACAATCGACCGGGACGATGACGGTTCGAAACAACGCCGATTCCGAAGTGGACTATTACCTGTGGCCGGGACTTACGACGAGCCAGAAAGGTTCGTTTACCTACAAGGACTGGAATGGAAACAGCCAGTGGTACATGGTGAAGGATTCAAGCAATAACTGGGCGTTGAATTCGGCCCCTGGAGGATTGGACAGCTTCAAGGCGTACCAAAGTACCAATAGCGGCGACACTTACATTAATGCGAGCAACTCGAGCGGGCATATCCGGCTCAATTACGAGTCAGGCTCTGGCGCGGAGACAGATATCTACTCCGGGGCTAGCTCAAATCTGGTGGCTTCATTTGTGGGACCGACTGCAATCAAGTTACCGGGACTAGCCGCCGGAGCGGGTCATAACTGCGTACAGATCGACAATTCCGGATATCTCACTAACACGGGCTTTGCTTGTGGTTCAGGGT
>Ga0302192_10002963_pt1 | contig 10621 bp, 10 predicted proteins | sample II_Bog_E3_2_FD_200230 | JGI IMG/M metagenome (GOLD analysis project Ga0302192, IMG submission 200230) | Peat permafrost microbial communities from Stordalen Mire near Abisko, Sweden - II_Bog_E3_2 | ecosystem: Environmental > Terrestrial > Soil > Wetlands > Peat | place: Sweden: Abisko...
CCTTCTTCCCTTTCTGTCAGGAATTGCTCGAGAAATACCGCGGAGACAGCAGAGTAGCTTCAATCTCCGGGACCAATCTGGTAGAGAAGTATCTCAATACCGAGGCGAGCTATTACTTCTCGCAGCTGGGTGGTATCTGGGGATGGGCGACATGGAGTTCGCAGTGGCGCCGGTATGACCGGAATCTTCGTGACTGGCCCAAGCTCAGGGAAGAGAAATGGCTGGCTGAAATCTTTGATCAACCCAGGGCGGTTGCCTTCTGGACCTCGGTTTTCGATATGATGCACGAACACCGGGGGCCGAATACCTGGGACTTTCAATGGCTTTATACACGATTGAAAGAAGATATGCTGACCATCGTTCCTCGCGTCAACCTGGTCGCCAACATCGGCTTCGGGGATGGCGCAACGCATACGATGGGATCGGATGCACGGTTTATCTCGTCCGCAAGTGCCATCGAGTTCCCCCTCCGGCATCCAGCCAGCCTGGTGCCGCTGCGTAGCGTGGACTGTCGCGTGCAGAAACTGTTTGAGGTGCCGATTCTAAAGCGCATCGGAGAGAGAATTCGCCGGATTGCCGGCCGCTCCCGTTAGTGAACAGTTGCAGAGCAAAAGGGGCCTGTTTCATGTGCTGCTCTAAAAAGGTGCACATTGGAGAAGAAAGTGAACCTTGTATTAGAAATTCTGAGAAAGTGCGTCCAGCTTCCTGCCCGCGTGGCACGCAAGATCAACCAGCGACGCAAGCAAAGAGATTGCCAGGCCGGGAAGGGCGCGTATCTGCACCCGGAAAGCCGCATATGGAACTTCCAGAATAGAAAGAACGCGATTGTCATAGGGAAGCAAAGCCATATCCGGGGACAGCTTGTTGTGTTGGGGCATGGCGGAACGATCCGAATGGGCGATGCCTGCTATATCGGGGAGGGTTCACGCGTCTGGTCCGCGGCATCGATCACCATCGGCGACAGGGTTCTGATCGCCCATGGCGTCAATATCCACGATAACAACTCGCATTCCCTTTCTGCATCGTCTCGGCATGAGCATTTCATGCAAGTCATTTCCTCCGGTCATCCAGATGTTTTGGAGGATGTTTCGTCTGCTCCCATTGTCATTGAGGATGATGTCTGGATAGGATTCACTGCGACGGTCCTCAAGGGAGTCACGATAGGAAAGGGCGCTGTCGTCGCAGCAGCCTCGGTTGTCACGAAGGATGTCGCAGCCTATACAATTGTTGCGGGAAATCCGGCCCAAGTGGTTGGAACTTCCAGGCCATAGGTCCCACCTAGCGAGAGTAGCCGACTGATGCGTAAAACGATCATTGGATTTCTCCAGTTCTTGGCGCGCAGAAAGCTTATGAGCCGCGCTGGGGTCAAGATCCATCCGACGGCAAAGGTCAACTTCAGGGGCATTCGCCTCCGCCCAGGGAGCAGCCTGGAGATTGGCGAGGGCAGCATCGTGGAGGGTAGCCTGGTGTCGGAACGGGAAGGATCCAGCATTGTGATAGGCCGCAACACGTTCATCGGCGGCTCGCTGCTGGGCAGCGCCTGCCGCATTGAAGTTGGCGACGACGTCCTCATTTCGTGGGGATGCAACATTGTCGATCACAATTCCCATGCCATAGGATGGGCGCTCCGGAAGCAGGATGTGAAAGACTGGTACCACGACAGGAAGGACTGGACGCATGTGGTGATGAAGCCAGTTCGAATATGCAACAAATCCTGGATTGGTCTTAATGCGATTGTCTTGAAGGGCGTGGAGATTGGCGAAGGGGCGGTAGTGGCAGCGGGCTCGGTTGTGACCAGGAGCGTTCCACCCTGGACAGTGGTTGCCGGTAACCCGGCAAAGGTGATTCGAGAGATTCCCATTGAAGATCGATAGCACCGGGTTGAAGACTCAAGCGCGCAGGAGACGAAGACAAGTGGATTCCATGCTCGCCTTGCAGTTCGCACTGTTATAGTGCAGGGGCCATGTCGCCTGGGCATTGAACACGAGATCTGACAGGGCCTTCGTGAAAGACGTGATGGGCGTAGAACCATATCGGAGGAAACTGCAATGAAGGTCCTTGTTACCGGGGGAGCAGGCTTTATCGGCTCCCATGTGGTTGATTATTTAATGTCGCTTGGCCATGCTGTAGTTGTGGTGGACAATTTCTACTCTGGACGGGATCACTGGGTGGAACAGAGCGTCCGTCCGGAGATAGCACGCGTCGATATCCTCGACAGAGCAGCGCTCTCGGCTGTCTTCTCAAATCAGAAGCCCGAGGCCGTCTTTCACCTTGCCGCGCATCATTACATCCCCTTCTGCGACAGCAACCCGCAGGCTGCGAATGACTTGAATGTCGTGGGAACGCTGAATGTGTTGAATGAGGCCAGCAGAATGGGCGTTCAACACGTGTTTTTCGCTTCTACTGCCGATGTCTACGCCCCCTCGCCGCGCCCGCATATGGAAGACGATGCAATCGGACCATTCACTGTCTACGGCCGCACCAAACTTATAGGCGAAATCATCTGCCGGGGCACCATCGACTGGGGATGGAACACGAATCTACTGATCGGGCGGATATTCAACGCGGTTGGCACTCGGGAGACGAACCCCCATCTGGTACCTGAAGTCATCGGCCAGGTTGCAAGGGGAGCTACGCAGCTTCGGCTCGGAAACCTGTTTCCTACGCGCGACTTTGTCGATTTGCCTACGCAGGCCAAGGCTATTGTGGATGCCACCTTTGCGGTTCATGGAATGGAAACCGCTAATATTTGCAGCGGGGTTGCAGTCAGAGTTCAGCAAATGGTTGATTTGATCCTGGCGGAAGCCGGCCGCCCTATCGAAGTCGTTATTGATCCGGCCAAGGTTCGGCCAGCAGAGAGAAACAACCTGTGCGGGACTACGAATCGCCTGAAGAGCCTCATTGGCTGGGTGCCAAGCCCCGCAGGCAGCCTGACAATCCGGGCGATCCTGGAGGAGGCGAAGCTGAAGGCCTCCGCTCACAAGGCATCCGCAGTGGCGGGTGCTGCATGATAGTTGGGGAATCCACGGGGAGTGCGAACAGCAGCGTTAGAGCCGGTTTTGCCTTGTATCCGAGCCAATGGATGGGCGGCAGAATCTATCTGCGAAATCTCTTCGCAGCCCTTCGCACTCTGCCCGGAAGCCCGATTGTTCCGGTTCTGTTCACAGGGCAGCGCAACGACAATGCGGCCGGGGAGTTTCCTGATACCGAGATTGTGCATACGCCGCTTCTGGATCGGATGACTCCCGCATGGTTCGTCAGGAAAGTTATTGCCAAGACTACTTCACAGGACATCCTGCTGCGCAACCTGTTGCAGCGCCAGAGCATTTCTATTGTCTCCCATTCCTTTCAGCTTGGATTCGAACCCGGCACCCGCTCCGCTATCAAGACCATCGGCTGGATAGCTGACTTCCAGCATGTTCACCTGCCAGAGTTCTTTACCCCGGAGGAATGCCGGCTGCGCGACCGGCAGTTTGAGTCGATATGTGGGACATTTGACAAGGTGATCGTGAGCAGCGAGTGCGCGCGCGCCGACCTGCGCGCCGTTTTGCCCCGGTATGCCCATAAGGCGGAGTTATTGCGGTTTGTTGCCAGTCCACCGGCAACTGACGAGGCGGCAAGCCTGGCGGAGCTTCAGCGGCTTTATGGCTTCGAGGGGCCGTACTTTCTGCTGCCCAATCAATTCTGGGCGCATAAGAATCATCGTGTGGTTCTTACTGCGTTGCGAGAGCTGAAGCGGCAAGGGAGACCTTACCTGGTATTGGCCACCGGAGCAACCAAAGATTATCGAAATCCTGCCTTCTTTCCATCTTTGATGAAGTACGCCGAGGATTGCGGCGTGCAGGATTGGTTCCGCGTTCTCGGCCAGATACCCTTCGGCCACCTTGCGGGACTTATGCGCCATGCGGTGGCATTCATCAATCCTTCGCAATTCGAGGGCTGGAGCACCAGCGTTGAGGAGGCCAAATCCATGGGCAAGCAAATGGTGCTCTCGGATCTGCCAGTGCACCGGGAGCAGGCTCCCAGGCGAGGCTTATACTTCCCGCCGCAGGATGCGGAAGCGCTCGCTGTGGCCATGACCACTGCGTATGATCGATTCGAAGCAGGGAGCGATGAAGAAGAGCAGGAGGCGGCGCGCGTCCGGTTTCCTGAGAGGCAGCGGGCCTTTGGAGAGGCCTATCTGCAGATTGTGCAGCGAACGCTGGAAGATCGCGCCGTTTCCATCTGATCGCCTCCCGCACAGCAAGGGTCGGCGAATGCAGGGCCAAGCCTCAACAGGATTGAATCCTGCCGCCGCTCAGGCGTTTCATCGCTTCATTGGCCACACAAGCCAAGCGCTTGAGCTTCCTTGAGCCCACCCATTCCGCAAGCTGGTAGATCCGCCAAACAAGCCAGCACCAGCCCATCTGGGTTCTACGACCGTCGTACTGTCTGGCCATGCCGTAAATCTCCCGCCTCCTCGACGCACTGTCCTGGTAAGTCAAGGAAGTAGTGTGAACCCGGTAGCGTGCGAAATACGATGGCACATAGAGTAGATTGAGGCCGGCTTGCAGCATCTCGATCCATAACTTCCAGTCAAAACAGTAGTGCAGGTTCTCGTCCAGACGGAACTGATTACGGCGCCAGAATGTGGCGGGTTGCAAGATGAAATCGCCCATCTTCATCCAGCAAAGGCTGAAACGTTCCGGCAGACCGGAAATCGGCTGCAGGAGCTTCCCATCCTCGGAGACAAAGTACCCGTTGCCGGTAATTACGTCCACTTCCGGGTGTTCCGTGAACGTCCTGACGATCTCCTCGAGAGTTGTCTTTGACCAGAACATATCGTCCGCATTAAGCCAGCAGATAATGTCCCCGGTAGCCATGTCCAGGCCGTGATTGATAGCTTGGGCCGGTCCGGTATCCTTCTTCTGCAGGAATGTGCAAGGGTATTGCGCGGCGACCGCTGCTGTCGCATCTTTCGAAAGCGCGTCAAGCACGATGTGTTCGACATCGTGGTGCGTTTGCCCATGAACAGAGCAAAGGCAGTCTTCTATATAACTGCCTTGATCTTTGCTGGGCGTGATTACGGTAACGCGCATCGTATTCTCCTCTTACGGAAACTACAGGCAGATCTTTGCGGTGCGTCTTCCATCCCCGTCGCGCAGTGCCAGTCTTCCGCACGCAGCACGCCATCTTCACTCCCCGGTAGTGGTTGAGGTGAAGCTGCGTACTTTGCCTCCGGGCCGATGGGCCGCCTAAGGTGATACTCTGTGGACGTCTTGCACGAATTCCGCTATTTTATACTCTGAGGATGAAGTGACTACAAATGCTATTGTAAACCGCCATGAGGATGCCTCCTCTCTGCAGACTCCGGAGCTGACTGTCGTGATGCCTTGCTTGAATGAGGCAGAGACTCTGTCCGATTGCATCGACCTGATTGCCCGCACGGCGCGCAAACACGAGATTGCGGTTGAGATCGTCGTCGCCGACAATGGCAGTACGGATGGATCCGTCCAGATTGCCGAGGAACATGGAGCGCGCGTTGCTCATGTATCCGAGAAGGGCTATGGCAATGCGCTGATGGGGGGGATCAATGCGGCGCGGGGCACCTATGTGATCATGGGCGATGCCGACATGAGTTACGATTTCGGCGACATACCGAAGTTTCTTGAGCAATTACGCATGGGCGCCGATTTGGTTATGGGCAACCGGTTCCGGGGCGGCATCAAGCCCGGCGCCATGCCGCCATTACATAGATATCTTGGGAATCCAGTGCTTTCAGCAATCGGCAGGCTGTTTTTCCACTGCGAGGCCAAGGACTTTCACTGCGGCCTGCGGGGCTTCAGCAAGGATGCCTACCGGCGGATGAACCTGCACACAACCGGCATGGAATTTGCGAGCGAGATGGTAGTGAAGGCCTCGCTCTTCGGGATGCGGGTAACAGAGGTGGCGACGACGCTCAGCCCCGATGGTCGGAACCGTCCTCCTCATTTGCGCAGTTGGCGCGATGGCTGGCGCCACCTGCGTTTCTTGCTTCTATACAGCCCACGCTGGCTCTTTTTTTATCCCGGATTGCTCTTGATGCTGGCAGGCAGCGCCGTTTGCGCATGGCTGATGCCGGGGCCCCGGACGGTGCATGGCATCACTGTGGATGTTCACACGCTCTTGTATGGCGCGGCCGCTGTTACACTCGGATTCCAGGGAGTTTGTTTCTCTGTGTTCACGGGGATATTTGGAATCAGTGTAGGACTTCTCCCGGAGGACCCGCGCCTGACGAAGGCGTTCAAGTATATTACTTTGGAGTTGGGGCTGGCCGTTGGCTTTCTGTTGTTTCTGGGTGGGTTGTTCACTTCTGTGTGGGCGTTGTGGTTTTGGAGTTCGCGCAACTTTGGGCCACTGGATTCAGATATCCTGCTGCGTAGTGTCATAATGGCCGAGTTGGCGCTGACCCTCGGCGGCCAGATTATCCTGTCGAGTTTTTTCCTTAGCGTTCTCGGATTGAAGCATAAAAGGCAGAATCAAACGAACGGTCAACCGTAGCGCCGTACTCTCGCGCTGGACTCATGGCATTCCTGCACTCGGCAGGCAACGAAGTCAGGCCTGGTTGCGAAGATTGAAATCTTTCAAGGCGCCGGAAATGAATTCCGCAATCTTTCGCTTGAACACGTTGCTATCAAATTGAAGCGAGTGCTCGCGAATGTCCCGCGGGCAGAATATCTGCTCGTTCTTTTCAAAGTCGAGGATGGCCTCGGTCAAGCTGGGCTCCGATTGCTCGGCAAAGAACACCCCTGTTGGGTTCTTCACGTCAGTCTGGCCCGGAAAAGCGCCGCGCACCGTTTCAAGCGCACCGCCGGAGGCAAAGGCAATCACAGGCCGTCCGAAGCTCTGAGCTTCAACGGGAACGATGCCAAAATCCTCTTCCCCAGGAAAGAGCAGTGCGCGGCATCCTGCCAGACTCTCGCGGAGTACGGAATCGTCAACCCTTCCGAGGAATTCCACCGTAGGCCCGGCGATCTTCCGCAGCGCCTTGTATTGAGGGCCATCACCGACAACGCGCAATCGCCTCCCGAGTTCGGTGCAGACTCTGATCGCGAGGTCGAAGCGCTTGTAGTCCACCAGGCGGCCGACCGCCAGGTAATAGGTCCCCGGAAAGTCACAGACCTTTCCAGCCGAGGTTTCCACCGGCGGATGAATCACCGTACTCTCACGGCCATAGTATTTTCGGATTCGGGAAGCAATGAACCGCGAATTCGCAACAAAGTAATCGACCCTGCTGGCGGACGCATAGTCCCAGAGGCGCATGTAGTGGGCCACCAGGGAAAAGACTGTACCCACCAGCGGATTCATTCCCCGTCTATATTGCGGGTACATCTCCCAGATGTAGCGCATGGGTGAATGGCAATAGCAAACGTGGCAGGTCTTTGAGGAGGTGATAACTCCCTTGGCAGGACCTGACTCGGAACTGATAACCAGGTCGTAGGCGCTCAGATCGAATTGTTCGAGGGCGATTGCTTGCAGGAGGAGAAAATGACGGTGGAACCTTGTCGCACCGGGAACCCGCTGGAGAAATGAGGTCTGCATTTTCTTGCTCTGCAGAACAGGGGCGAGGACTCCCGGCTTGGCGACCAGAGAAAAGAGGTCAGCCTGGGGAAAGACCTCGGCGAGCGCCTCTACTACACGCTCGCCACCGGCTCGTCCGACAAACCAGTAGTGAACTATGGCTACGCGAAGGCTTGATAGTTGTGTGTCGACTGACGCGGGAATATCCATGAACCGGTCACCTTCTCCCCACTATCATACTAGCGGAGCTTTCCATAGGAACGGCAACTCTTGTGCCTTGGGCGGAATTGGGCCAGAGGTGGTGTGGAGGCAGAATCGTAGAAAGCCAGATGAGGTCCCGCTGAGCACTGATCCGTGCGCCACATGATCAAACTCTTCGAAACCAGAAGCCTAGCTCGGGCACCTGTAAACTTCTGGGGACTCGGCCGTCGCCCGATTGCGCCCATGCCTCCGGCGTCTTCCATTGTGATCTCATCGAAAAGCGAGCAATCATGAGGAGAAATATGCCTGAAGCATGGCCCGACCGTGGGCCCATAGCCGAGCAGCCGCCGACGCTTCGCCGAGCAGCATCCTCAAGGCGGCCCTTGAAAAGTCGAAGGTGACCAGGGCGAAACAAAGCAAAGGAAGAGAATGCTTGGCCATGACTCTCCCAAAGCCGCCGCCATATCTCTCCGCCCTGCGCACGTCGACGAAACCATCCTTGCGGGGGTGGCCTACATACAAAAGCGAGTTAAACCGCCCGCGGATTCCGTGGCTCATCAAAGTTAGAAGGAAATCGGTGTCTTCCCCGCACCCGAAGCTGGTTCCGGCGCCAGGGCCGAGGGCCTCATCAAAGCATGGTGCTATGCTCCCCAGGGGGCGGAGCACAAAAAAGCAACAGGTACCCGAGGTACGGAAGATGTTAATTGGCTTCAGATCGCATTGCGCCTGCCACCAGTGATTGCCACTCTTCTTTCCCTCATCATCCCGGCAACCCAAGCTCAAGATGCCATATTCCGCGTGCTGTCTGAACCACTCATCAACATGCTGCAGGGTGTCGGGTTGATACCAGCAATCGTCGTCCGGAAAGGCGAGAATCTCGCCACTGCTATGCAGCAGGCCGAGGTTCCTGGCCCGCGAAACGCCCGGCGCACAGTGCAGGTGCATGACTTGTATGAAGCCGGTCAATCCATCATCCTGCTGCTGAGGCTTTGCCGCCCATTCATCCAGCAAAGCGGACAGCCGGTCATCAGAATTCTGATCGACAACGATCAACTCAAAATCGCGAAGCGTCTGATTTGCGAGGCTCTGCAACAGCACGGAGAATTCATCGGTGCGGCCGATGGTTGCTACAATCAGGCTGAATCGTGGCATGGGGCCAGTCTATCGTACCCGCACTTCGCCGATCAATGAAGATCAGAGCGACTTGGGGGTTAGGTCTCGAACCATTGGTCCAGAGTGCGGCTGCGATGGGAAACCTCATCCATCGGATGGTCGGTTTTGTCCAGGGATAAGGGGAGGCGCAGTGCAATCTCAAAATGCCCGGAACAGAAGGCAAGTGAAAGGCCGCTCCGGATTTACCCATTCCTCGAGGTGAGCAACGGCGCTTGAGCCGTTGCTTCAGCCCAACTTGTAGAGATTGCCATGCCCAAGACAAGCCAGAAATTTCCAAAGGCGAGCGGAAAGGCGCTGAAGATGCTTGTAAATACAAACACAGTCAAGGACAGGAACCAGGCCGACCGGGAGAGATTCAGGGGGAATGCCGATGAGTCCAGTACCCGCCAATTGGCGTGCATCACACAGTACATAGCGCCAAGAAATGTGAATGTGCCAATGATGCCGACATTGGACAACAGCTTGACGATCAGATCGTGAGAGGTGGCGCTTCCCCAGCCGATACCTAGAATGGGAAACTGCTGAAAATATCCAAAGGCCACTCGAATGCTAAAGATGCGATCCAAACCCGAACCAGAGGTGAATTTGTTCAGGAGGGCCATTTGGACAACGTTGCGCACGATGGGAATTGAGAGTGCCGCAGCTGTGCCTACCGAAACCGTCGCCACCACAGCGAGGGCTGCATACTTCGATGCCTTTGCAACAGATATGCTGCTCGTGCGTACGAGCAAAGGCCAAAGGACCAGCGCAAGTATGACCAGGCCGACATATGCAGTGGAGGATGTACTGAGAATCAACATGGCGACGAACAGCACCGCGCAGTAGCGGTCAATGGAGAGCGAGAAGACTGAGCCGGTCTTGAGCCAGGCCGGGAGCGTCAAGGGCAACAAGGTAATCAGATCCTGCGCGAACACCGAAGGCTCAAGGGTGACGGAGGAAAGTCTGCCAATCCCGCTCAGGGTCTCAAGGAAGCCCTTCCCGGACGAGGAGCCTGAATTGTTGAAAATGAAATCAGGATAGGGAATGCCGGTCAGATTGCAGACGAACTGAAGAACTCCCCACACCGAGATAAAGAGAGCCGAAAGCAGGATGATCTTCTCGGTTTCGTGCCTGACCTCGTCCCGCATGTTGGAATGAGCAACACAGATTGCAATCGCGACACCGAAGACAAGATAGAGGAATTGCGTGGCGTTGTGCGAAGTAAAGTACAGCGGGGTGTCCGGATCGGTGCCTAGAAATGGAGAGGTGATTGCCAGTGTTCCGTCGATATAGATAGGCATGAACAGCGAGAACAAAGCGACAAACAGGAATGCCAGCAACCAAAGGCAAGGAGGCAAGATTCTGCGGTCGATGGAGAACGAGAGAGTCATCGCGTTTTCCATGAGCAGCCGCAGTATCCATAAGAAGCCAAAGAACATCCAGACCTGGAGGGCGGAGCCACTGTCTGGATCCCCGACATTTACCACAGATGTCGCGGAAAACAAGGTCCAAAAGACAAAAAGACGATACAACCACTTCTTCGAGAAGAATAGACCGGCCAGTCCAACAGGCAACAATATGTATCCAAGAAGTGTCATAGGTTCCTTGTTGTGGAACGGTGTAACTTTAGGACCGGCAGCAAGGGTGTCCAGACGCGGAGTCTCAAACCCTGCTCAGGTGTGCGTGGCCAAAGGCCGGCATCGATGAGATACGCCTCCAAGCAGGGTTG
>Ga0302192_10002981_pt1 | contig 10606 bp, 9 predicted proteins | sample II_Bog_E3_2_FD_200230 | JGI IMG/M metagenome (GOLD analysis project Ga0302192, IMG submission 200230) | Peat permafrost microbial communities from Stordalen Mire near Abisko, Sweden - II_Bog_E3_2 | ecosystem: Environmental > Terrestrial > Soil > Wetlands > Peat | place: Sweden: Abisko, Stordalen...
TTCGAGGAATTTATCAGCAATAAACAATATGACGCATTTTTATTTGAAAGAAGGTAATTTGCTGTTAGCCAATATTCTTTCCGCCTCTTTATGTTTTTCGGGCAAGTACTCATCTCCCGAAAACTTATCAAGTTCAGGGTCAATAGTCAGAACTGTTCCATCGTATGCGGTAAATGTTTTTTTTACACGGGCATCTGCCTGGTTATGAATATTTTTTACAGCCACTGCTTGCTTCCTGCCCTTTTGCTTCTGACCGATCATTTTATTGCTCCTTTATACAAATATAACACCTATGTGTTATCCATGGTAACGCTTATAAAATTAATCCTGAATAACTGGTTTTGTTGCATACCCCGAACGCGAAAATTTTATCGCGCCCCAAAACGCCTGATGCCCGTTGAATTCATTTTTTTCCTATGGTCAAAAGCGGTTATACCCGTTGAATGTGTTTTTTATCATGCACTAAACAAGCTTTAACCATAAAAAAAACACTTTCAGAACCGGTTATGATCGTTTTAGGGCTCACATTAGACAAATTTTATCGTGTCAATTTCACACTATTATGATGAAATTTACCGTAAATTCCGTATTTTTGCAACCTCTAAAATTTAGGTGAATATATTGATGTACAGGGAATATAAAGCTTTAAACTTATCGCAGACGGGCAAAGATGTTCTTGATTTCTGGAAAAAGCATAACATCTTTGAAAAAAGCATCAGCAGTCGCCCGGCAAATAACCCGTACACCTTTTACGAGGGGCCGCCGAGCGCTAATGGCATGCCCGGCATTCACCACGTAATGGCGCGCGCCATAAAAGATATTTTTTGCCGCTACAAAACGCTTAAAGGCTACCAGGTAAAACGCAAGGGCGGCTGGGATACACACGGTTTGCCGATCGAACTGGCCGTTGAAAAAGCATTAGGCATCACTAAAGATGATATCGGCAAAAAAATATCGGTTGAGGATTACAACAACGAATGCCGCAAGGAGGTGATGCGCTATACCGACATCTGGAACGACCTGACCGAAAAAATGGGTTATTGGGTCGACCTGGAAGACCCTTATATCACTTACAAAAATGAGTACATCGAAACGCTTTGGTGGATACTGAAGCAACTGCATGATAAGGACTTGTTGTACAAGGGTTATACCGTGCAGCCCTATTCACCGAAATCGGGCACCGGGTTAAGCTCACACGAACTGAACCAGCCGGGCACTTATAAAAATGTAAAAGACACTACCGTAACGGCCCAGTTTAAAGTGAAGCGGGACGAAGACTCGGAAATTATATACGACCAGGTAGATACCGACCTGTATATTTTAGCCTGGACGACGACCCCCTGGACGCTGCCGGCAAACTGTGCACTGGCCGTTGGCGCTGATATACCGTACAGGTGTATTGCCACTTACAACCAGTACACCGGCAAAAAGATCACCGTTATTTTGGCCGACGCGCTGGTAAGCAAGGTGTTCGACCCAAAAAAATATGTACAGGTTTCGATCGAGGAGGAATTGGCCAAATTTGATTTCGCTACTGATAAACTGATCCCCTATCGGTTTGTACCGATAGATTTTACCGGCAACGTGTTCGGCGATTATAAACGGCCGACCTTTTTGGGTAAAAACCTGGTGGGCCTGCATTATGAGCAGCTGATGCCTTACGTTACTAATGCCGACCTGGAAGCAAATGCCTTCAGGGTGATCGCCGCCGATTTTGTGACCACCGAAGATGGTACCGGCATTGTGCATACCGCATCGGTGTTTGGTTCGGACGACTTCAGGGCCTGTAAGGAAAATGGCGTGCCATCGGTAATGGTGAAGGACGAAGCCGGCAAGGAAGTACCCCTGGTGAATAAGCAGGGCCGTTTTGTTGACGAGGTGACCGATTTTGCAGGCCGCTATGTAAAGGAAGAATATTACGATAAGGAGGAACGCGAAGAACCCGGCTTTAAGCCGACGGACGTACTGATCTCCATCAAACTAAAAGAAGAAAACAAAGCCTTCGACGTAAAAAAATACGAGCACAGCTACCCGCATTCCTGGCGGTCGGATGAACCGATTTTATATTACCCGCTCGACAGCTGGTTTATCCGTACCACCGCCGTCAAGGATAAAATGGTGGAGCTGAATAAAACCATCAACTGGAAACCGGAATCCACCGGCACGGGCCGGTTTGGCAACTGGCTGGAAAACTTGGTTGACTGGAACCTTTCGCGTTCCCGTTTTTGGGGTACCCCGCTGCCGATCTGGCGCGAAGAAAACGGCCCGGAAGAAAAGTGTATCGGCTCGATTGCAGAACTGGAACTGGAGATAGATAAAGCCATTAAAGCCGGTGCAATGCCGGAGGGATTTGAAATAATCGACATGCACCGCCCCTATGTGGATGATGTGATCCTGGTTTCGTCCACCGGCAAACCTATGTTCCGCGAGCCCGACCTGATCGACGTTTGGTTTGACAGCGGTGCGATGCCTTACGCCCAATGGCATTTCCCCTTTGAAAATAAGGAGCAATTTGAAAATGCCTACCCCGCCGATTTTATCGCCGAAGGGGTCGACCAAACCCGCGGCTGGTTCTTCACCCTGCATGCCATTGCGGTGATGCTGAGCGAGGCCAGTGACGAGGTGAAAGCCGTTAACGAGCGTGTGGGCAATAAAGGCGTCGCCTTTAAAAATGTGGTCTCTAACGGCCTGGTGCTGGATAAGAACGGTAACAAAATGTCCAAGCGGTTGGGTAACGCCGTTGACCCGTTTTCTACCATCGAGCAGTACGGACCGGATGCCGCGCGCTGGTATATGATCAGTAACGCATCGCCATGGGATAACCTGAAGTTTAGCATGGAAGGGCTGGATGAAGTGCGCCGCAAATTCTTCGGTACGCTTTACAATACCTATGCTTTTTTTGCGCTGTATGCCAACATCGATAAGTTTAAATACAGCGAAGCGGAGATCGGCATAAAAGACAAGCCGGAGATCGATCAATGGATCATTTCACTGCTGAATACGCTAAGCAAGGATGTAGACACGTTTTATGCCGATTATGAGCCAACCAAAGCCAGCCGTGCAATACAGGAATTTGTGGATGAGCACCTGAGCAACTGGTATGTGCGCCTGAGCCGCCGTCGTTTTTGGAAGTCGGAAGATTCCTATGATAAACTATCTGCTTACCAAACGCTGTATACCTGTCTGACAACGATTGCCAAGCTAATGTCGCCGGTAGCGCCGTTCTTTGCGGATAAGCTGTATACTGACCTGAATAAAGTAACACACAGGGAAACCTTTGAATCGGTCCACCTGGCTTATTTCCCCGAATATAATGAAGCGCTGGTAAATAAAGCCCTTGAAGAGCGGATGCAGATGGCCCAGGATATTTCTTCGCTGGTATTATCGCTGCGCAAAAAGGTAGGCATTAACGTACGCCAGCCTTTAGGCAGGATATTGCTGCCCATATTGGATAAAAACTTTGAGTACCAGGTTGAACAGGTGAAGGAATTGATCTTATCGGAAACCAATGTTAAAACCATCGAATACATTACCGATGCGTCCGGCTTTATCAAAAAGAAGATCAGACCCAACTTTAAAGCCCTTGGAGCCAAAGTAGGCAAGGATATGAAGGCCGTGGCGGAGGCGATTGGTATCCTTATTGCGGACGAGATAGCAATGCTGGAAGCGGCACGCGAGATACAACTTTCAACCGGCCATACTTTGTTGATTACCGATGTGGAGATCATTGCCGAAGACGTGCCCGGCTGGCAGGTTGCAAATTTGGGAAAACTAACGGTGGCTTTGGATGTTACGCTTACCAACGAATTGAAACAGGAGGGGTTGGCCCGCGAAGTAATTAACCGTATCCAAAATCAAAGGAAGAACATGGGGCTGGAGGTTACCGACCGGATCACTGTGAGAATAAAATGCCCGGCCTATATATGGGAAGCGGTGAATAATAATTTATCTTATATTTGCGCCGAAATTTTGGCAGATAGTATCCTCCTTGATAATGAGCTAACTGAGGGTGAAAAGACAGAGATTGATGGACATGAAATTATGATTGTTATTAGTAAAACGTAAATGAAACAGGAAAACGAAAAAACAAGGTACTCCGAATCGGATCTGCAGGAATTTAGGGGCATATTACTTGATAAGCTGCGCATAGCTAAAGAAGAGTTGAACTCGCTCGCTACTTCATTAAGCTCACCGAATGCCAATGGCACCGATGACACCGCAGGCACTTACAAAACCCTGGAAGACGGGTCGGCAACACTTGAAAAAGAACAGATAAACCAACTGGCAGCCCGCCAGAAAAAGTTTATCGAGCAGCTGGAAGCAGCGCTGGTTCGCATTGAAAACAAAACTTACGGTATTTGCCGCGAAACCGGCAAACTGATCCCTAAGGAACGTTTACGCGCCGTGCCGCATACTACGCTGAGCATGGAGGCGAAACTGAGGCAATAAATAATGAAAGCGGCTTACACAAAACCCTTTCTAATCATTGCCGTCATCCTTATTGTCGACCAGTTCATCAAAACCTGGGTCAGGACGCACCTGGAGTTAAATGGCATAGGCGATTCTTTTTTAGGCGGTCATGGCTATTTGCGCTATACGCTGAACAATGGCATGGCCTTTGGCTGGGAACTGGGCGGCGAATGGGGCAAGCTGACCTTGTCTATATTCAGAATTTTGGCCGTAGCAGCGATCGGCCTGGGTCTTGTTTACCTCATCAGGCATAAATATCACCGCGGCCTGATTACCTGCGTAACACTGATCTTTGCCGGTGCATTGGGTAATATTATCGACTGCACTTTTTACGGCCTGCTTTTCCAGCATGGCAAGCTATTGGAGGGCGAGGTGGTGGATATGTTTTATTTTCCGCTTTTTAGAGGAACGTATCCTGCCTGGTTCCCGGTTTGGAGCGGGCAAACTTTTGAATTTTTTGAGCCCATATTTAACCTGGCCGATGCATCCATATCGGTTGGGGTGATCGTCATTTTACTTTTCCAGAAACGCTATTTTAAACGGGAACAGCCTGAACCTGCCTCACCGAACAGCGAGATGGTGGAGGAGTAAATCGGTTAGAGCGATACCTGTCCCAGTAAAACTTATCTTTCCCAATCGTCAGTAGCGGCAGTGTTGCCAATAACATGCTCAAACTGGATGTTCTGATAGGTCATGCTTACCTCCTCGTAAGTATTGGCGGTGCTGTTCATATTGTAACCACTGTCGCCTAAAGCGGTACCACCATATTGTGTTAGTTGGGATATCGAGGCATTGGTAAGCGTTACCCTGTAGTATAGCTGTTGCCGCCCGTCCGATGCTTTTTTGTAAAATTCAATAACCACTGATTTCAGTATCTCGTTTGTACACAATGCCTGCAGCAGTTGCGGGGTTGAGTAGTCGATGTTTTTGACAAGCACAACAGGCATATGCTGGCGTTTGCCATTTGAACGGCCGCTTTCCGGGTCGTGGGGCACCGAGATAAGAAACCGGAATCCTATGCACTCTATCTTTCCTTCGTTTCCTTCCATAATGGCATTGCCTTTAAATATGCCAGATTTTTGTCCATCGATGCTTACATAGGCGATAACGGGCTGACTGGTTTGCGCCGAGGCGACCAGGGCGGTGAACTGGCAAAGTACAAACAATACCAGGAGATGGTAAAAGTGATGCTTTTTCATAACAGGTTGTTTTTAAGGTAAATAATTAGCTTAAATAAAATTAGAAATAATAGGTGGGATATGGCGAAAGGAATTTACATTTTTATTTGGCTGTGAAACAGGCCTGGACGCACGCCATGAAATTTGATCCATCGGTTTTTTGTCTTCCTCAACACACTTTTCTCTTAATTCTTTTTTACTATTTTTGACGCACAAAAAATTTAAAAATTATGGAATTTCCGGCAGGGTTAAAATATACCAAGGACCACGAGTGGATCAAAGTTGACGGCAACGTGGCCACCATCGGCATCACCGAATTTGCGCAGCGTGAACTGGGCGATATTGTTTATATCGACATTACTTCGCTGGGCAAGGAAGTGGGTAAGGACGATGTTTTTGGCACCGTTGAAGCCGTTAAAACCGTGTCCGACCTGTTTATGCCTGTGGCTGGTACCATAGATGAACTTAATCCGGCCCTTGACAGGCAACCGGAACTAGTGAACAGCGACCCTTATGGCGAAGGCTGGATGGTAAAAGCAACCGTTAATGACCCTGCCGACCTGGACAGCCTGTTATCTGCTGAAGATTATCAATCGCTGGTTGGCGCTTAAATGCACGCTGCATAAAAATACCATTGGCCTGCAATGCGGGCCTTTTTATTTTGTTTAACTTGCAAGTTTATAGTAAATGTTAAAAGCAACATTTAAGACGTTTGGAATCGTATAAACAGGCAGCAATAATTTTTACAGCCTATATTATTTCAGCAGTTTGTGGAGTTATAGGATTTGAATATTGATTATGAAAAAATTGGGTAAAACTGTAATCATTAAGGCAGATATGTTAAACAGGAAATGGATATTAATCGTCGTTTTGGGCGTGATCTCCTTCTCATCGTGCGGCATTTTTCATAAAAGCTGTAATTGCCCGCATTTTGGGGCGATTAAGAAAGATGTGCGGATGTGCGGATACGCAAATGTGCAGATGTGTTAAGACAATGTGCGGATGTGTTGAGTTTGTTGGGTGTTTACCAGTGTAATCATTTGCACATCTGCACATCTGAAATTCGCACATCAAGAACCGCACATCAAAAAATGACGTTTATCCTATAAAAATGTGATATCAATCACTTTTCTTATTTGGATTAAATATAAATAAGGCCTACATTTGACCTGTTAATTCATAATGATATGACGCTTTCGGAACTTAAACAAGGGGCAATAGGAATTATAAAGGAATTTACAGACCTTGAAATGTCGGTAAAATTGATGGAAATGGGATGCCTGCCCGGCGAAGCGATCACGATTGCGCGTATTGCACCGCTTGGCGACCCGATCGCGGTAAATGTTTCAGGATACCAGTTAAGCCTCCGCAAGTTTGAAGCTTCGACGATTATTTTGCAATAGTTTTTATTCCCTTGAAAACCGACCTGAGAGTTGCGCTAATTGGAAACCCCAATACCGGTAAATCAACCCTCTTTAACGCACTAACCGGTTTAAATCAAAAAATAGGAAATTTCCCCGGCGTAACCGTTGATAAAAAAACGGGTTACTGTAGTTTAGGTGATGGCCGTACGGCGGAGATTGTCGACCTGCCAGGTACCTACAGCCTTTACCCCAAGAGTAAAGATGAATCCATTGTTTTTTCTATTCTTGCCGACAAAGCCAACCCGCTGAAGCCCGATTTGGTGGTAGTGATACTGGATGCCACCAACCTTAAAAGGAACCTGCTTTTATACACCCAGGTAGCCGACCTGAAAATACCGGTCATCATTGCTTTAAATATGATGGACCTGGCCAACAAAAGTGGCATCGCCATTGATATCGACCTTTTTGCAAAAAAATTGGGTGTGCCGGTTATTCCGGTTGCCGCAAGAAAGGGCGAGGGGGTAGATAAACTAAAAGAGGCCATCGTATTTGCCAATAAAATAGCCCTGCAGGAAGAATCGATTGATGTTGAAGCTATTGCGCCGGCATTGATCGCACAGATCAGCAGCGAACTGAAACTGGACAATCCCTATTACGCCCTACAGCTGGCCCACCAGCACGAAGACATTAAGTTTATTTCGCCCCAACAAAGCGACAGGATTGAAGAACTGGAAAAAGAGTTTTCCTTTCACTCCCAAAAAGCGCAGGCGACGGAAACCATTGCTCGGTACAACTTTATTAATGACCTGTTATACGATACAGTTAAGGTGCCTGAAACTGCGAAAGAAGAATCGGTAAGCAACAAGATCGATAAAGTACTAACCCACCGTTTTTTTGGACTCATCATTTTCGTGGGCGTATTACTGTTTATGTTCCAGTCGATTTTCGCCTGGTCGGCCTACCCGATGGAACTCATCGCCGATGGATTTGTTTGGGTGCAAAATAATTTGCACCACTTGCTGCCGGCCGGCCCATTAACCGGCTTAGTGGTTGACGGCGTCATCGGCGGCCTAAGCGGGGTTATGGTATTTATACCGCAGATCGCCATTTTATTTGCTTTTATTTCTATCCTGGAGGATACCGGTTACATGGCCCGCGTTACGTTTATGATGGATAAACTGATGCGCAAAGTTGGGCTGAACGGCAAATCTGTTGTGCCGCTTATCGGCGGTTTTGCCTGTGCAGTGCCCTCCATCATGAGCACCCGCACCATCGAAAACTGGAAGGACCGCATGATCACCATTATGGTAACGCCATTGGTTACCTGTTCGGCACGGCTCCCGATTTATATTCTTTTAATTTCACTGGTGGTGCCCAACCGCAATGTGTGGTGGATATTTAACCTGCAGGGGCTTGCGCTTACCGGCATGTATGTGTTTAGTCTAATCTCGGCGGTTGTGGTAGCTTTTGTATTGAAATATGTGATCAAAGGCAGCGCACGCGGCTATTTTATTATGGAACTACCCGTTTACCGGATGCCCCGTTGGAATAACGTGGCCTACAGCATGTACGAACGGTCTAAAACCTTTGTGATGCAGGCGGGCAAGGTGATCATCGCCATATCGGTTATTTTATGGGTGCTCGCCTCTTACGGCCCTGGCGACAGGTTTGCAAGGATCGATCAAAAATACAAACAGCCGCAGTACGCCCGGTCGCTTAAACCTGATGAGTTGGAAAGAGCGATAAAATCCGAGAAACTCGAAAACTCTTATGCAGGGGTGCTGGGGCATGCCATCGAACCGGTGATCAGGCCGCTGGGTTTTGACTGGAAGATAGGGATTGCGCTCATCACCTCATTTGCAGCAAGGGAAGTTTTTGTTGGGACGATGGCGGCAATATATAGCGTTGAAGGCAATGCCGAAAAAATGCAATCGGTGCAGCAAAAAATGAAAACGGCCATAAATCCCGAAACCGGCCAGCCGGTGTTCACGCTTGCCGTTGCATTTTCGTTAATGATGTTTTATGCCTTTGCCATGCAGTGCGCCAGCACCGTTGCCGTGGTTTACCGCGAAACCAAAAATTGGAAATGGCCTGCCTTCCAGTTTGCGTATATGACGGTTTTGGCTTATGCGGCCAGTTTGTTGGTGTACAATCTTTTAAGGTAAAAGCATAAAGCTAAAAGACTAAAGCTGAAAGCAACAAAGAACTGGCATAAACTTTTTAGCTTTCTGCTTTTCGCTTTAAGCTTTCTGCTCAATTCCCTATCTTTGTATCCGAGGTAAAAATTGGATAAAGAAAAAATTCTTGAAAAGTACCTTCCTGCCGAAGCGGCCCCGCTTATCGGCCGATGGATCGACTACTTTAAATGTGAGTTCAAAATTTCGCGTAACCGTAACAGCAAGTTTGGCGACTATCGCCCGCCGCATGACGGTAAAGGCCACCGCATCTCGGTAAACTTTGATTTGAACCCCTACGCTTTCCTGGTAACTACCGTGCACGAGTTTGCACACCTGCATACCTGGAACGAGCATAAACACAAGGCCAAACCGCACGGAGCCGAGTGGAAGAACAACTTCAAAAAAATGATGCAGCCTTTTTTTGATGGGGAGACCTTGCCGGCGGATATTAAACACGCCATAACCCGTTACCTGGATAACCCTGCAGCCTCCAGCTGCTCCGATCTGCATTTGTATCGCACGCTTCGCAAGTACGATACGCCAAAGGAATCAGTGCATACGGTTGAGAAACTTCCGATTAAGGCCCTTTTTAAGCTAAAGGACGGCCGCATTTTCCGTAAAGAAGAAAAACTGCGCAAGCGCTATAAATGCGTTGAGGTAAGCTCCCGTCGCGTTTACCTGTTCAGCCCGGTGGCTGAGGTGGAGCATATTGAACAAAAAGCCTGATTTATCGAGTAAAAAACATGTGAAGAGAGCGAAAGAATATTTTTTGTCATTAATTTTAGGCCTGTCTAAATAATTTATTAGGTTTGCTTAAAATTAGAATGAGATTAAATTTCTTAACAATTGTTTTACATTACAACGCTATCTTCGCGCAAATTGTTGAAATGAGAAAAAAATTACTTTTTTTATTTGTACTATTCTTTAGTTTGATATCAGCTAACGCACAGGATACAGTTAAGCAGCAGAACTTTGGTTTTCATTTTCAGCAAACCATCATCACACAATATAAACCAGCGTTTTCAGCGCCTTACAGCGGGATTAATAGCCTTTCGCCGCTGGCAGAAACACAAACTTCTATCACATCAACATTTTTTGGAACTGCGCGATTGTGGAAAGGATCGCAATTTATCTTCGACCCGGAATTGTCAGGTGGATCGGGTTTGAGCCAGACGCTTGGTGTGGCGGGCTTCCCTAATGGCGAAACTTTCAGGGTTGGCGGCGTTCAGAATAAAATTTATATCGCACGTCTTTTTTATCAGCAATATTTTGAGTGGGGAAACGAAAAAGATACGATTGACGCAGACCAACTAAGCCTGCCTTCGGTGCGAAGTAAGCGCTATTTTACCTTCGGGCTGGGTAAATTTAATATGGGCGACTTTTTCGATGATAACAGTTTCAGCCACGACCCACGTTC
>Ga0302192_10003000_pt1 | contig 10569 bp, 9 predicted proteins | sample II_Bog_E3_2_FD_200230 | JGI IMG/M metagenome (GOLD analysis project Ga0302192, IMG submission 200230) | Peat permafrost microbial communities from Stordalen Mire near Abisko, Sweden - II_Bog_E3_2 | ecosystem: Environmental > Terrestrial > Soil > Wetlands > Peat | place: Sweden: Abisko, Stordalen...
TGGAAAAATCTATTCAACTCCCCGGTTCCGATCCGTGTCTCGGCCTCGCTGCGCACGCTTTCGAGTGCGGTGAAGATACGGCTGAATCCCTGCCCTGTCTTGGCCGAAATACAAACCACTGGAGCGTAATCCAGGAAGAAAAGATTTTGCCTGATCACATCAGCCTGCTCCCCCTGCGAGGCACGGCCACCATCCTCTTTGTGGACAAGATCCCATTTATTGAGGAGGAGGATGCAGGCCTTGTTCGACTCCTGGAGCATTCCTGCAATGCGTTTATCCTGGGCTGTGACACCGCTCTCGGCATCGATGACAAGCAATCCGGCATCGGCACGGCGGATCGACTCCTCGGAGCGCATGGCGCTGAAAATCTCAACCGATGTATCGGGACGCGAGCGATGACGCAGTCCCGCCGTATCGACGAGCACATAAGGATTCCCTCCCAGCTCGCACTTTACATCCAGGGCATCACGGGTCGTTCCCGCGATATTGCTGACAATGCTTCGTTCTTCGCCAAGGAGACGGTTGAGCAGGGAGGACTTGCCAACATTCGGACGCCCGACGATCGCAAGCCGTGGTGCGAACGCCTCCTCGGGAAGCGCCTCCCCGTTGGTTCCTCTAAGCTTCTCGCCGATGAGCGCAAGCAGATCATGGGTTCCGCGCCCATGCGCCGCACTGATCGTCATGACCTCCTCAAATCCGAGCTCGAAGAAATCTGAGGACATTCCCTCATGCATTTCCTGATCAATCTTATTGATGATTAAGATCAGTTGCCTTCCTCCCGAGCGGAGCATCGCGGCCAGTTCCCGATCCAAAGGAGTCAGCCCCGCGCGACCATCAACGACAAAAAGCAAAAGATCCGCGCTTGCAATGGCCACCTGCGCCGCCGTGTGCGTTGCCTCGGCAAAATCGGGGTCAGGCGCGTCACCGATGCCACCGGTATCGATGATCTCAAAAGGAACGGGCCCCTTCTTGCAGATACCGGCAAGCCGATCCCTCGTCACTCCGGGCTGATCATGGACAATGGCCACCCGTTGCCCCATAAGGCGGTTGAAGAGGGAGGATTTGCCCACATTGGGGCGACCGACTATGGCGACGCGTCTCATTAAAAATTATTTGGTTTCGTGGGAGGGAGAGGCAGTCTCCGGACTGGTGTGGCCCCCATCATGAAGCTGGCTTGTCCCTTCGGCAAGATAACCAATGCCGCTCAACAAGGTGACGATCCCCGAGATCCAGACAACTGCATCGGCGTGGCTCCATTGCAGCATCACAACGGCCACGGTGAGCATTTGAAGAAAGGTGGAAGTCTTGCCCAACAGGGAAGGTCGCACCTCCAGGTGATCATTAAGGAGGCGGAGCACACCGCAGCCGGTGACGATGATGATGTCACGGGCGATCACGAGAACCGGATACCAAACGGGCAACTCATACGGCCACTTGGTCACGCTCAGGGTGATGATGGCAGTGAGCATCAGTCCTTTGTCGGCGATCGGATCAAGAATCGCACCCAGTCGGGACTTGAGGTGATAGCGCCTGGCCAGCCACCCGTCGATGCCGTCACTCAGCGCTGCTAGAAGGAAGACCGCTATGGTGGCGATTCGCAATGTCTCGTCAGGATGACCTGCCGCGGCTGTCTTCCCATAATAGATTGCAAGCACGACAAAGACCGGAATAAGCAAAATCCTGCCGATGGTGATTTGATTGGGAAGCGTCATGCCTTCCTTAGAGACTGCCCGAAAAGTCGGCAACTGGCGAGCAGAGAGGAGTTGGCGATGGGCGCGAGGAGCATCTTCGCTGCCACTAACGACAGATGACTGGCGACGAACGACAAAACTCGCAACCCCTAGACCCTCTGCCATCCGTAAAGTGATATGGCGTGTAAAGCGATTGCGAGCAGCCACCCCTGCCGCTACGACTAATCCCTCCCATGAGCACATCCTCGTCCAGACACAGCCTCCCGCTGCAGCTTGCAGGGTATGCCGAACGAAGGCATTCCAATCTGGCGTTGGCATTGATCCTCTTGCCCGGAGACCGGAGGCGGGATGCCTTCCTCTTTCATGATTTCTGCCGGGCCGTCGATGATCTTGCCGATAGCGGCATGGAGTCGGCGGAAACGAGACTGGATTCCCTGGATGCCTGGACGACCGCTCTGGTACCAGGGAACGAAAATATCCTTCCCGTTGATTTTGCGACAATGATCAGCCGACGACATCTCGACCGAAGACTGCTCTCAGAGATCGTGCAGGGAATGAGGATGGATGTCGTCCCCGCAGGACAAGTTGTCCGCTACAGGACTTTTGAAGAACTCCGGAGTTACTGCTGGAAGGTCGCATCGGCCGTGGGACTGCTCAGCGCGACCATCTTCGGGGCAGAAGGAGTCGCCGTGGAACGCTATGCCGAGGAGCTCGGGCTGGCCCTGCAACTCACCAATATCCTGCGCGATGTGCGCGAAGACGCCGCCATGAACCGTATCTACCTCCCGTTGGAGGATTTGGATCGTTTTGGGGTTTCTGAATCCGATCTTTTGCAAAGCCGCGCCTCCCCGATGATGACGCATCTTCTGAACCATCAGGCAGAACGTGCCGATTCGTACTTTGCCCGGGCCGAACTGGCCTGGGCAGCGATGAGTGTGAACCAACGCAGACTCATGCGCCCCGCCCGCCTCATGAGTGCCATCTACCGCGATCTACTGCTGCAGATGCATCAGGATCGCTACGATGTCCTGCAAAAGAACTACCGGGTCTCTAAAATTAAAAAATTCCTGCTAGCCATCAGGGTGCTTACAGGGAAGTAGAGCAGGGACAGACGGGGAAGAAACTTGAAAGGTGAAAGCTGAAGGCTGAAAGAAGTTAGAGGACTGATTTCCGAGTTCTCATCTCCCCTCATTCACCTTTCAGGTTTCCCCTCACCTTCCTCCCTCACTCCCTGAACCCATCTGCCCACGCCTTGGTGGCGCCATCCATCGTCACGAGATCGGGCCACCCCCGCATGTAGCCCTCACCCGGTAGTTTCCGGGTCGCGTCAAATCCCATGTGCGACCCCATGTTGGGCACCGTGGGAGCGTGATCGAGACTGTCACACGGATTTTTTGTCGTCACGCTGTCGCGCTGCGGATCGGTGTTGGCCATCCAGCGGAAGAGAACCTCCGAAGTATTTTGCACATCGCAATCCTCATCAACGATGACGATGTATTTGGCGAACATCATCTGCCCCATGCCCCAGAGTCCGTGCATCACCTTGAATGCCTGCCACGGATACTGCTTTCGGATGGAAACGAACACGAGGTTGTGAAAGACCCCTTCTGCGGGCAGCGCCATATCGACGATCTCGGGAAAGTTCATTTTGAAGATCGGCAAGAAAATCCTCACGCTCGCCTCCCCCATGTAGAAATCCTCCATCGGAGGTATGCCGACGATGGTGGCCGGATAGAGTGCCACACTTCGGTGCGTGATGGCCGTCACATGGAAAACCGGGTACTCATCCACTGGGGTGTAGAATCCCGTATGATCACCGAACGGCCCCTCGGGACGCATCTCACCCGGTTGCACAAACCCCTCGATCACAAAGTCGCTTTCCGCAGGGACCTCCAGCGGCACCGTGAGACACTTCACCAGATCGACCGATTTCTTCCGAGCAAACCCGGCAAAGAGGATCTCATCTATGCCATCGGGAAGCGGCGCGGTGGCGGCGAGGGTGAAGACCGGATCACCTCCGAGACAGATGGCGACGGGCATCCTCTCGTTCTTCTCGTAGTAGCGTTTCCCGTGACGGGCTCCGACCTTGTGAACCTGCCAGTGCATGCCAGTAGTCTGTCCGTCGTAAATCTGGATGCGGTACATCCCCACATTCCGCTCCCCGGTATCGGGGTCCTTGGTATAGACCGTGGGGAGGGTGATGAAGCGCCCCCCATCCTGTGGCCAGCACTTGAGGACAGGAATCTGATCAAGGGAAAAGGAATCGCCCTGATCGATCCGGTGGACGACTTCCTGACACGGGGCATTTTTTACCATGCGGGGACGGGCATGAATGAGATCAATGCCATTGCGCAACAGTTTGAGCGCATCCTTGAAGCTCTTTGGCGGCTTTGCCTTCATCAGAAATTCCAACTGTCCGGCCAGCTCATCCACGGAATCAAGGCCTAGGGCCATCGCCATGCGTCGCTTGGAGCCGAGAGCGTTGATCACGACCGGGAATTCCGAAACGCGCCCATTGATGGTCGGTTTCTCAAAGAGCAGCGCCTTGCCTCCGTCGGGCGATTTCATTTCCCGATCGGCAAGCTCCGTGATCTGAAGTTCCGTCGCCACAGGGGCGGTGATGCGGCGAAGCTCTCCCGCATCTTCGAGGGCTTTCAGAAAGGCAGCGTAGGATGGATAGGCCATGGATTTATCATCGGAGAATGAACGGCATCTGCACGAAAGTCACAAAAAAGATTGATCATCGACGCAATACGAGGAAGATTATCCCCCCTTTCCTGATTTGCTTCGGGAAAAGACCCTAGGAGTTGTAGCTCAATTGGTCAGAGCACCGCCCTGTCACGGCGGGGGTTGCGGGTTCGAGCCCCGTCAACTCCGGTGGGTTTTTTATCTCTTTCAGCCTCATAAATAGAAGCTCTAGAGCCATCGGTTGAAAAACCTGGAGTGTGCAGAAACGGGTAAGAAAATGCACCAAAAAGCAGTCTATTCGCCAAGTGCCTTGAATAGGAAAACACGGTTGTTTCTTTGCTGCAGGGTTCAACTCAGAAGTCTTCTGAATGAAAACCCTGATTGAGTGCAGACTTTTTCCCTTCAAAACTGTCCCAAGATACAAGAAATCGCTTATTTCAGGGCGTTGCAGATGGGTTTTGTCCATTCTGGAAACTCCGCTTCGGGCAGGCAGGATTTCGCCACAACTCCATCAATGGTGCGGAAAACCGCGAAGGGAGCAATTCCCCCTCCCTCCTCATCCACATCCCGAGAGTTATCCACGAAATAGGCACGGTCGGCGAGGCGTGCAGCATCTACCGCCAGCTTCAAGGAGCGGATGTATCGGGATTCAATCTTTTCGCGGGGAACGGTATGCCCTCCTTGTGAAAAATCTCCATTCCACACGGAGCATATTGATTTCAGGACTTTCTGTCGCCACATAGACCAAACGGATAAAATAACCTGCTTCCTTGGCACGGCGGATGTAGTCCACTTTTTCGGAAGTTGAAAGGACTGTTTCAAAAAGAAGCCCTTTACCCTCCGCAAGACATTCTTCCCGAATCTGGTCTGCCTTTTTCGCAGCTTGAAGGATGGAAGAGGGATTATTCCAGTCGCCAAACTCTTCTTGGGCAATCTGGTCAGGATTGATTTCTACCAGTCCATCAGTCCAGTCGTAAGCTTTACGAAGGTCGCTGGTGAGGCTGTCTTTCCCGAGCCGTTCGGACCAGCAACAACGACAAGAACGGGCTTACGCTCGCCCATTAGCAGGGAGAGCCTTCAAGCCCTCAACGCCGCACCTCTTCGCCTTGAACTCCGCGTAGGTAATACCCAGCTTTCCAGTCTTGACGATATTGGCACGAAGTCGCTTCCCTACCGAATTGAGAACGCTTTGAAGTTCTCTTGCTTCGGTCTCGGGGTCTTTAATTATCTGCATGCCTGCTCCCATGGGTGGGAACATACAACCGCAGGACAAGACCGTCAATGCCCCCTCTTTTAAGATACAAGCGGAGTATGCACGAAAAATTGGACAAAACAACAAAGTGGCCTACATCTAAACAAAACCACGATGAAAATACAGAGCCGCCTTCTAGCCCTTGTAACTCTTGCCCTTTCAGGAGCCATTCATCCACTCCAATCTCAAACAACCAATCCCGTTGACGGATATTCTGGGTACACCAACTCTTATTTTCTCAGTTACTCAGCGGGTTCTTTTGACCCCAGCGCTAATGGAGACGTCTTCGTTGATATCAACTTCGCAGGAGTAGCGACTAATGGAGCAACAAATCTGAACCAGATCGGAGGGGTCACCATCCCACATATCCAGGTGGATACCGGATCCCGCGGACTCTATGTGAGCGCAAATTTGGTGAGCAACGTCATAACAACAAACGCCAATTCCTGGCCTGGCACGAACTACCTCAGCAGCTCCAAGCGAGTCTTTATCGGCCAATATATTCAAACGGCCGTAAACTTCCAAGTGACTGACCAGAATAGTAACCCGGCCATTGCAACTGCAAATATCCCCGTTCTTGTGGTGGAAACCTTGGGAAGTCTGGGCAGTGGTTCTCCAACATACGCCATGAAAACCTCCCGAGGCAGCGTGATCTTGACCAACGGAAAAACGAAGAGCTTCAGCGGAGGGAAACTAACCCTCACAGGAGGAGAAGCAGTCTCCTACGCCAATAACACCAATCTGGGAGACAACTGGAACTTTGGGGTTGGGTTTGGGCCAAACACAAATGAAGTTTCGCCATCAGGGCCGGTAGGTAACAACACCAACCAAATCTACAATGCCCTCATCAACCTGACAACCATGTCCCAAAGCCCAACCAACGGCGGGATGGTTGCCGGTTACATACTGGAGTCAACCGGCATTCAACTGGGACTCACAGAAAGCACCACCAATTTCGCCTATACCCAATTATCTCCCAGTGGGTACACAAACACAAATTCCGTTCCCGATTGGAGGCTCTCTTCTGGAGAAGTCGTTGCCAATGGAATAACCAACGGGCCGGTGACAATCTTGATGGACGCCGGCATCGGGTATTCATTCCTCAGCACGGATATTCTCAGTGGATGGATTCACCACCGTAGCAATTCCCTATCCATCAATCTCGTAAACTCGCTAGGAGCAGTCGGCTACAATTTCGAAACAGACTCCAGTGATCATAACGCTCAATCCAACAATGTGGTCGCACCATCTGGAGTTACCAACAACGGAAGTACGTCTGCACTATTTATCAATACCGGCCGCCACGTCTTTTACGGCTTCGATATGCTCTATGATCCACAAAACGGCTATATTGGAGTTACCACCAATGCATTAGGTGCCGGTAGCCCCAACGTCTTCTTCACTCCCGGGTTCTATGCTGTCCCTAACTCTACGTTGTGGAAACAGACCATCCTATTCCCCAGTGTTCCGCAAAAGAAATATGGGGACTCAGCATTTCTCCTTCACGCCACGTCCACCTCCAAACTTCCGGTCACTTACTCGATTCTTTCTGGCCCCGCCACGGTCACTGAAAATAAAGTTACCTTGATTGGCGCCGGCACCATCACCATCCAGGCAAATCAAGGAGGGAGCACCGTCTATCTTCCAGCCCCAAGCGTGACTACCACCTTCGTTGTCTCACCTAAAAACCAGATCATCACCTTCGTTAAACCATCGCCCCATGTCTATACCCCAGGCGGGTCCTTTGGACTAGCGGCAACGGCCCCTGGCGGGACCGTGTCCTTTAGTAGCAGCAACACCAATGTGATTTCGATTTCTGGAAATATAGCCAACATCATCGGTGCTGGTAATTCTATCATCACGGCAACCCAAGGAGGGAACACCAACTACGCACCGGCACCCCCGCTACAACGGACGGTTACTATCACCAAAGCGTCCCAAACAATTGCCTTCCAGCCGCTATCTCCACTCCTATTAGGGGAAAGCAGCTTCACACTCGAGGCCACCGCCACATCAGGACTTACTGTACATTTTGTGAGTAGTAACACGAATGTGATATCCATCGCCGTAACTACTGCAAACATCATTGGAAAGGGAACGGCTACTTTGACGGCTGTGCAAATTGGGGATGACAACTGGAAACCAGCTAAATCCATCTCCCAAAAAGTGAAATAAAAAATTAAAATTTGCATGAGAAATTGGCCTCTTGCGCATGGCTAAGGGCAGAGATGCCCGAAGAATTAGATCGGTTTAAGTTGAGTTATAGCCACCAGGTTCATGAGAAGCATAACAGCAGTCTCACGCGGAAAACCGAGCGGTGACTCGAATCCTTGGGAAAGGATGAGAGAGCTTGCCAAAGGCAAGGCCCCAAACGGGGCGAGCAATACAGGGAGTAAGCGAGTCAATCGCGGTTTGGCCTGCTGCTAGCAGCCTGCAAGGCGAGGCCATCGGGAGATGGTGAGGCAAATGCGGGGGACGCGGAGGAAAATACAGTGGGATCTTTTATTTTTCTCTACTCCGTGCTCTCCGCGAGCCCCGCGTGAGAATCTCAGAAAATGATCCAACGTCATTTCCTGAGTTCCAGATCATTACCCCTCCTTTACTCTTCACTCCTTTCACTAATTTGGTGAGCAAGATTTCTCTGCTCCCATGATTCTATTGCAAAATCTGGGTTAATCCGCAGGAGTTTCTCTCTCCCGGACGTCGTGGACATCAATAGTGCCAGGCACCACAGGATTGAAGGCTCGGACAAAGGCGTTTTTAAAAACATTTCCAATGGTGGCGAGAATCGCCTCTTGGGGATCGGCAAAGCTCCCTGAAATAGGAATCTTGGTCGCAAATCGATCTTTGATTTGATTGCGAAAGAGGCGTCCCACGCCCCCTAATATTCCTTCCCAAGCAAGTTTAACAGGATTTTTAATATCCTGTTGTAACGAGAAAATTTGCATGTGATCAAATGCGGGGATGACATAACCCGTGAATTTCCCATCGGAAGCACTCAGCTGCAGCGCCGCAGCAAATGTCCCTTTCTTGAAATCAAAATAGGCATAGGCTTCCGTTAACTCGTTGAGATTGATCAAGGGGATATTGGAAACGTCCGCCTTGAGATCGAACATGGGGTATTTTTCATAGGGATCAAAAGTCACATCGGCTTTTAACATTCCATCCATCACAGGCTTTCCTTCAGCATGGAGCGTCGCCGATCCGCCTCGAGACAACTGCTTGCTCGTCGTGAGGTTAGAAGCTGTGATGTAAAGATCTGTTAGTTGAATATCTATCTTCGGATGGCTGTAAAAATCGCGATACTGCAGCGTGCCATCTTCCACATGAAACCGATTGATTTTCAGGGGGAAAAGCTGTTTTACCGTCTCTGCCCAGGGGGTGTTAACTCCGGTTTGTGTTTGCTCTGCCGTAGGGCCATTGACAATATTAATAATTGGCTGTTTCAACATAACATTACCGACAAAATGCCCATGGAACAGAGCTTTCCATTCTACAGCCAGATCAATCGCTGGAGCGGAAAAGAAAGGAACTGGTATTTTTCCTGAGTTTTTATAAATCGTTATATTCCGAATCACATACGCTCCTCTCCAGAGGTGGAGATCAATATTCTCAATCGATCCGGAGTAGTCCTTTGTCTGATTGATCTTTCGATTGACATACTGAAGCACCCAAATGGACAAATAAAAATGCAGACAGAGGAAAACAAGAATAAGCGCTAATAAAGCGAGCCATCGCGGCTTTTTTATCGTCGAAATATAGGAGGTGAGTTGACGTGCCAGAGTCATTTAATCCTTAAGCTTAACTGTTTTCATGAGCGACCTGTACGCTATCAAATCGCACTTTTTCTCGAACATCTTTGATAGGAGTACACAATCAGGGCTGACTTTCCCGATTTATATTCCAACATTCATCTTCGTTCCATCCCTGATCTTGTAATCCCCGAGGAACGCTCTAAAGAGAAATTGGCGGGTCAAGTGCCTGATAGCTTGAAGCTGTCGTTCAAGGTGACTTGAGTTCCTTTTCGATCACCTCGCGCAACACGCCGGTTTGTTGTTGAATTCTGCCGATTAACTCCTCCTCTTTTCCAGAGATATATTGGAGGTCGTCATCCGTAAGAATTGACCATTTTTGTTTGAGTTTTGCCCTCGTGATTGCCCAGTCGCCCTTGATTTCTTGGATATTCATCAGGGAAAAGAGTAGCTTAATTAAGCGACGTCTCTATGGGGTATAACCCTTAGGTGCGGAGGCTCAGGAGCGTTTTACCTCCGGCTGAGATTCCCGGTAAAATAGAGAACTAAAAGGATGATCAGAATGAGACCAAATCCGCCTCCTCCGATCATGGGGCCCCCAAGGTAAAATCCCCCACCACCAAACAGGAGCATTAAAATTATTAAGAGGATTAGTAGATTCATCCTTAAAATAGTGCCACAGAGAAACTCTGCGACTAGCTGGGTATTCACCCCATAGCATCGCCTTCAGAGGGACTTTATGAGTCGCAGCGAGTAGAGCGTTCGTCCCGTGGTTGGACAGTGTGTTCCTAGAAATTCACCACAGCACGGACGCCGACCACGAGGGCGTTGCCATACTGCTGGGATCCTCCGGGATGGAGGATGTATTGCAGGTCGGGTTGGAGCGACACCGAAGGCGACAGCTGCATCGCATAGGAAAGCTCCGTGACCGCCTCATACCCCACACCCGGCAATCCCTGGGCACTTCCAAGGGCCGCATACTGACTTCCCATCTGGGCATAGCCAAAGGCGACTCCCAATTTGTCGGCATCACGTGTCGGGACAAGTCCCGTATAGACAAATCCCGCGTCGCTGTAGAATCCCACCGGACTCCCCTGCTGCGGTGAGAAGCCGAGGTGGGTGAAGCCCGAGAGCCCCTTACCGGAACAGGTGCAATCGGGACTGGCGGCTGGTTGTTTATTCTTGT
>Ga0302192_10003006_pt1 | contig 10566 bp, 8 predicted proteins | sample II_Bog_E3_2_FD_200230 | JGI IMG/M metagenome (GOLD analysis project Ga0302192, IMG submission 200230) | Peat permafrost microbial communities from Stordalen Mire near Abisko, Sweden - II_Bog_E3_2 | ecosystem: Environmental > Terrestrial > Soil > Wetlands > Peat | place: Sweden: Abisko, Stordalen...
GGGTGCGCGACATAAAAGGGAGCATCTTGCGAATCCCTTTTTTTTGCGTCATAATCTGAGCGTATCTATACGCCCAGAAGGGAATCCATATGCCGGATGCACTCGCTGCTTTAGAGGCTGACCGATCCAAACTCCTGGAGGAGTTCCTCCGCTTAGGCGATCTTCGCCACGGCTCAATCACCGCTACCATTCGCAAGTGCGGCAAACCTTCCTGCCACTGCGCCAAACCCGATGATCCCGGTCATGATCCACAATTCCGGCTTACCCGCAAGGTCGACGGAAAGACCGTCACCGAGTCCTTTCCCAATCCCGCCGCCTTGCTGAAAGCGCAGCAGGAGGTCTCCGAGTTCCGCCGTCTCCAGAAGCTTAACGAGGAGTTAGTCGGCATCAACGAAAAGATCTGCGATCTTCGCCCGGTCGCGCAGCAGCGGGGCGGCTGGACGAAGCAGGAAAAAAAACGGCAACTGCAATCCATCGCGAAATTGCGCAAGAAGTAAACCAACTGCTGAGCCGCATCTTCGCCGAGCGGAAGCAGGTCGGCAGCCTCGATCTGGAGGCGGTGGAGATGGGCTTTCGCGCCGCCTTGCATCAGGCCGGTGCGGCGGCTCTGACGCAGTTGTTGCAATTTGGGGTGCCTGCCGCCGACCAACGCAGCATTCCGTGCCCATGCGGCCATCAGGCGCATTACCGCGAACTGCGCTCACGACGGCTTCTTACCGCCCTGGGCGAGGTGGAACTCTCGCGTCCCTACTATCTGTGCCCGCACTGTCATCAAGGCCAGTTTCCGGCCGATGTGGAATTGGATATCGAGAACACGGAGTTCTCGCCAGGCGTGCGCCGCATGTTAGCTCTGGTGGGCCAGGATGCTCCCTTCGATCACGGCCGCGAACAGGTGAAACTGCTAGCAGGCCTGGATGTGACGACCAAGTCTGTGGAGCGCACGGCAGAAGTTATCGGAGAAGATATAGCTCAGCGCGAACGGAAGGAAATCGAGAAAGCTATCCAATTGGATCTGCCCGTTGTCGTGGGCAAGCCGATTCCGGCTCTCTATGTCGAAATGGATGGGACCGGAGTGCCGGTGGTGAAGAAGGATACGGTGGGTCGCCAAGGCAAGACGGAGGGCCAGCCGGCTCATACGCGGGAGGTCAAGCTGGGATGTGTCTTCACCCAAACCACGTACGACAAGGAGGGCTTTGCCATCCGCGATACTAACTCCACCACATATACCGGAGCTATAGAGACGGCGGAAGAGTTTGGCAAGCGAATTTACCTCGAAGCCTGTCAGCGCGGCTGGAGCGGCGCGGCAAAGAAAGTCGTATTGGGCGACGGCGCTGAATGGATAAGGAATCTTGCCGAACTGCATTTTCCGGGCGCAATTCAGATTGTCGATCTCTATCACGCGCGCCAACACCTCTGGGAGTTAGCGCGTAAGTTATACCTTAATGACGCCGTGAAACAGAAAGCCTGGATGAAAAAACATCAGCGCCTGCTGGACAAGGGAAAGATCGAAAAACTTGTCCTCACGCTTCGCGCCATCGATGCAACCAATCCCGAAGTCATCGAGAAGCTGCGCATCGAGACGAACTATTTTGAGAGAAACGCCGAGCGTATGCGCTACCCAAAGTTTCGCCGCCAGCACTTGTTTGTCGGCTCCGGCGTCATCGAGGCGGGATGCAAAACCGTCATCGGCTCTCGCCTCAAGCAGTCCGGCATGTTCTGGACAGTTCGCGGCGCCAACGCGATTGTTGCCCTGCGCTGCTGCCAGCTCAACGGCCAATTTGAGGACTACTGGGAGGGACGCCGGGCCGCGTGATCCCACTTTTGTGTCGCGCACCCCTACAAGTGCGTTGGTGTTGGCCGAGAAGCCGTTTGGATTCACATTGCTGTAGAAGCCAGCGGGATAAAGTGCCGACCCGTTGCCGTCCATGAAGTGCCCCTCGACCTTCACCGTTACGTATTGTTTGAGTGTGAGCTTTGCGGTCACCACTTTGTCAAAATCGTGCGTCTGCGCATCCGGATATGACGCGTTTACTCCGGCTCCGCCAGACGGAAAGATCCGGTAGTGCGAGTAATAGGAGCCCGCCTCGAGCCACTTATTGACTTGATAACCTCCACCCACATACCAGCCGCGAATGTCGGTCTCAACCCACGAGAGGCCACTAAAGATAATCTGATCGCGCAGGTACCTGCGATACTCCGACTCCGCGTGCAGTTTGTCCTTCACGAACCTGCCGTAATACTGGTTGGTCCAGTCGTGTTTCGAATTTTCCCAGTATTTGGGCTGGGCCGGAATTCCGAGCTGACCGTTATAGCTGCCTTTGCCGGTGATCATTTCATTCAAACGCGATATTCCCACAGTAAGTCCGCGCACTGGCGGATTCCAGCGCAGATCGCCGCCAAACACCGGCCCCCCGTAGCTGTTCAGCGTGATCCCAGCAATGCCTGACAGGAGATAGGGATAGCCGCTATGCATGTTGTCTGAGCGCCGGCCGCCATAGGCGGTGTAGGCGATGGAGCCAAGATTGTGCCCCAACTTCTCTCTTCCGTAGATGTCTCCGCCCAAATGCGCAATGGAGGCGTCGCGCAGATCAATGGGATAGACGCTCTGCGGCAACAGGGCAAAGGTGTTGGCGAAGTCCATATCCTGAGAATCCGTAAAAAGTCCCAGAACGGTCTTCACTTTGCCTGCGCGGAATCCCAGCCAAGGCTTGAGGCGATAGTCGCCCATGGCCCAGTCCAATAGCGGATGCCAGTCGCCCAATTGACCGAGCTTGCGGTCGTAAACCTGTCCGCCAACGCGAAAATTGGAGGTGATCTGCGCGCCAAGGTTCAAGCCCGCGTCAGTAAAAGCGCCGCTGCCCGTGCCGCTCGTGTTCATGGTCAGCCAATTGTTGTCGTTGGTGTGGACGAACCCCTGGGTTCCAAAACCGTGGACCTGCACATCCTTGCTCCCGATCTTGAACTCCTGTGCGTGCAAGGTAATCGAGATTGCAAGTACTGTCAGCATCCCGCTGAGAACGCGTTTTCTGAACATACTTCCTCCTGAAATCCTCTTCATTGAGTTTCTCCTCGTCTGGCCAGCATACGAACTGATACAGACATTCAACTTGTGGTGCTTGAGAATGAAATCACTTACATATCTGCGGGTGTCGAGCCCTGGAACTTCCGCCATTCTGCAGAGGACGAGGGGAATCTTCCGGACCGGTAACCGCGCCGTGGCACACCTGCGGCACGACGATCTATCTATCGGCATCGTCAATAATTCGTTCAATAACATTGAAGATTAGTTGCATATTGTCGACTAATCGTAAACTCAATGACGATCGTATCTTTGAACGCGCGGGTGTCCCTTTGTTGCTTTGTCGGTATGGAGCGCCTTTGCGATCATGGTTTTGCTTACTCGACTAATCAAAGATATGCAGTCGCGACTTTCATAGTTATCGTTTGGCTGGAAATGCCCAGCGACTGGATGCGGCATTCCAATCGATGAGCATTTCCATTCACTTCCACATCTATTTGCCTGCCAGCGGATCAAGCAACCATGTCAGACTGGGACGGAGGCACAGACTGTTTGACTTTCTTGACTGCATCTTGCAGCGAAAACAAATTCATCGCCGCAATGCCGCCCACGTCGACGATCGGAGCAACGCATCCATCGCCGAGGATGGTGGCGCCCATCAGGCCTTTGACTCTGCGAAGATTTCGCTCCAGGCTCTTTACAACCACTTGCTGTTGCCCAAGAAGTTCATCTACTACTAATCCGATCTTCTTGTGGCCCGATTCGACGATGACTGCGAGCCTGCGATTGGCGTTCTTCTCCGATGCCTGTTCTGTGCTCGCCGTCTCCTGCGGCAAGCCCAGAAATCTGGACAAGCGCAGCAGTGGAATCGACTGTTCGCGGATGACCACCACCTCGCCCTGCTCGGCCACACGCACAATCTGCTCGTTGCTGAGCGGCACGGTTTCGATCACGGACAAGAGCGGCAGTACCAGTGTCCGATCGCCGACGCGCACCAACAATCCTTCCAGAATCGCCAGTGTAAGCGGCAGTTCAATTGATACCGTCGAGCCATGTCCTTTTTCGCTGGCCAACGCCACCGTACCGTTCAGTTTCTCGACGTTGCGCTTGACCACGTCCATGCCCACGCCACGCCCTGAAAGGTCGCTTACGATCTCACTGGTGGAGAAGCCCGGCTCAAAGACCAACATTTGCAGTTGCTCTTTGCTTAATTGCGAATCGGATCCGATCAGTCCGCGTTCGATTGCCTTGCTGCGGACTCTATCCGTATCGATTCCCGCGCCATCGTCGGAGATCTCGATCACGATTCTTCCCGAGCGGTGGAATGCACGGAGTGTAATGACGCCCTCTTCCGGCTTTCCCGCCGCCTTGCGCTCCTCAGGGGTCTCGATGCCATGATCGGCGGCATTGCGCACCAGATGGATCAACGGATCGCCGAGCAACTCCAGCATGCTCTTGTCGATCTCGGTCTCTTCTCCATTCAGATCCAGACGAATCTGCTTGCCGGTGGATTGCGCGATATCGTAGACCGTGCGCGCGTATCTCTGGAACAACGTTCCGACCGGCAACATGCGGATTCCCATTACTCGTTCATGCAACTCCCGGGTATTGCGCTCCATTGCCGCTACCGCCTCGCGCAGCTTCGGCAAACATGCAGGTTCAAAGTCCTCGACCATTTGCGCGGTCATCACATGCGCGATGACCAATTCACCTACCAGATCGATCAGCCGGTCGACCTTATCGGTCGCCACACGGATGGATCCCGAATCTCCACTGGCCGCGGGCTTCATGGAGGACTGGCGTCGATCCGCCACAACAGATTGGCGGCGATCCGCAGCCGGCGCCTTGCGGCGTTCGACAGATCGGGATCGGGCATTCGGTGCGGGCGGGTCTGCATTATCCAGCGCTACCGCTGGATTCTGAGCCAATGCGGAGTCAAGCTGCGGCGGCGCGTCCGGGCAAGAAATACGAATCTCTGCCAGATGCTCAACAAACTCGAATACCTCGCGCAGCTCTGCTTCTTCGCTTACGCTGGCCAACTCCACCGTCCAGCTCAGGTAACACTGCGATGGATCCAGGTCCACCAGCGCGGGCAAGTCCTCGGTATGCAAATGGCAGCAGCTCACGGTCCCCAATGCGGCCAGATTGCGCAAGAGCACGATGGGATTTGTGCCGCTCGAGAATAGCTCCCGGTCAGGGCGAAATTCCACCTTGTACAGCTTTATCTCGCGCCCGTCCTCAATCGGCAACTGCGCCTCTTCAGGAGAGGGTTCTGCCGCGGGGAGCTCAGCAGACGTCAGCGCCGCGATTTGCTCATCGAGTTCCAGCGCGTCTGCGGACATCGGTGCATCCGCATCGGCTTCGAGCAGGCCGCGCAGCACGTCCACTGATCGAAGCAGGATGTCGATGACCTCGTTGGTGGCCTGTATCTCCAAAGACCGCAGCCGATCGAGAAGATTCTCCAGCGAGTGCGTAAAGCGGACAAGACTCGTCATTTCAAAGGAACCAGCTCCTCCTTTGATCGAGTGCGCCGCACGGAAGATGCTGTTCAGCAACTCGGTGTCGGTCGGCGAGGACCGAAGCTCAAGAAGACCCGATTCCATGGAAGCGATATGATCCGCGCTTTCCAGGAGGAATGTTTGGCGAAACTGGCTAAGATCGATTTTCATGGCTTTATGGCAACACTTTGGCAACGGTTTGAAGAAGTTTTTCGGGGTCGAACGGCTTGATAATCCAACCCGTGGCGCCTGCGGCTTTTCCCTGTTCCTTCTTCGCCACCAGCCCTTCGGTGGTCAGCATCAAGATGGGTTTGCTCTTCATGGCCGGCTGCTTCCGCACGTTTTGGATCAAGGTAATGCCGTCCATCACCGGCATATTCAGGTCGGTAATGATCAGGTCCACTGTTCCGCCCGTGAGTTTGTTCAGCGCATCCGCGCCGTGTTCGGCTTCAATCACCTCATAGCCGCCCTGCCGCAGCGTATAGCCGACCATTTGACGCATCGAAACCGAGTCGTCGACGATCAGTACTCTTCGCACTTTGCCATTCCTTTCAAGGTCTTCATGCTTTTCACTCTCTACCGCGGTCAAAACAGTTCGATATCTCCTGCTGCAGATTCCGCAGTGTGAATGCCGGCTATCTGCCGCTCTTCGCGCATCGTGTAGGCGCTGAAGCCCTCTTCCGAAGCGGTGTCTGAAGCTGCCACGGCGCCACATCGAGATATCAACCGCGCATGCAACGTGTCCAGATCCTCCACGATATGGGCGATTTGTTGACTGGTTCGATCCTGGAACTGTAGGCCGCGTACCGCGGCTCCAATGTCATTCGCAAGGAGCGCACCATCTTTCGTCATCGAACTCAGCATCTGTTTCATCTCGCCGTGGGCATCCTGCATGTCTCTGAGCGACTCGTCAACCTCGCGTCTTGACTTCTCCGCGCGCACAGAACCTTGTTGGTTCATCTGCTGCAGATCCTCCACAGCAGACCCTGCCAGATTCCGCAGGTTGTCAATCAGACCGCTCACCTGGGCGGTTACCACCAGCGATCTCTGTGTCTGTGACGCAACTTCAACCGCTACTACTGAAAACCCAGCTCCGTGAATGCCGGCGTGTGCCGCTTCGATACGCGCATTCAGTGCTAACATCTTGTTCTCCTGGGCAATCTTCTCCAGATTGACCAGCGACTTAAGGATCATCTTGGAATGCTCATCCATCTGATGGATCCGGTCGATCGCACGCCGTGAAACCTCGCCCGCTTCCTCTGTCGTATTCAGGATCTTGACGAGAATGCCTGCGCAATTTTGGATGAGGCCCTCGAACGACACTTTGCTGGAAGCCCCATCGCCATTAATATTTAGAAAGCCTGTTGCACGAGACACGGTTGATTTCGCGCGCTCCGCAATCCCTTGAAAGCTGTCGCAGACACCCACGACTGAACTTTCGATTTGCGTCGATGTCTCCTTGAGTTGCGCGCTCATCCGGCTGATGTGCGGCAAGTACCGGGCGAGTTCGGTGTCCATGCCCAGCCCCTCCTTCGCAACTTCGCCCGAATGCATGCTGGGTAGAGCCGCATCTGGTTGGCTCTGTGGAAAACTATTCATCGTTCTTTTCCGCGATCATGAAGAACTGGTCGACCGCCCCCGAGTAATCAAACCACTGACGAAGATGTGACGAAACATGGATCAGATCCAGTCGCCGTCCACATTTCTTCTGCTCCATCCCAAGCGTCAATAGAATTTGCAACGCACTCGCATCCAGATGATCGACGTTTTTGAGGTTCAGGGTCACGTCCTTGCCCTCGCCCAGGGCCTTCAGCGCCGCTTCCCGCAATTCCTCAACCGGCATCCAGTCGCCCAAACGTTCGACTTCAACGACAGATCGCTCCATGTTTTACTCCTCTTGCGTCTAGGCCATCCGCGCGTTGTTCACCTTAACGCTTCGGTCACGCCCATTTGGGCCGCCAATTGTTATTCGGGTCAACCTCGCGGCCGTAAAACGAAGTGCGTCAAGGGGCGCTTAAGTGCGGATTCGAGAATTCTCGTGTGAAAGCGGCAGAACGCAACTATAGTCGAGAGCGTTATCGGCCACGGGGTCGATTCGTTTCAATTGCGCACATGGTTGTTTCTCGCAAACACAAGTACCACATACCGAGTTTCCGCCAGCGGTGTGTAATTGAAGAGTCAGGCCAATTTCTTCTTGGGTGGAGTTGCAGGGATGCGGCGTTCCGAGGTCTGACCGATGTTGAGGCGACAGGCTTTCTCGGTTCTAGTGAGGCCGGGGAGGTGTAATTTGCGGATCAAACATCGCACGCGCCTGGTTGTGATCGAGGACCGGCCGGCAGTTTGACGCCGGCGCACGGTCGATGAATCGGCGAGTCCGTCATTCGTGTCGTTTCTCGGCTCGCTTGCCTACCGGTTGTGCACCATGGCCGAGGATATCGATGCCGCCGCGGTGGGTATCGATGAGCTGCATCTATGAGATGGAATTTCGTCCGAAAAAACTTTCTCCACCCTTCATCGCTGAAAATGCAAAGGCTTAATCAGAGCTTCCTCTCGGAAGCTCCCGTGGAGTATGGGCATCACGGACGGTGATATTCTTGGACAAAGCGGCAACACGTTTCTTTTCTTCTTGCGCCCTGATCTGTCGCAGTTTGATCTCAACCGGATCTCGTGCAGCCAGTTCGTATTTGGCGAACTGTTCCGCTTTTGACCAAGACCGGGTCCTCGCAGAGATGGTTCTGTCACGGCCGTCCTCGTAGATGTAAAGCGCCTTCCGGCATTTGCACTTCTTGTATTCGCGCGTGCCTTTGTAGGGTCAGTCAGGCGAATGGCGAGTGAAGGCAGTAATAGTAGTCGTGGCAGGTTGGACGGTCGATTCCATGAGGGGAATTGTGCTGAGCGGAATCGTACTCTTTCCTGCATATTTCCCGCAAAACGCTTTACGCGTAATCTAAGCTATTGATTCTAACGAAACGGTGTAGATGCCTCCGATTCTCAACGCACAATCCGTGACCAAGCAATTCGGCGCCCAGCCCCTCTTTCTTAACATCTCCATGACCGTCGAGGACGGCGACCGCATCGGCCTCATCGGCCCCAACGGCGCCGGCAAATCCACGCTGCTCGCCCTTCTGGCTGGCCAGGTCGAGCCCGACTCCGGTGAGCTGGCGGTGCGCAAACGCGCCCGCGCCGCCTACGTGCCCCAGGACTCTCGCTTTGCCCCCGGCCTCACCATCCGCCAGGTGCTCGAAGCCGCTCTGGCCGCCACCCATGTCCCTGAAAACGAGCGCGAAGGCCGTCTGCGCGAGCTATCCGGCCGCGCCGGTTTCGCCGATCTCGACGCCGAGGCCGCTTCCCTCTCCGGCGGCTGGCGCAAGCGACTGGCCATTGTCGAAGCCCTGGTCGGCGAGCCGGAAGTTGTTCTGCTCGACGAGCCCACCAACCATCTCGACCTCTCCGGCATCGAGTGGCTGGAAGAGCTGCTCTCCTCCGCCAACTTCGCCGCCGTCACCGTCAGCCACGACCGCTATTTTCTCGAATCCACTTCCAGCGAAATCATTGAACTGAATCGCGTCTTTGCCGACGGCCTGCTGCGCGTGAAGGGCAACTTCAGCCACTTTCTCGAAGAAAAACAGATGTATCTCGAAACCCAGAACCGCCAGCAGGACAGCCTGCGCAACCAGGTGAAAACCGAAATCGAATGGCTGCGCCGCGGCCCCAAGGCGCGCACCTCCAAGTCCAAGGCCCGCATCGACTCGGCCAACGCCATGATCGGCGAACTGGCGGCCATGGACTCCCGCACTTCCGTCTCCACCGCCGGCATCGACTTTGAAGCCAGCCAGCGCAAGACCAAGCGCCTGGTCGAGTTCAACGACGTGGCCTGCGGTGTCCCTTCCTCCGAGGCCGATCCGGAATCCAAAGAAGGACGCCGGCTCTTCACCGGCCTGAACTTCATCCTCACCGCCGGCATGAAAGTCGGCCTGGTCGGCCCCAACGGCAGCGGCAAAACCACTCTCCTGCGCCTCTTGCTGGGCGAAATTGAACCGGCCGAGGGCTCCATCCGCCGCGCCGACTCCCTGCGCCTCGTCTACTTCAGCCAGATGCGCGAACTGGACGAGAGCCTGACCCTGCGCCGCGCGCTGGCCCCCGAGGGCGACTCCGTGATTCACCAGGGCCGCGTCGTCCACGTCGCCAGTTGGGCCGCGCGCTTCCTCTTCACCTCCGAGCAACTCAACCAGCCCGTCCGCAACCTCTCGGGCGGCGAGCGCGCCCGCGTGCTGATCGCCAAACTCATGCTGGAACCGGCCGACGTTCTCCTCCTGGACGAGCCCACCAACGACCTCGACATTCCCACGCTCGAAATCCTGGAAGAAAACCTCCTCGACTTCCCCGGCGCGCTGGTGCTGGTCACGCACGACCGCTATCTGCTCAATCGCGTAGCCTCCACCGTCCTGGGGCTCGATGGCCAGGGCAACACCGGCCGCTTCGCCGACTACGCGCAGTGGGAAGACTGGATCGCCGAGCAGGACAGCCTCACCCAAGGCAAATCCGGGCGCAAGGCCGACGGCTCCAGTTCCGGCCAACGCTCAGGCAGTGAGTCGGCTTCCAATTCCAGCAGCAAGAAAAAGCTCTCTTACCTGGAAGCTCGCGAGTTTGCGGCTATCGAGGCGCTCGTCGAAGTCTCCGATGAGCGCCTCGCCAAAGCCCGGGACCGCGTCGAGGAGCCCGAGATCGCAACCAATGCGTCGGCCCTCCAGGAAGCGCTGGCCGAACTTGACGCGGCGCAGCACGAAAACGACGCCCTCTACGCCCGCTGGACCGAGTTAACAGAAAAGGCGGAATAGACTCCTACGGCTTCTATAAGGCGCGGGGCAGGCTGCGGATAGGCGACGACTCAGGAGTTGATCTGGGTCGTCGGCAAATCTGGCCCTTGAACTCGCTAGCCGCGATTTCTCACACGGATCGATTCTGTGGGGGGCGGTGGATTTTGGCAGGGGTAGAGAGCGATGAACGGCTGGCAATCTGCTCGGCGATAGGTTCGGCGGGTGTTTCGAA
>Ga0302192_10003009_pt1 | contig 10559 bp, 5 predicted proteins | sample II_Bog_E3_2_FD_200230 | JGI IMG/M metagenome (GOLD analysis project Ga0302192, IMG submission 200230) | Peat permafrost microbial communities from Stordalen Mire near Abisko, Sweden - II_Bog_E3_2 | ecosystem: Environmental > Terrestrial > Soil > Wetlands > Peat | place: Sweden: Abisko, Stordalen...
AGTGCTGACAACTCGTAGGCGTTGGAGTTCCATGCCTAAGGGTACCGCCCTGCTACCTGACCCAGGATCGATGACCGCACACGACGCATTCCTTCTCGCCGGTTTCCTCGCCGCTTTCAAAAACAGGAGCCGTGTTCAGGTGGGCACACGCGGCCCTTACCCCTCCCGTTTTGCGACCCAGCTCCTCAACCCTCTGGATCTCTTGCTGGTTCAGTTGCCTCGCTGCGTCCTCATGGACGGATATCGCCCGAAGCACAAACGCTCGATCGTCCTCGCCGAGCCTGGCGGACTTGTCCTTTAACTCATAAAGCGTGGTGAGCACGTCCATGGGTCCATTGTCCCACGCGTTCCAGGACATGGGCGTAAAGGGGCCAGAGGCATTTTCAGCAGCTCACTTCGGCTGAGCGCCGTTCGAGCCTGACCCCTCGGAATGCCCGTTGCCCAGTTCGCGCAGCACGTCGCCCACCACTTCTTCCTTGCGCTCGGAATGAAACTCGTCGCTCATCCGCCGCAGCGCCACGCCGATCACGTCGCGATGGTGCAGCTTCGATCCCGGGCCCATGCAACTCAGCTCGAGCCACAGCTTGTGCGCCAGCGCGACGTCCTCGGGCCAGAGGCGCGGCGGGTGCGGGCCCAGGTTGAAGAACACTACGTCCTTCTCGTTTTCCAGCACGATCTCGAGCGAAAGGGACGGCCGCGGTTCCGGCAACTGCTCCCAATAGTTGCCTACCAGCGCGCCTTGCTCGGGCGGTGTCAGCTTGGGCGATAGCCCCATCACGATGCGCGAGCTGCGTAGCCGCGCCGCCGTCTGCACCACCGCCTCGTAAGGGTCCGTGCCCGGCACCACCATCAGTTCCACATGCTTGCCGGCCTTTTCCGCCAGCGTCACCACGTGGCTGAATACATTGGTCTCGGCTTCGGAAAAAATCTGCCCGGTATCGAGCGGGTGCTCGCCGGAGGCCGCCTGGGTGACCTGGCGCACCGAAAGCACCACGATGTCCATCCTGCGCGTGTCGGTCTTGTGCAGAATCCGCGCCAGATGCTGCAGCCGGTGAGGATTTCGCACCGCTACCAGCACGTTGCCCGGCCGCACGCCGACCGAGCCCGCGCTCAGATCATCGCGCGTATCCAGTCGGAATTTCTCCATCTCCTCCCCATGCGCCGCCCTGCGTTTCCGGTTGTAGATATCGGACAGCTCGAAGATGATGAAGAAGATTATGGTGAAGCTCACGCCGGAAATGGTCGCCACCTTCTTGGTCAGCACGTTGATGATGGCCAGGCCGAAAAGCGCCACCGTGATCGCCATCAGGCCCAGCGGGATCTCCGTTTTGCCGATATGGAAATTCAGCGGCACCTTCCATTCGCGTTCTCCGGGCTGCTTGTAGCGCAGCACCAGCACCGAAAGCGCCTTCATGGCAAAGCTCCACACCACGCCGAAGGCGTAAGCTTCGCCCAGCATGTAGACATCGCCGCGGCTGATCAGGATGGTGACCAGTTGCAGCCCCACGATCACGTTGATGAGCCGCGAAGTGGTGCCGAACTTCTTGTGCGGATGCCGGAACCAGTCGGGCAGCACGCCGTCTTCCGCCACGCGGTTCAGCACGCCGTTCGAGCCGATGATGGCCGTGTTCACCGCGCCCGCCAGGATCAGCGTGCCCACCAGCACCACGAAGCCATGAAACAGCAGGCGCACCGAAACCGGCCCCACCAGGAACATCGAGAGCCCGCCGATCAGGTTGTCCAGAAACCCCTGGCGCGCTCGGTCCGGGATGATCATCACCGCGAAAAACGAAACCAGCGAAGTGAACATCATGCTGTAGATGAAGATCACGAAGCCCGCGCGTTCCAGGTTCTTCAGCTTGGGATGCGCGATCTCGCGGTTCACTTGCGCCAGGCTCTCCTCGCCGCTCATGGCCAGCAGCGAATGCCCCAGGCCGATCATCACGGCGATGACGGTGATCGAGGGCGCCACCGTCCCCTTCAGCCAGCCCAATGCCTCCGGGCTGAACTTGATGTTGGCGGGTATGGGAAGCGGCACCGGCTGGTAGCCGTTCTTCAAAATGGTGACGATACACCAGACGATCAGGATCACCACCATCACCGTGGTGATCTGCATGATGCGCAGGGCCTTCTCGCTCGATTCATGGATGCCGATGATATTCTTGCGCCAGAAATACACCGTCACCGCCGCCGCAAAAACCGCCGCGAAATATGGCGGGTTGACGTGCAGGTTGGGCATCCCGAGCCGCGGGCCGACTTCATTGATCAGGCCGCCGAGGTATAGCCCCGCGCTCACCGCGCTGATGGGGCCGGTCAGCACGTAATCGAACATCAGCGCCGACACCGAAAACTTGGCGAGCGTGCCGCCCATCGCCTCGTGCACCACTTTGTACACGCCGCCGCGCACGAACATCGAGCAGCTCTCGATGTAGATGGCGCGCACCGCGTAGGAGAACAGCATGATCGACAGGATGAACCACGGCGCCGCTTTGCCGATGGCCTGTTCGGCGATGCCGCCCACGTAGTAGGCTGAGCTCGCCAGATCGCTCAGGACGATCGCCGCGGCCCGCCAGAACGAGATAAAGGACAGCATCACGGTGGTGGCGACCACGACTTTCACCGCCGCCGGACGTTGCTGGTTGGTCACTGAATGGGTCTCTCCCCGCTTGGCCGAAGGGGCTTTGGCGCATTCTGAACACGCCTGCGAGGTGCTGACGGGTTGGAACTGGAAAGCGATCTGTCCTACGTGGGACTGCGCCCCAAACTGGTTTCCCCGCCCCCAAGTGGAGCTCGGCTCCAACATATTAGCATAGGGTGGAGGGGTTGAAATGCCCCAATCCCAGGCAGAATCGCCTGGCGCGCTGGCCCTATCCTGCCGGCGGTCTCGAATTCCGCGGCGGGTCGGGTTAACGCGCTGAACGGGATCTCTCTCCCGGCGTCATTGCTTCCACCAACACGACTCCAACCATCAGCGCGGCAGCCGATGCGACATGTACGAACAGACGGGGAAGCGAGATTTTGACGTGCGCCTCAACCGGGTCCCAGGCGCTGAAGAAGAAGACACACGGATACAGCAACAGCGGCAAACATACCGTTGCGGTCCAAGGATACCACCGCCATTTCTCTCTGTCTCGGATGAGATAAAACAGCGCTGCCGCCGCCAGCGGCCACAGCAGGCTCCAACGTCTCAAGGCGGTCAGTTCTTCCAGCGTCCAAACCAGCAGCGGCCCGGCCCGGTCCACATGAGATAGGAAGATCGCCGGCGTGAAACCCGCGAAATCCGCTTCACGCTGCACCCCCACGCTGCTCAAGAATGCCGACCAACCCAGCCACACCCCAAACCCGGGAAGGATTGCCCAAGCCCCCAGTTTCCAGTTCCGCTCCCTCACAACCAGAGGGGCGATTGCAACCGCGAGGCACAAGAGCGGGACGATGCCATCTGCCTTGGTGAACGGAAGCAGCGCGGCGCTCAAACCCAGCAGCCGAGCCGATTCCATGGATCGGGTTCGCCAGTATTCCGCGCAGTGCACCACCCCACACACGTAGATCGCCGAGAGCGGAAAATCGACGTAGCCGGAAGAGGCGCTGCCTTGACCCATCGCCAACGCCGGCACCAGCAGGAACGGGAGGAGCACGAAGATCCCGGACCAGCGCCACTGTCTGGTCCGGTTTGCCACGGAAAGCAGAAGCAGCGTTACCGCCAGATAGAAATACGGGCCGATCAGTTTGATCGTACTTTGATCCATGCGGCCCAGGAAGCCATAGATCCAGGCTTCGAGCAAAGGCACCAGAGGCGGATAACTCCTGTGAAAGAAGTCATAGTTGCTCGTGTAGTATTGGAGCGGGATCGCCCCGCCGTTCAAGAACGCGACTCTAGCTTTCGATTCCCAGTTGAACAACCCGTCCCACCCCAGGCTTTCGCGGTACAACGCAAGCCAGGTTACGAAACCCATTTGAGCGGCGACCAGCGCAATCACGATCGCCTGGGGAGCGGTGAATCGGCGGAGTCCGGGAAAAGCTGGCAACGCCCAGTTGCGCCTCTTCCACGCGTAGCCTGCCGCACCCAGGCAAATGGCAGTCACCCCGCAGCGCAGCGGTACGCCCTGGATCAGAAATCCCAGACAGAACGAAGATAATGAGACCAGGCCCGCTCCTAATACGAGTGCGGTCCCGCAGACTCCGCAAATGTCAGGCTTCGATTCATGCGAGCGCAACAGCAAGACTACCCCGAGGCCTCCCACAAAGGCGATCGAGAGGGCGACTAACGACAGAAAGATTCCCATGGGTCCGCCAGCCGCCCAGGGACCGGGATCGGTCTCAAAGAAGATCAGCCCGCCAATTTCGGCGGTACGGGGCACTCTTTCTACTGCGGAAGTGCGGCTCTTACCGGGTTCGCCACAGAAGATTGCCGCGACCGGCCGCGGATACGCCAGATGCGAGATCGTGTAGTACACCCGTAGAGTGGAAGGCTCGCCCGCCGGTCCGACGAACAAGAGACGCTGGTCCGGAGCGTATCTCCGCAAGCTGTTTTCGACGAGCAACCCGGGATGAGGCGCATCCAGCACCCGCAGAAAGGAGTCGGTTGTTTGATATGGCTCCAGTTGCTCGAAGGAACTCCCCCGCAGCGTCGCCCTTGCCATCACTGTAAACGTTACGGCGGCATACAGCGCGCAAAGGCAAATCGCGGACGCCTGGATCGAGGCATTCCGCCGCACCCGCGGCGCACCCCTCTCTTCCTGCATGAAGCCGTAGCGTACCACAGCCTCCGGGTGGCGCCGCGGCCGCGGCATATTAGCATAGGGTGGAGGAGGTTGAAATGCCGCAATCCCAGGCGGAATCGCTGGCGCGCCAGGTCATCGCACGGCTGCGCTCCGCCGGGCACCAGGCCTGGCTCGTCGGCGGTTGCGTGCGCGATTTGCTGCTCGGGGCGAGCCCCAAGGATTTCGACATCTCGACCGACGCGCGGCCGGACCGCATCATGGACCTGTTCCCCCACTCCGGCCTGGTCGGCGCGCACTTCGGCGTGGTTCTGGTGCGCGACGCCTTCGCGCAGGTGGAAGTCGCCACCTTCCGTAACGACCACGAATATGAGGACGGCCGCCGGCCCACCGCCGTGCACTTTGAAACCGATCCGAAGGCCGACGTGCTGCGCCGCGACTTCACCATCAACGGCCTCATGATGGACGTGGTCGAGGGCCATGCCGACACCGTGGGGCAGGCGCTTTCGCCTGCCAACTTCAGCCATGCCGCCACCGGCAACGTGGGGCAGGTGCCCCGGTTTTCGGGTCCGATGCGGATTTCGCCTGCCAACCTCGCGATGCCCGTCGGTGGCGACACTGACGCCGACAATGTGGGGCAGGCGCTTTCGCCTGCCAACTCGCCTGCCAACTTCACAGTGCTGGATTACGTCGGGGGCCGTGCCGATCTCGACGCCCGGCTGATCCGCGCCATCGGCGATCCAGACGCCCGCTTTCGCGAGGACCATCTGCGCCTGCTGCGCGCCGTGCGCTTCGCCGCCCGTCTGGGATTCACAATCGAGCAAGCCACCTTCGCAGCCATCCGCCGCCACGCTGCCCTGATTGCGCGAGTCTCGGCCGAGCGCGTGCGCGATGAGTTGGTCCGCATCCTCACTGAAGGCGGCGCCGCCTATGGCCTGGACCTGTTGGACGAAAGCGGCCTGCTCGCCGTGCTGCTGCCCGAAGTGACCGCCATGCACGGCGTCGAGCAGCCGCCCGAGTATCACCCCGAAGGCGACGTCTGGACCCACACCCGCCTGCTGCTCGAAAAACTTGATCGCGCCACGCCGACGCTGGCCCTGGGCGCGCTGCTGCACGACGTGGGCAAGCCACCCGTGTTCCGCGTGGCGGACCGCATCCGCTTCGACGGCCACGTCGAGAAAGGCGTCGAAATGTCCCGCGCGATCCTCACCCGCCTCCGTTTTTCTCGCGATGACGCCGCGCAGGTGGAATCGCTGGTGGCGCATCACATGCACTTCAAGGACGTGGGCCGCATGAAAGAGAGCACCCTCAAGCGCCTAATGCGCCTGCCCCGCTTCGACGAGCACCTCGAGCTGCACCGCTTGGATTGCCTCGCCAGCAGCGGTCATCTAGAAAACTACGACCTGGTGAAGCGCAAGTTTGAGGAGATGAGCGCTGCCGACGAGATCAAACCCGCCCCGCTGATCACCGGCGCCGACCTGATCGCCGCCGGCTTCCGCCCCGGCCCGCGCTTCGGCGAGATTCTTTCCGCCGTCGAAGACGCCCAATTAGAACACCGCCTCCGCACCCCCGCCGAAGCCCTGGAGTGGGTGCTGTCGCAGTGGCCGCTGGAAAGCGGGGGGTAGGTCGAGTGCCAACTCGGCGAGTGGAGACTCCGCGGCTAGCTTTGTATCAGGGCACCGGCTTCAGCCGTGCCGCAACACATCGGTAGCCAATGGCTTTAGCCGCTGGGGCTTTTCTGAGCCCGCAGGGGCTGAAGCCCAAACCTTGGGACTGTGTGAGAATGGGATGTGTCATGAGCACGACTGGACTGGCTGTCCACAGGGACGACATCCCCTCACTCGACGGTCTTCGCGCTATCTCAATCGCGCTTGTCCTGGCAGGACATGCAATCAAAGTCGGCCCCCATTCGTTTGCCTTTAGCGCCTTGTGTCTGCACGCAGATCTGGGAGTACGCACCTTTTTTATCATCTCTGGATTTCTCATCACTACCCTCCTACTCAGCGAGCGCTCTCAGTCCGGCAGTATCTCACTGAGAAGTTTCTACATTCGTCGTGCGTTGAGAATCCTCCCGGCCTTCTTTCTATTCGTTGGCTGCGTAGCGCTCCTAAGTATCTTCGGTGTTACGCCCGTACCATCTTGGTTCTGGTTGTACGTCTTGACGTACACGGTCGACTTTGCCCCATTGGGCGTTTGGGTGCTTGGTCATCTCTGGTCACTGTCGGTCGAGGAGCAGTTTTACCTGCTGTGGCCGCTGGTTACAAAGAATGCTAAGCCGAGGACATGCGCGGTGGTAGCGGTCGTCGCAATATTCGCCAGCCAGCTCGCTTATGCTGTCAGCCGGCTCACCGGCGCCAATCTGCCGGATAACGCCTTCCCGTTCGTTTGCGGCCCAATTGCGATGGGATGCTTGCTCGCGATTGGGGCTCGCAAGATTCGAACCGTAATCATCTCCTCGAAGCTCCTGTCTGACAGCCGGATTCTACTTCTTACCTTGCTCCTCATCGCCCTGCTTGACGCTATTCCTACCTACTTCGGAATGATCACGAATTCTCTGTTGACGCTATGCGTAGCACGGCTCGTGTTTATTCCCTCGGGAGTGGCAGGCCGGGTCCTCAATTCTGCGCCATTTGTTCTAATCGGCAAGCTCAGTTATTCGCTCTACTTATGGCAGGAGCTATTCCTGAACCCATTTCATTCGCGCGCCCCAATTTCCACTCCGTTCCCAGTCAACCTTGTAGTTATACTTGCGGTTGCTTCGGCTTCCTACTGGGGACTGGAAGTCAGGTTCGTGGGCCTACGAAAAAAGTTCCGCAAGACACAGCAACCTGTTGCATCTGCCCTGCCCGCCGTAGTGATCCCTGAAGCGAAAGGCGCATTCTAACTTAGCTGGCTACGCCCGACAGAAATTGTGGTGCGAAAGAGAGGTTGTCCGCCGCGGCGTTTGAGCGGGACTAGCTGGCACCCCTCCAAACGGAGCCGCGACCATAGGGAGCGGTCCTTTCGATAGAACCGAATCTGCCGGTCGAAGTCCGGGCGATCGCCAGCTTCAGGTCGTCGCCGTTGCTTCCCTTGGCACCGCCGCGCCCGCCCGCTGGCCGCTCAACCGCTCCATGTACACGTAGATCACCGGCGTGATGTAGAGCGTGAGGAATTGGCTGACCAGCAGGCCGCCCACCACCGCCAGGCCCAGCGGTTGGCGCGCGTCGCCGCCTTCGCCGTAGCCGAGCGCGATGGGCAGCGTGCCGAACAGCGCCGCCACCGTCGTCATCATGATGGGCCGGAAGCGCCGCATGCAGCCCTGCCAGATGGCTTGCTCGGCCGATAGCCCTTCTTTGCGCTTGCCAATCGCGAAGTCGATCATCATGATGGCGTTTTTCTTCACCACGCCGAACAGCATGATGATGCCGACAAACGCGTAGAGGTCGAGCTCCTTGCCGAATATCAGCAGCGTGAGCAGCGCGCCGAATACGGCCGATGGCAAACCGGAGAGAATCGTGATCGGGTGAATGAAGCTCTCGTACAGCACGCCCAGCACGATATAAATCACCAGAATGGCGACGATCAGCAGCAGCGTCAGATTGCGGAAGGAATTCTGAAACTCCTTCACGGTTCCCTGGAAGCCGGTCGAGATGGTGGAGGGCATGCGCAGATCGAGGATGGCTTTGTCCACTTCTTCCGCGGCCTGCCCCAGCGAAAAGCCCGGCCGCAGGTTGAACGACGCGGTCACCGCCGGCAACTGGCCGAAGTGGTTGATGTTGAGCGCGCCCGTCTGCTGGTGCGTGCGGGTGACCGCATCGAGCGGCACCAGCGATCCCTGCGACGAACGTATGTAGAGCCGCGACAGCGCATCCGGCGTGCGCTGGTATTGCTTGTCGAGCTCGAGAATCACCTCGTATTGGTCGGCGGGCGCGTAGATCACCGACGCCTGGCGCTGGCCGAAGGCGCTGTACAGTGCGTCCTGCACCTGCTGCGCCGTCACCCCTAACGACAGCGCGCGGTCGCGGTCGATATCCACCATCAATTGCGGCGCGGCCACCTGCAGGTCGTTGGTGACATCGACGAAACCGGGGATCTGGCTCATTTTGGCGGTGAGCCGCGGCGCCCACTCGTATAGGTCCTTCAGGCTGGGGCTCTGCATGGTGAGCTGATAGGCCGATGCGCCGAACTGGCCGCCCACGGTGATCGGCGGCGGGTTCTGGATGAACGTAAAGAGCGCCGGCACGGCCATCACCCGCGGACGCAGCCCTTCAATCGTCTGGTCGACCGAAAGCGCGCGCTGGGCGCGGGGCTTCATGTTGGCGAAGAAGAACGCCTGATTGCCGCCGATCACGAACGAGCCCACATCCGCGACGCCCGGGTAGGCGCGGATGATTTCCGAAATGGCGCGATGGTGGCGCGCCATGTTCTCAAATGAAATATCCTGCGGCCCCAGCGTGATGCCGAAAAAGAAATCCGAATCCTGCGATGGAATGAAGCCCGTCGGCATGGTCTTGAACAAGTAGACCGTGCCCACCAGCATCAACACCGCGACCGCCAGCGTCACCAGCCGCAACCGCATGGCGATCCCGAGCGTCACTTCGTACCAGCGCGCCATCGCGTTGAAGCCGCCTTCCAGCACGCGGTAAAGGATGCCGTGGCGCGTCTCGCGTTCCGATCGCAGAAACCGGCTGCCCAGCATCGGCGTCAGGCTCAGCGAAACGAAACCCGAAATCAGAATCGCCACCACGATGGTGACCGAAAACTCGTGCAGCAGCCGGCCCACGATTCCCGCCATGAACAGCACTGGAATGAACACCGCGACCAGCGAGAATGTCATCGAGAGAATGGTGAAACCGATCTCGCGTGAAGCCGCGATGGCGGCTTCCATCCGCGACTTGCCCATCTCCATGTGACGCACGATGTTTTCCAGCATCACGATCGCGTCATCCACCACGAAGCCCACCGAAAGCGTGAGCGCCATCAGCGAGAGATTGTTCAAACTGTAGCCCAGCAGGTACATCGCCGCGAAGGTGCCGATGATGGAGAAGGGAACCGCGGCGCCGGGAATCAACGTCGCCGAAATGTTGCGCAGGAACAGGAAGATCACCAGCACCACCACGCACACCACCAGGGTGAGCGTGAATTCCACGTCGTGAATCGACTGCCGCACGGACTCGGAAGCGTCGAACGCCACCGAAAGCTTCACCGAAGGAGGAATCTCCTTTTGGAACTCCGGCAGCAGCCGCTTGATGTTCTCGACCACCTCCACCGTGTTGGTGCCGGGCTGCCGGTTGATGGCCAGCATTACGCCGCGCCGGTTGTTGTACCAGGCAATCAGCTTGTCGTCTTCGACCCCGTCCACCACGTTGGCGAGCTGGTCCAGGCGCACCGGCGCGCCGCCGCGCCACGAGACGATGATCGGCCGGTAAGCCGCCGCATTGAGCAGGCCGCCGCTCGATTCGATGGTGAACGCCTGCTTGGCGCCGTCCAGCCGGCCGGTGGGCAGATTGGTGTTGCTGGAGGCGATCGCCGCCTGCACTTCATCGATGCCGATGTTGTGGACCGCCAGCTTGTCGGGATCCACCTGCACGCGCACGGCGTACTTCTGCTCGCCATAGACCTGCACGCGCGCCACGCCGCTCACCATGGAAATGCGCTGGGCCAGCAGAACGTCGGCGTAATTGGTCACCGTGTAGAGCGGCAAGGTGTCGGAAACCAGCGCCAGGTAGAATACGGGCTGCTCGGCCGGGTTGACCTTTTGATAAGAGGGCGGCCGCGGCATGGTGGCAGGCAGTCTCCCGCCGGCCGCCGCGATGTGAGCCTGGATATCCTGCGAAGCCGCGTCGATGCTGCGGTCCA
>Ga0302192_10003034_pt1 | contig 10516 bp, 13 predicted proteins | sample II_Bog_E3_2_FD_200230 | JGI IMG/M metagenome (GOLD analysis project Ga0302192, IMG submission 200230) | Peat permafrost microbial communities from Stordalen Mire near Abisko, Sweden - II_Bog_E3_2 | ecosystem: Environmental > Terrestrial > Soil > Wetlands > Peat | place: Sweden: Abisko...
GGTTCTTCCGCGCTAGTCACCACTTTAGCAACTGGAACAAGTGATGGAGCATACACGGCTAGTGCGAGTTTTCTAGGGTTCCACGGTCAGCACTACTATCGCGTGGCATTCACGGCTGGCTCCTGTACGACTGCCCCGCAGATTGATTTTACCGTAGACTGGTAGGAGTTTTATAGGGGATAAATTCCACTAAATGTGGGGTATTATAACTAGGTGACTCCTTCCCTGAACATTGAAGTCGAAGCCCTAGACACGCCTCTGCGAGACTTCGCGGAGTTGCGTCGTGAGTTGATTGAACAGGGACTGACCTTTGATGAGATTAGTATCCGGGCTATCCCCTACTCTCAACTCCATCTGTGTTGCATCGGCAATGCGGGAGCCGCCGCGTGTACTCCTGAGTTAGTTCAAAGCGAGAAGGCTACACGTCGCGAGAGATTTCTGAACATGGAGACCGACGACTTCAAGGAAGCGGAGACTTTCTTGAAGATAGAGCAGATGTATGATGATGTGTTGTTTGCAATTTCGAACCGCATGACCCTTCCCTACTCGACCCTCACCGACTGTCAGAAGCTGTGGGTTCGGCTAACCTGCCTATATAATCACGTTGACAATCCCATCCAACGGATGCAGGATGTTATAGCCCTGTTTCAGCAGTGTGCGGCGAACCCCCATGGCAAGCTCCCCACGGACGTATGCTCGGTCTACGCCGGTAAGTTCAAAGGGCTTGCCACCGTTTACCCCGGACGCATATCGGACAAGATATTCCGGGAGAAGGTTGGGGAGATGGCTGAAACCGTGCTTCAGTTCATGTCGGACGGCGAACGCCAATTCGTTGAAAAAGAGCAGCTTCAGGACTTCTCCTGCACGTCCGATTGTTTTCGAATACTTATTTGATCCGGCTCACTAGCTTGAAAATGCAACAGGCTGGAAATTAAGTTTCAAAATACCTGTGCGAAACCCCGGTTTCTTCGGTATACTGTTTGTGGAGAGAAGAAATGACTGAGCTTCTACAGATTGCGACCCCGACCACCAAGAGCTTGAACGACAACTGGTCGCAGAACATCCGAGACCACTTCCCCTTTGACCTGATGCGTGATGCTCAGGATAAGGGTGCGGAAGCCATCCTCCGCGCCTACCGCGAGAACAAAAAGTTCATCATCATCGAAGGCCCTCCGGGAGCCGGTAAGTCTGGTATCGGCGTCATGGCTGCTTCGTATGCCAAAACCCAGCCCTCCCCCTCCGGCAAGGAAGCGGGAGCCTACATCCTGTCCCCTCAGAAGAGCCTCACCGCCCAGTACATGAACGACTTCGGTAAGATGGGTCTGGTCGAACTCAAGGGTCGCTCGAACTACGAATGCACCGAGTTTGTGGACGAAGACAACAAGCCTGTTGATTGCGAAATCGGCGGGATGCTCTGCAAGGAAAAGGGGGAGGATGGCGAGGGCGGCGGTTGCTCCTTCTGCCCCTACAAGGAAGCCAAGCTGGCTTTCACCCGCTCTGCCGCCAGCGTCACCAACTTCGCCTACTACCTCAACGAGACCTACCACGCTGGTCAGCTTCTCCCCCGCCGTATGCTCGTCCTTGACGAGGGTCACAACCTAGAACAGCAGATTCTGTCGCTGGCCGACATCGTTGTTACTCGCTTCCGCTGCGACGAAGTGGGCGTCAACTTCTTCACCATGGCCGAACTGAAGGTCAAGCCCGGTCAGACCGAAAAGGGTGCGACGTGGGTACGTGATACGTACAAGGCCGCTGCCTCCGCTCTCATCATGAAGTGGGAAGCCGACCTCCGCGAGTTCAAGGAAGACCATGACACCGCCTCCGCTGCCAAGCTGGGCAAGAAGCTGAACGGCATCAAGCGGTTCGTCGGGATGATTGACCTGTTCCTCAACTCGGTCGTCAACAACCCGAAAGACTGGATTGTCTACACCGACGACACCAAGGGCTCTGACACCTACGGGTGCCTCATCATCAAGCCGCTGACGGCCACTCTGTTCGCCAACGACATCCTCTTCTCGAAGGCCGACAAGATTGTCATCATGTCCGCTACCATCGGTGGCACCGACGACCGTGGCAACGACTTCACCTTCTTCATGCGTAACCTTGGCATCGACCCCAAGGATGCGGTCACCCTCCGCCTCCCCTGCGACTTCCCGGTTGAGAATCGCCCGGTGTTCATCAAGCCGATTGCCAACATGTCTTCCTCTAAGGTTGGTTGCCCCAACTGCTCGACGGAAGAGAACAAGGGTGCATCTAACCGCAAGGGCTCCGGCTGCGACCGTTGCTACGGCACGGGTCAGGTTCCTTCGATTGATTACGCGATGCCTCTGGTCGCCGCCTTCCTCAGCAAGATTATGGAGCACAAGAACTACGCTGGCAAGAAAGGACTCGTCCACACCCACAGCTACAAGGTCAACAAGTACATGTCGGAGAATCTCTCTCCTGAAAACATCGCCCGTGTGGTCACCCACACGAACGCGAAGGGAAGCCGTGACAGTGCCATCGTCAATCACTGCGAGGCCACCAACCCTACCGTCCTCTTCTCTCCAAGTATGACGGAAGGGCTCGACCTCAAGGACGACCTGTCACGCTTCTCTGTTATCGTCAAAGTACCCTTCCCCTTCCTCGACCCGTACGTCAAGGCTCGTATGGAACGTGACTCCGAGTGGTATGCATGGCTCGTAGCTCTCGCTATCATTCAGGGTCTCGGTCGCTCCAACCGCCACAAGGAAGACAAGGCGCACCACTACATCCTTGACTCCGCCATCCTCGCATTCCTCGCCCGTTACGAGCACTTGTTCCCCAAGTGGTTCATGGACGCGGTAGTGCGGCCTCGCTAGGAGAATCACCATGGGTTGTCTGAATTCTGATGAGAGCTTCGAACACTGGTTTGGCAACATCCACCTGAGCGGTCTGTGCAATCGCTCGTGCTACTTCTGCATCGGCCAGCACATGATGGACTTGGACAGCTACGACGTGCTGAAGACGTGGCCGCTGCCCAACCTCGATGAGTTCTCCACCCAGTTGGCGAAGAGACCGGTGAAGGAAATCTGCCTGACCGGCACCAACACCGACCCGCTGCTCTATGCTCACCACCCGGAGTTGACGACCTACCTGCGTGCGAAGTTCCCCGGTGTGCCTCTGGCTATCCGCACGAACGCAGCGGCCTACACGCCTGAGCTACTGTCGCTCTACGACCGTGCCAGCTTTTCTATCAGCAGCTTCAACCCGGACATCTATGTGAAGATGATGGGACAGGGCAAGCCGCCCAACATCGAACGCATCATGGCGAACCACCCGGACATGAGCCTAAAGGTCAACGTCGTGTTGGGGCCGGAGAACCTTGGCGACGACCTTACGAAGACGCTGAACTATCTCTCTTCACTCGGCATGAAGCGTGTGAACCTGCGTGAGCCCTACGGCCAGCCTCACATCGGCGACCCGCTGGTACACTCGCCGCTGCACAAGGTAGTCTTTGGTATGCCCTGCCACCTTGTTGGCGACATGGAAGTTACATACTGGGACGTACACTACGTTGAAGTAGAGAGCGTCAACCTCTATGCCAGCGGACGTGTCAGCGAGACCTACCCAGTGACACTGGGTCACTCTCCCAAGGGTGAAGTACATGACCAAGGCTTCTACCCGACCTCCGGGCGTATACGTGAACAATGGGTGATTCTTAAGTAATGCGTAAGACTTCCACGCCTCGATACCCTCAACCCCGCGACGTTGCCCCGGTGAAGAGGGCTCTTGAACAGTACATCCCCATGGAGGCACCGCTGCAATACTGTATGCGGTTCTCCATCAAGAACACGCCCAACTTTCGGCTGCAATCACAGACGAATGAAATTGTGTGGTACGTAGATGTGTATAAGGGTCACTACTACCATGTAACCATAAACAGTTCGACGGAAGTATGCCGGACTATCCCCGCGTTGGTGACCTATATGTGGCGACGGCTAGGGGTTACACCTAAACGATGAAAGCGTCGTATTACACATCATGGAGCCAATAGTACAACTGAAGACCCTCGATGACTTGAAGAAGGTGCTCTACCTTCAAAAGACCATCACCGCACAAGCCAAGAATGAACTACTTTCCGTTGTTAACGAGAAGGTCCTCGACCCGGAGGCCATCGGCGACGATGCTGTCAAACAGATACGTGAGTTCATGGAGGAAGAGAGAAAGGTACTCACGAAGTATGCCAAGTATCCTACCCTTACCGAGTATCAGTTGATGCCCAGTTCCTATGACGGCTACAAGTGGGGAGCCACCTTTGGCGTAACCCTGCTCATCGGAGAACTCATTTTCGAACAGTTGAATAAAGCATATCCTCACTTCACTCACGTCTCTCGTCACCTCTTCCTCATCCTTCTCAGTGAACTCGACAGTCCTCAGCATGAGTACCTCATTGAACCTTTGGAAAAGGCTCTGCGTATTAAGGTCACCAGCGAGGGACAGGAAATCACCCCGGAGCAACGCAAGGAGTACATCCGAGGCATGGTCAATCAGTTCGTGGAGACCACGGTCGCCCTGTGCGAAGGCTATGGTTTGATGAAGGTGAAGAAGGGCGGAGTGGTTATCACCCCGGTAGGCAAGAGGGTTCTGCTGCATCTAGCAGACGCGGCTAGGTTTGTGGAGGATATGACTAAGGCCCACAACAAGTTCCAGATTTCAAAGCCTAAACTATCCATGGGATGAGCGGGAGTACCTTTGCCAGACATCAAGAAAAAGAAGGACAACAAATTCAGACCGGGCCGACTGGTGTCAGAATTTAACCCTGTCCCGGTTCTGTTGTCTCAAAAGACTTACAATCGTTACAATATTCTTGTAGGCGAAGACAGACCACAGGAGCGTCTTGCTGAGCAGGTACTCGGAGTCTACTGTCAACAGGCTGATACCCTCAGCGATTCCGACATGCTGGTGGATGACCAGCCCAAGTTGTTCCGGGTGTTTTCCGCCAAACACGTCACTCTCTCGCCTCAGGTTAAGGATATGACATCGTTCTGGTCACTCGACCCTATCGAGAAGGGCTCAGCCGGGGCGAACGCTATTGTACGGTACGCCGCTACTCTCCTCGACGTGGACAAGCCGTCCAAGGACGTTGTAGAGAGGCTGGCAGACCACTTGGCTACGTCAGGTACCATCGAGGACATCCGCGTAGCTCTGTGGACGGCTGTGTGGCATCTAACCGGACCTCCAATACCTGAAGGTAAGCGGTGGCCGCAGCCATGGGAAGACCGAGTACTGTGGTTCCAGATTCCCGGAGTACAGCCGGAGTATCGTCTGAACAGCCTGTACCTAGACCTTACAGCGTACACCCTGTCAATTGCTGATGAAGAATCTACCCTCAAGAAGGCTGGGTTGCGTATTTCCCCATCTAAGCTCAAGTTCTTCAAAAAACTGAAGTTAGACTACACTAAAGTGCATGACACCATCGAGCTACTTGACCTCTGGCGCACAAAGCGGACTGACCCTTTTATTTGTGCTTTTCGTATCTCTAACCTATGGAAACCGTAGTATTATAGAGGATGGGTCAACTGACCTTTGGAGATGTTATGAAGCGTATCGCTTTGATGTTTGCAGCAGTTCTTACCCTTGCAGCAATGACCGTAGGCTCCGCCTCAGCACAGAATGGTGTGTTCGCACCGTATGCAACCGCTGGCGTTAGTGTTCAGAGTGGTGCTGTCGTAAACAAGACCAACCCGAACTTCGCAGTAGGTGGTGGTATCGAGTCCAGCAGCAAGTATCTCTTGCTCGACGCCAATACGACCTACAATACCGCCAACAACGTCGTGACCAGCAACGGCTATACTGTCAACACTCAGGCAAGCGCATACCTCAAGTTGACCAAGGTTCTGGTCGGTGTCGGAGTGGACTCATCCATCACCAACCTTACCCCCACCACGGCAGAGAAGGCGTTAAAGTCAGTATCCACTCAGAGCTTCCACCCGTTCATCGGCGTCGGCTACCAAACCTCGAAGCTGCGTGTTGAGGGAGCCTACCTGCTCCCGGCGAAGGATGCGGTCAACAACGAGCGTATCGCAAACGGCATCGCAGAGGTCTTCCTCGCCAAGCATGTTCGGGCGACTGGATCATTGGTTCTCGACAGCGCGGTATCTACCGGTAACCCCCGTCAGTTGTCGGTCGGTGCCGGTGTTGGGCTGAAGTTTGTTCTGTAACTAGAAGACCAGAAATACATATCGTGGTTGAAACGCTCACCCTTCGGGGTGAGCGTTTTGTTTTGCCATAAATACTGATGAAATCTCACTATCAAACTAATGGTATAAGCAGTCTTTTTGAGGGATTAGAATGGCAAATTCGCGTGTAGGTCGGGAACTATTGGTAGCTCGGGTGCAAAAGACCCTTAACTTATCAACCAAGAAAGAAGCGGAGGAGTTACTTAAGAAGATCATCGTCTGCATTGAAGAGACCTTGATTGACAACCTCGACAACGATAAGTTCTCCATGAAACTAAATAGCTTCGGCAAGTTTAGCATTCATCATAAACCCGGCATTCTGAGAAATATCCCCTTTACGGGGGAGACAAAGATGACCGAGGACAAACGTAAGGTACGATTTGTGGCACTGGGGAACCTTCGTAGATTAGAGAGGAAAGAGGGTGCCCGGAGTACCTCAGCATAGGTTGGGCTATACAAAGAAATGTTTTAAGTATGCGGTTCAAACTGTGCTTTACGACAGTATTAAAACCGTAGAGCAGTAAAGACACTCGCAAATAATAAACTAATCCACTCGAAACGAAAGGTATCACAGTCATATGGCAAAGTTTGATGATGAACTGGATGTACTTCCTACGTCGAAGCCCACTTCGACCGCCTCCACCGCAGCAGCAACCACCGCCGTCGAAGTTGAAGACGATGGTGAGATTGCAACTCCTACACCGGCAGCAAAGGCTCAGCACGTTGTGACTGAAACCGATGATGTCGTACAGAGCGTCAAGTTCGGCGACTCGAAGATTATGGCGAAGGGCGACGGGCTCAATCGCATTCGTGCAGAGAAGGGCAAGGTTGTTCGCTTCGCTCTCCTCAACTTCATCGACCCGTATTCGGCGAAGTCTCACTTCGTTGACACCAAGGATAAGAAGGGTACGTTCCTCTGCCTCCCGGCGAAGAAGGATGAGATTCCCTACTGCTGCACCAAGATGGAAGAAGAGGGTATGCTCCACGTTGTCGCCCTCGCTGTCTTGTACACCAACGCAGACCAGAAGACTGGCAAGTACACCATCGCCGGTCAGCCGATTGAATGGGAAGTCGGTTACGTTGACCTCTCCCGTTCGAACTACCGCTCCGTGTCCAATCTCGCACCCGAGGATTCTTCGGTGTTCGACATTGACCTTGTGATGAGCAAGAAGGACAACGGCATCGGCTACGAGTTCGTGCTCTGCGCGACCAAGGCGAAGTGGAAGCTGAACCCCGCTCTCGCTGAGGAAGTGGAAGAAGCGGCCAAGAAGTACGTCAATGACGGCGGCAAGAAGCTGAAGAACAAGCTCGGTCGTAGCATCACTCTGAACGAGTGGAAGCTGATGCTTGCTGGTCAGGCCAAGTCCGGCGCGGAAGCCTCTTTGGATGACATCGAGGACCTGTAGTCCCTAAACCTTTTCAACTAACACAGAGGGGGAGCCGTTTGGCTCCCCTTTTGCTATACTCTGTAACTGGAGGCTTCAAATGGAATGGCCTAAGAATCTACCAGAGTGGGACAAGGCGAACCCCGAGTACGCTCCCAAGCAATACTCCCCATCATCCCGGCCTATGGCGTACCCCGGTGTAGCCATCGGGGTTATCGTACTCAGTGAAGAGGGATTGGTGCTGCTCGGCAAGCGTAAGGGTGAGCTTGGAACAGGCATGTACTCTCTACCCGGTGGCAAGGTAGACTACGGCGAGACGCCCATTGCAGCCGCCCTTCGTGAAGTCAGGGAAGAGACCCATCTTGAATTGAAGGACGTACGCTTCACGGGCTTTGTCACCAATGACTACTTCCCGGAGCAGGGTAAACAATACCTCTGCATGTACTACATGGCGACCGTTGTTGATGAGGGCGACTTGGAGGTTCTGGAGCCCACCAAGGTTGAGTCGTGGGACTGGTACTACCCTGATGGACTGCCCCGTCCGATGTGGGCAAACACGGGCAACTTGATTGCGACACTGTGTCGCGGGGACAGGTTTGAAAACCCCGATATTGGTGAAACTATTTAGTAGAGTAGAACGACAACCGACATTGAATAACTATGAGCCCCCTATGTAATAGGGGGTTTAAAGGAGGACGACCTTGATAATTTGTGGGCTGGATTTTGAGACTACTGGGATTCAACCCACTGCCTCCGTTACAGAGGTGGGGCTCGTACTATGGGATACTTCAATATTGGCCCCTGTGAGGATGGCAGGGTACCTTGTTGACCCCGGTGAAGGGGCTGTATGGGAGCCAGAAACTCAAGAAATTAACAAAATCAACCCCAGCCTTTGTGCGGAGTATGGGACTGAAAGTCTACGTGCGCTTAAACAGACACTCCTTTGGATTCAACAGGCTGATGTAGTTTGTGCTCACAATGGACGCAACTTTGACAGACTGGTGCTTAAACGGTGGGCGGAGAAGTATGGACTTGATTGGTTTCCAGACAAGCTGTGGATAGATACCACACAGGATTTGGAAGTCACAGCCCATAGCAGTAAGCGGCTCAACTACATGGCAGCGGATAATGGACTTTTGAACCCATTTCCTCACCGCGCCTTATTCGACGTGATGACCATGCTCAAAATTCTTGGGTTCTATCCTCTGGATAAAGTTATCGAGGCCGCGAGGACTCCCAACATCGCGGTGAAGATTGTCCACGTCCCCTTTGAGAAGAAGGACTGGCCTAAGGCCCACGGGTTTCATGCTTACTACGACAAGAAGAAGGACAAGTTCCAGTTTTGGGTGAAGGTGTTCAAGGAGAATAAGTTCGAGGAAGAGTTTGAAGAGGTAAAGGAAGCAGGTTTCGTGCTGGAGAAGCTACCGGCGATACCTGAAGGCGTCTACTAGATGACCCTCTTGTTCTTACTCTACTTTGCCCTCTCCTACCCTAACTCCCCACCTACAATTGCGGTGGACTCCATCGGCATTGATGGCATGACTGCCAAGGTTTCAATTCTAGGTGGTTGCTACGACATGCCCGAAGACCGCAAGGTGTTTATGGGGGATAACGGACTGGCCGCTGTGGGAAGTGACTGCTCCGAGGCTTTCACTCTATGGGAGAGTTTACCTGTTCCCAAGCTGTCTCCAATGTACAAAATCTGAGTATTACACTGTAGATGGCAAAGAACAAAAAAGCAGTAGTTCTCAAAGTACCCGCCCCACTTCCAGAAGTGAAGCAGTGGCTTATCCTTGGCCTCGACCCTTCTATGAGTCGAACCGGATACGCTCTCATGCGGGTTCGCCGCAAGTTAGAAGATGACGACCCCGGCACCCGAGCTACTTGGCTGTCAGCCGGTTCTGTGAAGCCTGAAGTAGCCTCCGAGCCCATCTGGCTCCGGGGTAAGATGATGGCCCTCCACCTACGCAACATAGTGGAAGATGCCTCCGCTCAAATCCTGAGCACCGACCCCACAGCTTGGAACCTGACCCTACGCCCGGAGGCGTTCTGGACAGATGAGAAGAAGGAACCGTCCTTGGGCCTCATCATCAGCATGGAATACCCGACGCCGATGAACGACTTCCTCGTGGCGTTGAACCGGATTATCCATCTAGTTTTCTTCGAAACCGATTTGTGGCAGAGGTTTGCCACAGTTCGGGTACTAACTACCAATGCGGCTACGCTCAGGTCGTTGATGGGTCTTACTAAAACAGGAGCGAAAAACAAGGGCGAGAACATTGCACGCGCCTACGATTTCATTGACAAAACTGCATACCCCAAACTAGATACCGATGCTTGCGATGCTGTGTTGTTAGGTATGATGGCTCGGCACACGGCTTCTATCTTAATGGGGCACGTTGATGAAGTCCCAGATAAGCATCTTTTGTCCTTATGCAACGCTGCTCAGGAAGTGAAGGGTAAAGGAACCCGTTCCAGAATCATCACTAAGGGGTTACTACATCGTAAGGAGTATTTTTACGATTATGTAAAAAACAACTACGTACTCTTAGTTAGAGACGCCAGTAAGGCGTCACAAAGGTGTACGAAGCATGAGTATCAGTTGTAACCCGCGTTCGGATTTAGTGTCCCTTGTTGGTAAACGTTATGGGTATCTGGTAGTTGAATCCTATGCTGGAAGTAAGCGGTGGTATTGTGTCTGCGATTGCGGCAATAAGAAAACGGTAAGCTCCGGGAACCTTAGACTCAGTGAACGGTTGAATCGAAAATCGTCCTGCGGATGTTTGTGGGGGTATAAGAACCCAGCTAATCGAAACCGTAGAGTCGTATCTAATGACGAAGCTGCTATTCATTCTATTTGGCTAGAACATCGTCGTAGAGCCCATAAGATAAATGAGGCGTCGGCTCCTTGGAATATACCTGAACCTCTAT
>Ga0302192_10003042_pt1 | contig 10505 bp, 8 predicted proteins | sample II_Bog_E3_2_FD_200230 | JGI IMG/M metagenome (GOLD analysis project Ga0302192, IMG submission 200230) | Peat permafrost microbial communities from Stordalen Mire near Abisko, Sweden - II_Bog_E3_2 | ecosystem: Environmental > Terrestrial > Soil > Wetlands > Peat | place: Sweden: Abisko, Stordalen...
AACCCCCAGGCGCTGCTGATCTTTGTCGCCGACTTCGTGCACATCCCCGCCGACATCCGGCGGATGGACATGGAAGACAAGAATCGCTTCGAGCGGCTCAGGGAGACACTCGGCGAACACTGCGGCATCGTCGAACTCGCGCGAGTGAATGAAGAAGACGCCATGCGCTGGACCGTCTCGACAGCGCAGCAAGCCGATACGCGGATGGAACCCGACGCAGCCCGCGAGCTTGTCGACGCGCTGGGAGCCGACATGATGATGATTTCTTCAGAATTGGAGAAGCTGCTGCTCTACACTTTTGGTCGCGGCCGCATTACCCTTGGCGATGTGGAGACGATGGTGCTGGGCGCCAAGCAGCGTTCGCTCTACGAGCTTACCGACGCCATCAGCGCCCACGACCGTGTTCGCGCAATCGCCCTGCTGCATGGGTTGCTCAACAGCTCAGATGCCGGCGAAGACTCGGGCATCGGCCATCTCTATATGCTGGCCAGAACCTTCCGCCAGATGCTCGTCATCCTGGAAAAGAACGTGCGCGATTCCCGCGCTATCTGGCAGGCGCTGTGGCAGGGCTTCCGCATGCCGCCATTCGCCGCAGACGACCTCATTCGTCAGGCTCGCCGCTACAAGAGCCGCCGCGAACTCACGCGCGCTTTGAGGCTCGTCGCAAGAGCGGACCTGGAATTGCGGTCATCCCCGCCAGACAAGCGCCTGGTGCTGGAGCGGCTGGTGTATGAACTGGCTTCGGAACCAAAGCCTACGCAGGCTCTCTTCGCACCGCAGCTTTCTTTCGAAGTCTGATCCAGGTTATTTGCCGTTTTCATCCAGAATCGCGCGGGCCTGAAAGGGAACTGTCGCGCCTGGTTTTCCTTCGAGATCGAAGACCACTATCCGGTTGTCTCCCCGCCTCAGCCAGGGAGCAGGCAGGTAGAGCGTTCTCTGCGGACCAATCCGCCAAAACCTTCCCAGCGGATGCCCGTTGATAAACACCTCGCCCTTTCCCAGCGACCGTGTATCGACAAACGTGTCCGCCGGCGATTCCACATGAAGCGTCGCCTCATAAAAGCAAGCGCCGGTGCAAGGGCCTGTCTTGAACGCAAGCGAATCCACGCTGTTCATCGGGATCGGGTAAATTTTCCACCCGGTAATTGGAGTCCCATCCAGCCTTACCGCATGCGTGATGCCCGATCGCTCCTGCGGAAACTGCCGTCCAAAGTTGACCCGCCCAGTATTCTCCACCAGGATATCCAGCCGTGTATTCTCACGTACCGCATCAATAGCCAATGACGACTGATTCAGGCGCCTGTCGAGCGTGCCCGCCAGCACCCCATCCAGATAGACCTGCGCATAATCGTGCACCTCATCGATGTGCAGCTCGCCTCTCTGCGCGTGCGCCAGGTTGGTGCGATAAAGAATGTATCCGTAGCTCTGTCCCACATCCTCCATCGAAAGAATCTGCGCAGACTCGACTGGCTGCGGCAGGTTGTCCCATATCGATGCGGACCTCGTCAAAAAGACCGGCGTAAGTGCCTGTGCAGCCGTTGGTGCGGGCGGATCAGGCAGTGTCTTACCCGTTGCTTTTTGGATGACATCGCGAAAGAGAAAATACTTCGGCCTCAACTCTCCGCTCTCGCTCACAGGCACGTCATAGTCGTAGCTGGTCACGTCCGGATCGTACTTGCCGCCATCGATATTTGCCCCACTCATCCAGCCAAAGCTGGTGCCGCCGTGCAGCATATACAGATTCACTGAGTAGCCCTGCTTCAGCATCCATTCAAGCTCTTTTGCCTCATCGGTTCCATCTGAAGTGTGGTGCTTTTCTCCCCAATGATCGAACCAGCCATCCCAGTACTCGCCGCACATGCGTGGCCCGTTTGGCCGAAGCTTGGCCAGCTTGGCAAATTCCTCTTTCGCATCTCCGCTGCCAAAGTTGATCACCGCCGGCAGCCCTGCAAGTGACCCATTCGGCAACTCGTCGGCGCCATCGGCGGTATACAGCATTGCACGATCGAAGCCGGAGTCGAGAAGCAGATGATGGATCTGTTCCATGTACGCGTGGTCCGCACCGAACGAGCCATATTCGTTCTCCACTTGCACTGCGATTATCGGTCCGCCATTCGCGCTCTGCAACGGCGCAAGCTCCTGGCCCAGCCGGTGAAACCAGCGCGCAGTCGCCGCCATGAATGCCGGGTTTGCGCTTCGCACCACCATCCCCGGTTCGCGCAGCAGCCATGCCGGAAGTCCGCCAAAGTCCCACTCCGCGCAGACATAAGGTCCCGGCCGAAGAATGACGAAAAGCCCCTCCTGCTGCGCCTCGCGAATGAACTCCGCAACGTCATTCTGACCTGAGAAATCAAACTGCCCGGGCACAGGCTCATGTACGTTCCAGAAGACATAGGTCTCCACCGTATTCAGCCCCATGGCGCGGGCTTTTCGAAGCCGGTCGCGCCAATAGGCACGCGGCACACGTGCGTAATGAATAGCTCCGGAGAGGATCTGAAACGGCTCTCCGTCGAGTTCGAAGTGGTCGCCGTTGGCGCGCAGAACGTGCGCGGAATTCGCCGTCGCAGACTGCCCGCCCAGTCTTTCAGCGCTGCCCAAAATCAGCAGCGCCAGGACGAAACCCATCGTCGGCAAAACGCGATTCATTGGCAAGCCTCGTGGGTTGATTCTCATTCCGGCTCCGCATTGAGCGTGAGCACTTCAAACGGCGCAAGCTCAAATGAGTATGGCTTGCCGCCCTCCAGTTCAATCGCCGGCTGCGCAGCATCCGCGGCCCACGGACTATGTGCCTTGTACCTCTGCGCCGCACCGGGCGGCAGCTCAAATGCATGCCCGATATCAATCGTGATGGCCTGTGCCTTGTTGCTGGGGTTCCGCAATGTCAAAATCGCTTTCCGCGGCGACCAGGCAGCCCATCCATACACTTCCAGCCAGCGCGGATCGCCGCCCACCCAGTGCGTGTCGGCAAGCGTGGCCGCATTGCCCCGTGACCACTTCGCCGCTTCCGCCAGCAGGTCCCAGTCTGCATCACTCAGCAGGGACGGCGTAATGTACATTTCCTGCAGTTGCGTGCCGGTGCCGAAGTAGGAATGCACCTCATTGGCAAAGTCTCCGCCTGGGTCGGTGGAAAGATGCGGCGCTTTCTGCGCGAACACAATTCCATGCAGCATCAGCGAGTTCAGCGGATACAGCGGGCCTTCCTTCACGATCTCGTCATACGTGTCGCCATCGCGATACGTGATCCATCGCTCGCGATCTGTGCCCACCCCCGCAAACTCCGTATCGTCCCCGCCACGCCAGATCGAGTCCGCATAAAACAGCCAGAACGGCGACGGCCATGTTCCTGTCGTGAGGTTGATATAGAGGTCCGGCTTCTGTTGTCGCAGATCGCCGATCAAATGAATCGCTGCATCGAAATCGGAACTGAACGCGCTCCCTTTGACCACCTGGTCCACGTTTCCAGTGCCGTCAAGCTTGAATTGGTTTACGCCGTATTTGCTGACCATGCCGGTCACCGCATCATGAAACAGCTCATAATAGCGCGGCCCAGACAGTGCCAGTCCGCCATCCACAATCTCGTAGTCATCACGTCTTGCCGTAGCCAGGCGAGCCCGCTTGGCCGGCCCATACCCACCCCACGGCGACAGCCAAACACCGGGGGCAGTTCCATATTCCGCGGCGGCTTTTTTCAGCGGTTCGAATCCGTCCGCGAAGTCCGGCCGAATCTTCCAAAGATTGTTCGTATCATCCCAGCCGTCATCGAAGAGAAACGAATCGAGCGTCACACCGCGCTTCTTATTCAACTCATCGCCGATCGCGTGAATGCGGTTCAGTGCCTCCTGCTGCGTGTACGGATTGAAAAATCCAATATCGAACCAACTGTTGTAATGCAAAAATGTGCGGTAAGGGTGCGCCCGCTCGCGTTCAAGATAGGCAAGGAACGCGCGCCGCATCTGCCCGGCAGGCGCCACTCCAACCACTGAAGAGAATTGCGCCGATTTGCCCGCGCCCAGCGGCACATCGCTGTGCAACTCACTCACCCCGCGCTCGCCCACCACGCTGCTTTCTGAGAGCGGTGACTCGAACCCAAGAAAGAAATTCCCCACCGTCAGCGGCGAGCCCTTTACGGTTCCCGAAACTGCAATCCCGCGGGCACGCAAATCGATCATGCCGACGCCGGAAAGCGGCAGCGGCTTGGCGCCCGCGGTCACCGTGAGAATCTGCCGAATATAGCGTGAGCCCTCCCGCAGGGTGATTGCCCAATCGCAGGTAAAGCGCCCAGTTGGGTCAGCAAGAGGGTAGTGAACAGTCACTCCGGCCAAGCGGTCGGAGCCGCGCGAAGCCGCACTGTTTGGCGCGAATTGTTCTACGGTGGCCGCGCCCGCGGTCACCAGATCGGAGGCCCGGACAACCCCAGCGCCCTTCAATTCGAGAGAAAATGGTCCGCTCAGCACCAGGGCCGTGCCCGCGTCCGGTTGCGTCCCTCTCACTCTGATTACGAGCGACTCAATATGTCCTTCACTGATCTGCCATGATGCCCCAATGTGGCTGTTATGAAGTTCGCCGCCAGTCTTGCCCAGCGGCCCCAGCACCGCCTTTTCCCCGGCATCGTCGGCCAGGTCCTGTGCAACGGCCGAGCCCAAAAGCAGCGAACTTAACCCCGCCGCCAAGACCAGAGTCCCGAATGTTCGCAACCACGCACACCTGCATGTCCACCGAATCTTCACTGATATCTCCCGGCTATGGGAACAGTGTATCCGAGTCGCGCAGGGACATTTTTCCCGGTTCAGGGGTGCGTCCACTCCGCGTTCATTCAGCGTCGCGTCGCACCCATCGCCTCCCTTTTGAATCGGGCCCTCCCCTTTAAGCCGCTCTTGACATTGAAGATAGAATCTATGTAGCCTTCAACTATCGCAACATCGTGCAGTTTGCGGGACCAGTGTCGCCGTTGCCGCCGCATCCGAAGCTGTATATCGCTAAGGGAACCTCTGATCAGGGCGAGGTTTTGAAAGGGCACGACTTCAATAGCCTGCCCTGAGCGAAGTCGAAGGGTGCCGATAAAGCCAATCAAATCAATGTTGGGTTTTAACCCCTGCAAAACTTTCAGTCGACATTTGCTCTCAAACAGCCCTTTTTCCGCAGCCTGTTTAGCCCCTGAGGGATGCATTCGTTGAGAAGTGGCAATTGTTCAGAGGTTCCTTAGCACCAGTTGCAGCAACCGCCCGGCAGAGTTCCAACGAGGGTTAAAAGAAAACAGAATAACCGTGCCAGTCTCCGTCGGCGAAATAGGCAAAAAGAGAAAGCGCGATAAGCCTGAACAAAATACACGTTGGTAATATGCACGTTGGTAGGATTCACGCTGGTAGGCAGATTTCCATTTATTATCTTGAAGACGACAAAATAGTTAACCCATCACAGATTTCAAGAGGGGAAAAAGATTATGGCACCCATCGCAATCACCGAATATACCGAGCGCTATCTTTCCCAGGTAAAGGAAATTGCCGACTCGATCGACCGGAGTTGTGTCGAAAAAATCATCGACATCCTGATTGAAGCAAGAACAAGTGGGGGGCGGCTATTCTTTATCGGCGTCGGCGGCAGCGCCGGGAACGCAGGTCACGCCGTCAATGACTTTCGCAAGATCGCAGGCATTGAATCCTATGCCCCAACGGATAATGTTTCTGAATTAACGGCGCGCACCAATGATGATGGGTGGGATTCCACGTTTGCTAATTGGCTCCTGGGCAGCCGCATACGTTCCAACGATGTTCTCTTTGTCTTTTCCGTGGGCGGCGGGAACCTTGAGAAGAACGTCAGCGTCAATATCGTAAATAGTCTGCGACTCGCAAAGGAAGTCGGGGCAAAGGTCGTCGGTGTCGTTGGTCGAGACGGCGGCTATACCGGACAGGTAGGGGACGCCGTGGTCATCATTCCCACGATCACTCCCGATACTGTCACTCCCCATGCGGAGGCCTTCCAGGCTGTTGTGTGGCACTTGATTGTCTCGCATCCTCGACTGAAGAAGAATGAAATGAAGTGGGAGTCTACAAAGTGATCAAGGCGGCCTTTATTGACCGCGATGGTGTTCTCAATCGGAATGTATTCTACAGCGACACGGGAGCCTATGAATCGCCCAGAACAGCGGATGATTTCGAGATCCTTCCGAATGTGATGGAAGCGCTCCGCCTTCTGGTCAATGCGGATTACCGCCTTTTTCTCGTTTCAAACCAACCGAATGTAGCAAAAGCGAAATCCACCATCGAGGATCTGAAGAAGACTCACGAGAAGCTTGAAATGGCTCTTGTTAACTCCCAAATCCACTTCGAAGAATTCTATTACTGTTACCACCATCCCGACAGCAGCGTTCCTGGATTTGGCGGACCATGCGAATGCCGAAAGCCTTCTCCGTATTTTCTCCAAAAAGCGGAGCACGATTACCAAATCGACCTCAATCGGTCCTGGATGATTGGAGACCGGTTGACCGACATCGAATGCGGAGTTGCCGCGGGCGTAAAGACCGTCCGGATTACCTCGGGAAGCCTCCAGGAAGGCATCGAAAACAACGAGCATCGAGCAACCTTTTCCGCAAACAACCTGCTGGAAGCCGTGAAGCGAATCGTAGCTCCAATTGGGGCGGATGGCATGAAAGCGCCGGCATTCCCCACTTCGGATTAGAAACCCTGCGTTGGCGATTCAAGGCATCTTGCCATTCGCCCCGTCGACACCGTAAACTGGGTCTCAACCTGTCTAATTAGGGCTGACTGCCGCGACAGCCAAACAATGTATGCCATGAGCAAAGCGACAACAGGCACTCCGTGAAATTTGAGGGTGGCATGAAGTCGCAATTTTCTGAGCGGGATCAACGGCTGAACAGCACAACGTTTATAGCACCATTTCATATCGCTGCGCATGCAGGACTTCCTCAATCCGGCAATGGATTGACATTATTCGAGCTTAGATGACAGTTTCCACAATCAAAACAATAGGAGGGTCAGTGACTAGTTCGCAACAATTGAAGATCAAGTTATTCGCTGATGGAGCGGACCTCGACAGCATTCTCGCTCTCTACAAAAACCCCAGCATCCAGGGCTTCACAACCAATCCCACACTGATGCGCAAGGCTGGGATCAGCGACTACGAACAATTCGGCCGTAAGCTTCTGACCCTGATACCGGACAGGCCTATTTCGCTTGAGGTCTTTGCCGATGACTTCGAGACGATGGAGGCGCAAGCATACAAGATTGCGACCTGGGGTTCTAATGTGAATATCAAGATCCCAGTTACCAACACTAAGGGCGAGTTTACCGGACCCCTCATTGCAAAGCTGGCCGCTGCAGGTATAACTCTCAACATCACTGCGGTGATGACTGTTCAGCAAGTGGAAGATATCAGCGCAGTTCTAAGCCCGGATGTGCCGGCGATAGTCTCCGTCTTCGCGGGACGCATTGCCGATACCGGCGTCGATCCGGTGCCCATGATGAAGGAGTCGCTCAAGGTTCTTGAGGCACGGCCAAAAGCAGAACTGCTCTGGGCGAGTCCCCGTGAGTTGCTCAATGTGTTTCAGGCAGATGAAATCGGAACCCACATCATCACTGCGACACCCGATGTGCTGGCCAAGCTCAAGCTGGTAGGGAAAGATCTAACCGAATACTCGCTGGACACCGTAAAGATGTTTTACAACGATGCGGTTGCAGCCGGCTTCTCGATATAGTCCGTGAGCGTAAGTGGCGAAGACAAGGGTAAGCGTCTTCGCCTCAAATGCTGAAGTGTTCGAATGCGAGTGGTCCAAATAAAGTATTCATACAGAATCGCGAGAGCCGTGAACCGCTTTTACACTGAGAATGGAGAAAATGTCGTGCCAGAGAACAGCCGGAAGTATGCAATCGTGGGCGGAGCAGGTTTTATCGGAAGCCATTTTACCGATCGGTTGCTTGGGGACGAAAACACAGAGGCCGTTACACTGTTCGACAATTTCTCTTCGGGCCGTCCGTGGCACTATGAGCACCATGCGAACGACACACGCTTGAAGATCGTCAAGGGGGATGTTTCCAACATCGACGAACTCACAAGCGCTCTTCGAGGGCATGATGTTGTGATTCACCTGGCTTCCAATCCTGATATTGCTCGTGCGGCAACAGAGCCGGAGATTGACTTTTATCAGGGAACGGTTCTAACCAACAATGTTGTAGAGGCTATGCGCAGGGCGCAGGTACCGCGCCTGCTCTACGCGTCGGGATCAGGTGTCTACGGGGACCTGGGAGAACTTGAAGCCGCTGAAGACCACGGGCCTTTATTGCCGGTATCAACCTATGGCGCCAGCAAGCTCTCTGGAGAAATGCTGATCGCGAGTTATTGCTTCATGTTCGGCCTCACCGCTTGCGCATTCAGGTTTGGAAACGTAGTGGGTGCTCGCCAGACACATGGTGTGGGATTCGATTTTGTGCGTCGACTCATCGCAGATCCTACAAAACTCAGAATCCTTGGCGACGGCACCCAAAGCAAGTCTTACATCCATGTGTCCGATGTCGTGTCGGCTGTTCTTTGCGCAAATCAAAACAGCAAGCCCAACTTCCAGGTCTTCAACGTGGCCACAGGCGACTACATTACCGTCAACGAAATCGCCGACCTGGCGGTCGAGGTGGTCGGACTTGAACAAAAGCCCGTGTATGAGTACACAGGGGGCAATCGCGGCTGGAAGGGCGATGTTCCCGTCGTAAGGCTGAATACAGACCGCATCCGCGGATTGGGTTGGACTTGCCGACTCAGCACCAAAGATGCGCTTCGTGCATCCCTTGAGAGCCTCAGATCCGATGACCGCACCAGCAAAGAATAACGGCGCGATGCCCCCGATTGCCATACTCGCCGGCGGGCTCGCAACTCGCCTGCGGCCGATTACCTCGACGATTCCGAAGTCGCTCATCCAGGTTGCGGGTGAGCCGTTCATCGCTCACCAACTGCGTCTCCTTGTCCGTGAAGGGTTCAGTGAGGTCGTACTGCTTTGCGGATTCCTCGGAGAGCAGATAAGAGAGTTTGTTGGCGACGGAGAAAGCTTCGGCTGCCGCGTGCGCTATTCGTTTGACGGGCATGTGTTACGCGGGACCGGCGGCGCTCTCCGCCGCGCCATTCCGATGCTTGGCGAAGAATTCATGGTGATGTATGGCGACAGTTATTGCCCTACTCAATACCGCCGGGTTTATGAGGCGTTTATCGAGTCGGCAAGGCTCGGCCTGATGACCGTTTTTGAGAACAAAGATCAGTGGGACAAAAGCAACGTCGAGTTTGAATTAGGGGAAATCGTCAACTACAGCAAGAGCCACAGCACACCGAACATGCACTTTATCGACTACGGAATCGGCGCTTTCAAAGCGGAGGCATTTTCAGAATGGGGGGAAGAGGAGATATTCGACCTGTCCACTGTGCAGACAAAGCTCCTGGCGCACCGCCAGCTCGCCGGCCTTCAGGTCTATGAGCGGTTCTATGAGATCGGATCGCATGCCGGATTGGACGAGACGGATAAACTGCTGGATTTCAAGAGACAGACAAATTAGCCACAGAGTCTTCAAGACGGAAAGGTGACACAGTGATCATTACGCGCACACCTCTGCGAATCTCAATCGGTGGAGGCGGCACAGATCTGCCATCCTACTACAGGGACCACGGTGGTTTCGTGATTTCCGCGGCAATCAATAAGTACGTATATATAAGCGTGAATCGCCACTTTTTCCCCGGCTATCTTTTGAAGTACTCTGAAACCGAGCACGCGGACTCCATCGAGTCAATCAAGCACCGACTCATCCGTGAAGCCCTTACTACCTTTCCACCGGACCGCCCCCTTGAGATCGTGAGCGTCGCCGATGTCCCGGCAGGTACGGGGCTCGGATCGTCAGGGACTTTTCTGGTTGGCCTGATTCACGCTCTGGCGGCCCATGAGCACAGAATTGCCGATGCCGAAATGCTTGCTCGAAGTGCTGTTGAAATTGAAATGGTTCGACTGAATGAGCCGGTGGGAAAGCAGGATCAGTACATCGCCGCGTATGGCGGGTTGCTTTGCCAGGAGTACAACCAGGACGAATCCGTAAAAGTCTATCCATTGAAACTGAGCGAAAACTCTCTTCACGAACTCCGCGATTCTCTGATGCTCTTTTTTGTCGGAACCACGCGAAGCGCATCTTCGATCTTGCAAGACCAGAAAAAGAAGTCGGAGCAAGGCGATTCGTCAATGATAGAGTCGCTTCATTTCACCAGGCAATTGGGCCGCGAAATACAAACTGTGCTCGAGTCGGGAGACATCCCGCGATTTGGTGAGTTGATGCATGAACACTGGCTCCGCAAGCGCCAGCGCTCAGCGGGAATGAGCAACAACCGCATCGATGAACTTTACGAGTTGGCGCGAACGGCAGGCGGAGCCATTGGTGGCAAATTGGTTGGCGCCGGAGGCTCCGGCTTCCTCCTGTTTCAGACACACGACCGTAGCCGGTTGCGCAAGGTGATGAAAAATGCCGGAC
>Ga0302192_10003046_pt1 | contig 10498 bp, 8 predicted proteins | sample II_Bog_E3_2_FD_200230 | JGI IMG/M metagenome (GOLD analysis project Ga0302192, IMG submission 200230) | Peat permafrost microbial communities from Stordalen Mire near Abisko, Sweden - II_Bog_E3_2 | ecosystem: Environmental > Terrestrial > Soil > Wetlands > Peat | place: Sweden: Abisko, Stordalen...
CCGATTCGGTACAAATGATGCAGCAACAGCAACAGGCAAACCCCAACGGTATGCCACCGGCGCCCGTTCCACCATCATCGACAGCAGCTTCCGGGCAACCGGCCGGTGCAACTACACCCATCGGAAGTTTGGCCTCCTACCAAAACTACGACTTTGTACCCGGCAATAATATTTTGTTTGAAGACGAATTTACCGACGACCAGGTTGGCGAGTTTCCGGTGCATTGGAACCTTAAAGCCGGGCAGGCCATTCTTAATAGCGCAGGGGCGGACAAAGCCTTTTATATGACTGACGGAAATTATTGCAGGATATACCCCTTGATGAAAAACGAGTCATATCTAACCGCAAATTTTTCCATAGAATATGATACCTACTGCAACGGTGGATACCCGCTCGGCCTCGAAATTGATGACGCAAACAATGGTGGAATGATGAAGATAACGGTAAGCGACCACGACGTTGAGTGGACCGGCTATATTGCCAAAATTGATCGCTCTACAAGCCTTGGCGCCGAGTTGCCTGCAGATATTGCAAGCCGGAATTTCGATAATAAGTGGCACCATATTGCTATTGCCTATAAAAATGACCAGCTGAAGGTATATGTAGATAAAGACAGGGTGTTGCTCGTACCGCACTGCAATGGCCTTTCGCCGGCAAGCGTTCAGATCTACGGCATAGGCGATCATGATAAGCCAATTATGTTTAAATCGTTTAAGATAGCTGACGGCGCTCAAATGTATATGACCGGCCAAAAATTCACCGATGCCAAAATCGTCACTCACGGCATTAACTTCGATATTGACCAGGCCACCATTAAGCCCGAAAGCATGGGCACGCTGAATATGATCGTCCAGGTAATGAAATCAAACCCGGATTTGAAGTTTGAGGTTGATGGGCACACCGACAATACCGGCACCGATTCGCATAACATGACTCTCTCGCAGCAACGTGCAGACGCAGTCAGGGCCCAGCTGATTACAATGGGCATTGATGCATCGCGGCTTAGCTCAAAGGGCTTTGGCGATACCAAACCGATCGCGGACAATGGCACCCTCGAAGGAAAAGCGAACAACCGAAGGGTTGAGTTTGTAAAGATTTAATTGGCCGGAAGGCAAAGAAACGAGAAAGGTTTTACACATCTGATGATATGACCGCTTGACATTATACTTCGAAGACCCCATGACCTGAGTGACCCATCTGGTGAAAAACCCGACTGGATTGTTATTGGGACCAGGCTGACGAAATAATTGTCCGATCCAAATCAAGAAACCAGCTATTGCTTTTTGGCGGCCTCCTGGGCCTTTTTGATCGAATCTTCCTGTGCTTTTTTCTTCTTCCTGTTAAAAAAACCCTTCAGTAAAAAATTACTCTGGGCAGCTTTTAGATCCGTATTCAATGTTGTCGTTGTAGTATGCACATTTTTCATTGTGGTTTGCGCCTGTTTAACCGTTGCATCCAGGTCGTTTGCCATCCTGTCATTATTTAACAACTTTCCGATGCTTCCCTGGCCGCTATTTACCTTTGCCACTATCTCGGATAATCCGCCGGTGAGCGACGCGGCATTATCAATCACGTTTGTTAATTTAACAATTATCTTATCCACATCCACCGGGTTTATCGCTGCTAATTGCTCGCCGTTCGATACTTCCTGCTTCGTGGTTATACCCCCTGGTGCTATCACTACCAGTTTATCCCCCATTAAACCATCGCTGCCGATGCTTAGTTTCGAGTCTTTTTCAATAAACTTTCTTACATCACTGTTTAATGTCAAGTCTACTCTGGCCGAACTGTCGGTTACAATATTTATCGCCTGAACAACCCCTACGTTGATGCCGGCAAAACGCACGTTATTACCTACCTGCAGGCCATTAACATTTTTAAATGTGCCGTATATCGTAAATGTTGAGCTAAAAAGGTTTTTTCGGTTCCCGATAAAAAAAATGGCCAATACCAATACCAACAAGCCCACAAATGTAAATGCGCCGATTTTTGTTTTTTGCCCCGATGTTGTTTTCATAATATGTCTTTAAAAAATGCTTCCACTGTTTTGTTTGTTGATTGGTGAAGGCCTTTAAATGTGCCTTCCGCTATAAATACGCCATCATCCATAACCAGCAGGCGGTCGGCGGCAATTCGCGCACATTCCATGTCATGCGTAATTATAATGGATGAGGTTTTATATTTCTTTTGAATGCTTAATATCAGGTCGCTGATCTCCCTTGAAGTGATGGGATCGAGCCCGGTGGTTGGCTCATCGTATAAAATAATCTCGGGGTTTACTATTATTGTCCGCGCAAGGCCCGCCCGTTTTCGCATACCTCCCGACAGATCTGAAGGCAATTTATCTATCGCCTCCAGCAGGCCCACACTATCCAAAGCTTCCTCTACCCGTTTATCAATTTCCTGCTGATCGTTAAGTTTTAATACCCGGGTTAACGGAAATTCAAGGTTTTCGCGCACGGTCATCGAATCATATAATGCCCCGCTTTGGAACAAAAAGCCAATTTTTATCCGCAGCTCTTTCAGTTGCTTATCGGTCATTTCGGCCACTTCATCACCGAACACTTTCAGCGACCCTCCATCCGGTTTTAGCAAACCAACTATACATTGTATTGCCACTGATTTCCCGGTGCCCGATCTTCCCAAAACCACCACATTCTCTCCTTTTTTTACCTCCAGGTTGATGTCTTTTAAAACATGTTTTTCGCCAAATGATTTTTTTAGCGCCTTTATGGCTATTACAATCTCCTCGCGGTCGGCCGGCTTGCTTTTTTGTGCGGTATTTACATTCACTTCGTCCATTTGTTCTATCTAACTAACTCATTCTTGCCGAACCGCAAATCGCAGCTTCTTTCGGACTTTCGGTCCCGATAGCTATCGGGATTACTGACTTTCGGACTTATCTATAAAATAATAAACTGGTTATCTGGACGGCAATGGCATCAATTACAAATATCCAGAGGGAGGCTGTCACTACTGCCGAGTTTGCGGCTATTCCTACGCTTTCAGTCCCTTTGTTTGAATGAAAGCCCTTGTAGCAGCCAACAAAACCAATGGCAAAACCAAAAAATATGGTTTTAACAAAAGCCGGTAAAAAATCCGAGAAATCTATAGAAGCTACAACCTTGGTAAAATAGAGGGTAAAACTCATACTATCTTGTAAGTTTAACGCCAGGAACCCTCCAAAAAGGCCGATAACATCCCCTATCACCGATAAAATGGGCACCATTAGGGTTGTCGCCAATATGCGGGTAACCACCAGGTATTGCACCGGGTTTGCGCCCGATACCTCCATGGCGTCTAATTGTTCGGTCACCTTCATACTGCCCAATTCGGCGCCGATGCTCGAGGCGATTTTACCGGCGCATATTATGGCGATGATCACCGGGCCGATCTCCCTGATAAACGAAACCGCGAGCGTTTTGGGCAGCATACTGGCCGCGCCGAATGACACCAAGGTAGGCCGCAATTGCAGGATAAGCACGACGCCCATGATAAAAGAGGTAATGCCAACCAGCATCATGGAGCGGTAGCCAATCTCGTAACATTGCCGCACAAATTCCGACCATTCAAACCCGCCGGTAAAAATATTCCTGAAAAAATTAAGAAAAAACGCCACCTGGTCGCCGATGCTTTCCAGCCATCGTTTGTAACCGGGGACTATTACCTCATCTGCCATATTATCCTAAGATCATTTATTAAAATTTATCGCTGATTGTCCAGGTAGTGGCAAATGGGTGCTGCCTTTAATACTTGAATCTGGTAATTAAACATTGTTTGCGGCAAATTGTTTGGACTACGATGCGGGGGTAGCGCGGTTTGACGCATCACAAAGCCTGATGGGATTAAAATATTCCTTACCCCTCTTCCACATACGCGAGAAAGGGACGGCCTGGTTGGCGGGTTGTCGGCTTTTAAACAACAGGACTGAACGGGCGGGGCTTGTCCACAATATACTTTCTGAAAAAATACCTCCAGGGCATGGCCACGATAGGCAATATAACCAGCATAAAGTTGTCCGCCATGCTCCCGGACGGCGTTCCGGCCAATTCGTTTCGCTGGTACAATGGCAGGGCAACTATGATTAGCCAGGCGGTTTTATAAACGATCTCAAATAGCACTATTGGCAACATCCTGAGGGGGCGCCGGATCCCGATAATGGATATGACGGAACACGAGCCCCACATAAACCAGGCCGCGGAATTGGCAGGGTCCCAGGGGCCGGTGTGATGGATAATATGTGTCCATGAATCATAAGTAAGAAAAAGGAACATCAGGGTGAAAAGCAGTTTCAACAGGTAAATATTAATAGGGGGGACGCCCTCGTAACGTTCATAATCCCGTTTGAATATACTACCCAAACTAAAGCGTGATGAAGGTTGAGTACTGTCGTTTGACTGTACGGGTGATTCGGTTGGTTGCATGAGAATTGATTTTTTTAAATATACCTTAATACATCGGCATATGCAGGGCAGACGCATTAAAATCGCTTTAAACTTATTTGTCATGCAAAGCGTAGATTTTTGACCCCAAAGGCATGCTTTGTTGTTTGAGTTATTTTAATTGACAATTTATTAAAAATTAATTTTAATGCGTTTGCCCTGCCGGCATATGCGTCTTGTATTCGTTAAATTTTAATTATGCGTACTTTTGCAAAAAATTAACAGGCAGTGGCAAAGGCAGTTATAGCAGGAGCAAGCGGGCTGGTGGGCGAACACCTGCTGGATATTTTATTGCAAAGCCCTGCATATAAGGAAGTTACAATACTTGTGCGAAGGAAATTGCCCTTACAGAGCGATAAGCTGAAGCAGGTTTTAGTCGATTTTGATAAGTTGCCGGACTATGAAGCAGAGATAAACGGACATGCCTTTTTTTCGTGTTTGGGCTCGACGCGAAAGAAAACGCCGGACCTGGCTATATACCGGAAAATAGATCACGACTGCCCCCTGCAACTGGCACGGATAGCGCTTAAAAACGGGATGGAGCAATTTCATCTTGTTTCATCGATGGGCGCTAACGCTGCTTCATCAAATTTTTATACTAAAATGAAAGGCGAAACCGAGAACGACATTAAAGATGCCGGCTTAAATTGCCTGCACATTTACCGGCCGGCCTTGTTAACGGGCAACCGGAAGGAAAAAAGGGCCGGCGAACGCTTTTTGTTCGGATTATTTAAACTAATTGATCCTTTACTGGTCGGCGGCCTGAAAAAATACAGGAGCATCCCTGCGGCAACGGTCGCGATGGCGATGTACAAACAATCATTAATCAAACAGAAAGGTGTTTTTATTCACCCATCTGACGAAATAAAAGAAATCGCGTGAGCACATATATTTCAGCCGAGAACCTCGGCCATTCTTTTCACGACCATTGGCTATTTAAAAATGCGTCTATCGGCATCAACCGGGGGCGCAGGGTAGCACTGGTGGGCATAAACGGGGCGGGTAAATCAACCCTGTTAAAGTTATTGGCGGGTGAATTACTGCCTACAGAAGGCAAAGTAGCCCAGATGCGTGATCTCCGCTCGGGCTACCTGGAACAGGACCCCGGCTTTAAAGATGCCGTGACCATCAGCGATTATATCTTCCATGCCGACGACAAGCAGCAGCAACTGATCCGGCAATATGAGGAACTGCTGGAAAACGACTCGGACAACAGCAAGGCGATCGAAGCGGTGATGGAAGAAATGAGCATGATCAATGCCTGGGAGTATGAATACATGATCAAAACCATCCTGGGGCGGCTGGACATTCATCACCTGGACCAAAAGATCACTACGCTGAGCGGCGGGCAGAAGAAAAGGCTGGCCCTGGCGAAACTGCTGATAGAAGACCCGGATTTGTATATTTTAGACGAACCAACCAACCATCTGGACATCGACACCATTGAATGGCTGGAAAAATTGCTGACGGACGGCACCAAAACCATCCTGATGGTTACGCACGACCGGTATTTCCTGGATAATGTTTGCAACGAGATACTGGAAATTGACAAAGGCAAGCTGATCCCCTACGTGGGCAACTATGAATATTATTTAGAGAAAAAGGCCGAACGGGAAAGCGCGGAGGCCGCATCGTTCCAAAAAAACAGCAATTTGTTGCGTAAAGAGCTGGAATGGATGCGCCGCCAGCCCCAGGCGCGCGGCACGAAATCGAAAGCGAGGATCGAGGCTTATTATGAACTGGAAGATAAGACCAAAGATGGCGGGCCGAAGCAAAAGGTAGAACTTTCGGTAAAAACAGCCCGCCAGGGGAATAAGATCATGGAGATCGACCATGTCTACAAGGCTTTCAACCACAAAAACGTCATCACCGACTTTAACTATGTTTTTAAAAAAGGCGACAGGATTGGCGTTGCCGGCAAAAACGGCAGCGGTAAATCAACGCTGTTAAACCTGCTTACCGGCGGCCTGGCCCCCGACAAAGGCGAAATCATCAAGGGTGAAACCACAGTGATGGGCTATTTTCAGCAGGGCGGCATTGTTTTTAAGGAGACGGAACGCGTTATCGATGTAGTAAAAAACGTAGCCGAGTTTATCACCATGGCTGATGGAAAGACGATTTCAGCTTCAGCCCTGCTAACCTTGTTCCTGTTTCCCCCGGCAAAGCAGCATGGGTTTATCTCGAAGCTAAGCGGCGGTGAGAAAAAACGCCTGCAATTAATGCAGGTGCTGATGAAAAACCCGAACTTCCTGATCCTGGATGAGCCCACCAATGACCTGGATATTGATACCTTGAATGTACTGGAAGAGTTTTTGACCAATTACACCGGCGTGCTGATGCTCGTTTCGCACGACAGGTACCTGCTGGATAAGCTAACCGATCAGCTTTTTATCCTGGAGGAGGGTAAACCTATCAGAATATACAATGGCAATTACTCGGCATTTAGACTTGAACAGGAAGAGAACAAACAACAAGCCAGGAAAGGCGTTGCTGTTAATACCCCTGCAACACCTGTTCAAAAGAAAAATAAACTAAGTTTCAAAGAAAACCAGGAGCTTGAGACACTGGAATCGGATATTGCACGCCTTGAGCTGCAATTGAAACAAAAGAACGACGAGTTAAATATTTCAGGCATTGACCCCGGGCGGCTTGTTGAAATACTAAAGCAAATTGAACAAATCAGCAGTAATTTAGACGCAAAGAGCATCCGCTGGCTGGAGTTAACCGAATTAAAGGAGGCATAAATGAAAACACCGGATATACTCGCCTCGCTTGGTGTGATCATATTGCTGATTGCATTCCTGCTGAACTTATACAAGAAAATGCCGGCACAAAGCAACACGTATAAAGCGATGAACCTGGTTGGTGCGGGTATTTGTTGTTTTTCGTCGTATTTAATACGGTTTTATCCTTTTGTGGCGCTGGAAGGCGTTTGGGCCATTGTTGCATTATTATCATTATTTAATGTTCCACGTGGAACATCACAGGTTAATGAATAATTTTGTGAATTAAACGACGTAGAGACGCGATGCATCGCGTCTCTACTAAAATGGAAAGACGATTGGCGATTCGTCGCGTTTCGATGATGTTCCACGCGGCACATCATCGTTTATAAATGAATTTTATTCGGAGACGCGATGCATCGCGTCCCTACAGAATGTTCCACGTGGAACATCGCAAATCATGCGCCATCGGCGCAATATATTGGTAAACATGTTTCAAAAATATGATATAATCGTTGTTGGCGCAGGCCACGCGGGCTGTGAAGCTGCAGCAGCGGCGGCCAACCTGGGTTCATCAGTGTTGTTGATCACCATGAATATGGGGGTAATCGCGCAAATGAGCTGCAACCCGGCTATGGGCGGCGTGGCCAAAGGACAAATTGTGCGGGAGATTGATGCACTTGGCGGGTATTCGGGTATTATTACCGATAAGACGTCATTACAATTCAGGATGCTTAACCGCTCTAAAGGCCCTGCAATGTGGAGCCCAAGGGCGCAAAGCGACCGTATGCGATTTGCTGAAGAATGGCGGCTGGCTTTGGAAAGGACCCCTAAGGTAGATTTTTGGCAGGATACCGTTACCTCCTTACTGGTAAAGAACAGGACAATAGCAGGCGTGCGTACGTCATTGGGTATAGAAATAGCATCGGACGCCGTGGTTTTAACCAATGGCACTTTCCTTAATGGCATTATCCATATCGGCGAAAAACGTTTTGGCGGGGGCCGCACCGCTGAAAAGGCGGCAACGGGGTTAACCGAGCAATTGGTTGAACTGGGTTTTGAATCGGGCAGGATGAAAACCGGGACACCGCCGCGGGTGGATGGCCGGAGTTTAAACTATGCCCTTATGGAAGAACAATGGGGCGATGAAGAACGCGGCCGATTCTCGTTCACAGACGTTGAACTGGCAAAAGAACAGCGCTGCTGCTGGATCACCTATACCAATACACAGGTGCATGAAACCTTAAAAGAGGGCTTTGAAAAGTCGCCAATGTTTACCGGCAGGATAAAAGGCCTTGGGCCGAGATACTGCCCTTCTATCGAAGATAAGATCAACCGCTTTGCAGAGCGCGACCGTCACCAGATATTTGTGGAGCCCGAAGGCTGGAATACGGTAGAGATTTACGTGAATGGCTTTTCCACTTCGTTACCCGAAGACGTACAATATAAAGCACTGGTGCAAATTCCCGGGTTCGAGAAAGCGAAAATGTTCAGGCCAGGGTATGCTATCGAATATGATTATTTCCCCCCTACCCAGTTGGATTTGACATTAGAAACCAAACTCATCGATAATTTGTATTTTGCCGGGCAGATCAACGGAACCACCGGCTACGAAGAGGCGGCATCGCAAGGCTTTATTGCGGGCATCAACGCACATCAAAAATTAAAGGACAAGCACGAACTGATCATGAAACGCTCGGACTCCTACATCGGTGTGCTGATTGATGACCTGGCAACCAAGGGTACGGAAGAGCCTTATCGCATGTTTACCTCCCGTGCCGAACACCGGCTGCTGCTCCGCCAGGATAACGCCGACATCCGGTTGAGCCCTATGGGACATGAGTTAGGATTAATCAATGATGAGCGCCTGGAGAAAGTAAATCAAAAGATAAAAAACTCGGATGAGATCGTCGCGTTTACCAAATCCAAATCCATCGACCCATCTGCTGTAAATAGTTTGCTGGAAAATTCGGGCACCAGTGTGCTGAGCCAAAACACCAAATTGTTTAACCTGGTGAGCCGCCCGCAGATCGGGCTGAATGACCTGCGAAAAGCGGACGCAGCACTGGATGAACTATTATCTGCCTTCGACAAAGAAACTATTGAGCAGGCTGAAATAAAAATCAAATATGAGAGTTATTTTGAGAAGGAAATGGATATTGTGGAACGCATGAAAAAAATGGAAGACAAAGAGATCAACCCGATGTTTAATTACCAACAGTTGGTTTCTCTTTCAAAAGAAGCACGCGAAAAACTAATGAAGGTAAAACCGCGCACTTTGGGCCAGGCATCCCGCATTTCGGGTGTAACGCCGTCGGACATTTCGGTTTTAATGGTCCACATTGCGAGGTAGGGATGAGCGTCAAGAATCAAGAAGCAAGAGTCAAGAAAAAACAGGTAGATGCTGGTTTATTTTAAAAACAAAATTTGGCGTTCAACACCTGGTTAACCGGCAACTTGCTGGCGCCTATTTTTCCTGTCTTGACTCTTGGTTCCTGATTCTTGGCTCTATTAGCTCATAAATGATTGATTTATAATTACTTACAAAATATCGTTTTAGATTGATTATTTTTGATTTTTAATATCAGTCTTCATCAAAACAAAAAAATCGCCTATATCGCCTAAAAATAATGTTAAATAAAAAGCGCTCATTTTTGGGGCTGTTACTGCCCCTGTTTTTGCTGATTTTTGGCTGCGCAAACCGGCAACCGCCCGGAGGTGGCCCCCGCGACCACGATCCTCCAAAATTACTAAAGGCAACCCCGCCAAACGAGACCAGGTTTTTTAAAAGCAAGGTGATCAAGCTGGACTTTGACGAATATTTCAAACTCAATAATATCTACTCCGAAATATCCATCAGCCCTACGCCCACCAAGTTACCAGAATACAAAAAAGTGCAAAAAAGTATCGTGATCACGCTGAAAGATTCGCTGGAAAAAAACACCACCTATGTGATCAATTTTGGTAAGGCCATCGCCGACGTCACCGAGGGAAATATCCTGAAAAACTTTACTTACGTTTTTTCAACCGGCGCACATATCGATTCGCTTAGCATCTCGGGACGCGTGATCAATACCGAAACCGGCGAAAGGGACAAAGACGCGATCGTGATGCTTTTCACACTAAAACAGGATTCGCTTCTTTTTGGTAAAAAGAAACCAACGATCTATACTAGCGTAGATACCGCCGGGAACTTTTCGCTAAACAACCTGCACCCGGATGATTACCGCCTGTATGCGCTGAAACAGGCTACCCCTAACAAAATTTACGACTATAACAAAGACCTCATTGCCTTTACCAAACGGACTATCCATTTAACGCGCGATACCTCGA
>Ga0302192_10003063_pt1 | contig 10478 bp, 4 predicted proteins | sample II_Bog_E3_2_FD_200230 | JGI IMG/M metagenome (GOLD analysis project Ga0302192, IMG submission 200230) | Peat permafrost microbial communities from Stordalen Mire near Abisko, Sweden - II_Bog_E3_2 | ecosystem: Environmental > Terrestrial > Soil > Wetlands > Peat | place: Sweden: Abisko, Stordalen...
TACAAGGTGCATGCATAACCATCTCCATATGCACCGGTATAAATGCGATGAGCATAAATACAATTCCCCATGCAGCAAATTCGCGGATTTTGGCAAAAATGAGCAAAATAGCAAAACTGATCTCACAGCAACCGGCTATTACATTCAACATTTCAGGATGGGGCAAATAAGGCGGTATAATTTGTATGTAAAAAGCCGGTATGCGAAAATGGTTTGCACCAGCCGCCAGGTAGCCGATGATGAGCAGCACAAGACTTACTTTTTTAAGTTTTATCACTTTTAAAGATATAATATTTTACATTGGGCAGCGAAAACAAAATTTAACATATACCAGCCAGTTTGCATCGCAATTTATAACCATTCTAAATGCGATGGTATGACAAAGGGTTGACATTGAGTTGTCGCAAAGCTGTTACTTTTGTTGGGTCAAAATTTAAACTACGTTGAAGTATCTAAAGGTTATCGCTTTTACGCATAAGCATATCGAGCTGAAGGAGTTGGGGAAGTTGGTGATTTGCCAGGAAAATCTGACCGATAAGCTGCATAAGGTTAAATTACAGTTTGGTATTTCGGAGATATTTTATTTGGCTACCTGTAACCGGGTGGAGTTTGTGATGATGACCGCGCAAACCGTTGACAAACAGTTTGCCCGCGAATTTATGCATGCGCTGAATATCGGCCTTTGCCCGGTTTCAACGTCTGTATTCCTCGAAGCCGCTTCGATTTACGAAGACCAGGACGCCCTGGACCACCTGCTGCGTACCTCCTGTTCGCTGGAAAGTATGATCGTTGGCGAAAAAGAGATATTGCCGCAGCTGCGCAAAGCCTACGAAAACTGCCGCGAGGCTGGCCTTACCGGCGACGGCCTGCGCATGTTTATGAATTGCATCGTAAAAACAGCCAAGGAAGTTTACACCCATACCAATATTTCAAAGAACCCCATTTCGGTCGTCTCGCTGGCGTACCGCAAGCTGCGGGATGTAAAGCTGGGTACCAATGCGCGTGTGTTGATCATCGGCGCGGGGGAAACCAACCGCAACATTTCGAAATACCTGCAAAAGCATAAGTTTACCAACTTCGCGGTGTTTAACCGCACGCTTTCCAAAGCAAAAGAGCTGGCTGCCGACCTCGACGGCGAAGCTTACGACCTGGAAGCGTTAAAAACATATAAAAAAGGCTTCGACGCCATCATTACCTGCACCTCTTCAACCGAACCGATTATCACCACCGAACTTTACGCCAGCCTGCTCAGCGGCGAAAACACTAAAAAAACCATCGTCGATCTTGCCATACCAAACGATACTGCACCTGACGTACTGAACAACTTCCAGGTAAATTATATCGAGGTGCAATCCCTAAAGGAAGTGGCCAAACGCAACCTGCAGGAGCGCTACGATGAACTTACCCACGCCGAAAACATCATCAGCCAAAATATTTCCGCTTTTATTGTCGAACTGAAACAGCGCCGCATCGAAGTGGCCATGCGCCAGGTGCCCGAAAAAATCAAGGAAATTCGCAATATGGCCATCAACTCCGTTTTCGCCGAAGAAGTACAGGGGATGGACCAGCAATCCCGCGATGTACTGGAAAAAGTGATCAACTACATGGAAAAGAAATATATCAGTGTGCCCATGATCATGGCTAAGGATATATTGATCAATAATTAAGTTCCGCCAAAGCGTTTTTATCTAATTCATTGCGCGGGCATACCCGGTTGCTACCCCGGTAGTATTGCCGGTCGACTTTTGCTGTAAAATATCCCTCACTGCGTCTTCCACTTTTGGAAAAGCAAAACTGAACCCAGATCCAAGCAAACGCTTTGGTAAAACCCAGCGGCTTTTCAGTATCAATTCGGTTTCGGTACGGATAAATGCCGAGCCTATCTCGAGCAGCCATTTGGGTGCGGGCAGGCCTATCGGACAGCCCCCGGCCTTGCGGATGATCCGCATCAGTTCTGCATTCTTTACCGGCTCCGGCGCGGTACAGTTAAAAATGCCTTCCAGTTCCGGGTGGTCGGCAAACCATTCGGTGCAACGCGCGGCATCCAGCTCGTGCACCCAGCTCACATATTGCTGCCCGTTGCCCTGCTTGCCACCCATCCCCATTTTTACCAGGTTAAGCAACCGCGGAAAAACACTGTCGCTGTGTCCCAGCACAATACCCATGCGCAGCGCAATTTTGCGTGTTTTGGGTGTGTCGTATTTGTTAAAAGCATATTCCCAGGCCTCGCAAACATCTACCGAAAAGCCTTCGCCGTGCTCGCCGTTGTCTTCGTCCTGCGGGCGGTCCTCCGCATGGCGGTAAATGGTAGCCGAGCCCAGGTTGATCCAGAGTTCTGGTGGTTCAACCAAATCGCGGATCACCTCACCTAACAGTTCCGTCGGCTGCAGCCTTGAGCTAAATATCTCCGCCTTATTTTTCTCCGTATAGCGGCAATTCACATTCTTACCGCACAAGTTGATCAGCATATCTGCATTCACCAGCTCGGCCGCCCATTTGCCCCGGGTTTTGCCGTCCCAAAGCACCGTCCGAACGTTGCGCTCCTGCAGCTTTTCGTGCCGGCTCAGTATCACAATTTCGGCAGCTTTATTGCTGTAATAATCTGTTAAAACCCTGCCCAGGTAACCATTACCTCCCGCAAGGACTATCTTTTTGTATTTCATACTTACCTCCCTGTCATTTCGACCAACGGGAGAAATCTTGTACACCTAACATTATCGCCTGCATAGTTCGGATGCATGGCGTTCAAGATTTCTCCCTCGTACCTCGGTTCGAAATGACATTTTTTTATTTTAATAGAATCCACACCAACAACCCCACCCTATACAATACCCATGTAACCGTCAACACCCAACCCAGGCCCATCAGCCCGGTGCGGCGAATGTGTTCCAAAAACATCAGCCCCGCTACGCCCAAAAAATACAGCGGGAACACCACCGGCGGCAGCTCAACCGAATGTGCCAGGCCCAGCATCAGCAAAAGCAACAGGCTGCCAGCGAACGAAATGGTCATCATATTGCCCAGGTAGTTCCACAGTTTTTCGCGCGCAAAGGTGCTAATTACCAGGCCCTGGAAGATGATCTGTCCCCCGCATATAAAATATTCACGCCAGGGCCCTCCTAACGGTAAAAAGCCGGTCAGCAAATGCGCATAGGCCGTAAGAATGCAGCCCGTACCCAGCCAGGTAAACAGCAGATATGCGATGCGGTAATGCAGCTTGAAAGACGGCTGATACGGATAAGCGCCCTCCCTTTTCCCCGGAGGGATAATTACCCGGCGGTTATAAGATATAAAAGCATAAACTTTACTCATCAACCATGCAAATGGCCGAAATCTGAACAGCGGGCCAAACACCGGCAAGGCATTCCCGATCACCTTGAACAAGCTTTCCACACCATAAGTCACCTCGCCGTTTTGGGTGTTCACCAGGGCGATCTCGTTAACCGCCCGCTGCCTGTCGATTACCGGGCAAACGGCTTCCATTTCAGTTTGATAAGCTGCGCGCCCTTCCTCGCCCAGCATGCCGCTGGTAACAAAAGCCTGTGTATAAACCCGGCACATAGGGCACTCCGCGTCGAAAAGGATCTTATGGTCTTTCAATGTTTTCATATTTTCAATCATTAATGAAACATGGGTTTAAAAAATTTACCGGTTTGCTCCCGGCACGTGTAAAAGGTATTTAAACCTTTTACGATACAAATATAAGCGTTGTTTTTTAACTTTCAATATTTATTGAAAGTTTTTCTATTAATATTCCGACGGTTTATCATGCGGCCCGCCCGCCCCCTGTTGCAAGAACAACCACGTCCCCCAACAAAATCTTAAAATAAATTATGGAAACCTTCCCATGCCTGCATCTTAATGACAAAAAACATATAGTTTTTCAATAAATGAACGTTATTTGTTAACCCGTTAACCTCAACAATATGCACGCAGCCTTTTCGTCCGTAAAAAAACACCTGTGTATCATCATCCTCTTGTTTGGCTTTTTAACGGCCCGCGCCCAGGTAATGTACGACAACATTGTCTTCCGCATTGATTCGTTCGCCAATATCGGCCTGCCAAAGTCCGCGTTAAAAGAAGTGGAAAAACTGGACAGCCTGGCGCGTAAAAATAATGATGCGGCGCAGCAGGTCAGAGCTGCTGTCTACAGGATGACGTTCCAATCCTTCCTGGAAGAAAACGCTTTGGATGCCATCATTGGCCAGCTAAAGAAAGATATTGATAAAGCCAATTACCCGGTAAAGCCGGTTTTACAATCCCTGCTGGCACAGATGTACTGGCAGTATTACCAGCAAAACCGCTACCAGTTTAGCCAGCGCACCCGGCAGGTGGTACCCGATAGTGATTTTAACCTTTGGGACCTGCACACCATCATCAGCCAAACAGCGCATTTGTATGATCTGTCCCTGGCTGATGCAGCCAAAGAACAAAACACACCCATCAGCGTGATGGACGGTGTGTTGGAGGGCGACAGCACCACCCGTTACCTGCGCCCAACTTTATACGATCTGTTAATACAGCGCGCATTGGAGTTTTTTGCAAATAGCGAAACTTCGCTACCGCAGCCAAAGTTGCCGTTTTCCTTAAGCGATAGAAGGTTTTTCGGGGATATCGACGTCTTTGCCAATCTTGTAATCAAACCCCGCGATACTGCATCCATTGAATACAAAGCCATTTTGCTTTTACAACAAGGCGCAGCTTTTCACCTTTCGCATCACGACAAGGAGGCTTTGGCCGACCTGGAACTTCAGCGGCTGAAATTTTTGTACGATCGCTCGAATGTTGCCAATAAGGATTCACTTTATATAGGAGCCCTTGACAAAGTTGCCAAAAGTGTCTCTTCAAAATCCATCTGTGCGGATGTATGGGTCACCGAGGGGCAATACTATCAGGGGATTGACAGTTTGGTGATAGCGCACAATTTATTCGAAAGAGCAGCCAACAACTGGCCAAAAAGCATCGGCGGCAGCAACGCAGCTACACTTGCACATCAAATGGAGCAACCTGAACTTTCGGCCAAAGTCGAAAATCTTAACATTCCGGGAAAGCCGCTCCTCGCCCTCTTATCCTACAAAAATGTCAATTCCGCAAACGTCGAAATATACAAGTTACCGGAGGCTTCATTCGAAAAGTTTGTTAATAATCAATATGATCCAAAAAATCTCGGCTTTTTAAAAAGGATGAACCCCGTGCACCGTGACAAGTTAAATTGGGATACAATAAGAGACTACGCGACGCATACCCTTGAATTTAAAATCGATCCCCTTGCTTCGGGGAACTATGTATTGTTGCTAACCGGTACTCAACGGCGGGACTCAATCACTATAGTAGCCAATTTTAAGGTCAGCCAGTTGGCCTATCTGACAAGAGAAAATCCGGACGGGGCCCTGAACTTGATAGTTACCGACAGGGGATCGGGGCGGCCGCTCGGAGCGGTTAAAGTTGAGGTGAAAGGCCAAGTCTTAATGCCCGGCAGACGATATATTACAAAAGATACCGTAATTCATGGGGTGACCGGCCCCGATGGAATATTCGCGCAACCGAATAAAATAAACAACAGTTTGTCGATAAAACTGGTAATGGGCAAAGACACGCTCACCGAAATGGGCGTGTCTGCCGATGGGGCGCAATTTGATGCGGACGACGGACCGGAAAACAAAACCATCCTGTTTAGCGACCGTCAGATCTATCGCCCGGGCCAAACTATTTATTTCAATGCGCTTGAGCTGCAAACTTTTAATGGCAAAAGCAAAATATTAACTAACAGGGACCTAACTGTAGAGCTGAAAGACGCAAATAATAAGCAGCTGGCAACCCTCTCACTAAAAACGAATGAATATGGTACAGCGGCTGGCAATTTTATTGTCCCGCTAAGCATTCTGGGCGGAAACTTTACTTTGGAAACGGACGATGGTTCATTGGGTGTGAAAGTAGAAGAATACAAACGCCCCAGTTTCCAGGTCGAGTTTCTGCCGGTTCACGACAGCTATAAGCTAAATGATTCTGTGCTGGTAAAAGGAAAGGTTACTGCGTTCTCTGGTTATGGTATTTCCCAGGCAAGAGTGTCCTATCATATCGTCCGCACTGTTAGTTATGTTTACGATGAAAATATGATACATCGGGGAAGGTTGATCAACAGACCTTATACATCCCACAACGGCGAAGACGAGATCAAATCAGACACTGTTATTACGGATAACGAGGGCAATTTTCGTATATCTTTCAAAGCAATGCCTGACGATGCAAACCGATCGGCTATAACGGCAGTATTTAATTTTAACGTGGCCGCTGATGTTACGGACGAGAGCGGCGAAACACAATCGGGTGAAGAAGACGTCAAAGTTGCCAACCAAAGCATTAATATAACGGGAAACATTCCCTTTCGTATTCTTTCACAGCCGAAAGATTCAATCCTTATCCCGCTCAGTATTGAGAACCTCAACGGTCAGCAATTAAAGGGGAAAATAAAAGTAGCGGCATGGGCCTTAAAAGACGCGGGCATCGTTTTTAAAAACAGAGTGTGGGAAATCCCGGAAAAACAGGCGGAAAATAATGATGACTTTAGAAACGACTTTCCTGACTATGCCTTCGGGAAAGAGGATTTAACTACCGAATGGCCCGTTGCCGGAAAAGTGCTTGACGGCGAATACGACTCTGATACCGCAAAAGCGGCGATTGTTGATCTGACAGTGCTTATGAATCAACCATCAGGCCAGTACCGGATTAGTATAAGCGCCCGGACCGAAAAAGGCGACACCATATCGGAAACGCGCTATATCAATGTGGTTAATAAGATGCCCAAACCACTTTTTTTTCAGGATTGGGAATTGCCGGAGTTTAATATAGTGAAAGCCGGTGATTCTGCATCGTTTTTTGTGGGAATAAACCGTCGCATCAATGTACGGGTAGAACAGTACAATGGCCCGCGCCTCGTTTCATCCAAATGGATGGCGATAGATACGGGGGTAAAGCGCATAACCATTCCCGTAGCGGATACCGATAAGGACGTGGCAGTACAGTTTACTATGACATATCAAAACCGAGTTTATTCCAATTATGAAAAAATATACCTTGAGCGGCCATCAAAAGAATTGCAGCTTCGTTTTATTACCTTCCGGGATAAACTACAGCCGGGCCAAAAAGAACAATGGAAGCTACAGCTTAAATCACCCAACGACAAAAAACCGGTGGCTGAAATACTGGCTGATTTGTATGATGCTTCGCTTGATAGGATTACGGACGCGCAGGACTGGCTAAAGGATTTTGACCAGGATAATGGCTACACCCCAAATTACTTTGTCTGGAATACCTGGAATTTTGTGTCAGAACGCATTACTACGCCCTTGATCAGTTTTTATCGCGACTATGGGCTGATTGTGCGCAATTACGAAACGCTTAGTTTGTTTGGGTACAACTACTTCGGTGGCAATAATTCTAATTATTCTGATTATTTACGATTTGTTGCCGCAAATGCGAATGTAAACAAAGGAAAAGAAATTGGTAAGGGGGGACGAAAGATCAACGGCGTTGTTTTAGCACAAGATGACGGGCTACCTTTACCGGGAGTTGCAATAAAATTAAAAGGCACAAAAACCGGATTACAAACTGACCGTTACGGACGCTTTAGCATTTGGGTGCCCGCAAAAGGAACACTCGTATTTAGCTTTGTGGGGTATCGCACGATGGAAATCAATCATTTTTCGAACGGGGCACTTAAACTAGAAATGAGCCCTGAAACCGGCATGTTAGGCGAGGTTGTAGTAACCGGATACCAAACACAGCTAAAAAAAGACGTAACTGGTTCCGTCGCAATGGTGAGTGTTGCCGATGCAGGAAGAATTCCTGCTTTCAAATCCGAACAACTGCTACAGGGTCAGGCGGCAGGGGTAAGTATTGTTAATAATGGAGCGCCTGGCGCTGCCACCAATGTTTATATCCGTGGTCTTGGCAACTTGGAAACGCCCCCCATAACCCCCCGCACCAATTTCGCCGAAACTGCCTTCTTCTACCCCCAACTCCATACTGACGACAAAGGCCAGGTGCTGATCGACTTTACCATCCCCGAATCACTAACCCGCTGGAAATTCCGGGCACTGGCGCACACAAAGGATTTGGCGACCGGCTATTTGGAGAGCGAAGTGGTTACGCAAAAGCAATTGAGCATTAGCGCCAATACGCCAAGGTTTTTGCACGAGGGGGATACGATTACCATTTCGGCCAGGCTGGCTAACTTAACCACAGGCAAGCTGAAAGGCAAGGTACAGCTGCAGCTTTTCAATGCGGTGAATATGCAGCCGGTTAACCTGTTTGTAAACAAGGCCGATGCGGAACAGGATTTTGAAGTGGAGGGCAATACCAATAAAGCGCTTTCTTTTAAGCTGGCCATCCCTGGCGGGCTGGATGCGCTGGATTATAAACTTACTGCCGATGCGGGTGCGTTTACCGATGGCGAAGAGAATACCCTGCCAGTATTAACCAACCGCATGCTGGTAACCGAATCCATGCCGATGATGGTGCGCGCGGGGCAAACCAAAGATTTTGTGTTCGATAAGTTTGTCAACCAAAACAGTTTCACCTTAAAAAATAAAACGCTTACGCTGGAATACACTTCAAACCCGGCCTGGTACGCCGTGCAGGCTTTGCCATATTTGATGGAGTTTCCTTACGAGTGTTCTGAACAGGTGTTCAACCGCTACTTTGCCAATAGTTTGGGCAGCTTTATCGTCAATAGAAACCCAGTGATCAAACGGGTATTTGACCAATGGAAGAGCAGCAACAGCACCGAGCTTTTATCCAACCTGGAAAAGAACCAGGAGCTGAAATCGACCCTGATTGAGGAAACGCCCTGGCTGCGCCAGGCCCAAAATGAATCGGAACAGAAAAAACGTATCGGCCTGCTTTTCGACCTGAACAAAATGAGCGACGAGTTAAAATCCGCATTGGATAAACTGCAAAAACGGCAGCTGCCCTCCGGCGCCTTTACCTGGTTTGGCGGTGATTATGCCGACCGTTATATTACACAGCACATCGTGGAAGGTATCGGCGAGTTGTACCATATTGGTATCGGTAAGGATGATGCACAATTGCGCGGGCTGGCCGATAATGCGCTGGGCTACCTGGATAACCAAATTCTCATCGACGAAAGGGCCCGCAAAAAAGAAAAGCAACCGGAGCTGGATTACGGCGACCTGGAGATCTACGCCTGGTACACCCGCAGTTTTTATTTAGATAAGCCGATGGATAAAGGCCTAAAATCGGCTTTGGTTAATTACCTGGCCTGGGCGCAGGAAGAATGGAAATTCCGCAACGTCTACGAGCAAGGGATGATCGCCTTAACCATGCAGCGTTATAACAAAGTCGACGTTACCGCGCAGATCGAGCGTTCGCTGCTGGAAACGGCACAAAACTCGGACGAACTGGGCATGTACTGGGCCAAAAACCAGCTGGGTTATTACTGGTATGAGTCGCCCATTGAAACGCAGAGCCTGCTGATCGACCTGTTTACTGAAGCCGGCGATAACGCCAAAGCCGTTGACGAGATGAAGATATGGCTGCTGCGCAACAAGCAAACCAACGACTGGCAAACTACTAAAGCTACCGCGGCCGCCTGCTATGCCCTGCTGCTGAAGGGCAGTAATTTACTGGCCGATACCGCCGCAACGTCAATAAAATTGAATGGCAAGCCGTTAAACGAGCTTAAATCCGATATAAAAGCGGATGCCGGCACGGGCTACATCAAAACCAGCTGGGTGGACGAACAGGTGAAACCCGCATTGGGTAAAGTAGAGCTCAAAAACAATGGAACCATCGTAAGTTGGGGCGCACTGCACTGGCAGTATTTGGAGAATCTGGATAAGATCACCTCATCCAACACCAATATCCACCTGCAGCGTAAATATTTTATCCAAACACAAACGGATGCAGGCCCGGTATTAACCGCAGTGGATGCAACCCATCAGCCCAAAACCGGCGACCTGCTGAAAGTAGTGGTCTATCTCACCGCCGACCGTGATTTTGAATACGTACAGCTAAAGGACATGCGCCCCGCCGGCACCGAGCCTGTGGATGCGCTGTCCACCTACAAATACCAGGATGGCTTGTACTATTACCAGGTAACCAAAGACGTAGCCACCAACTTTTTTATCAGCGAGTTGTACAAAGGCAGCTATGTGTTTGAATACCGCCTGCGCGTAGCCCAGCCCGGCAATTTTTCAACGGGCATTACCAGCATACAATGTATGTATGCGCCGGAGTTTAATACACATTCGGAAGGGGGAAGGATGGTGGTGAGGCCGTAGCTTTTTGTCATCCTGAACGTAACTATTTTTTGTCCTCCTGAGCGGAGCGAGGGATCTTGAAGCGACTTTACAGCCTGCAATCCCGATAGCTATCGCATATGCGTCAAGCTAAGGATTGATGAAGAAACGCTTCCAATTTCTGCACGGCGTTATCTCGGTCTTTTCGGCTGTCATAAA
>Ga0302192_10003065_pt1 | contig 10476 bp, 10 predicted proteins | sample II_Bog_E3_2_FD_200230 | JGI IMG/M metagenome (GOLD analysis project Ga0302192, IMG submission 200230) | Peat permafrost microbial communities from Stordalen Mire near Abisko, Sweden - II_Bog_E3_2 | ecosystem: Environmental > Terrestrial > Soil > Wetlands > Peat | place: Sweden: Abisko...
TGCACAAAGCGTAAAAGACAGGGCGAAATTATGTTCTGTATTTATCAACCCCCTGCTTGCCGGTTTTGGCATGTTTGAAATGAAACACGCCGACCAGATATTTGAGATCGGCTATAAAGCGGCCATGGAACAAAGGGATCATTTGGAGGCATTGACCGCCTAACGCTGATGTACTATCTCTTAAAATTGAGTATTATCTCGACAGATCATGCAAAAGGTTATAGAAATTATTCATAGCATTTTGATGTGCGTATTTTGTGTTGAGATTCTCCGAATAGAATTTTCGGTCAAAAAAGCCGTTCCCGTTCTTGGCCAAATTTATTTCAGCGGTCAAGTGCAGCGAAAATTTATTGATGCAATCTAATCTTGATTGTTCCAGTTCATCCACAGTGGGTAACGCCTTTTGGTTTATCATGATGTAAAATTGACAAAAATCGAACCATTAAAAATGTCACTATAAAACACATTTTTTATTATGCGCTTTTCCACCAAACCTAATATTATTGTCCTATTTTTATTGTGGATTCAACTTTATGAGAAAACTCGTTAACGCCGTAATGGCACCCCTTTTTCTTGCGTTTGTAGGCTACGCACAGGCCGGGGACAAAGTAAACTGGAAAACGTCAGACATGTATTTGGCAGGAAAGATCACATTCACAACACCCGACATGACTATGGAATGTGACAACTGCAAGTGTATGGACATCAGGACGCAAAAAGGGCTCACGGGCATTTACATTCAGGCAGGCGCCGGCCACTTCGATATAAAAAAGAACAAACTAAAGGACGTTTTTTCAGATTGCCTCATCCGTTTCAACCCTAAAGATTCTGGTGCATTTCTATCCATCCGTGCCAAATACAAGATAACCGATAAAAAATTCCATGGCGATGCAATGAAGCAGGTCAACAAAGTCTTCCCGCATTGCTATCACATAGCCTATAACGCACTATACCCCGACGTTGGCGACTATGCCCTCAACTTCAGTTGCGCCAAATATGACGACTTTCTGGCAAGTTTCACGAAAAACAAAAATATCTTCTTCAATTATACCAGGAAGCTGTATTACGAATGATCAGCTATAAGATGCTGCTACGAGTCGCCCGGCCATAAAATGCCGATGGCTGCAACCGGCACATTTAACTTTTGCATTTTGAGATTTTAAAGTAATTTTAGAGTTTATTATGAAATCTACATGGTAGCATTACAATTGCAGCAACCCGTAATAAACAAAAAAGCGGTCGCCTGGACCATCGGGCTCCACGCTTTGTTACTATTGCTGTTCATCCTCATCCATTATACTGTCCTTCCACCACCACCTCCTCCTCCTCCCGCGCCAGAAGCAGGTGGGCTTGAGGTTAGCCTTGGCACTTCAGAAAATGGCAGAGGAAAGAGCCATCCCATGTCCAGGAAAGATCCTGCTGCCTATGCGGCATCCGTTGAGTTCAGAAGGGTTACAGAAAGAAGCAGCCTGCCGAAGGACATCGTAAGATCTACTGAGGCCGACGCACCGGAGCTAAAAACAGCTAGTAAAAAACCAGCCAAAACCGAGGAAAACGACAAAAAGCAGCAAGCGCCCAAAAAACCCATGTATACCTACGCGGGTAACCACGGCCCGGGAGGTAACAGCGCACAGGAGAATGCGCCTGGAAAAAGCTCGGGCAGCACCACTGGCGCCGGCGTTCAGGGTGTGCCGGGCGGCACATCAGGCGCCGGGAACAACTCAGGTTTACCCGGAGATGGTTCCGGCGGCATAGGCTCTAATCTCTCCGGCCGTTCCATCTACCCAAGCACATTTGAAGCCGAATTTCATGAAGGCGGTAAGGTGGTGATACACGTTACCGTAGACCGTAACGGCAATATAATAGACAAGCGCGTCATAAGTTTCGCGTCGGCCGAACTCAAAAAAATTGCATTGGAGAAGTTGAGCAATGCCCGCTTTAGTAAGAGCAACGGGCCGGAGCCACAGCAATTCGGCGACGTAACCATAACTTTCTCAACCCGTCAATAACTATGGTCAATCAGCAAAATTATCTGGAGGCCCTTGATTATTTGTACGAGCGCCTTCCCATGTTCTCACGCATTGGCAAGGCCGCTCTGAAACCAGACCTGGTAAATACCTTAAAGCTTTGCGAAGCGCTGGGCAATCCGCACCACTCCTTCAAATCTATACACATCGCGGGCACCAACGGCAAGGGTAGTGTAAGCCACGGCATGGCAGCCATCATGCAGTACAACGGATATAAAACAGGCCTCTATACTTCCCCGCACCTTATTGATTTTCGCGAGCGCATACGGGTGGATGGTGTACCTGTAGGCGAAGAATGGGTGGTACAATTCGTAGCCCGGCACAAAGGCCTCATTGAAGAAATAAAACCCTCCTTTTTTGAGATCACGGTAGCCATGGCGTTTGACTATTTCGCGCAGGAAAAAGTCGACATCGCCGTGATAGAAACCGGCCTTGGCGGCAGGCTCGATAGCACTAACATCATTACCCCACTCCTATCGATCATCACCAATATCAGCTACGACCATAAAGACCTCCTGGGCAACACGCTGCCCGAGATAGCTGCTGAAAAGGCAGGCATCATCAAGCAGCATGTGCCCGTAGTTATTGGTGAACAGTACGAAGAAACAGAACGGGTGTTTTTTGAGCATTCTGTTCACCGACAGGCGCCCTTGTATTACGCACAGTCTTTTTGGGGCATGGTACGCACGCATCAGGATAAAAAACACCAATTCTTCAAGGCGGTGAATACCGCACAAATGGAGATGTATGACCTGAAGACAGACCTGCTGGGGCACTACCAGCAACACAACCTCAAAACCATACTTACCTCAGCGCAATTGATAGCCCAGCAAGGTTTCAATATTTCCATAGCCTCAAGCCTCGCCGCGCTGGAAGATGTCAAAAACAGAACGGGCCTGCGCGGCCGCTGGGACTGGCTCAGCGTATCACCGGCCATCGTATGCGATGTCGCCCACAATCCCGCCGGCCTTGGCGAAGTGCTGGAGCAATGGAAACAGGTGGAGGCAGATACTAAACACATCGTCATTGGCTTCGTGAAAGATAAAGATGTGCACGAAGCGCTTGCGCTTTTTCCAAAAGATGCCGCCTTTTATTTCTGTAATGCAGATATACCGCGTGCGCTTCCGGCCCAGGACCTAAAAACGCTTGCCAATGGGCTTGGGTTGAAAGGCGACGCCTATAGTAGCGTATCATCAGCCGTTATCGCCGCACGGCTGGCATTGTCAGGCAACGATGCGCTCCTCATCACAGGCAGCTTCTTTATCGTAGGTGAAGCAATTGAAGCTTTAGACCGCGAACGGGCTATTGAATGAGGTCCGCGAATAACTCAGTCAAGGCTATGTCTTCCTCGGCTTCTTCTTGGCAGCCGGGAACAATACATTATTTAAGATGAGCCGGTAACCGGGCGAATTGGGGTGCAGGCTAAGGTCGGTCTTAGGGTCGTATACATGGTGCTCATAATCCTCCGGGTCGTGCCCGCCATAAAAGGTCCACGTTCCCTTCCCGTATTCCCCGTGTATGTACCGCGCCTCATTTGCAGGCTTGTAATCTCCCATTACCAGCACACTCGATTTCAATACTTCCTTACGGAAAGAAGTGGTCTGGCCCATAAAGCCCTTTATGGTTGTCGTGTGGTCTTGGGTGAGCATACTGGGTACCGGATCAAACTTTGCCGAAAATGTAAACAACGTAAAATAGTCGATATTCATAGGCACATGCCTGAAGTTCGTATTGTCTATATCCGAAAACTCATAGTAGTTAACGTCGGTAACAATCTTAAAATCTTTAAAGGCGAAACACTTGCTGAAATCCAGCTTTTGCTGTGCGTTGGGGTCCATCGGGTCGCCGTCAAACGGTTCTGCGCAAATGTCCACACCCTCTGCTGCGAGCGCAATATCGTAAGAATCCGTAGCTGAGCACATGGCGAATAAATAACCTCCTCCCGCAACAAAGTCCCTTATCTTTTTAGCCACAGCCAGCTTTAACTGTGATACCTTTTTGTAGCCATGTTTTGCGGCCATAGCTTCAGCGCTTTTCTGGTCATCAATATACCATTGCGTATATTTGAATTGAGACCAGAACTTACCATACTGCCCGGTAAAATCTTCGTGGTGTAAGTGCAGCCAGTCATACTTAGGCAGTTTGTCATCAAGCACCTCGTCATCATAAACCTTGTCAAACGGGATCTCCGCATAAGTCAGCGCCATCGTCACGGCGTCATCCCATGGTTCTTTATTAGGCGGGGTATAAACAGCCACTTTCGGCGCCTTCTCCAGTTTTATTACATCACCGTTAAAATCAGGGTTCGCTATGAATTTCAGTATATCCGCGTACTCGCCATCACTGATAATCTGGTAAGTCACGCCCCGTAGCTGGCACATCCGCTCTATGCTCTCTACATTATCAATACCAAAGCTACCGCCCTTGTAGTTCAGCAGCCAGTCAACGGTCATCCCCGCCTTTAAAGCCGCATACGATACGCCATAAGCCTTCAGATGATTGGCCTGCCCTTCGGCATCCATCGGTATCAATATCTTTGAGGCCTGCGCTTCAAAATTGAGCAATAGGCCAAATAATAAACCTAAAATTATTACACTGGTTGTCCTCATCATCCTACGTACACGTTTTACAGCAAAAAAAACAAGACTGTAAGTTACCCCTTTTAATTAAAAGGCAAAAGTTAAAACACAAAAATGCAAACCATCCTGGCTGAACTGAGAAAGTCCCTGCAACAAAAAAGCCCCGAACCCGGGGCCTTTTCTACGAAAAAACAATAAATTATTAGTGGTTAGCGCCTGCATTTTTATTGGTCATCTGTGATTCGGTATAATTAATACCCTTGTTCACGGGCTGGCCATATTCGCTCGGATAGAGGTACTTGCCCTTGTTCCTTGCTTCTTTTTCTACCTCCGGAACTATCCTGTGATCATTAGCGTATGGATCCTGGCGAACACCAGTTACCTGCCAGCTCACCTTGATATTTGGCACATTGGTTTTGATCTCGAATGTATTGCCGGAGATTTCTTTTGAAACAATGGCCTGCGCAAAAGTTCCACCCACAACCGTAAGCTGATAGCGGAAATCCTTATTCAGTGCGTTGAAGTAATCCGGCAATGTTACAGTTGCCGTCCCTGCCCCATCGGTGGTAATATTTCCGTTGTAAATATTCATCATATCCGGGCTTTCCACAAAACTATGGTACAGGTACTTATTAGCCGGGTCCATCGGATCGTCGATCTTAAACGTTCCACTGCCTTTCGATAAAGCGCCAGCAATATCGAAATCGCCGGTTGCCATATTCATAGTAGCACAGGTGGTATTTCCATTAGTAAAATAAGTCATGTCTGTATTGGGATTATAAATCGCAGCAAAAGCGCTACCCGTAGGTACGGCATTAGCGATATTATTAACCTCTTGCGAAGAAGCAAGTATCAAGCCTCTATTTCCGGATCCGGAATCCGATACCGTCAGGAAGCTGTAGCTATTTGCATCACCGCCGAAAGAAAACCAGTTTGATGTACCGGCACTTGTGTTTGGCGCCCTGTAGTAAAATTTATCCACTTGCGGGGTAATATTCACCATGTAAGTACCAGCATTGTAAAGTAAGCCCATTGAAGAATCAATAAGGCTACTGTTTCCTCCTGTACTAGCGCTTGTAAATTTTACTAAATAACTTGGGCTGCCCGAAAGACCTGACGCGGAGCCTGTCGGCGTCCACGCAGTACCGCTCCATGCGAGCACCTGGCCGGTTGTAGGGGCAGTGGCGCTCACAGGGTTACCTTCTAATTTCGCTACCGTACAAGCGCTGCTAAGACCGGTAACATCGCCACCCATGGTAACGCTCGTAGCAGTAACCGGACTAGTGGTAACAGATGTTACGCGACCGTATACATCTGTCGTAATGATCGGATAAGACGTCGTCGTACCGTAAGTACCAGCAGTACCCACAGTGCCAAGGCCAATAGACCCTGAAGTAGTAATAACACCGCCGGTAAGCGGCGCTGTAGCAGTTACAGAGGTAACCGTACCAGTCCCGCTAACAGTTATCGGTGCAGCAACTACGCTGGTCACCCTGCCGTAAGCATCGGTGGTAATTACCGGAACAGTAGTGCCTGAACCATAGGTACCTGGTGTGCCTGCTGTAGCAAGGCCAATAGTACCGGAAGTCGTGATAGGTCCGCCAGTCAACTGCGGCGTGGTATATATAGTATCTACGGAACCTGCAGGGCCTATAGGACCTGTCATCCCGGTTGCACCTATAGGACCAACAGGGCCAGTCGGACCAACAGGGCCAACTGGGCCAACCGGACCTACAGGGCCAACTGGGCCAGCAGGGCCGGTTGCGCCGGTAAGGCCTATGGGACCTATCGGGCCGGTGGCGCCGGTAGCGCCGGTGGCGCCCTGAGGGCCGGTAGCGCCCTGAGGGCCATTAGCCGCATACAAAGCATAGGGAACGCTCATCAACTGTGTGCGGCCCAGGCTCGTATAAAAGGTGGAATCCCCTGATGGGTCAACTTCCACTTCCATGTACAAAGGTATCTCTGATGGGTTCCCCATATTCTTTACCATGTGTATAAAACTCGTGTCATTGAATGGCGGTTGCACCGCTCCAGTACCTATCTGCACATTAAATAATCCGAAAGTATTCGTAGGCACGCTACCAAATTGCTCCTGATAGATTGTAGTGCCGGTGCTTGTATTCGCGAAAATGGAGATCCGCAAACTGATTTTTGTATTCGCGTTTGGCACTCCTAACGCGTTGCGCGCCACACCTTGATAGTTAAATGCACCTGGCGTACCGTTGATCAACGAAACCTGTGCAAATAGGGTAAAGCCGGTAAATAGGAGGAAGGCGATCGCTAGTATTGTTTTTTTCATACAAGAAAATTTTAAGTTTTTCTTTTAATTGGTTATTGTAGTTTTTGAATTTTATATGTAGTTGTCTGCTCCTCGTTCGTTTCAGATCTGAACGTCACTTCAAGCATATATGTAGCAGCGGCAAGCTTCGAAACATTGATCTGTTCCTTGGTTGTCCCCACCTGCACATTCGCAGAGTTTACCGATATCACCCTGCTGTTGATATCCATAAGCCGGTAGCTGAGCGTTCCACCTCCCGATGAGCTATACTGTAGGTTCACCACCGTGCGCGCCGGATTAGGGAAAACAGACAAATTCCTTGACAATGGCGTATTGGGTACGCTCGCCGGAAATGAAATATCGTTTTGGAGCAAACCCTGGGTGATAATAATAGTATCAGGCGTGCCACTTACGCTCGTCGTATCGTATACCGTGCTCACCAGCGATATCTCCCCGATAGAAAAGTCATAATAAGTAGTACCTATGAGCGTAGACCCTCCGCCTGCGTTCATGATATTAGGCGTCACACCCGGCAAAACGGTTTGCCCGCGGGCGCTGGACAATCCCACGAGGCCAAAAACCACACCCATAAGGATGAAACTTCGTTTCATAAGATCAAATTTTTAAGTAAACAGAAAGCACAAACATCCTGCGATAGAAAAACCCACCTCACGATATTGCTGCAAAATAAGAAAAATTCTGTTTACTCCCCGGTATTTTTTATTTTAATACGAGTTATTTTTAACCCCCGGCTAATGAAAACATAATCATCAGGCTTTACGTCTGCTAACTGACGGTGACGGTCCTGCAAAAATCACGATTCACGTCACCAAATATTTTATTGTACTTTCGTAAGTTTACTCCTTCGACTTTCGACTAACTACTAACTACCGTTTCTATAATGTGGTGGATCTACGCACTCTTATCGGCCTTCTTTGCAGCCCTGGTGGCTGTATTTGCTAAAATCGGCATAAAGGGGGTCGACTCTGACCTGGCAACCGGCATTCGCACTATTGTCATCCTCTTTATCGCGTGGGGCATTGTCTTCGCAAAGGGCGCTTCCCGTCAGGTCCCCGGCCTCACCCGCCAAAACTGGATATTCCTGGTCCTTTCTGGCTGTGCCACCGGTCTTTCCTGGCTATTTTACTTCCGGGCGCTGCAATTGGGAGAGGTATCGAAAGTCGCACCCATCGATAAGCTGAGCGTCGCGCTCGCCATCATTATCTCCGTTGTTTTCCTCCACGAGAAATTATCATGGCAGGAGGCTACCGGCGCATTGCTCATACTTGGGGGGACGTTCCTTTTGATATTTAAATAATCAACAGCACGGTGCGGTTTTAAGCTGTTTTTTTGTTTCTTTGTGGGATAACGCTGGGCCATGACGACCGGCCCGGCAGCATCCATTTTTACCGTTACCTTTTTAATTTTTACTTATGGCGCTGTTTTCTCAACTTGGCAACTATAAAAATTTTGGCATTTTGGTTGCCCGTGTGGGCCTCGGCATTATGATGTTCCTTCACGGCCTCCCGAAACTCACCGGCGGCCCCGAAAAGTGGGCGTCCCTCGGCCAGAATATTGCTCATCTCCACATTCATTTTTATCCCGTTTTCTGGGGGTTCATGTCGGCTATCACAGAGACTATAGGTGGCCTCTTTTGCGTGCTCGGGTTATGGTTCCGACTGGTATGCCTGCTGATGTTCATCAATTTTATCGTTGCTATCCTCACTCTTTTTGCCGGCGGCAGCACCGTCCTTGAAGCTTCAGAGGCTATAGAATTATGTTTTGTGTTCTTCGGCTTTTTATTCATTGGCCCCGGCGGCATTTCCATAGATAAGGCGTGATATGAAAAACCGGTGGAGATCGTTCTTTTCCTTCACCCGCATGGAGCGCGGCGGCATCATCGCCCTGTGCTCCCTGTTGCTCTTGCTGTTAGTCGTCCGCACTACCATGCATTTGTGGGTGCATCCCGCCACTGACCGGCAGCAGGAACTAAAACTACAATCTGCCTGGGAATCCTTCAAGCGCACCCAGCCACGTATGAGAAAAGACACTTCCGCAACCGGCAAAAATGATTACGAAGATGCCTTCGACGAAAACGATGCGCCGATGCCGGCGATGATCAACATTAATACTGCCGACTCCGCTACACTCGTCCGGCTCAAGGGCATTGGCCCCGCTACCGCCGCTAAGATCGTCGCATACCGAAATGCTAACGGGGCCTTTACCAGCATTAGCCAACTGCAAAATATCCGCCATTTCCCTGACGAAATAATGAATATATTTCAAAAGCACCTAACTGTCGACACTACTTTAAAATCAGACTAACCTTATACATTATTGACAATATAATATACTATATTCGGAAAATTTGTCGTAAAATTGCCTCCCTTAATTACGCTGTGGTTCAAACTTATGGATTTTAATTATACAGATACACAGAAATCTATCGCGGATATGATCCGTGATTTTGCCAACAAACACATACGCCCCGACATGATGGCATGGGACGAAGCCCAGAAATTCCCCATCGATCTTTTTCATAAGCTCGGCGAATTGGGCCTCATGGGCGTTCTCATACCTACCGAATACGGTGGGTCTGGCCTTGGCTATTTTGAATATGTCACCGTCGTAAGTGAGATAGCCAAAGTTTGTGGCTCCATCGGCCTTTCTGTTGCCGCGCATAATTCACTGTGTTCTGGCCATATCCTGTATTTCGGGAACGATGAGCAGAAAAAGAAATACCTGCCTAAGCTTGCGACCGGTGAATGGATCGGCGCATGGGGACTCACGGAGTCTAACACCGGTAGCGATGCCGGCAACATGCGTTGCACCGCTACCCGCGATGGCGACGGATGGATACTCAACGGCACAAAGAACTGGATCACCCACGCCATAAGCGGCAAAGTGGCCGTAGTAATTGCCCGCACCGGTGAACCACGCGCTAAAAATAACTGCACCGCATTTATCGTTGAAAAAGGCACCCCGGGGTTTGCCTCCGGTAAGAAGGAAAACAAACTGGGCATGCGCGCCAGCGAAACCGCTGAACTCGTTTTCGACAATTGTCGCATACCTGATACCCAGAGAATGGGCGCGGTAGGCGATGGCTTCCACCAGGCAATGAAAGTGCTCGATGGCGGCCGTATCTCCATTGCAGCACTTGCTCTCGGCATTGCCAAGGGCGCTTATGAAGCTTCACTTAAATATTCCAAAGAACGTCACCAGTTCGACCAACCTATATCTAATTTTCAGGCCATCGCATTCAAGCTAGCTGATATGGCCACGCAGATAGAAGCCTCTGAATTACTTATTTACCAGGCTGCCGATAAAAAGAACCGTGGCGAAAAAATGAGCAAGGAATCTGCCATGGCCAAATATTATGCATCAGAGGCCTGTGTACGCATCTCTACTGATGCGGTTCAGATCTTCGGCGGCTATGGCTATACCAAGGATTTCCCGGTTGAAAAATATTACCGCGACAGCAAGCTTTGTACCATTGGCGAAGGCACGTCTGAGATCCAGAAACTGGTCATCTCCCGCGAGGTGCTCAAGGGATAACGATCCAATATTTCACTTCTTATTTAATTACATAATT
>Ga0302192_10003066_pt1 | contig 10475 bp, 15 predicted proteins | sample II_Bog_E3_2_FD_200230 | JGI IMG/M metagenome (GOLD analysis project Ga0302192, IMG submission 200230) | Peat permafrost microbial communities from Stordalen Mire near Abisko, Sweden - II_Bog_E3_2 | ecosystem: Environmental > Terrestrial > Soil > Wetlands > Peat | place: Sweden: Abisko...
ACTTGGTCCCGCCGTGCGCCTCCAACTTCCTGCAAATACCGAAAACGGGCAAACGATCGCCTTGCAAAATCCGCAGCCCGTTGATCGACCTGTTCCGCTTGGGGTTCAATTGCTTCGAGTAGCTGGAACAGTTCATTTACATGCAATCGAACGAGACTCATGGCTTCGGCAGGATCTTCGGACATTCGTCTCCGTAGGACCTCTCCCTGCATGCGCTCTAAGATATTGAAGGTGCTCTCAATTTGTTCCAATCGGCGACGCGCTTGGCGTAAGCGTACTGGTAAGCGCAACCTTACCAATTCACGATAACAACTGTGACCAATCGACTCGGAAAACTCATCGTAGAGGATAGCGAGATTTTCCCGCAGAGTCTGGGTGGCGAGCTGACGTTTGGTCATCCGTTCGACACTTTTCTGCATTCCCCTCAGTTCTTGAAGTCCCATGCGGGCGTTCAGTATGCATGTTTCAAGGTCGCTCCATGGCTGGTCGGAAAAGCTTTCTGGATGCATCAGAATGGAGCAAACAGACCAAAGCTTATCGGTAAAGGATGCGGGGTCAGGGACAGCGATCCGTCTGAGCGCTTCGAGTATGACCTCACCTTCTCTTTCGAAATAAAGAATCCTCCGATAGTCGGCTTGTGGGGGTTCGGAAAGCCACCCCGTCTGAATGAGACGATTGAGCAGGAAATTTGCCTGGCTTCCAGCAGACTGCATTTCCTCCGAAGATTCATCCTCCTCCTTCAAACCCGCATGCAACTCCACGATAACAGAAACCACTTCAATGGCTTCTTGTCGTGAGATGCCCGTTGCTCCCTCTCCTATGATCCGAGCAAGCGCATCCAGGGCATCACTGTAAATCCGCGCATTCGAGCCGCTTAAAATCCGAAAAAAATCCGGAGCAATTTCCGAAAAGAGACCGGTAGAGAACGGCGGCATGAAGGAGGACAATAGGAGAGAGTCAATCCAATGCCAAATTCATTCAATCGATTCGAGGCTTCACCGTCTCATACTGCGGATAGTGTAATTGGCATACGATTATAGGGCCCTTACGAAGAGGAAACATTGTCTCCACTCTCTGCCAAGGCACTTGCAATTCCGTATTTAAAATCTTTGTCGAAGTGATTCAAAAATGTTTCAAGCATATGGCCATGGTAGTACGCATATACGGGCGAAGTCACATTTTTACTCTCGGTTCTGATTATGTTGAATGTGAGTTGAGTGGCTTCTACTTTTGGTTTAAACCAAGCTAGTTTGGTCCACTCTAGTCTATTGTTCAAACGGCCACCAACATTCACCTCGCTCAGTTCAAACCTTTAAGCTAGAAATCTTCATCACATGGCGACCAAGAAAACAGCTAAAAAGGCCGCGAAGAATCTAGTAACCTCACCAGCCCGCCCCGGGAAATTCTACACAGGATCGATGGGCGAGCACTACGTGATGGCTGAATTGCTCGCAAGAGGATTCAATGTATCAAGAGCGGTTGTTGATGAAGGAATTGATGTGATAGCTTTCAAGCCGGACAATCCGCAGAAATTGTTTCGGATACAAGTGAAGACCGCATTCTCCGGGGGTGGTGTGAAGGCAAAGAAGTTCACATTTACACTCGGAACCGCTGCGTATGAGCAAGCGGCTGGACAAGATTACTACTTGGTCTTGGTCATGAGGGACGATGTGAATGATTTATTCGTCGCCGCTGTAATTCCCAAGCAAATTTTCGACGACTACCGAGAGAACCAAAATGTCATTGATTGGAACACCCAATCTACAAGCATGCAGGTTGCAGTTCATCTTCATACTAACGGCAGCATCACCTTGAAGAACGTTGGAGGATTGGACATTACCAGCCAGACAAAGAATCGCTGGGATCGAATCAATTAAGCTGAACAAGCCGCGTCATTACAACCTCTGCCGATACAGTGAAGGCACCGCAGGGACGTGAATTTGGTGGTGGCGGACTGTGGGTATGCGGGAAAGTGGCGGCGGCCACGTTCCTTTCAAAGTCCTGAAAATCAGTGTCTTGCAAAAATTGGGTAAAACATTATCGCTCTGGTTTGGGTAAAACCTTTACGTTTTGATGGGTAAAACAATACCGCTCGTTACATCATGGGTCAAGATACGCATAGAAGAGCTTCGTCACGACGACCGCTAGGACGCAAAGGAGACTCCGTCATATCTGCTGCAAGCTCGGCATCGTAGAAACGCTGGAGCTTCACCTGATGGCTCGTCTTGCCGTCCAAACGCCCCCATGGGATGTTTTTAGAAGACCAGAAGGCAAACATCTCACGAAGATAGAATTTGGATACCTTGACGGTATATCGTCCCCCGACCTCAGAATGAACTGGAGTGATGACGACATCGGAGGCCAAAGCGCCTAAAGAGTCGGCGAACTGGGAGGCCGTGACATCGACGATCCAAGTACCATTGCTCTCAAGTTGTATCCAAGCGTGGCGGGAGGCATTGTTGTCGCCGCAATCGAACTCCCCGACAACGACGGTGGCTCCTGTAAAACCGGCATCAACGAGTTGTTTAAAAAGGAACACCGAGGAAATTCCACAGGCACCAAGAAGGGAGGGATTTTTATGCCACACCGTCCCCTCGGAGCTTGGATCGTTCGAGTAGGCCACTACCGCCCGACGAACACGATTCGCGATCACCTCAAGCAAGCCTCTATTGGTGATGATATTCACAGGAGTGAAGATTAAGCAAATTTAAGGGCTCCGTTAATGAAATCATAGACAGTCCCTGCATTGCGTCGGAGAAAACGAACCTGTGATTCGACAAGGTGAGTGCCATGGGAGCCAAGCCTGAGAGAAGCCACGGTATCAGAGTAACTTCCGCGATCTATCTCTGTTCCATCATGCAGAAGCACGACAGTGGCCGTGGGGTTGGCGGGATTTTTGCGATCAAGGTGGATCTGAAGAATGAAGTGGATGCCATTATCGGAAATAATCGTTAAATCAAGATCAGGGGTAGTCCACGAACCTGAAATACCAACAACCTTTACTTCGTCGAAGCGGGTTTCGTCTTGAGGGGTTGGATCCTTGAGCGAATCCTCATAGCTCTCGAAAGCCGCCTCCATGGGAGCATCTGGGTTCTCGATTTCAGCGATCGCAACTGCTCTTGCAATGATAGCCGCGAGGACCTCGGGATTACGAGCATCGTCGGGCACCTTGACTTCAACGGTGCCGGTAAATGTGATGGGGACAAGTAGGGTCTTCATGGAGAAAGATACTAAATCGGCGACTCCAGATAGCCGCGCACGAGATCCTTCGCGCCATAGTAGTGTTCTGCCTCTGCCTTCACGCGGTAAAGGGGAAGCCAGTTGGTGCTTGCGGCGTGGTCGCGCAGAGCGACTTTGGCCGTCCAGTATCCGCGACGAACGAGAGACTTCTTGGTGCGCGGGGAGGATGTTGGTTTGGAAGCCATCGTTATTATAGGGGTGTAGTGTGATAAGGGTAGGAAAACCTATACGGTTAGGCGGGATTTGAGATGTAGTCCTTACAGCGCTCAATGACACCGACAGATTTGCAAGTTGGGCCTGAAACAAACGTTTCAAGGAGGCGATAGTCTAGGGCATCCGTCTCGGTGATTACCCACCCGTGGATAGTCCCAGGCGCAGCGGCATGTGACTTGCGGTGATAAAAACATAGAAAATGACAGATTTTTCTCTGGCGTGGCTACGGTGTAACGAGCGGTATTGTTTTACCCAAACGTTTTTAGAAAGCCCTACTTAACCCGTTGATTATCAGCGATGGGTAAAACCTTATCGTTCTACAGAGGGGCATTTGGGTAAAACTTATCGACGCGTTTGGGTAAAACAATACCGCTCGTTACAATATACCTTCCCGCGGCTCGCGAGATCGGTGAATGCATCAAGAGTTTACCAGTTGGAGGGATCATGATGATACAAGGGCCACCGCGAACGGGATTAACTTCGGCGATTGAGTCAGCAATTGAGAGAGGCAACTTTGGTAAATCTGATATCTATGCGACGCTGAATGCGGAAGACACGCCCTCTGCGGCTATCGCATCCCTATGTGCCCATTTTCGGGCTGCACCAGGGGCAAAACTTGGGCAAAAGACCATCAGAGAAATGATCGATGCGGTGGTGGATGTGCTCACGCGTAACACTATCAAAGTGATGGTGTTCGAGCACATGGAACAACAAGAGCCAGCGTTCGATCGTGCTATTGTAGACATCGCCAATACAGCAAGAAAACGTGGCTTGCGAATTCGTTTCGTCGTTCATTTCTGTGTTTTTCGGAGAAAAGCGCGGGATATGGATAAAGCACTCTCGGAACGTATTCTTTGCCGGTATTGGATAGAGCCACCAGATACGAATGCTGTCCTTTCCGTATTCTGTCTGAATCTTGGGGCGCAAGCGGAGGCTGTCAGAGAAGCAATTTCAGCGAAACCACGTCATGCTTATGTGACGAGATACATTAATAAAGTCCTTGTCTATATTGGGGGAGACATGTGTCGGGCTGTTACGCTCGCTAATCGACTCAGTTACTACTTTGGGGACAGGACGGTAGACTCTGACTATTTTACTCTCGCGGCTGATTTTATTTCCGAAAAAGATCCGCTGCGTCTGTATCCCAAGCAAGAGGTGATAGTACCTGGCCTTTGAAGCTCTTCATTTTTGAAAATTACTTTTCATTTCTTACATGTCTCAACTGCAATCCGCGATTGTCTCAGTCTTAAATCGAATTTTGTCTCACCTAAAAGTGCTCCCAACACTTAAAAGGAGGGACTATTGGGGATGGAAGGCAAAGCGGTATTGGTAAAGGTACCCATACTGAGGTCGCCGCGCATTTCGGGACGAGGGACGGAATCCTGCCATTCCTTGATGATCTTCAAGTGACTGAGCTTGACGGCAAGGTCATTGTCGATGTAGAGAAAATGAGGATCAGTCACAGACTTATTAAGGAGCGAAACAGGTGTAAAGTAGGTTAACTGAACCTGAGAACCATCAAGATTCCGGCCGATTACCGAGGTTGGAGATTTACTCCAAGTCTCCAAGAACTCCGCGGTGCGGGAAACATACTCATCAGAGGGTTTTGAGTGTGCGCCGACGACAAAGCCAAAAGCCACAGCAAAGAGACAAGTCCAAACGGCCACAAACAAGGTTGTGGGGGACAATTCGTTTGAACGATAACAGGCAATCGAGCAAGCCAGCAAGGCTACAGCGCAGAAACCAAAAAGACACGCCAGAGTGATACCGACCTGACCCCAGGCCGAAAGAGACTGCTCGTGCTGAAGGATGACGTTGAAGAGTTCAGTGTTTGTGTTCATAAATCAAGATACAGTTGGAGGTTAAGAGGGTAGAGGAATTTGGCGTAAGGAAAGATCAGTCTTTAGAATAGTGCTTACCGATCGCACAATAGAGAGCCACTCACCTAGAAAGCGCCTCGGATCAGGGTCACCATTGAATTCGCGCACCTGAAAAAACCGGTCCCCGCCGATACCCAGAAAGTTCATTTTGACGCGAACCTTTTCACCATCACTACCTGCAAAGGGATGATTGTCGATGAGTACGGAGTTAGGGAATTGATCAACGTCGGTAGGGAATAGGGATGAAGAGCCATAAGCGCCTCGGATTGTTACTAAAAAACCATCACGGGAGATAATATCGGAAGGATCGAAACCGAGCGAGAACAACTCATTGGCCCGCTGGGCATAATCCTCGGTGCCGGTTGTAATGATTTTAACAGGAGCAACCCCACGAAGATCCGCCAGCATCTTTAGGGCTGAGGGACGCAGTGTGGAGACATGGATGGGAACCCCTTTGTCGCCGCAAGGTAGAACGACGAAACCCGCAGGCTTGCAGGCAAGCGAAGAAATGCAGCGTGTATGAATCAGGCAATCATCCAAGTCCACAAAGACAACAGGATCAGAATTGGGAGCCTCGGTATTCATAGGGTAAGATACTACTGGCCCGAGATCGACAGGCGCTTTAAGAGTTTAGCAGGATATCGAACGGCAGGGTGCGATACCCATTACTGTTAAACTCCTCCCTGATCCGAGAGAGAACCTTCCTGGAGAGAGTAAGTTTCTTCTGCTCCATCCAGATGGGAGAGCCGCCCGCGGAGTCTTTGATGACAAGGGAGATATTGCCATTCTCATGACAATAAAAACTTCCACCATTGGTGATATAGTCCTCAACGAAAGTTGTTGTGGCCTCCAGTGTGATACGGGGCTTCTTTTCCACAAGGAGGTAAATGACACCCGCAATGGCGGCGGCAGCGGTAAAGAGGAGAGAACTACCCACAACAGTGGTAAGAAGGGCAATACAGGCAACCAGAACCGCCCACAGGGAAAGTCTGGTGAAAACAACCCACCGTCGCAGGGATTGATCGTAATCAGAAAGGGCGTCAAAGATGATCTGTTGTTTGTCGTTCATGGTGGTTTTGGTGTTAATGAATGAGAAGAAGGATCTTCGCGTGTTTAAGATACACCTAAATCCCATTTACCGAAAACACGCAGAATTGTTTCACAGTGTTCTTCAGGGGTGGCATCCAGAAGGTCGTAGTCAGAAACGATGGGGAATTCGGATCTATTTTTCGGGCAATGGCGCGAGACAACATCACGGAGAGTGTTGAGATATTCAACCCTGGGGCTACAGGCTGGTTTGAGTTTGCCCAAGGCCACTAGAAGAGCCGGCCTGACAGCAAGAATGGCATTGGCATCTCCAAAGTAGTTGGCGGGCTCCTGCACGCCAACAGTGTTGCCACAACCTCCGCGACGCTCGTCATGCAACTCAAGGTTGGTGACACAGAAATTATCAACAGCGCAGTTACAGGTGGGACACCACCATCCACTATGGAGGACGATTCCTGCTGCCGCGGAAATCTCCAAGTTGATTTTTTTGATAGTCGCAGGAGTCATGAAACAATTAAACCTCGGAAATGAGACGCGTGAGGGTAAGGCCATCTGAGGTGGTGGCAACAAGCGCACCAAGGTCCTCAGCGCCGCGAACCCATTTAAGAAGTTCGAGATCTTTGAAAGCATGAAGACTGCGGAAACCATGGAAAAAATCCAAGATGCGGGAAACAATCTCAAAGGCGGCGGATGGTGAGATAGTTGCTACGATATGAGTGGCACCATGAAAGCGTGGCTTCCAGGCGCCGGTCCTTTCTTCGATAGTAAGTCGGAGATAGGGAGTATCATCTGGTTTGCTAGGGTCATACCAGCCAGCGGAGCCGTCACCAGCAAACTCAAGAGTTACCTTCCGGTCATCAAGAGCACAACTAATGACGCGCTGCAAAAGAGGGATATCCTTGGTAAGAGGTTCTCCAGTGGTTCCATCAAACAGAACAGGGGCGACATAGTCCACAGAGAAGGATTCATCGCCATTCTTATGGAAGTCATAAAGGGTGGCATCATCGACAGCAATGCGCTCCGCATCCACAGGAGAGGCGGCGACAACGGAAAACTCGGCTGTTGAAACAGAGGCGCGAGTTACGCCGACCTGAAAGACCATCTTATCCATAAGTTAAAGATACAGTTAGGGGCGTGCGCGAAGAGAATTATGCAGCGTGAGGTGGATTTGTCGCCATGCCTTTCAACTCGGCAGCAAAAGCCGCCATATCCTCATCCGAAGGTGGAAGTTCCTTAACCGTCTGGACAATCACTCCATCACCGAGCTCGACAGGTACCAAGACAACATTGCCGCGAGTAACAATGGCTGACACCTTCTTGCGAAGAGAAGCTATTGTTTCATCTGAAAATTTGAGATTCTCAGCAACCTGAGCGCGGGTGTCGTCACCATCAAGGGCAACTTGCGCGATCTGCGCCAAGATAACGAGATCTTCCGAAGGATCATCCTCGGAATCGACGAACAATCCAATCGACGCGAGGTAAAAACGAAGACTCCGCATCTGCATCGAAGTGACGAGAGAATCAACGATATTGGCGCAGGGAGAGAAACGGGACGGACAGGCGTTATAGCCATCAAGTTCGCGCTCCGTAAGGATGACACTGCCACCGGCGCGAGTGTAAAGGCAACGGAGATTGGAGGAGTGGGCGACCTTGGCGGCTTGAGTAATGAAGGGTTTCATAGAGTAAGATACGGATGGTTATTTAGAACGAGCAAGGGATCGGCGACTGGGGGCAAGTGATGGGTTGGGTAGAGGTTCAGGAGTAAAGAGTACCGAGGGAGTCAACCCGCGAATATCTGAGGAGCCGGGTGGAAACCTGTGGGAGAGAGGGACAAGTTCACCGCGATCATCGTAAACGACTGCTTCCGCAGACCTGATCAAATGGGGATGGAAGGGATTAAAGTGATCGATCTTCTCTCCCATACCATAGCTCTCGGTACGAACACCTAAAAATTCAGGCAGGAGCTGCTCACGGATAGCCGCCATGGCATAAGTGACGCCGCAAAGATCGTCAAAATCCTCAGGGCGAACGAGATCAGAGAGGCGATGCCGAATAGTAGGGTTGTCCAAGCTCGCAAAATTGTCGGATTTGAGGAAATACCGGGACACCGGTCCATCGCCGTAATCAAGAGCATCCTCGTGGTTTTCGGTAAACCAAGCCGAGCGACTGACAGTGTCAAAAACATGAACAAGTGTTTCGTTTGATCTGAAAACCTCATGAGAGAATCCATGTCTACTTGCCTCGTCATCAACCATGCGCTGAGCTGCAGCGAGATTTCCCGATTCAACGTAGTTACGATATTCTTGGTCCATAAAAGGGGAGATTATACCTGTGCGCGAAGAAATGCAGCATCCTTTTCACGCCGGAGCGCAATGCCATCCGAATGAGGAAGTGGAGAAATGGAGGCGGAACCGATCTTCATGGTGCAAGATACTCAATGGGTAGACATACGGCTGCCGATGGCTTCACGGAGGGCATGAACGAGAGAGTCATCATACTGCCAGCGCGATTCGAGCATCCATGGGGATGATTTTAGCTCCCCAAAGGTGAATGTTCCGCACGGATCAGAAAGACAGGAAGGAGGGATGCATTGACAGAGGACACTGATGAGGGGGCCAAGATTGGAGGCGCAAGGGGCAAGATTACGGAGCATCTCGGAAGCTTCCTCAAGGTCGCCGATGCCACAATTACCATCACAGTGGACCGGCAGTTTAATGGAACCAACAATGCCAAGCAGGGCCATGGGACCATGTTCGGCGATCTCCCCTACAAGATTGGCGGCATCCTCAATGCGTCCTTCCTCAACGGCATAAGCGAGGGAAACGATTTGCGCCTCGATCATATAGGATTCCTCGTAGGTGGCAAGAAGGTCGTAAACTAGACTAGGCTCATTGAAATACATGTACAGGGAAGGAAGCCGTTTCCTGACACCAGCCACATCGCGCGGATTTAGGACAAGCATTCGCTCAAACAGTCGTCTGGCTAAAGTATAATTCCCAAGAGCTACATTATCAGAGGCGCGCCAATAAACACAGTAGAGAAAATGGCGTTCCTTTTCTCCAAGAAAGAGTGGCTTACCGTTAGTGAAATCGGTGGCACCAAGAGCCCTGGCGGCGAATGCCGACGCGAGTTCCATGGCGCGAAGTGCAAGGTTGACATCATAGGGGCGCAGCAAACCAGCTAGCGAATAATAAGGAATGCTTGATTCGGGATAGCGTTCGATAATGGAAGCGCAATGAACAATCCCGGAATCGACATCAAAGCCGCCCTGAAAATAGTCGTAAACCTCTTCGTTTTTAGTGTCAACCGGTTGAATAGGCACCCGCGGCATGGGTCTTGCCAAAAGCTTCTGAGCGAGGAGTCGGCTTTTGCGCTTCATCAGGTCACCATGTAGCACCTGGCGGGAGGAGGACGGCGAAAGCGTTGCGCGTCTCAACCTGCCAAGTGAAGTCATCTCCAAATTCTTCGATCTCGACTTTAGTCATCTTGCGGCCTTGGGCGACGTAGCAGATCGGCTTGGCGTCATGAGGAATGACATCACCGTTAGCGGCCCAGAAGCGCTCCACGGCCTCCTCGATAGTGTCGCAAGGGCCAATCCATCCGCTATCTGCATCGCGCGAACACTGTGAAAACCACTTATGGCGAGGCTTGCGTTTGTATTGGGAGGCGTCGGGGTAGTGGGTCAGTTTGCTCATATCGTTAAGAATTTGAGATTAAATCTGACGTATCAATGGGACTGATTCGAGGATCCGGCCCGTGCGCCCCTTGGATAAAATCCTCAGAACGACTTACTTGGGCCTCAAACAGGCTGATTTCACCGTCTTTAAAGCAAGCCACCCCTTGCGAGGGGCGAACTTTTGTAGCGGATTGATCAGCCATGTCTCTCCATTGATATGGAGACCTTGCATCGACGCAATTTCCTTGCGCAGGGAGTGGTATAATGACCCCTCCAGCAATGAGAGCGATAACTTTGGCGGCATTGACATCCCGATCATGAAGAGCTCCACACGTCAAACATCTCCACTTCCTATCCTTTAGAGTCAAGGAAGGGTGCTTATGGAGGCACTTGTGACAGATGGAAGAAGTAGCCTCCCA
>Ga0302192_10003069_pt1 | contig 10470 bp, 10 predicted proteins | sample II_Bog_E3_2_FD_200230 | JGI IMG/M metagenome (GOLD analysis project Ga0302192, IMG submission 200230) | Peat permafrost microbial communities from Stordalen Mire near Abisko, Sweden - II_Bog_E3_2 | ecosystem: Environmental > Terrestrial > Soil > Wetlands > Peat | place: Sweden: Abisko...
CAGATGGAGAACTTGATCAAGCTTCACAAGACCCAGCTTCATTCCGATCGCACCAGCTGCCGCTCACCGCTCGCCAATCAAGTGCGGCTGCTGCTGCACACCGGCGCCTATTGGCTGTTGCTGAAGGTTCGCGACGCCATCCCGCAGATCCAGCCGCTCGCCGTTGCCGAATTCAAAACCATTCAGGCTCACCTGATCAAGATCGGTGCGCGCATCACTGAAACAGCCAAGCGGGTCCGCGTCGCCTTCGCCGCAGCATGCCCCGAAGCCGACCTGTTCATCGGCCTCGTCCGTCGCCTCCAACCAGCCGGACCTTGATCGGCGGGGCTTCAGCCCCCGTACCCGCCAGGTCTCAGCAACCCCCAGCGCCGGCCATGTTCGATCTGAAACCGCGATGAAAATCAGCGCGTGGGGCACCTATGCCCTACGCGCTTTTCCCGTCATTCCCGGCTTGCCGCTGAATAAGAGCGGTTAGCGCCGTCGTTGCGTTTGCGGAGGATGGCTATCTTGTCCACCAGATGATTCGCGAAACCGATTTCACCGGCCAGTTGCCGATCGTGTTCGGCACGACCTGGGAGGGAGAGTCGGCTCGCGAGATCGGCGCTCCGCTGGTCGAGATCGGCTATCCGACCACGGATGAGGTCGTCTTGTCGCGGAGCTATGTCGGCTACCGCGGCGCGCTTGCGCTGATCGAGCGAACGTTCACCACGGTGGTGCGGGCGAGCACGATGGCCTGACGGCTACCCGCTCAGGCCAATGCGCTCTCATCTGCCGCAGCCCGTTCCATCGCGATCAGTTGGTCCGCCCAACTCGCCGACCACTCCCGCAACTCCCGCGGCGCCAGCGCGGCCGGCACTGTCGACTCGGTGTGTCCGGCGATCCGTTTGGCGAGGGCGCGATAAACATCCGCCTGTGCGGATTGCGGCGCCGCCTCGATCGTCGTTTTGCCCTGCAACTCCGCCTGGGTGACGGCGAGCGAACGCGGCACATATTGCACGATCTGCGTCTTCGTGCGCGCGGCGAAATCGTCGATGATCCGGTGCTGGAAGTCTGTGTTCATGGAATTTGCGATGATGCCGCCGAGCAGCGCGCCGCCGGAATTGGAGAATCGCTCGATCCCTTTGAAGAGATTGTTTGCGGCATAGATCGCCATGAAATCGGCCGAGGAGACGGTGAACACGTGCTCGGCGATGCCCTCCCGCACCGGGACAGCGAAACCGCCGCACACCACGTCGCCCAGCACGTCGTACAGCACGATGTCCAGGTCAAGTTCGTCGAAAATGTTCTGCTGCTTCAGCAGTTCAACAGCGGTGATGATGCCGCGGCCGGCGCAGCCGACGCCCGGAGACGGTCCTCCAGCCTCGACGCAATAAATGCCGTTGAAGCCGCGGAAGATCGCGTCGTGGGCATCGACGCGCCGCCTCTCTGACAGCAGGTCGAGGACGGATGGGATATACTCTCCGCCCCGCAGCGTGTTGGTCGAATCGGCCTTCGGATCGCAGCCAAACTGCATGACCTTGTAGCCGGCGTCGGCAAGCGCCGCGCTGATGTTCGAGGTGGTCGTGGACTTGCCGATGCCGCCTTTGCCGTAAATGGCGATCTGCTTGATCTTTCGGCCGGACATCGGTTGAATCTCCTTGGTCGGTCCCGCTGCCTTCCCATCAGGCGGGTGCAGGTGCCGTTCATTCGTCAGCTTACGGCACCAGTTGCCCGGGGGCTGTTAGCAGATCGGCGTAATGACGCTCCGCCACGTCCACATGCGACCGCAGCCTGCTCTTGAGGTGGTTCTGGCCGACGCTGCGGAACAGTGGATTCTCCGGATCGCTGGCCGGCCCCGTCGCTTCGGCTGCCAACTCCGGTGGGAGTTTCAGCAGAGGCACCGTCGCGTCCAGCCGGGCACTGAGAAAGAACGCCACCGAGAGACGCTCGCTGCCGGGCGGCGGGCTGACGACGCGGTGCACCGTAGCGCGAAGGTAGCCGTTGGAGGCCAGCTCCAGCAACTCGCCGATGTTGACGACGAAGGTGCCTGGCCGCGGCGCCGCGTCTATCCAGCGGTCGCCGTGCTGCACCTGCAACCCGCCGACCTTGTCCTGCAGCAGCAGTGTCAGCAGCCCGCCGTCCTTGTGGGCGCCCACGCCCTGGTCGCTCTCCCCGGTCTGTCCGGGATAGCGGATGATTTTCATGGATTGGTGCGGCGCTCCTTCGTAGATCGGCGCCAGAATGCCGGGCGGCTGACCCGCCGCGTCCGAGAACGCGTCCACCAGCCGGATCGCCACGACGGTGAGCGTGGTCTGCCAGGTCAGCAGCACATCGCGGAGCGAAGGCTGGCCGGTCGGCCACAGGTTGGGGCCCTGCAGGCGCGTCCAGGGCGGCGTGTCGGGACCTTGCGCAATCGGCTCGCGCTCGGCGTGGATGTCGAACTGCTCCCGCCAGTCCGGCCTGCCGCGCGTCAACTCCTGACCGGCGCGCGTGTAGCCGCGGAAATGCGGCGAGTGGATCATGGCCACGCTGAGCTTCTCGGCCTCGGGCAGGGCGAAGAACCGGCGTGACTCGTCCAACACGCGGGCCACAAACGAGTCCGGTACCCCGTGCCCCGCCAGATAGAAGAAGCCGACCTCTCGGGCTGCGTCACGAAGGTCCCGCAGGAACGCGCCGCGATCGGCCTGGCCTCCGTCGAGGCGGCGCAAGTCCAGCAGTGGCAATCCGGAGTCGATAGCTGAGGCCAACGGCGAACACTCCTTACCGACGGACGCTGGCCGTTGCTCGATGCCAGCGGGCGCGAGCGCGACCGGCTCGGTCACGTCGGCGGTCCGAGCGGCACAGCGGGCAGGTAACCGGTTGTCAGCACGTGACGAACGACCCGGCGCACAGCGGGAAGCGATGGCCACAGGCTGTCCTCCAGCTCTTCGACCCTCGCATCGACGGCGACAAAACGGAATTTTCCCTCGTGGCTGACCGCGAAGCCGGCGAACTGACCAGCGATCTCAATGACGTGCGATTGTTGCATGTGATCCTTGCCCTGGGACCCGGCCAACGGGTCCTGACATCTTATCCGTTGCAGGCAGTCCTCATGTGCCTTGGCGCCTAAGCGCCGCTAAAACAGGCGGCCCGCAGCTTGCGGGAGATGGCCGTAGGATTCGGCGCGGATTCACGGTGCATGGATGGGCTCTCGCCAATGAGTCAGCGTTCGCAGCTAGCCTATTTTATGTTCCGGCCTAACCATACCCGACCACAAGCTAAAACTGACCTAACCCGAGACTTTGCCAAAAATGTCTATGGGCGGCCTCGAAAAGAGAGCCGGCATTTCGCGCGCGCTGGCCTATGCATGATTGCTTTTCCAGCTCGGACGATCGAGATAGCGCAAGCCACGCCGGCGCGATGGCAACGCCGCACCGTGAGCGCATTTACAACAGCTTCGTGGCGTGGTTATCGCGTTGACAACGCATAGCCACGTGGTATGGCTTGGCCTTGAGCGGTCATTCCAGGTCCGGCACAGGCCTTCGTCCGGCACAGGCCTTCATCCGGCACTGGCGGCCGATTCCGACGGGGCAGATGGACGCTCCCGCACGGGAGCCGACCGTTCCAGGCATAGATGCGGCTGAGGGTTGCTTGCCGCCGGTGCGATCAGCGCCGACTCAAGGAGTTAGACATGCGGGTTCTGCGGATCGCTCTACTGCTCATGCTCGGCGTTGCGGCTCTGCCGGCGGCCCAGTGCGCGGAGACCAAGACGCTTCCAGCGATCGTCCGCATCGGCGAAGTGGCAACCGGGGGGCTTGGCAAGCCGACCGGGGGTGGGCTTGCTTCGATCGCGAAGGAGAAAGGCTTCTTCGACGAGGAATTCGGGAAAGATGGCGTTCAGCTTGAGGTCATCTACTTTCCGGGCGCGGGGACCGCGGTAACGGAATCCCTTGCATCGGGGAACATCGATTTCGGCGGGTCGGGCGGCATCTGCAACATCATCGGATTGGCGGGTCAGGTTCCGGCCCGCGTCGTGTCCGTCTCCCATGGTATGATCTTTCCTCTCTATCTCGCGGTTCGCGCCGATTCGCCACTTCACCGGGTCGAGGACTTGCGGAACCGGAAGGTGGTGGGCCAGCGAGGCACCAACGGCCAGGTTCTGCTGGACGGCATCCTGGCGGCTCACGGACTGAGCGAAAGTGACGTCAAAGAGGTCAATCTGCAGTCCGCCGAGGCTCTGCCGGCTCTCACGGCGGGTTTGGTGGATGCGGTGGTCGGTGGCGCCGTCCTCCAACAACTCAGCGATCAGGGACGGGTCCGTATCATCGCCAGCTCTGCGGAAGTGGCTGATCCGGAGGGAGCAATCGCGGGAGAGCTGGTCACAAACCACTTCGAAACAACATATCCCGAGGCCACCGCGCGCGTGGTCAAAGTCCTGACCAAGGCTGCCTGGTGGGCCTCGCTCCCCGAAAACCGTCAGGAACTCATCGAGTTTCAGGCCCGGACAGGAATCCCGAGCCGCTATTATGAGGCGGATTTCTCACGCGACATCGCGGCGCGCTACAGCCCGCTGATCGATCCCGCCATCCGCGAGAGCTATCGCAAGCTGATCGCCTTCGGCATCGACCACAAGCTGATCCGCAAGGCATCGAGCTTCGACGGTTGGTTCGAGACGAAATACCTCGACCAGGCCTTGCACGATCTCGGCCTGGAGTCCTTCTGGACCGCCAAGGAGGGCGCGGCGACCGCACCAGTGGGCCAATGACGCTTCGGGTGATCATGACAGACATCAACTTCACCATTTCAGTGTGAGCCTATGTCGCTTTCGGTTCCGGCGTCCTGGACGGCACGCGTCAGTGCCTATTCCAATGTAATGGCGGGCTGGTTGTCTGCCACTCCCGATTCGGCCAGCGGATCATCGCCTCGCGCCGCGCTGCGACCGCCATCCGAGCCCACGGCGACGAGTGGCCGGGGCGCGTTGCAGCTCCGCCGGGTCAACAAGCGGTATGAAGTTGATGGCAAGTCACTTGATGTCTTGCAGGGGATCGATCTTGTGGTCGAGCCTGGGGAATTCATCTGCCTCGTTGGAGCCTCCGGTTGCGGCAAATCGACGATCCTCCGGCTGATCGTCGGGCTGGACAGCGACCATGACGGGGAGATTCTGCTCGACGACCGGCCAATCGGTCCGCCCGGACTCGAACGCGGCATCGTGTTTCAGGAACACCGGTTGATGCCGTGGCTGACCGTGGAGCAGAACATCGCGCTGAGCCTCGAAGCGACCGGGCGCTCTGCGGCGGAACGTGCGCGGCTGGTCCGGGAGCATGTCGATCTGGTTGGGTTGACCGGGTTCGAACGGGCCTTTCCCAGGCAGCTCTCCGGCGGGATGGCACAGCGCGTTGCGATCGCCAGAGGCCTCGTCAGCCAGCCCAAAATCCTTTTGCTTGATGAGCCTCTCGGCGCGCTTGACTCGCTAACGCGCTTGTATCTCCAGCAAGAATTGCTGCGTATCTGGAGCCGGGAGCGGATCACCATGGTGATGGTGACGCATGACGTTGAGGAAGCGGCGTTTCTCAGCGACAGGATCGTCGTCCTGTCGCCACGCCCCGGGCGTGTGCGTCGTATCATCCCGGTGGATCTGCCGCATCCCCGCGACCGCGGCGATCCCCGCTTCATCGCGATCCGGCAAGCCGCCCTGGGCGAGCTATCGCGATGAGCATGTCGATTCCAGGAACCGCCTCGACGGCTCAGGGGCTGTCCCGAACAGGCCAGGCGCCGGTTACGGTGCTTCGGTTCGCCCAAAGAATTTGGCGCTTCAGCCGCCCGCTGATGTTCCCAGCCGCGATCGTTCTGGTCTGGTCGGCGGCGAGCGCCTATGGCTGGGTTTCCCCAAAGATCCTTCCATCCCCGGTCACCATCGCCGAAACGTTCTGGGATATGCTCGCCGGCGGCGACATCAGTGCCAATCTGGGCATCAGCCTCATCCGTGTTGCCAAGGGCTTCGTCGTAGGCGGAAGTCTTGGGCTCGCGCTCGGCGTCGCGATGGGGTTTTCGCGCACTGTCGAGATCTGGATCGGCCCGCTGTTCCGGACAGTGTCCCAGGTTCCGTCGCTGGTCTGGATTCCCCTGCTGATGCAGTTGTTCGGCATCGACGAGATGCTGAAGCTCGTGATCATGGTCAAGGCCTGCCTGATCCCGATCGCGATCACGAGTTCCGAGGGAATCCGAAATATCCCCGGACAGTATCTTGAGGTTGCACAGGTCCTCGCCCTGTCCCGACGCTCCCGGATTGTCAACATCATTCTGCCGGGAGCGCTGCCTTCGATATTCAACGGTTTGCGCCAGGGGCTTTCCCATGTCTGGGTCTCGCTGGTTATCGTGGAGATGATGGTCTCGGCGGAAGGCATCGGCTATCTGATGTCGTGGGGCAGGCTGATTTTCCAGCTCGACGTTGTCATCGTCTGCATGATTCTGGTCGGTGTCATCGGCTTCAGCCTTGATTTCGGATTGCAACGGCTTGAGGCACGCTGCCTGCGCTGGCGCGGCACGGGAGCATCGTGATGACCGCTCGCACCGTCTGGTCCGAGCGGTGGCGCGGGGCGGTGTTGCCAGCAGGCATTCTGGTGCTGTGGTCCGTCGCAACCTATGACGGGTGGGTGCGCGACGACGTTCTGATTACGCCTTGGCGAACCTTGGCGCCGCTCGGCGACGCGGCTATCCGCGGAGACCTGATCGATGGGATCGTGGCCAGCGCTGTCCGGTTCACCGAGGGAGCGCTGCTGGGGATCACGCTCGGGCTGATCCTCGGCGTGGTGCTGGGGCTTTCGCACCGAACAGACCGAGCCGTCGGACCGAGCTTCCATGCGATTCGGCAGATCGCCATTTTCGCCTGGGTCCCGCTGTTGACGGCATGGTTCGGCAATGGCGATTTCGGCAAGGTCGTGTTCATCGCCCTGGGAGCCTTTTATCCTGTGGTGATGGGGACCTATGAGGGCATTTGCAGCGTCCCGCCCCATCTGCGCGAAATCGGACAACTCTACTGCTTCGGGCCTTGGCGACTGTTGCGGCGCATCATCCTGCCGGCAGCGGTTCCGTCGATCGTGGGCGCACTTCAGTTGGCGCTGATCTTCTCGTGGCTTGCAACCATTGGGGCCGAATACCTGATGGGCGGCGCGTCGCCGGGCATCGGCACGTTCGTCATGGGTGCGCGAGAGATGTTGCGCACGGACATCGTGCTCCTGGGCGTGACCGTGATCGCGGCCTGGGGATTCCTGCTGAACTCGCTGCTCCGCGCGGGCTCCCGGCGCGTCCTCCGTTGGCGGGACGCTGCCTCCTAGACTGCGCCGCGGATGGGCAGCATAAGGGCGGCCTGTTGACCACGGAAAGCGGGATGGGTGATGGGCAGATTTCTGTTTGGACCGGTCAACTCCAGACGCCTGGGGCGTTCGCTTGGCGTCGACCTTTTGCCGTTCAAGACATGTTCGCTCGATTGCATCTATTGCGAATGCGGGTGGACGACCGATAAGACGCTGAGCCGAGCCGAACTGGTGCCGACCTCAGCGGTGCTTGCGGAGTTGGACGATTATCTTGGCTCCGAGCCCGAGCTTGATTGCGTGACATTTCCCGGGTCGGGCGAGCCGACGTTGCATTCCGGAATCGGGATGATAATCGCGCATCTGAAGAAGCACTATCCGCAATACAAGGTCGCGGTGCTGACCAACAGCACGCTTCTCGGTGACCTGGCGGTGCAGGCGCAACTCGCCCAGGCCGATATCGTCGTCCCGTCGCTCGATGGCGCAACGGAAGCCGCGTTCCAAGAGATTTGCCGACCGGCTGTGGGCCTGACTGTTCAGACGGTGATCGACGGTATCGCAGCCTTTCGTCGGCGGTTTTCCGGGCTGCTCCTGCTTGAGATTTTTCTCGTGCCGGGAACGAACGATGGTCCCGAGGAACTAGCGGCGCTGAAGCAGGCCGCGACGTTTATCGCGCCCGACGCGATCCAACTCAACAATCTGGATCGGCCAGCGCCTCATCCCGGCGTTACGCGGCCCAGCATCGATGCATTGCAGGACATTCGGGCCTTCTTCCACCCGTTGCAGGTACAGACGGTTCGCCGGCGAGGGAAGGGCGAACCGGCTCCTTGGAGCGATCCCCTCATCTTTCAGGAGATACTCAGGGCACTTGAGACAGGCTCTGCCACTCTGGGCCGCCTATCGGTGGCGACCGGTATCCGCGAAGGCGATCTGGTGAAAACCCTTGCCCAGATGTCGGCTGAAGGACTGCTTCAATTCGAAGCCGGCAGCTGTAAAGTCCGGCCTCCGCTATGAAGCGGACTTCGGCTCTCGGCGCCACGTCAGGCGCACCTCAATCTCTCGAACCCACTATCCAAACGCGGAAATGGGCTTCCTCCCGATCGAGGCCGCCTGGCGCCCTCGTGGTCTACGACAGCATCTCGATGAACGCCTTGACGCGCATGATCTGCTCCTCCGTCGGCGGCTCCCGGTGTACATCGGTCTCGAGCGCGATCAGCGGAATGCCGAGCTGTTTGAAGTGGTCGCGCTCGAGCTGCTGCATCAGGCTCGCATACGGGCAGCCGGTGATCGACGAGGAAATAATACCGCGCGCGCCTGTCCTGCGAACCTCTTCCTCGACCGCAATGCGACGATAGGCCACCGAGGCGCCGACCGCCTCGCCCAGATCCCCGCGGCCCTGTGCATCCAGGACGAAATGCGCGAGCGATTCGAGCGGCGGGACATCTTCGCGATACTCGTGGCTGCCGTGGTAGACCCAGCCGAGGATTGCGCCGTTGGACTCCTCGATCGCCTGAAACAGCAGCAGGTTGCCGACGCTGCCTGCAAGCACCAGCGGAATGTAGGTCGGCGGCAACGGAGCCGGATCGTTGTCCAGTTCCTCCAACTCGCCGATCAGCGTATCGAGCACCGCGCTGAACGCCTCGGGGTTGCCGTAGCTGTGCATGCTCCCCATGATGACCTGCTTCGTCGCCAGGCCTTGGACATACAGCGGGTGGCGCGATCGCAGCTCCATCGTGCGTCCGACCTTGCGCAGGATCTGGTTCTTACGCCTGATCTCTTCGCCAACGCGTGCCTCGTCGGCGGGCTTGCCGGTGAGCCAGTGCGCGATGCGCTGCAACTCGTGAACCAGAAAGGCGATCGCGTAGTCGCGCTTCTCGGCTGAGCGGAACGCGGTGACGGTATCGACCGTCTGGATGTCGTAGCCGTCGCGTTTGGCGAGTTCCAGCACCGCGCTGATTGGCTCGCAGCCAGAACCGAAATGCAGCACGCGCTTGATCTTGCTGTCACGGTCCGTGTGCAAGCGCCCGATCATCGCCTTGATCATCGAGCAGAACTCGCCGGGAACCTGGAAGTGGTCCTCGGCGATCGCCTCCGACTTGCGGCTGTCCTCGGCCCAGAGCTGGTCGTAGCCGACCGGAATCGTGTCGCAAGCGTAGATCAACGGTGAATCCCAGCTGAAGCCGCCCCAGATGACCGACTTGCCGTCCTCCGCCTCCCGCTGAATTCCGTCGAACGAATGCGACTGCGCCAACACGTCCAGCGCCTTGAGCGCCTTGGAGTTCTCCGGCGACCGGCGCCTTGTCCTGGCAACGGGGCGGCGCCTGCCGCGGTGTCCGGGGTCGAGTTCGAGCACGGTTCCCATCGGATGTCTTCCTCTTGCCGCGTTTCAGTCGGCGGCCACGGTGTCGCCGACCCGGTCACCGCGCCGCTCGGTCAGCACCTCGATGAACGCTTCAACCCGGGTCCTGAGCTGGCCGTGGTCGCTGGACGAGTAGTCACTGGAGATCTCGAGGACCGGGATTCCCAGTTGCTGGAGATGGCTGATGAACTCAAGCTTGGTGACCCCATAGCAGGCGCAGAACTTCAGGTAGACGTACACCACGCCTTCGACGTCGTATTCCTGCGCCAGCCCGCCGGTGAGGTTCACGCTGTCATCCAGCGGCTTCATCCGGGCACACGGCGCCTGGTCGAGATAGCCGTCCGCCAGGGCTTGGAATGGATCGCCGGTCTCGCGCACCGTGTGGGTGAACGGCTTCAGCCCGGTGCAATGGTCCTCGACCACGACGCGCGCGCCAATTTCGTCCTCGATCAGCTCCACCAGCCGCCGGTCGCCGTCGGCCATGATGCTGCCGGAGACCATCAGGCGTACCGGCCGCTCGCCATCGTCGGGCACGCGGCTCAGCTTGCGGTACAGCTTCTCGTAGGCTGCAAGCAGCGTCTGCGGTGGCAGATAATAGTAGCCGCGGACGAGCTCAAGAAAGTCCTTGCCGGACAGCGGCGGATATGGCCGCTTGCGCAGCTCAGAGAATTTCTTCAGCAGCCGGCGCGCCTTGTTGAACAGCAGGATCTGTTCATGAACGTCGTCCTCCGTGATCGGCCGCCCGGCCAGCGCAGCGACGTCGTCGCGGAAATGCACGATCTCCTCGCGGAAGAACGCTCGTGAGGCGGCGTCGCCGCGGTTCCGCGGCAGGTTGAGCAGGGT
>Ga0302192_10003077_pt1 | contig 10454 bp, 8 predicted proteins | sample II_Bog_E3_2_FD_200230 | JGI IMG/M metagenome (GOLD analysis project Ga0302192, IMG submission 200230) | Peat permafrost microbial communities from Stordalen Mire near Abisko, Sweden - II_Bog_E3_2 | ecosystem: Environmental > Terrestrial > Soil > Wetlands > Peat | place: Sweden: Abisko, Stordalen...
CCTACTGGGTGCCATTTGTGGAATTACCCGGTGAAAGTGATGCAATTGCCCTGGGTTCCCTGGGGGCCTGGAAGGCGGCCACGAGCCAGGAATCCGTGGCGCAGGCAGAGCTCGCCAAGCTGCTCACCTTCAAGCGCTATTGCACCATCACCGCACCCTTCGCCGGGGTGGTGACGCGACGCTTCGCCGATCCGGGGACTCTGGTCCAGGGCGGGGTCTCAGCAGGTGCGCAGGTGTCTCCCCTGATCCAGCTCTCCCAGCAGGACCTCCTGCGGCTCTCCTTCCCGGTCACGGAATCCCTGGTCGCCCTGGTCCATGTCGGCTCACGGGTGGCCTTCCATATCGGCGCCTTGAACGAGGACCGCACGTCGGGCGTGACCCGCTTCCGGACCAGGGTCGAGAATTCGACGCGAACCATGGAAGTCCAGATCGACGTTCCCAATGCGGATCTCCATATCACTCCCGGGATGTATGCCTCCGTGCACATGCAGGTCGATCGCCATGCCGGTGTCCTGATCCTTCCGCATGAGGCTATCCGCCGCCGTCCGCAAGCGCACCTCGTCTATGTGGTCGGAGCGGACCGCCTGGTCCAGGAGCGTCCCGTCACCATCGGCCTCGAGAGCCCGGAGAGCATCGAGATCCTCTCAGGAGTGAAGCTCGGGGAGACCGTGGTGTACGGCAACCTGGAGAAGATCCGGCCCGGTCAGCTGGTCGACCCCAAGCCGGTATCGAACAAGGAGCCTGCGGCCAGTCCGTAGCTCCGCCTGCCATCCCTGCGCGTCCTTCCATCAGTTCTGAGGTTCAGTCATGACCACTTCGCTATCCGATAGCCGCCTGGCGGCGCACCAGGCCCAGGATGCCTGCAGCGTCGTCACGGCCATCTCCATCCATGGCGGGCGCGTGGATCATGAAGGGTTCCCCAATGCGGACATCGTCTGCCGCATCCCCGCCGCCACGAAGCGAGCCGCTCAATGACGCGATTCTCGCTGAGCTACCCCTATCTGATCATCGTCCTCTGCCTGGTCGTCTGCGTGGTGGGCATCTCGCGTCTGATACGCATGCCGGTCGACCTATTCCCCGACATCAACATTCCGGTGGTGGTCGTCGCGACCTTCTACTCCGGCATGCCGCCGGAGCAGATCGAGAATGACATCACCGGCCGCTTCGAACGCTTCTTCACCCTCGGCAGCGGCATCGACCATATCGAGTCGCGCTCGCTGCCGGGCGTCAGCCTGATCAAGGTCTTTTTCCAGCCCGGAACCAACGCCGATACTGCGGTCAGCAACATTGCCAATCTCGCCGGCGCCCAGCTGCGCCGCCTGCCGCCGGGAACCCTCCCGCCGGTGGTGCTCAAGTTTGACGCCTCCAGCCTGCCGGTGTGCCTGATCACCCTCAAGGGCGAGGGCCTGGACGAGACCAGGCTGCGCGATCTCGGCCAGTTCGATGTCCGCAACCAGGTGGCCAACGTCCCCGGCGCCTCGGTGCCGCAGCCATTCGGAGGGCGCTACCGCCAGATCATGGTCTATGTCATGGATGTGGTACGGACGGTCAACGATTCCAACCTCATCCTGCCGGCGGGCGATGTGCTCATCGGCAATTACGATTACAACCTCTACGCCAATAGCCAGCTCAACACCATCGGTGAGATCAACCGGCTGCCATTGAAGACCGTGGGCAACGCTCCGGTCATGATCGCTGACGTCGGCGAGGCCAAGGACGGGGCCCAGATCCAGACCAATGCCGTGCACATCGACGGACAGGCATCGGTCTATCTGCCCGTGCTCAAGCAGGGCGGCGATGCCAATACCATCGCCGTCGTCGATGGCATCAAGTCCGCTGTCGCCGGCCTCGTCGATATCCCCAAGAGCCTCATCGCCAAGGTGGTCTTCGACCAGTCGATCTTCGTGAAGAACGCGATCGAGAACCTCATCCATGAAGGGGCGATAGGCCTGGTGCTCACCGGGTTGATGATCCTGCTCTTCCTCGCCAATCTGCGCGCGACCCTGGCAGTCTTCCTCTCCATCCCGCTCTCGGCGCTGGCGACCTTCATCGCCCTGTCGCTGATGGGAGGGACGGTCAATACCATGATCCTGGGTGGACTGGCCCTGGTCTTCTCGCGGCTCATCGACAATTCAGTGGTGGTCCTGGAGAATATATTCCGGCATCTCGAGATGGGGGAGGCCCCTGCCCTCGCCGCACAGCAGGGCGGACAGGAAGTCGCCCTCCCGGTGCTGGCCGCGACCCTTACCACTGCCGTGGTGTTCTTCCCGGTTACCTTCCTCTACGGCGTCAGCCAATTCCTCTTCACCGCCCTGGCCTTGGCGGTAGTCCTGGCGCTGTTTGCCTCCTACTTCGTGGCGATGAGCGTGGTGCCGCTGTTCTGCGCCCATTTCATCCGCGCCCCCCATGATGCGGGGGAGGGGAATGGGGGAGAAGCGGGTCGCAAGGCAGCCCCCACCGGATTCTCAGCCTGGTTCAATCGCCGGTTCCAGGCCATGGTCGCCCGCTACGACAAGGTGCTGGCGGTAGCCCTGGCCCATCCGCTGATGACGGTGCTGGGTCTGAGCGGCCTCTTCGTCCTCAGCCTCGGCCTCTTTCCCTTCATCGGTGTCTCCTATTTCCCGCGCACCGATCCCGGGCAGTTCGTCATCAACATCAAGGCGCCGACCGGGACCCGCATCGAGCAGAGCGATGCGCTGATCAAGCGGGTCGAGGGCATCATCCGCGAGGAGGTCGAGCCGCATGACCTCGGGGTGCTGGTCGCCAACATCGGCATAACCCCTGATTTCTCTGCCATGTACACCTCCAATTCAGGGCCGCACACGGCCTTCGTCCAGTGCAGCCTGGCCGAGGATCATCACATCGGCAGCTATGAGTACATGGAGCGGGTGCGCAAGCGGCTCACCACCGACATGCCGCAGCTGAACACCTATTTCCAGAGCGGCGGCCTCGTCGATGCCGTGCTCAATCTCGGCCTGCCGGCGCCCATCGACATCCAGATCAACGGGACCGACCTGGCATCGACCCACCATCTCGCCACCGCCCTGGCCCAGGAGGTCCGTGATCTCCCGGGCGTCAGCGATGTGTTGGTGCCCCAGGATGTCGATTATCCCGCGATCAAGCTCGACATCGACCGTGTCCACGCCAGCAAGCTCGGCCTGACCTCGAAGGAGGTGGTCGGGAACGTCATCACGGCATTGACCTCAAATGCCATGATCGCGCCGAGCTACTGGATCGATGAGCGCACCGGGAATGACTACATGCTGACGGTCCAGTACCATGAGAACGAGGTCAAGAATATCGAGGACCTCAAATCCATCCCATTGCGCTCGCCGGACCGCGCCAATACCACGCGCCTGGATGCGGTGTGCACGCTCAGCCACGCCCTCTCGCCGACCGAGGTCGATCACTATCAGCTCCGGCGCGTCATCGATATCTATGTCGCAACCAAGGGCGAGGACCTCGGGCAGGTGACCGGGCAGATCAGGCGCATCATCGCCAAGGCGGCGATGCCGGATGGGGTGCGGATCAGCTTGCGCGGCATGGTCGAGGGCATGACCACCTCGTTCACCAGCTTCGGCCTGGGCCTGATCCTCTCCGTCATCCTGGTCTACCTCATACTGGTCGCCCAGTTCCGCTCGTTCGTGGATCCCTTCCTCATCCTGCTCGCGGTGCCCACCGGGCTGACCGGCGTGCTCATCATGCTGTGGGCGACGGATACCACGCTCAACATCATGTCCTTGATGGGGGTGGTGATGATGGTGGGGATCGTGGTCTCCAACAGCATCCTCATCGTCGAATTCGCGCATCGCCTGCGCGCGACCGGGTTTACTGCCTACGATGCCATCGCGACCTCCTGCCGGGTGCGTCTCAGGCCGGTGCTGATGACCTCCCTCGCCACCTTGATCGGTCTCATCCCGATGGCGGCGAAGATGGGGACCGGGACGGAAGCGTATGCCCCCCTGGCACGCGCGATCGTCGGCGGCCTAGCGGTCTCGGTGGTGCTGACGATGTTCATCGTCCCGGCCGCCTATCTCATGGTCTATCGTCGCCACCGCCCCCCCGCGCCGGCGGCGGATCCGGCTGGTCAGGTCAAGGAGTCGGAGCAATGATGCCACCCTTTGGCGCATGCCTGCTGCTGGTCCTGATCATCGGACCCGGCACGATCGCATATGGCGAGGAGCGCGCTGAAACCCTCACCCTGGAGCGGGCGCATGAGCTGGCATTGCTCAATGCGCCGCGCATCAGCCTCGCCCAGCTGCAGGCGGTGGCAGCGCTGGATGAGGTCGCCGTCGAGCGCTCGGCCTATCTGCCGCAGCTGACCGGCGTCATGACCATGGTCCGCGCTTCCAGCGGCAACACCCGCATCGAGGCCGGTGCGCTCAATAACCCATCGATCTATGATCGTGAGGCGGCCGGTGTGGTGGCAAGCCAGCTGATAACCGATTTCGGACTCACCACGGGTCGCATCGATGCGGCGCGCATGCATTCGTGGGCCGAGAGCAAGCGTTCGCAGGCATCGATCGATGAGATCCTGCTGGAAGTCGACCTCGAGTATTACCGCACCCTGCAAAGCCAGTCCCGGGTCATCGTGGCCGAGCAGACCGTGAAGGAGCGGCAGCAGATCGCGGCAAAGGTGACAGGAATGGTCGAGAACAAGCTCAAGTCCGAGCTCGATCAGAGTTTCGCCCAGGTTAATCTGGAGGAGGGCCGCATGCTCGAGGCGCAGGTGCGCAATGAGCTGACGATCAACAACCTCACCTTGTCGACCCTGCTCGGATTCGATATCCCGCAGCCGTTCATCCTGCTTGAGCATGCGCTCGCGCCGCCCTCGACGCAGCATGCTGATGAGCTGGTCGCGCAGGCGCTGAGGGATAATCCGGCCATCGCGCGCCTGCGCTTCGAGATCTCCTCGACCATGCGAGCGTACGATGCCGAACGTGCGCTGGATTACCCGACTGTGTCTGCAATCGGTGTTGCGGGCGTGAGCGTGGATCGTGATCCGCGTCTTGCCAGCAGCTACGCCGCGGGTGGATTCAACCTCTCCATTCCCCTCTATTCCGGCAATCTCATCGCGACACGCCAGCACGAAGCGGAGCTGCGCATGCAGCTGGCAAAGGCAACGTTGCGGATCGCCGAGAATGACCTGTCCCGGGATGTGCGCGTGGCCATCGCCAACGTCACCTATACTTATGCCCGCCTCGATATGGCCGGTAAGCTGCTTGTCCAAGCCGGACTGTCCTATGATCTTGCCAAATCACGGTTCGACCTGGGTCTGACCTCGATCGTCGACCTTGAGCAGGCCGACCTCAGCCGCACCAGCGCGTCCATGACCGAGAGCGCCGTCAAGCAGGACTATCTGATTCAGCTCGCAGTGCTTGATAATCGATTGGGGGTGCATGTCGCTCCGGCAATCGCCCCCACCCAAGCAGGTCAGAGATGAGCACCGGTCCTATGGTCTCATGACCGGCTCGGCATTGGTCACCGTATGAAACCCACGCACTACCGTCCAGGATCGGAGAGATGGTACTTCATTCCGGCCCTCCGCATCCGCTTCAGGCTTTGCTGTGATCGGCTACGCCACCGGATGGCGAGGTCTCCCTGATGCGCCAGCTTTAGACTATGCCAAAAGGGCAATCCTGAAAACTTTAGCTATGGCTTCGATCACCCGAGCTGCGACGGCGCATCAGTGCAGCGGGCCTTGACGGGTCATCCGCAGCCGGCCGGATCAATCGTCACCGGCTTGGTAGGTTCCGTCCCAGTTAATGTTGTTTTTTTCGCTTTCACTTGGGACCGTTGAACCAGGGAATGCCAACATGGACGGTTGACGCTTCCCATGATCGAAGGATAGCTATCCTAGTAGCTATGCGAACCAAATCTGCTCTGAGCGAACCGGCCGTCACCGTGCGTGTCTTCACCAATGGTGGTAGCCAGGCGGTCACGATCCCGAGAGAATTCCGCCTCTCTACCAAGCGAGCTACAGTTCGACGCCATGGTGACGCCTTAATCATCACGCCCGCCACAGAGGACGATTCGTGGGACGACCTCTGGAAGAATCTCCAGCCCCTTGATGGGAGTTTCCGTCGGTGGCCGACAGGGCCAGCCGAGAAACGTCCTTCGTTATGAAATACCTGCTCGACACCGACCATTGCATTGCTTTGGGGCGAAGAAGTCAGCCCCGCTGATAGGAATACTGCGGGAGCACCCCCCGTCTCGAGTACGTGCCAGCAGCATCACCATGGGTGAACTTCACTACGGTGCTGCCAAGAGCAAATACCCCGACATCGCTGTGGCGAATATACGCCGCATTCTCAAGACCCTTGTGGTTGTATCCTTTGATGAGGCGGCCGCTCAATCATACGGCCCCATCCGGGCCGCGCTCGAGCAACGTGGATCCCCGATCGGACCCATGGACACCTTGATAGCCGCACACGCTGCCTCTCTCGGCTGGACGTTGGTCACGCACAATATCCGAGAATTCAAGCGTATCCCCAATCTGATCGTCGAGGATTGGCTCGCGGAGCATGGCCCATAACCCGCGTTCCCTGGGCAGGGGCGTCAGGGCAATGGCCTTTCCCATAAATTCACTATGCCCATCGCCCCCAGGGACGTTTCGTTTCGCGGATGAATGATCGTCCTGGACGTCGACGTCGGGCACCCGTGACAATCCAATCCGCTTCACCCTGCGCGAGCTCTTCTAGATTGTTAATGGCCTCCCTGGGATCGACCAAAACCGCAAAAAACAGCCGCCTTGTCGCAGAAAATACATCGGCTCGACTTACTTGCCACATGTGTGGATCCGTCCATTCCTGATAGCCATGCTTCTTGTCCACGGCCTTCTCGGCCATGCCTTGGACCATCGCCGACAGGGTCATCCATGTGAGGACAGCATAGATTTCCTGTTCTACCCCGTCGACTCGATTTGAGTGAAAGGATTCAAGGCCGTATTGGTGCTTCATCTCGCGAAAGCGAGTTTCGATATCCCATCGCCGAGAATACAAATCCAGAATGACCTCTAATGGATATGCCTCCTGATCCAGGAGTGTGGTCATTATGATCATCTTATCGCGGGGTTGACCTTTCTTCGGAGCACCAGGAAGGAAGCGGCGGCGAACCAATCTCATCAATCGTTTGCCGAGACCATCTCCGAGATCCATGTTTACAATCGCGTCATCTTCCTTGCTCGCGAGGAACGGCTCGATCTCCTTCCAGGTGGAATCCACCACCGATGGCATTCTCGCAACGATGTCAACTCCATGAGCGAGGAACCCAGAGAAGAATTCTCGACCATGATATCCGCGATCGAATACGGCGACATCGCCTTTCTTGAGCGATTTCAGGATTCGATTTGCGCCGAGTCGTTCGGATCCCTTGTACCCAAGAAGTGCGATATCCAGCGGTATTCCCGTGGTTAATTCCCAGGCAGCGACCATCATGGACTGCGGATTATGGTGCTTCTTGTTATCCTTGCCCGTAGGGCTTCCCCAGCGCTTCCGAGCACCAGCCGTTCCCGGGGACACGACCCTGGTAGCGTCGAATGCATAGATGCGTCGACCAGGTAGGGCGCTGACTCGCGAAGGGAAAGTCGCCTGTGCTCGGACAACAGCTTCCTGCCAGACCTCCCGGCAATCTTCTACATCAAGATGAGCGCGAGCTTTGGAGAGTGCACCGGCTGAAGGAGTTGATTCCCAACCCAGCCACTGCCACTCCTGGTGCATTTCTTTGAGCACGTCGCGATAATTCACGGATCGGTGCGCCGCCTTGAGCGCCATGACCGCCAAGAAGGTGTTCTTGGGGCCAAAGACACCATCTATGTGAGTATAAATCTCGTCGAGCTGTGCGAATATTTCGCGGTGGGCGGTCAGGATACGGCAAGGAAGGGAAAGGGCCATAAGGCCCGAAAATTTTTCTGCAAGCGGTTGTCAATAGTAATCTTCTGCTTTCCCGCGATTTGCAGATTTATAGGAAACGCCATTGGGCGTCAGGGGCATTCGCCATTCGCCATTCTCGCGCGGATTTCGCAGCGCAGTGACGGCCATAGCCTCCCTGCGATGCAGCACCCACCTCGTAGGCCAAGATCCGCAGCTGGGACGGGCCTTCGGCAAGCGCCATGTCGCCAGCCATGCTGACCTATGACCCCCTATTGCTTCAGCTTCTTGATCTGCCCGATGATCTTGGTCTTCCGCTTCGACAGGAATTGCCGCACCGACTCGAGGCTATCGACGCCCTCCTTGAACTGCGATATATCGCTTGAGATGTCGATCGAGAGAAGTTTCCCCTCGATCGGCTTTCCCCTGAGGTCGATCCCTCCGATGACACAGAGGATCATCTTGATGGTCTCCATTTGATCGATGAGGAATTGCACGTGAGCCGCATTCCTGCGGAGAAGGCTCACGACATCCTCCTCCTTGAGATCATCGCTGATGACCTTGTACTTGATTCCGCCAAGTTCGATCACCTTCGATTTGCGTATGGCCATCGCCGTTCCCATCTCATGGCCTGCTCGTCGGTTCAGGCATCGCAAGCGGACTCAGGCCTTTTGGAATACCGGCTTCGAGATGTGGTGGTATTCGATCCTGTCCACAAGATTGCGCATCAATGCGATCAGATCACCGACCTGCTTCGGGGATACGCCGTCTTTCAGTCGGAAGGAGATGAGTCCATCATGCAGCATCGGCATGCTGGTGTCGACGACGATGGACACGCCATGGTCGACCGATTGCACATGAGAACGGAAGCTGACTTCATAGGAATCGGTCATGGCCTGCTCCACGGATGATTACTGGCTTGTTGACACCTGGTCATGATAGGCGTTGCAGCGGTCAAGATGCACACGGGGATAATCCCCCCTTCAACGATTGCGACCTCCATGAGACCAGAATGTCAACGCAACAACCCAGACACGCCGTGCGACCGCATGGATCTTTGCCCCAGCAGCCGGCACAGCACCGTGGTCCTTGCGCCTGCGGGCGACGCGTGCCCACCGAGGAGTGGCCTCACTGGCATGAAAGAGCGAACGCCGTTCCAATTTCCCAAACGGAGCCCGATCTCCTACCTGCGATTATCGCCGATCCGACCATTGGTCGCTTCCTGCATGGTGCTGGGCCGCAAGGAAATAAGCCGATGGCTAAGCCGTATCCTGGCGCCTTCTGATTCATGAATGGATGTCGCCGCTCGCCTTGGATGGTCCGCCCCCGCTGCTCGGGCGCATGGTGATTTGCAGGGACAGAGGGCGACTCTGCTGCATTGCTGGCGACCCCAGAAGCGCCGTGTCATCGCCTTCGGCATGCTGGGCTTCGTCGGCGCCGCTGGGTGGTATCGCGATGCAGGTGCGGTCCGCGTGTCTGGCGTCCCGGCCCGGACGCGGGTTGTGCTCGAGGTTGCCTGCGGACACGCCATCCCTGCGCCTGGACCAGAGCTGCTGCCATGGCTTCGGCCCCCCTTGTAGATCATCACAGCCTCCGATCAGTGCTGCTCTGGGCCTTCCCCGATCACGCTCGGGTGACTTAATCGCCACAAGCGTCCGCAGCGATTCCCCATGGAGGTCCGCTGGACAGCTGATTAATGTGATGCCCGGATCAGGAGTCCGCCATGCTGCGCATCAGCTGCCTCTGTCTTCTCTCCCTGGCTGCGGTCGCGGTGGAGAACCTCACGCCTGACAGCATCTACGGCATATGGCAGGTGGACGACAAGGTGCTGACCAAAGATCAGAAGGAGCCAGCCGCCGCCGCGGCCAAGGTCGAGAATTTCGGCGTGACGCTGACCCTGCGAACGGCGCGGGTGATCTTCGCTTCCGATGCCATCGTCGCCGGCATGTGGCGGCTGGACGACGCCACCCCGACCACCGCGACGCTGGTCATCCAGCCGAAGGGGGCGGACGAGCAGCGCCTCCATCTCACCTTCAAGAAGGGGCACCTGACGGTTGAGGAATGTCCCGGGAAGCTGCCGCTCAAGAATATCCGCTGACCGCTGACGTGCGTTCCGCCCTCGATTCCCCCCGGCGCAGGCCGTTGCTGCGCCAGCGAGCCCGATCAGCGGCGCAGCCGGGTGCGATCGGTGAGGCGATGCAGCGTTGCCGCGAGGGCATCGAGATCGGCACAGGTGTTGTAGAAGGCCAGGGACGGCCGCACCGTGCTCTCGAGGCCGAATCGCCGCAGGATGGGCTGCGCGCAATGATGTCCCGAACGCACCGCGATGCCATCCTGGTCGAGGGCCTTGCCGACCTCGGTGGTGGCATAGCCGTCAAGGACGAATGACAGCACTCCGGCCTTCTCGGCCGCGGTACCGATCAGGCGCAGCCCCGGGACGCCCTGGAGCAGGCGCGTGCCATAGACCAGGAGCTGGTGCTCGTAGGCGGCGATGGCGGGCATGCCCAAGGCGGTGACGTAGTCGATCGCCGCACCCAGGCCGACGGCATCGGCGATGTTGCCGGTGCCCGCTTCGAACTTGTAGGG
>Ga0302192_10003082_pt1 | contig 10441 bp, 9 predicted proteins | sample II_Bog_E3_2_FD_200230 | JGI IMG/M metagenome (GOLD analysis project Ga0302192, IMG submission 200230) | Peat permafrost microbial communities from Stordalen Mire near Abisko, Sweden - II_Bog_E3_2 | ecosystem: Environmental > Terrestrial > Soil > Wetlands > Peat | place: Sweden: Abisko, Stordalen...
GGACGCGATCTTGGGTGTGAAGAAATAATTTTAGATTTCTTGCCAAGGCACTCTGTTGATTCAGGGTGCCTTTTTCGTGGGCTTCGGTGTCAGCTTCAAAACCTCCGCCTTCATTTCTTTGCCAGCTTTGAATTTCACCATTGAGCGGGCAGGAATTGGCACGTCGGTCTCAGGCTTGTTGGGATTGCGACCGACCTTGGCTTTGCGGATTTTAACATCGAACACACCGAAGTTCCGCAGTTCAACCTTGTCACCCTTGGCCAAAGATTCGGTGATGTAGTTGAGGGTTTTCTGCACCACCTCAAAAATCTGGGCCTGATTCAGTCCAGTTTCTTCACTGATTCGCATTACGAGATCGCGTTTGGTCAATGTCATATCGGTGTTCTTTCTGGTTTGACGATACTGCTGCAATCGAGTCAGGGCAAGTCAGCGTCTGGTTTGAGGCGATGTCAATGTGGTCGGAATGATGAAAATATTTTGGCAATGAGGGCTGGAAGCGGGCAAAAAAACCGGCGCGGCGGACGTGACGACGAATAAAAAACTGCATCGAACAAACGTGAGCAGCTTTGACCGGATTTGGACTTGTTATGCCAAACTGTTATGCCAGCACTTTCATTTTCCCAACACAAATTGATAATCTCATTTGTTATCAATCATATTATAAAATTGGTGCGCGCGAGAGGACTTGAACCTCCAATCCTTACGGAACCAGATCCTAAGTCTGGCGTGTCTGCCATTCCACCACGCGCGCATCGTTTATTTACAGTCACTTACAACTATTTCATGGAGCGGTTTGACGGTTGCTACACTTATTGCTACACTGTGACGGTATGAAACGCCCCGCAACGCAGTGGCACGATCAAAATGGCAAATCACGCTCTTCACACCGCTATTCCTACCAGAAGGTGGTGGACAACCGCAAGCATCCGGTTCGCGGCCTCTGGCGCCGGAACGGCAAGTATTACGCGCGCCTCACCGTCGAGGAGGCCGATGGCCACAAGAAAAAACAATGGGCCCCGCTGGCGGCGGGCACCGCCGCCGAGGCCCAGGCCGAGTTCCGCGCCCTCCTCGTCAAACGAAAAAACAATACTTTGCGCCAGCTCACCCAATCCCCGCGGTTCACCGATTACCTGAACCAAACATATTTGCCGCTGCTGGCCGCGTCCGGCAAAAAGCCCGGCACCATCGTCACCGAGAAAACCCACTACAAGCGCTGGGACGCCGCGCTCGGCCACCTCCGCCTCGACAAGATCCGCTCCAGCCACGTGGAAGCGGCGCTGGGCAAACTGCGCCGGATCCGCTCGGCGCGCACCACCAATGTCGCCCTGGTCTGCCTGCGCCATGTCCTCAAGGCCGCGAAGCGCGACCACCTGATCAAGGTCCTGCCCGTCGAGGACATCGAATGGCAGCGCACCGAAACCAAGTCCCGCCGGCTTTACACCCAGGCGGAGATTGAAGCCGTCATCGCCGCCGCCCACAAGGTTTCCAAGAACGGCCGGCAGTTCGCCGACTACCTGCATTTTCTCACCTACACCGGCGCGCGCGAGCAAGAGGCCTTGAAAACCCAGCAGGCGGACATCGACTGGAAAAATAACATCCTGACCATCGGTTCCGGCGGCGACACGAAAAACCGGTCAGCCCGCCGTGTCGACCTGAATCCGGCGCTGGCCAGTCTCCTCAAGGAGATGGCCACCCGTCAGGCTCCGGATTCGCGCTGGCTCTTCCCGTCACCGCAGCGCGGCAACAAGGACATCCACCTGCGCACGTTCCGGGAGACCCTGAAACTGGCGCGGACGGCCGCCGGTCTTGAGAAATTCGGCTTCCATGATTGCCGGCATTACTTTATTTCAATGTCGGTGATGGCGGGCATTGACAACATGACCATTGCGCGATGGGTGGGGCATCGCGACGACGGGGTGCTGATCGGCAAGGTTTACGGCCACCTTACGGATGAGCATACCCAGCGGCAGGCGCAGAAGCTGGTGCTGACGCCTGCGGTCGATACGAGTGATGACGGGGCAGGGCAAGCTAGGTCAAAAGCCGCCACCAAATTCGCGCTGACGTAAAAAATATATTTAATAAAAAACAAGTTTATGGACGAAATCCCCGGCGATTCAAACCTTCGGCAAGCGTCCAGTTTTTGGGAGACACTTGAGGAATCGGCGGGGCGCAATGTCTTCCAGTTTGAATGGGAACGCAAGCTGGGTGAGATGTATCCCGTGATCCGGGATTCTTTTTTGAAGAAAACAGCATGGAACAAGGACTTCCCCCTGGGTATGACCACAAATCAGAATGTCGTTCGTAGGCTCAGGGAACAGAGGGACAAAAGGCTGGCAGGAAAATCAAAAAACGATACTAAGCCGGTTTTGGCCGGCGGCGAACGCCCTTATCGTGATGAAATAATTTTAGGATGGATTTGGCAAGATCTTTGCAGGTCTGTAGCTCGGGCGTTTGGGCTGTTTTCAAAATATGGCGAGACCAGCCACCCAGCCACGCGACAAATTGGCGAATTGTCCGACCTGCCAATCCTTCTGACCATACCGAGTGATGAAAATTCTTTGCGCATTGCGGCAGCACTGCTCGTTGTCGAATTGAACCACCCATTCGTGTTGCTTGCGCCCACGCGACGGTTTTACAATGTAAAAACGTCCCAACTTTTGTCGCGGAGCAAGGCGGGCTTCTTTGATCTTGAGTCACAGCTTTCCATTCTGCCGAATGGGTCTCTGGAGGCTCGTCACCCTGGCGGCGAATTGTTTTCACCGTATTTGTCCGAACAAAATACGGCGCCATCTGAAAACGATGCGGTTCGTCTCTTCGCCCTATTCGAGAAGCTAAAATTGGAAACCAATTGTAGAAAAGCTTCTTTGCAAGAAGTCTTCACACTTTTGGTTCTGGATAAAATATCGCAGGCCGCTGTGGCCAAAAAATTAAAATGTTCCGAGGGAACCATCTCTGCACGGGTAAAAGTGATCGAAGACAAAATGCATTGTAAAATTGAAATTCTCCGCAATTCCGCTTCTCAACTCCGTAACATGGAAATTGAAAAAGACCCGCAGGCTAGAACACTCTACCGCAAAGGTCTGACGGACGATACCAAGAGCGACGACGACGATTCATATTGAACCCATATTGAAGCCTTCAAAAGCGCCAAAGCGCCCGTATTTACGGGCGCTTTTTTATTTTCCAAAACGGAGTTTTGAATCGTCAACGGTGAGTGTAGCCCGGCGCATGTCGCGGTGGGCTTACTTAAAAACGAATGCAGCAGATCGATAACACAGCGCCGTTCCAGACATTGGCGAAATTTCTGGCGGCCGTCGGCGTGTCCCGGACCACGGGCTACCGCTGGCGCCAGTTGGGGTGGTTAAAGTGCGTTCCGGTCGCCGGGCGGCCTTATGTGACGCGCGAAGCGGTGGACGATTTTCTGAAGCGAGCCTCAGCGGGTGAGCTTCAGAAATCACAACGGCAGGCAGCAGTAGCAAATCCAGTAGACAACAAAGATAAATAAACCAAACAACACAACCATGAACACGACACAGACAAATACAACGATCAGCACAAAGCCGGCAACCGGCTCGAGCAAACCCACGTCCGGCACTCCGGTCGAAACCACGACGGTCAAGCTGACCGCCGCTAAACAACAGGCGCTAGCGCGGTGCGAGGAGAGTATCCGAGGCTACCAGGCTGGTCAGACGGACAAGTTTTTCAAACTGGCCCTAGCCTGTTTTGAAATTCAGCGGGATGAGCTATATCTTGGATATGGCACGGAGGCGGCTTACTTCAAGGCGAAACACGGCTACAGTCGCTCGCATTCCTTGCGGCTCGCCCAGATGGGACAGTTACTTGACCGCGTGTCTCCGAGCGGGGACTTGGTCAAGGTTCTGGCATCGGACGCCCATCTTCGGCCGCTACTCAAGCTGACCGAACCGGAGCAGGACGCGGTCATAGCTCTGGCACTGACATGGGCAAAGATGGCGAATTTGGTCGAATGTCCGGCCAAGCTGGTGCTGGCCGCGCGGACGTTCCTTAATCCGCCCACAGCACCACGCGAACAGAAAGATTCGTCTCAGTCAAAATTAGTGGCGCGGTTTCGGGATGCTGTTGCCGGCGCGAAATCCAACCTGCCAGCAACTGCCGACAAGGAAATCACACAAGTATTTGAAATCCTGAACGAGGAAGTCGATGACATCGCTCAGTCGATCATCCGTTCCACGGGCATCGGATGGACTCTTAAAACATGGAATCATTTGCACGGCTGTAGCCGGAAGAGCAAAGGTTGCGACCGGTGTTACGCAGCGAAATTCACAGCCACCCGGTCGGCAGACGTTTATCCCGGCCTCGCGGTGAAGAAAACCTCGGCCGACGGTGAAATCACTTACGCATTCACCGGCAAGATCCAACTGGCGCCCCAAGATCTGGTTGAACCGCTGCTCGACAACGTGCCGAAATATATTTTTGTGAACTCCATGAGTGATCTTTTTCACTCTGGCGTTCCCGACGAATTCATTGAGGCAACTTTCACCGTCATGGAGCTGGCGTTTTGGCACACCTTTCAGGTGCTCACCAAGCGCACGGAACGCATGGCCGCCTTCACCCAGAAGCGTTACGCGGACAAGGAACCGCCCAAGAACATCTGGCTCGGCACATCCACCGAAGACCAGGACGCCTATGACAAGCGCATGCCGCACCTGAAAAACGTGAAGGCTGCCGTTCGCTGGCTCAGTTGCGAACCGCTACTCGGCCCGATCCAATTCGATTCGATGGATGACATCGACTGGATTGTGGTCGGTGGCGAGAGCGGTCCCGGCGCGCGGCCAATGAAAAAAGAATGGGCTGCAGGAATCCGCGACGCCTGCGTTGCGAATGAAGTCCCTTTCTTTTTCAAACAGTGGGGTGCCTTCAACGAAGCCGGCAAAAAGGCTGCCGAAAAAACACATCCGCCCACCCTGGACGGGGTGGAGCACCAGGAATACCCGATCCAAAAAAAGTAGTGAAAACAGCCAATGGGAGGGGCCGAGCCACTCGGCTCCTCCCATTGGCACAACACACAAAACCAAACTGAAACAAAAATGAAAAATATCAACACGACGGAAATCCGCTGCGAAAACACATACGGCTTTGATGCTGAACCCATTGATGCAGGGCCACCGAGACGCATTCAACTATCACGCAAGCGTGCTTGGCGGAAACCGAAAAATGCGGTGGTCGTTGCCCGGCCAACAAAATGGGGCAACCCATTTGTTGCCGTCCATGGGCGAACCGTCGAACAGGCCGTGGCGCAATACGAGAAATGGTTAAGTAATGATCCGAACGGGATTCAAACACTGAGCGAGGCCAAGGTGGCCTTGCGCGGCAAAAACCTGGCTTGCTGGTGCAAGCCGGGAACGCCTTGCCACGCGGAGGTGCTCCTCAGGCTGGTGAACAGCTAGTCAACATCTGCAAATCAAAAAATCAAACTGAAATAAAAAATATGAACTCGACCAAACAACAAATTGAAAAACTGCAACACAGCACCGGCGGATCCTTGGTAGCGGGCATACTCGCCGACATCAATCAGGAAGCGCAGCAGGTCAACGCCGGCCACGACGGCGTGAAGGTGCCGGCCAAAACCGATCACATCCTGATCGACCACTGGAAGACCATGCCGCAGACGGAGCGGTTGGCGGCGCTAGCCGGGCCTTTCGGCAAAAGCCAGTTTAATTACTACGACTCGGACTGCATCACCTATGCGCGGTGGGGCTGGAGCCCGATTTCGGGCTGCCTGAGGGATTGCCCTTGGTGCTTTGCCCGCCCCCACGCGCTGCGGTGGTTCAAGCCCAAATTTGAGCCGGCGTTTTATCCCCGGCGGCTTCAGTGCCCGCAACACACCAAGGTTCCGGCCGAGGCGGCAACCGACATCAGCTACAAAAATGTGTTCGCCTGCTCGATGGCGGATCTGTTCGGACCGTGGGTGCCGGATGACCTGATTGAAATGGTGCTGGCAGCGGCGGCCCAGGCGCCGCAATGGAATTTCCTGTTCCTGACTAAATATCCTCGGCGGCTGTTGGAGTTTGAGTTTCCGGACAACGCGTGGGTGGGAGCCACTGTGAACACGCAGGCGCGGGTCGCGGAAGCGGAGGAAGTGTTCCAATACGTGAAGGCGCGGGTGAAATGGCTGTCGTGCGAGCCGATGCTGGAACGGCTCACATTCACACATCTTGACCGGTTCCAATGGGTCGTCATTGGCGGGACAATCCCCAGCACAAAGAAGGCGGAGGCTTTCACGCCACCTCTGGAATGGGTGCTGCACCTACGGACACAGGCCCAGAACGCCGGCTGTAAGGTATACGAGGAAAACCTGAACGGGTTGGAGTTCTGCCGGGAGTTTCCGGCCAGCTCGGCAGATCCAGCAACGATTCCAAACTATCGCTTACCCGAAATGATCAACCTGAAAACCATACCCTTCACCGACATGACCTTGAAGTCGCCGGCAACTGTTCCGCTGACCCCGACCGCCAACGACCAGACTCTTGAGGCCGAAGAAATGCGCCGTGCCGCCTGTGCGGCCATGACGACGAACGGCATCCAACTCTCAAACTGGGCTCATAGGATCCTCGCCTACAAACTGGGAGTATTCTTCTACACAGACAAACGTCGCACGAGGGTTTCCCAGGTTCTGGTGGAAGGCCTGCAAGCCATCGCACCGCTGTTCGAGGTGAACACCCACCTGAAATACAGGCGGTTTGTTAATCTGTTCGACGCCTATGGTTGGCGGGCCACGTCCGTTTACGACCTGCGGCAGCTCGGCCGGGGGCGATCCGATAATGCTCGGCCGTTCAGCAAACGGCAGGTTCGCTTTATCCTGGATGAACTGGAATTCACGGGGTTCCTGGAGCACAAGGAAATGCTCGATCCAGTCAAGAGACGGAAGCAATTGTTCATCCGGTTCCGCCCGGATCGCGTCCAGCAAGCCATAAGGGCCGTAAGATTTTTGAGCCAGACCGAGGCGGATGTCGCGGCAGAAGTAACAATCACCTCCGAAAAAACGATGCCGTCCATGGGCATCAACAACCAATAAAAACCAATGAATAATCGCATTTTGAATCATCATCTAACCATGAAAAGACTGTTTCACTACACCCGGATGGGCAACTTAAAGAAAATCCTGGCCGACCGGAAAATCATTCAGGCCGACACTTTCGTCGAGCCGCCGGAGATGCCGGTGGTCTGGTTCTCGTATCGGCAGGATTGGGAGCCGACAGCAACCCCGGGTCTGATAGATGAGACCTCCGGGACACGGCGAAGGCTGACCTTTGAGGAATTTGCATACCGTGAAACTCCTGCGCGAATCGAAATAGATCCGCAGGCGGCGCCATTGGACTGGCGGGCCTGGCGCAAAACCTCTGGCGTTACATCGAGGATGGTGAAAGCCCTCGAGGATGTGGCGCTACGTGAGGATGCAAGTCCGGCGGATTGGCGGATGAGTTTTGATCCAGTCCCATTGGATCATTGGCGCGCCGTAGAAGTTTTTGTAAATGGCCAGTGGTGCGACTTTGAAACCCTACTGAGCCTGCCGAACAACTAGAGTTGCTGAAACGAAACCTTTAATCGCCAAAACAAAACCATGTCAAAATCAAATATGTCTGAATATGGGATGGTCGCTGATGATGTCGATCAGGCCGCCCCGGACGCCCCACAGCGTCCGGCACCAGCCGGGCTGCCGACTGCGGTTGTGAGCACAAACTATCCGCTTAATGCCATTGAACAGGCCACGATCAAGGAATCGCGGTTGCTCGATGCCAATGCCACCCTCTTCCACAACAAGACTAAGCTGGCGCAATTTGCCGAACTCATCATCGCCTACAAACTGGGCAAGCCGCTAAAACTTGGTGCCGATGACGATCAACGGAGCGCCAAAGTCGACCAGACGGTCGTGCAGGGACTAAAGGCCATCGCCAAAATGTTCCGGCTGAATGAAAACCAGCGATATGCGCATTATGCCGGTCTATTCGACATCCAGGGCTGGCGCAGCACCACTTGGGAGGAGCTGGGCCGTATCGGGTGCGGGCGTGCCCGCCGTTCACCATTCAGCCGTGCCCAGGTCCGGAGCATCTTGAATGTTCTTGCGAAGACCGGGTTTATTGACCGGAAAAACGTGTTCAATGCCGGCACAAATCAACGGCGGTTGTTTATCCGGTTCCGGGCTGACCGGATCCTGCAGGCCATCGATGAGGTAATTGAGCTGCGCAAGGCGGGCGTGGATCCGGCCAAGGATGTGGTTTCAGACCACACCCTTGGGGGCGGATCGGTCGAGGTTGAACCCGGGGATGGTGACGAAAAGGAGGGCCTCGAATCGGTGCCGGGGAAAGCAGTTACGAGTGCGATGCATGACCCAATATTTATTATTAATAGGGAGGTGGCTGATCAGCCATCAGCTATTTCAGATGCAACTGCATCTTTACCAGCTACTGTAGTTACTACTGATAGTCCGGGAACTCAAAAAATTAAGAGCGCCGGCCGGCAGCCGGCGAATGATATTTTTTGTTTTCCAAAGCACTTCGGTAACGATGAGCTCATCCAGATGATTAAACTCATCATGAACCAGTATGACATGGGCGAGATCACATTCGGGCAGGCCCGGCAGATCAAGATATGGTATAACTCGCCTTCGGCTTCCTCGCACATGGACCTGAAAATCCTGGAAGACATGTTTGCCGCGGCAAACGGCACCTGGTCGGATGTCCAGCTTTACCGGTGCAGGCCGGATTTCTTTATATCGGCCTGGCCACACATTCTTCGGGAACACCGCAAGAACATACTTGGGGTGGATGGTTTCGGGATGGCGGAAGCTGACCTGGCAGCCCTGCCTGCGGCCGCTGTTGATGCCGACATTCGGAAACAGCTCGCGTGGCATGCCGAACGAATACAAGAAATTGAAACCGGTTCGGGCAAACTCATGAATATTGCCCAAATGCTTACATACGGTAATGACAAGGCCATCGCCTTCGCCATCTTGGTTCATTTGCAGCGGCAGGAGTTGCTCCAGGAACTTCTCAACTTTAGCCGCGATAAAATATGGGAGGAGTTGACCCGGGCACCGTATTGGCTGCTCGGGCTCAAGCGCGTGCTCCCGGAAGCCCTCCAGTATTTCGACACCGATGAAGCCTTCTGGGACAGGATGCAGTTGGCCGCGCGCAAGCACTATCAGGAGGCGGTGGGTCGCGTTCATGTTGCCAGCAGATGGGGTGTCGAACAGTTCAACGTGCCATCGTAGCATGGTGATCTGATTGAACAAAGTTGACCACCCTTGTCTTCCGCAGCCTGAGCAGGCTTGCAACGGCTTGCGGAAGATTTAGGATGACAGGCAAGCCTGTGTTACCTGTGAGCATGTTGAAATTATATTTTCCCGGGAGGGTTCTGGTGAACATCGGCTTCCTGCCGGCGCTGTATCCTTTGGGATTGCTTGCAGTGACAATGACGGTTTGGCCCGCTTCGGCGCTGGCGTCCGGGCGGCCTTTCGACGTCCGGCAATACGGCGCCACCGGTGACGGCACGAACCTGGACACCGCCGCGCTCCAGCAGGCCATCGATGCGGCGGCGAACGCCGGCGGTGGCACCGTGGTCTTTTCGCCGGGCCGTTACCTGAGCGGGTCGCTGGACCTAAAAAGCCACGTCACCCTGCAACTGGACAAAGGCGCGACCCTGCTGGGCAGCCCGCACCAGCCGGACTATCGCAAGGTGAACTTCCACGGCCTGCTGCTGGCCGACCGGCAGCAGGATATAACGATCTGTGGAAAAGGCGTGATTGACGGCCAGGGCACGCTGCTGGCCGCCGACACCGAACGGCTTTGGAAAGCGGGGAAGCTGCCCACGGCCACGGAGGGCCAGCGTCCGATGCTCATCAACTTCCGCAACTGCACCAACGTCACCGTGCGCGACCTCACGCTCAAGGACAGCGCCTGCTGGGTCGAGGACTATCGTGATTGCGAACACCTTGCCATCGAGAACCTCACCGTTCGGAGCCTTGCCGCCATGAACAATGACGGCATCGACATTGACGGCTGCGCGCATGTGGTGGTGCGCGGCTGCGACATTGATTCAGAGGACGACGGCATCTGTCTCAAGTCCGGGGACAAGCCCTGCGATGATGTGCTGGTGGAGAACTGCCGGGTGCGCTCCAGCTGCAACGCCCTGAAATTCGGCACCGCCTCGGTGGCGGGGTTCAAGAACATCATCTGCCGCAACTTGGAGATCTACGACACCTACATCAGCGGCATCGCCCTGGAGATCGTTGACGGCGGCGAGATGGAGAACGTCCAGATATCCCACATCAGGATCACCGACAGCCACAACGCCATCTTCATCCGTCTCGGTCACCGCAATGTCAATGGCGCGGTCGGATCGCTGCACGGCGTGAGCCTCAGTGACATCACCGCTGAGATCCCCAACCTGCCGCCCGATCAGA
>Ga0302192_10003105_pt1 | contig 10405 bp, 8 predicted proteins | sample II_Bog_E3_2_FD_200230 | JGI IMG/M metagenome (GOLD analysis project Ga0302192, IMG submission 200230) | Peat permafrost microbial communities from Stordalen Mire near Abisko, Sweden - II_Bog_E3_2 | ecosystem: Environmental > Terrestrial > Soil > Wetlands > Peat | place: Sweden: Abisko, Stordalen...
GGCCACTGAAGATGGCGCTGAACAAAGCGAATCCGAGGATGAAGTAGACCGGGAAAAAGATGCCCTCGGCCCAGGAGAAGTGAATGGCGATGCTGCCCGTGAGCAGTTGCGGGGCCAGCGCGGAGCCCATGAAGATTGCTGCGCCGATAACCCAAATCGCAATCTGCGTGATGCCGACGCCGCCCACGCCGAGCAGCTTGCCGGCCAGCAGGTCACTGGGTTTGGCGATTGCCAGCATCACTTCAAAGATGCGCGAGGTCTTCTCTTCAATAATGGCGCGGGCCATATCCAACCCATAGAGCATGATGGGCAAAGAGAGCATGACCAGCATCAAAGTCGCCTTGATTACGACCGTGCCGCCATTGCTCTTACCAATCTTTCCATCTTTATTCAGTTGCAGAGAGTCAATGGAAACCTGCGCCAACAGGGCATCCGCCTCCGCCGAGGTCATGCCTTTGCGCACGATGCGCCGGTCGATGGCGGCACGATTCAAGGCGTTTTGCAGGCTGCCGTGCGCGGATACATCTACGGCGGAAAGCGAGGTGAAGGAGGCCGAAATCTTGTCCGGGTTTGAGGTGTCAATGGACAGCAGGCCGTCAATTGCTTTTGTCTGGACCAGTCGCTGCGCCTCGGCGCGCTGCTGCTCGGCGAAGGGCGCGGTTACGTCCACCTGGTATTCGGCTTCTTTGTCATCCAGCAGTTGCTGGCGCACTTCATTGGCCAGAGCTCGGTCCTGGGCAAAGACGGCGATGTGCTTTCCCTTGCCCGCCTTTTGGTCCATAAAATGGCTGAAGCCGAGCAGCGCGGCAATCAGCACCGGCACAAGAATGGTGGAGATTTTGAAAGCGCGGCCACGAATCTGTTCAAGATATTCGCGCTTGGCGATAAGCAGAATATTACGCATTGGCCTTGCCTCCCACGGTCTGGATAAATATCTCTTCAAGTGAGGGCTCGACCAGCTCAAAGCGGTAAATCGTGGCCACAGCCGCTGCCTCATGCAGCAGCTTTTGCGCGTCGCCATGCTCCTTGAGCCGGATTTCCGAGTGGCCGGAGAAGTTCTTTGCTTCCGCAATTTCCGACGAATTTAAAAAAGCGGAGCTTCCTTCGAACTCGATGATGACCCGATCACGAGCGTAGGTGGACTTGATCTGGCGCATGGTTCCGGCGAGCACGGCGCGGCCGTTATTGACCAGGCAAATGGAGTCGCAGAGCTTCTCCACCTGGTCCATGCGGTGGGTTGAAAACAGAATGGCCTTGCCCTGGGCTTTGAGTTCAAGCAGGGTTTTCTCCACCAGCACCGCGTTCACCGGATCAAGCCCGCTGAAGGGCTCGTCCATCACAATCAGCCCCGGCTCGTGCAGCAGCGTGGCGATGAACTGAATCTTCTGCTGCATGCCTTTGGAAAGCTCTTCGGTCTTCTTGTGCAGAGCACCGGCGATTTCCATGCGTTCGGCCCAGGCGGTGGAACGCTTCCTTGCCTCTTCCGCGCCAAGGCCATGCAACTGGCCAAAAAAGACCAACTGGTCCAGGACCTTCATCTTCTTATAGAGCCCGCGCTCCTCGGGCAGATAGCCAACCCGCTCCAGGCTCTGCCGCTCGAAGGGTTTGCCGAACAGGCTGATCGAACCCGAATCGGGCATGGTGATGCCCATCATCATGCGGATGGAACTGGTTTTGCCCGCGCCGTTGGGACCCAGCAGGCCGAACATCTGGCCGGCATCGATCGACAGGCTGAGATGATTGACTGCGACCTTGCTCTCGTAGGCCTTGGTCACTCCCTTTAGTTCCACAACTGCCATGAGTACTCCCGCTGGTTTTCCGCGTCGCGACGCTCGGCGAACCGGCCTAGAGGGAGTCTAACAAAGCCCGCCACCCGCCTTTCCACCGCATGAAAATTCGCGGGAATCGCCCCAAATGTTCGCGATGCGAGCCGATCGAAGCTTCTCTATTCACCGGCCTTCCCCGATCTCCATGCCTTCTCTATTGAATGTTTTTGGGGCGACTATCGCTCCAACCTCCTGCATCCTGCTACTAAAGAGGGACTTAGAAGGTGACCAACGGGGGAGACACAAGGATTAGCCAGCGGACTAGACTGGGGTTTCACAAATGAACGGGAGTGTGAGATGGCGGCTGTTTTATCGATGCAGGACTACGACAATGACTTCCTAAAGAGTGAACCTGTAAGCGGGCCAACAATCGGACCGACAACCAGGCCGAAGTCGATTTCGCACCTCGATGTTCGCCGCTCTGTGGTGGAAGATATCGCAATCAAAACCCTCTATCTCTCCGGCAACCTTTCTCTGCTTGAGCTGGCAGAAAAGATGTGCCTCAGCTATGAGGTGGTCGACTCCCTCTTCAACCAGTTGCGGCTTGAGCAACTCTGCCTGGTCACCGGAATGACGGGCCATGTGCACCAGATCGCGATTACCGCGCAGGGCCGGACGCGGGCCATTGAATTGCTGTCTCAGAATCACTATTCCGGGCCAGCGCCGGTGGCTTTTGACAGCTACTCCACACAAACGCGGAAACAGAGCGTCAAGCAGGTGGAAATCAACGCATCCAACATGCATCGCGCCTTTTCGCACCTGGTCATTGACAGTGAGACTCTGCGCAAGCTGGGCACCGCGCTCAACTCCGGTAGTTCGGTGTTTCTTTGGGGGCCTGCGGGCACAGGAAAGACAACCATCGCCGAAACTCTCGCCCGTGTGCTGGCCCAGGATGAGGTCTGGATTCCGTACGCGGTTGAAGTGGACGGCCAGATCATTACCGTCTTCGATCCCTCGATTCACAAACGCTTGCCGGAGTTGGAGCCGGAAGACCGCGACGCGCGCTGGGTGCTGTGCCAACGGCCCGCGGTGCTGGTGGGCGGCGAACTGACGGCCGAGATGCTCGACCTGCAATTCAACTCAAGTTCAAAGTTCTACGTGGCGCCTTCGCAGATGAAAGCCAACAACGGCGTGCTCATCATCGACGACTTTGGCCGCCAGCGCCTGCGCCCGGAAGAGCTGCTGAACCGCTGGGTGGTTCCGCTGGATCGGCGCATCGACTTCCTGACGCTGGTGGGCGGCAAAAAAATCGAAGTCCCTTTCGAGATGCTGATCGTCTTCGCTTCCAACATGGACCCGGCAGAGCTGGTCGATCCTGCTTTTCTGCGCCGGATTCAGACCAAGATCAGGATCGGTGAAGTCTCCGGCGAGCAGTTCGTCGAAATCTTCCGTCGCGTTGCTTCTGACAACACGGTCTCCTATGACCCCAGTATCCCCGGCGACCTGATCGAATTCATTCGCCACAATCTGAAGCAGGAGTTGCGCTCCTGCTATCCGCGCGACATTGTCAACCAGGTCTGCTGGTCGGCAAAGTACGACGGCCGCACCCCGCACATCGACCGCCCCGCGCTCAAGCGCGCTATCGAAGCGTTCTTCCTGGCGCAGGACTAAGATCGCGCGAACGCAGCTGACCTCGGCGGGCAAGCGGCCCACACAGTCTCAATTTCTCCATCCACTCGTGCGGTAGGCCGGGGATTCATCCCCGGCACAAAGCCGATAGAATCAGGCGGCCCTGGCAGGCTGCGGAACAACTCATTCAGACAGTCAATTTCAAAGGCTTTGTAACAGGCTGCCACTTCACTGAAACGATGGCCACTCAAACGGAAACAGCTTGCCGGCCGCATCGGCATCCAGCTTCGTCCCGGCCAGCTCCGCGGCGCGCGCAAGAACCGGGTCGCGCCCCGCCGCAAGGTCCGCCGCCGTCGGCAGCAGAATCTCGTCCGGCGCCACGCCCGTTCCCTCCAGGCTCTTGCCGTCGGTCATGATCAGGTTGGCGATAGTGACGGAGAATCCAAAGACGGGGCCCATGCTCGTTCCCGTCGACTCGCGGTACCTCCTCGCCTCCATCACGGCTCCGGCCGACCTGTCGCCGATCACCGTGCCCCGGTGTTCGAGCTGCACAACGCGGGCTAATATCTCTGAAGCGGACGCAGAGCGCGCATCGACGAGCACAATCAGCTTGCCATCGAACGGATGCGCCAGATGCTTGGCGATCATCGGCTTGGTGGAATCTCTCTCCACGCGATCCCCGATCTTCACGTCACGATCGAACAGTGAGCCCGCCAGCCACGAGAGTGTCTCTGTCGAACCGCCGCCGTTTTCACGCAGGTCAAGGATCAGTGCTTTGTGCTTTAGCGCCTTCCCCATTTGCTTTTCGACCAATTCCGGGGCCAGGTTGAACGCCGGAAGCTTCCAGATCGCCACCTCTCCAAACTCAACGATCTCCTTGCCTATCGCGTCCTCGCGCGACTCCATGCTGCGCATCGCCTCGCCCCAATGATCTACTCGAGGATTCAGGTCGATGGGGTGCTCTGTCGCGCTCACCTTCAGCTCGCGCTCCTCGCCCGTTGGCGTCCGCACGGTCATCACCGTGCCATTGCGCTGTGCCAGGGCCTCCCGGTAGTACTGCAAGGCATGAAAGTCCTCGCGGGTGACCAGGTAACCGTCCAGCTTCAATACCTGGTCGCCAATGTTGAGCTTCGCCGCGGCATCGGTCTTGGGCCGGATCTGTGTCACAAAACAGGCATCCCCAATCTCCTCGAGCCTGTATCCATAGTCCATGCGCACGCTCCGCAGCGGTGGCAAAAGGAAGGTATGCGAATCCTTCAGTTCGCTCAGAAAGGCTGTCACCAGGCGCATGCCCTCGCCCACATTCCGCACCTTCGGTATCCTTGCGTCGTACTTTTGGTAGAGGCCGTCCCAGTCCAGGCCGCGAATCTTGGGATCGTAGTAATACTTCTTCACATCGTCGTGAGCCGTACGCAGCATCGCCGCAATCAGCACCTGATCGTCTTGACTCATCGCCGGCTGCTGCGACCTGCCCGTCCCCGTGAACACGACAGCACAAATCAAAAAGGCCCAAACCCCAATTACGCCGCCTTTACGCCTCAATCGAACGCTCCTCTTCCCCACCCGTCCCCAGACACCAGGGACGAGGTGCAACCTCAACGGAAATGACTCTTTGCGAGACCGGAGCAACCCGCCCGATTTGGCGCGCCCAAAGGCGCCATCAGTGCGCGTTCTTAAACGAAACGCCTTCCAGGCATTTCTCGTTGGAGTTATAGGTGCCCTGGGACATATTGATTTCCCATACTTTATCATCCGAGTTCGGGGGGCTATCCGTCGTCGCGAGCGGAACGCTGTCTTTTGAATCGATGACGATCGTCACGTTCGCCAGCACCGGGGTATTGCTTGTCGTCATCCCCGCCTTATCGACATAATTAAAGCTAATCCTCTGCTGAGAAGTGAATGCCTTTGTCCAAAAGAAAAAAGAACAGGCGCGTTCCCCCGACATGAGCTGAACAGGTTTCGGAAACGGTGTCACCTTGAACTGTTCTTGGAGGACCACGTTCGGCGTGGCTTGCCCGTGGGCAAAAACCATCGGAAAGGCGCACATAAGGATCGCGAAAAACAGCGCAAAAACGAATGGAACTCGGGGCTTCATTTTCCTATTCCTACTTTCCACAATCCAGCATTTCTATTCTGCTTTCCAGGCAACCCATCAATATACTCCCAGTCGCGTCCGTTCGGCATCTTCTGCATTCGTTCCAGGCGCGGGCGGCCCTGGTCCCGTTGACCTTTTCAAACCCACGATGAGGGCGCCACCGGTTCGGGGTCCCAACGGACAGGCCTTCGCCCGTGAGGTGGAGATCCCTCGCCTTTGGCGACCGGGGATGGAAGCTCCGGAGAAGCGGCAGGGTGAGCTGTTTTTCAAGCAGTGGTGGCTCTTCGCCCGGACCAGCGATGAACATCCCGTCTGTCCCCAGGTTTCAGAATTCGATAGCCTGAAGGTAATTTTGCAAGAGGCTCACCTGCTAGAATCCTGTCCCATAGGCCCATGCCTCCCACCCCGCCTCCAATCCCGGCCCGTCCCGCCAACTCCGGCCACCGCGCATCCTTTCCGCCCATTTCCGCCATCGTAAATCTATCGTTACGACGCAACTTCCAATCCCACAGCCACCCTCGGAAAATCCGCACTTTCCCCAGCAATTCCGCACCCTTGCAACTACGACCCACCTCACCGGCCTGTGTATTCCAACCAGATGTCAAACCCCATAGTACCGGCAAAGAAAGAGACACTGAGTCGGGCAATGACTACTTCGGGGCCAGGTACTACGCAAGCTCAATGGGCCGTTTCTTATCGCCCGACCCGCTATACATCGAGATGCATCGATTGGCCGATCCGCAGCAATTGAATCTCTACATGTATGGCAGGAACAATCCGTTGAGCATTACGGACCCAACTGGGTTGGACATCACTTGCGGCGGAACCCGCTGCGCCGACTACCTTAGCGGGCTGCAAAAGGACATCAAGGGCTTCAATGTCGACTATGACAAGAACGGCAAGGTCGAGACTGTCGGAGATGTGAACAAGAAAGGACTCTCGAAGAGCGATAAGGCCTTCCTTAGCGCAATCGATGACACCAAGCACCACGTCACGATCAACGCCACCGGCGGAGCCGGTGACGCCTCAACGTTCTTCGGTGCTTCGCATGGATCAACTCACACGATCAACTTCGATCAAGCGGCGCTACTCGATGGCGCTGGCAATGCCGGAGGCATGACATCCGCGAGCCTTGTTGGACACGAGACGCTTGAGGGCTATGACGAGTCAAAGGGCAACAGTATGGAGGAGGGGCACAATTGGGCCGCCAGCTTAGGCTTCCCAGGAATGACCCCTTTGTCGGGAGGCGGCACCTACAGCCTTCAAAACGGAATGGTGATCGGACTTACTGGCAATTGGCAAATCCAAGGCACAAACACAATTGAAACCATCGGCACGAGGTTTGTGACGCCAATCCCGCAGGCTGACTTCCTGAAGAATGCGAGAAGCGACCACCCTACACCGTCTCCGGCTTATCCCGTCAGTGTGGAGAAGAAGCAATGAGAACGCGACATATAGCTTGCTGGTTGATTGCGCTCTATGGCTTCAGCACGGTTGCGACGGGAAGGGCGAACCTGGCCCCAATCCGTGGTCACGTCGTTGCGATCAGACCAGCCGAGCGACTGGGCCAAGTCGTCTCCGGCGTGGTGAATCGTGAAACGTTCCTTCTGCGGGTTGACGGCAACGCCGGAGAGATCGTCAAGGTCGTGTACGAGCATGATGGATACTCCGAGATGTCTGGGGCAGCCGCCGACAAAAATCCAGGTCTGGAACTTGAGGTGCATAGAGACCGTTCGTGTGATGGGAGCTATGGGCAATTCGTCTCAGAAGCGCCAGTCATGACCAGTGAAGATAAAACGAACTCGATCCCTCCAGTGACAATGCTTGGAGACTTCAACGGGTTGCCACAGTCCTACCAACTGAAGTGCTACCGTCTCGGACGGGGCAATATCCGCATCGAGGGAACCAATCCCTGAAGACCTCACAGGCCGCCGCTAGGTGGCCTGTAGCGCGTTTACATCTGTAAACAGCAGTGAGGCGCTGCTAGCGAAGAGCACGCTGCCTACGGCATCGGTTTTAGGGCGGACAGGTCACCCCGCGCGGGTTGCTGCGAGGTTGCTGAAGGTTACCGGAGCGGGAACCATCAGAAAACAGGCGGCTAAGAGGAAAAATCTCTGAAATCGGGTTACTCTAATAGCAACCTGGCGTTGCTGAAGGGGTAACTTGATGACTCCCCTCCCCTTAGCAAGAAAACGGCTCCGTTCGGCCCGTTGCCATGTACGTTGCGGCACGCGGCCAGCGTGCGGCCCAAATCCTCCACACAATCGAAACGGCGGTGAGCGATGAAAGCGCCGCTGAGAACCAAGTCCATCGGCACGAAGGTGAGCGAGGAGGAGTTCGCCGCGCTCGACGCGACGGCGCGGGCGGCGGACATGACGCTGTCGGAATGGGTGCGGGCGGTGTTGCTGTCGTCGCCTGATGTGGAGCTTCCCGGCGACGAGGCGGCGCTCGCGGGCCGGGTTGCGCTGGCCGAGTTGCTGGCGCTGCGCACGCTGCTGTTGAACCTGTTCTTCCGAGCGGCGAAGGGCGAGGCGATCCCGGAGCCGGAGATGGCGGGTGGCCCGGCCATGAAATAACCAAGATCCGCTGTGCCCCGTTCATCACAGTTTTATCGTGATGAGCGGGCGTCCGGGATGTCGATACGATGCAAGGACAGACTTCAACCCGAGCGCCCGATACGTCTATGACGGCGCCTCTCGCTTGTCGTTTCAGCGCAGCGTCCGAGGATACATCGATTTCTACCGGCAAAGAACGGGATGTGGAATCAGGCAACGACTACTTCGGGGCGCGTTACTACGGTTCATCAATGGGCCGCTTTATGAGTCCCGATCCGCTTCCTTGGATATCTTGGCAGGGCGCAGACAAAGATGATCGAGCGCGATTCGCTGAGTATATTGCTAACCCCCAGAACTTGGACTTGTACGCTTACGTGCGGAACAATCCTCTGATCTTTACCGACCCAACCGGTGAGAGCATTTACGCCGTTTTTTACACCACAGGAAACACGAACAATAACCCAGACGGCGGCGACGATCAATTCAAGCAGGCCGCCGAGACACGGGTCAAAGAAATTCAAAACTCTCCAGGGTTTGATCCAAGCAAAGACATTGCTGTCGCTATTGGAGTAAACAGCAAGCAAGATTTTCTGAATTCGGTGGACGCGATAAACAATCTCAGTTCCACGTTTGGGAAGGTGGCTGAAGTTTCGATCTTCTCGCACAGCGGATATGATGGCCCAGTATTTCCAGGATCTGTGGGTTCGAGTGAATCGGACCGGCAGTTCATTGGGAAGTTCGCAGGGAACACCATGATTGATCGATCTCAGTTAGCTAATCTTCACATCAACTGGGAATCCAACGCGCAGGCGAACTTCTATGGCTGTCACACCAAGACATTTGCGGATGCGTTTGCAGTTGCTCAGGGGGTGAAGACATTCGGATTCACAGGCGCAGCCAGCTTCTTCTCGTCTCCAAATGGCTGGGGAGGTCCTGGAAATCCGAAGAGAAACGAATCCTCGAGCTACACTGGCCCGCTCTACATGAGCAATCATTGGCCTTGGACGAACTGACGGTGAAAAGACTTTTCTTTGCCATTTGCGGAATCTTTGCTATTTGCGTAGTTGGACTAGGCGTGTTGTTCGCAGCGCGACGCTCTTGCCCTGCGTTGGTCCGGATACGTACCGAAGGACTGCCGGAAACTCACCATATTCTGATTCTTAACCCACTTCGGAGTCGGAAGGCCGAGCGTTCTGCAGAAGCATTTTTGGGCCTACTCCAAACAAAGGACGTTCTGAGGGTCTATCGGGCATTTCCATTGATAGACAAGAAGAAAATTGAATTTGATGTTTCGGATCCGCCCGTCGACTGGAAACTCGACGACGTCGTAGAGTCGGAGAACGGCACACTTGGCTTCAAGTTTTTTTACGCGCCAGCGCACGGAAGCGAGAGGGATAGCAATATTTGGATCTACTGCGTCAGAGACAAACTCGGCAACTGGACAGTGAGCAGATATGATCGAGTCTTCTGAACGAGCGGGTAGCCGACAAGCCGCAAGCCGTCCTCCGGGGGCGGGTGGCCCGGCCATGAAATAACCAAGATCCGCTGTGCCCCGTTCATCACAGTTTTATCGCGATGAGCGGGCGTCCGGGATGTCGATACGATGCAAGGACAGACTTCAACCCGAGCGCCCGATACGTCTATGACGGCGCCTCTCGCTTGTCGTTTCAGCGCAGCGTCCAAGGATACGTCGATTTCTACCGGCAAAGAACGAGATACAAAATCTGGCAACGACTACTTCGGAGCTAGGTACTATGCATCTTCAATGGGCCGCTTCATGTCGCCCGACCCGATGTCCCCAATGAGCAAGGGTAAAGGTGCTGCATTTATTGACTACATCGGGCAGCCGCAAAACTGGAATGGAAATAGTGGGACATGATACATAGTCACGGCAATTTGAGCTCTTGGTAGAAAACGGGACCATGATACCTATTTCCCACCGCCCCAAACTTCCTTTCCCAGATTCGCAGTCTGAAACCCGGGGACAGACGGGACGTTCCCAGCGCCAGCGGTCACTACAGCAAACCCCCCTTCCCGCCCCCGTCTCGCGACTCACCGCCAGTCGCCCACCCGCCAATCTCCCATCCCAAAAACAATCTCCCAAATTTTGCAGTCTATTAGCCCCGAAACGCGCACAATTAGGAGTGCGAGGTTCGAAGTCCAGGAGAAAAAGGCACGGATTTCAAGTACCCCCCCTACCCCCCCTGCCCACATTCGTTGACAGCAAAAGACTTAGCCTGCGCCGCACTTTTCATCCCAACAAAACAAAGCACTTACAAGCCACCAAGAATCGCAAAACCCCTCTTTTTCGCCCAAAATGAGCGCAAAAGACACCTATTCCTGTCAGTTTTGCCGTCGCT
>Ga0302192_10003129_pt1 | contig 10351 bp, 2 predicted proteins | sample II_Bog_E3_2_FD_200230 | JGI IMG/M metagenome (GOLD analysis project Ga0302192, IMG submission 200230) | Peat permafrost microbial communities from Stordalen Mire near Abisko, Sweden - II_Bog_E3_2 | ecosystem: Environmental > Terrestrial > Soil > Wetlands > Peat | place: Sweden: Abisko, Stordalen...
AACCATCGGTCAAAATGACGAAAACAGCAAAGGCGCAAGGTGTCCGGATGTGCCGTGGCTGACGACCGGAAGTTGATCGATTTTTACACAGCTTGGCAGCGACAGACTGGAAACTCAGCAGTGAAAATCGGTCAAACATAGAAATTTGCAGAGGGAATGCGCCGGGAATACCTTAAAAACAGGGCTCCAGCGTATTGACTTCCGGTCGTGGACAATGCGGACGGGACAACCCCGGTGGCGTTTGAAGCGCAAAAAGTCGCTTAACCGACTGTCCGAGAAATCGGGGCAAGATCAACAAATCTCCGTCAGCCAATTATCTCAAATACAAAATATCTATCTCCAGAAATGATATCCCGTATATTTTTAGCAGGAGAGCCGCATTTTAATGTCAAATCCTCAACAAGCCTGTCATATCCTAGCCCCTCATAAAACACATCCTCCAAAACACCGCTAGTCGCCCCGCGATTACCAACAAAAATATATATTTTATCAGCGCCCAATAAACCTCCAATCTCCTTAAAAACAATCCCGCTTAGTCCGCTCACAAAATCATCAACAAACCCAGCAGCTCCAAAATAAAAAACCAAAGTATCTGAAGAACAGCTTAGCGAAAAGCCTTTTTCACTAACATACCGCACAAAATTCAACTCCTCAAACGCATCAACCCTTGACATTCGACACTGCGGATCAAAAGCCCATATACCAAAATAACTAGAAACATCATAACTTGATCGCTTCACAATCGAATTAAAATAATAATCGAAACCACAAGCATCTTGAGCATGATGCCTCATAACGACACACAACTCACTTGTCATAAATTACTCCAATCTTTGCTGCAGGCCATCGAACTGCAAAAAAAGACCTGCCATCAGATATGCCAAATACAGAACTAAGGGACTATAACTTCCTCAGGAACAACTAACTCACCATCTTCTATAACGGTCCTTACATTACCCTCCTCATCAATAACGTCAACACGTACAGGCTTGGCGCCTTCATCAATAGCCTTTTGGCTTCCTCTAACAACATCAGACCACTTAGTACACGCCTTTCTAATGTCAAGCAAAACCCTACTTGCCTGTTTCGCACCTTCATAAATATTGCGCTGAATAGCCCGCACCGTGGGGGATTCTGGAGTTTTAATTTCCCAAGGGGCGCCATCAAAAAGCGCATCATAACCCTTCGTCTGAAGAGATCTAAGACCTTTTGTACCTCTAAGGTAAACCGAAACACCCCACTTGCTGGCAGCTGTTGCTGCAGCAGCAATTTCTTCAGTACTTGGCATATCAGATTTAAGGAAGTTAATATTAACGCCAGCTCGACCCAAATTTACCCTAACCAGGTCATGGGCCTTTAGGGATAATATATCAACCCCCTCTGACTGAATTACCTCCTCCCCCAATTCAACACCAGAGCCTCCTAAACCTGATGACGGCTCCGGCTGGGCATCAGTTACAGTTAAACCTTCAATATCAACATCGCCAACACCAATAAATCCGCTCGGATCTCGAATATCTGTAGGATTTGAACTGCCATAAACATATCTATTTATAGTAGTAGGTGATCGCATTTTCGCATGAAAACCGTCCATGGTCATAAACCGACCAACCTGCCAATCACACCACCGAGATCTATTATAGAGCAACATAATTGCTACATCCTCATACTCCCCGGTATAGCGATAAGGATTGGCGTCGGTCGCCGTGGCACCGTAGACCTGTCCAAAGGCGGAGTACTTGTAGTTCTGCAGCACATTCCCGTTCGGGTCACTCAGCGTAATGACACTGCCCAGGCCATCCTGCTCGTAGTAGCTCTGCGTCGGGCCTGTCGTAGCTCCAGTATTCTGGTTCGCCCCAATCAGCTCGTTGCTGTCATCCCAGGTGTACAGGGTCCGGGTGGTCTGGCCGGCATTGGTGCTCTGCGTCTCTTCCAGGGTTTCAGCATACGGGTAACTTTCATCAATCAAGTAGTTGGTAACCTGCGGGACAAGCGGACCCTTGGGGTTGTTGGGGTCTTGTACATAGGTGGTGCGCTGGGTCCGGTTGCCATTGTCATCATACTGGTAGCTGGCAATGGTTTGCAGCGTTGCGGTGGTGGCGCCCTGCTGGACCTGAATGAGCCTGTCATCACTGCGCCAGCTGTACTGGGTGATCTGGCTGGGGGTGGCTTTCTGGATCAGACGGCCATTCTGGTCCCAGCTATAATTGGTGGTCGTGGTGGTGCCGGTGGCATCCGTGGTCTGCGTGCTTTGCAGGCGGTCGGTGACGTCATACGTGTAGGTGGTCGTGACGGTACTGCTGGCGCCGCTCGCCGGGGAGGTGGTGACGGTCTGGCTCAGGCGGTTGCCAACAGCGTCATACACCCAGTTGGTGATGCGCTCGGTGTTATTGCGGTCGTCCTGGAGCTGTTCCTGAGTCAGGCGTTCGGCGTAATCATAGATATAGGTGAACTTGGCCGCGGGATTGCTCAGGCCCCAATGAGTCTGGCTGCTGACCGCCCCCGTGGCAGGGTTGGTGTAACTCAGGCTAACAATATTGAGTGGGCTGCTGCCATCGTAACGAGTTAGGGTCTGGCGCTGGCCATTAGGCAACAGGGCATACACCGTGCCATTGAGCAAGACACCCTTGCCATTCTTCCAGGCGATTTGAAGCAAGTGGCCGTTGGCATCGTACTCGCGGTAGCCGGTGGTGCCATCGGGATAGGTTGTCGTACTCAGGCGGTTGTTGACGTCGTAGCTGTACTGGGTAGTCAGGCCATTGGTATCGGTGACACTGGTCAGGTTCTGGTTGGCGTCATAACCGTAGCTCCAACTCCCGTCCGCCGTGGCGCGGCTGATGAGATTGCCAACATTGTCGTAGGCGTAATTGATGTACTGACCACTCGGGTAGGTGACACTGTTAATCCGGTCATTGGCATCATAGGTCCAGGTGGTGGTGCCGCTGGGCTGGAAGCCGCTGATCGTGGGAGCGGTCGTACCCAGGGTAACGGTCGCCACATTACCTGTCGGGGTGTAGGTGTAACGGCTCTGACGGCCATCTGGCCACGCCTTGAGGATGGGTCGGGCCATCGCATCGTAGCTGACGTACAGGGTAGTGCCGTCAAAGGCAATGTGCTGAAGCAGGTTGCCGATGCTGTCATAGGCAAATGTTTCTTGCCGATTATCCGGCAAGGTTCTGCCGGTCATGTTGCCGTTGACATCGAACTGCCAGCGGGTGGCATGGCCATTGCCGTCAGTCTGGCTGGCCTCGTTGCTGGCTTGGTCATAGCCATAGTTGGTGATGACATTGCCGTTGGGGCCAGCCAGCATTACGCCGGTCAGCTTACTGGCGAGATCGTAGTTGTAGCTCGTGGTATTGCCGTTTTCATCCGTTTCCGTGGCCTTGGTGCCATCCTGATTATAGGTAACGGTCCGGGTCTGGCCATTGGGTAGAGTTGTCTGTGTCAATCGGTTCAGGGCGTCATACTGAAAGCTGGTAGTCTGGCCGTCTGGTGTAGTGCTGGTGAGCTGATTGCCGTTGGCACCAAAAGTATAGGTGTTGGCATGACTGTTGGCGTTCGTAACGGCGATGGCACGGCCATCGGCATCATTGGTGTAAGTCATGCCCTGCCCGCGTACGTTGGTCGTGGCCAACACATTGCCGGCAGCATCGTAGCTGGTATTATTGCTACTACCATCGGGGTTGGTAGTCTGGGTCAGGTTTCCCACAGCGTCGTAGGCATAAGACGTGACATGACCGTTCTGATCAGTGTCGGTTAGTTTATTGTTGTTGGCATCGTAGGTACTGCTATTGCTTGTACCGTCCGGGTAGATGGTCTCAATGAGGTTATAGTTAACATCATAGATATACTGAGTGACATGACCCTGGGGGTCAGTCATGGTCAGCTGATCGTTGTTGGCGTCGTAGGTATAGCGCGTGACATTACCCAAGGCATCCATGGAGGTCAGGACATTGCCGTTAGCATCATAAGTGCCTTGGGTCATCACTGCCGCGGTACTGGCGCTGGGCAGGCCAATATTGAGGTTGAGGTTGTATCGGCTGCTAAGCGGGTTACCGTTGCTGTCGTTGGTATAGCTCGTGGTAGTGCCGACGGGGTCGGTACTATTCACGATGTAACCGTTGCTATCAAAGGTGAACAATGTAGTTTGCCCTTGTATGCCCACTTCAACTTCATTGCCGTTGTTATCGAGACGATCCTTGAAAATAACTCCCAAAGATTCGTTAACATTTAAACTGCCATTGCCGAAGTATTCAAAACCAGTATTGTTGCCATTTGCGTCTACTACAGCTGCCGGATTTCCGTTGGCGTTGTATTGCATACTGATGGTATTACCAAGAGCATCCGCAGTTTGCATAACTTGGTCATAGGTTCCCGGATTCGTGAGATCGAGCCCATACGTGGTCGTCGTTGTGTGTCCCAGCGGATCAATCTGGCTCGTCTGATTCCCGTTGGCATCGAAGGTGTAATTCCACGTATTCCCCAGGGCATCCACCTTCTGCACGATGTTGCCGTTGTTGTCATACGTATATGTGGTGATGTTGCCAAGCTTGTCTTTTACGGTCTGCTGGTTGCTGTTTTCGTTATAAGTAATTGTGGTGCTCTGCCCCTGTGCATTGGTGCTGCCGATCAACTGCCCCTGATCGTTGTAAGCAAGTCTTGTGGCAATGACGCCATTCGGGGTCGTGTAGCTTTCCAGGTAATGTGCCTGCACCGGGACAAGGCCAGCCACATTGGTGGTGCTGCCGTTGCTGCTGTTGGCGCTGCCGGTGACGCTCTGGCTCTGCTGTAAATAGGTAAAGGTGCTCTGGTTACCGTTGCGGTCAGTAACGGTGGCAAGGTTGCCGTTTTGGTCGTAGGCGTATTGCAGGCTGTTGCCGCTTTCGTCCGTGGCCTGGGTGATGCGGTTGCTGCTGTCCCTCTGGAACGTTATGCCCTGCCCGTCACTGCTCTGGATGCCGGCTGTGGTGAACGTGAGGGTGTTGCCGAACTTGTCCTTGATCTGCTGCAGGCCGAGGTTCTGGTCAAGAATGTACTGCGTTTGGTTTTGCAGGGTGAGCGTGAACCCGGTGGGGTCCCAGACGTTGCCGTCGGTGTCGAGCAGGTTGCCGCCCTGGGCGTCAAGCACGGGGGGGTTGTTGACCGTGAGGGTGGCGGTGTTGTCGAGGGCCTGGAAGACGACGCTGGGCAGTGGGGTGGCGCCGGTCTGGCACTGCTGGGCGTTGGTGGTGCTGAAGTTGTACAGGCTGCCATCGGGCAAGGTGATGGTGACCTTGTGTACGCCCTGGGGGACGAGGCAGACCTGGAAGGCCTGGGCGTTGGTGGTGACGGTCCAGTTGTAACCGGTGGGCACGTTCTTTTTGAGGCTGACGTTCTGGGTGCTGGAGGACCAGCCGTAGCCGAAGTCGAGGGCCTGGGTGCTTCTGGTGCTGTCGTAGGTGCGGGTGAGCTGGAGGGGCATGCCGCCGGGGGCGGTGAGGCTGATGTCGTTGAAGGTGAGCTGGAACTGGCCGAGCTTGAGGTTCTTTTCGATCTCGAGGCCTTGCTGTATCCCGGTCTGCTGGCCCTGGCTGTTGTAAGCGACGAGGCTGAGGTTGTAGAGGCCGTTTTGCAGGGTGCTGGGGTCGAGCGTGGCGAGGGGGCCATTCGTGACGTTCTGGGTGCCGGTGCCGACTTGTGTCCACTGGCCGCTTTGTGCGCCTACGGGCTGGATGAGGACGAGGTAGTACGCCAGGTCGGGGTCGCTGACGCTGCCGGTGATGGTGACGGGGCTGGTGATGTCGCCGTCGGCGCTGGGGGCAGTAATGGCGACGGTGGGGCTGATGTTGTTGTCCTGGGGGTCATTGGTGGCGTACAGGCTGGTCTGGGTGACGGTCTGGTTGCCGTCGCTGACTTGGGCGACGATGTTGTGGTTGCCGACGGTGGGGCTTGCGGTGAGGGTGGCGGTATAGGTGCTGCTCTGGCTGCCTTGGGCGTTGAGGTTGCCGTTGGTGGGGAACGGGGTCAGGGCGACGGGTTGGCCGTCTACGGTGAGGGTGGCGGTTTCGGGTAGTTGGCCGCCTTCGGTGCTGATCTGGACGGTGAGGCTGCTGCCGGCGGCGGCGAAGGGCTGGGGGCCGACATTGAGGCTCATCTGTAGCACGGGGGCGCCCTGGCTGACGGTGAGTGTCCAGCTCTGGGTGGTGAAGGTGCTGCCGTCACTGACGCGCAGGGTGAGGGGCCAGCTGCCTTGCAGGGGGGTGGCCCAGCTGAGGGTGGCGCTGCTGCCGCTGCCGGTGATGCTGATCGCGCTGGGGCCGCTGGCGAGGCTGTAGCTGAGGGCTTTGCCTTGGGGGCTGCTGGCCTGGATGGCGTATTGGTAGGGGACGTTGACACTGCCGGTCGTTTGGGGGGTGCTGCTGATCTGGGGCGGTGCGTCGAGGTTGAGGTTGACGCTCTGGCTGAGGGCCGTCGCGGTGGCGAGGATGGCGGCGGCAGTCGGCAGCAGGTTGGGGCTGGCGCTTTGCAGGTTCTGGCTGTTGCTGCTGCCGGCGCCACTGGTCTGGGCGTTGAGCTGGCTGAGCAGGTCGCCGTTGATGAGGTCATTGGCCGGGGTGAACTGGGCCCAGGGGAGGTTCTGGTTATTACCCAGGGCGGTCTGCAACTGGACGTTGAGGTTGCGGGTGGCGGTGAGTGCGGGCAGGGCCAGGGTTTGTAGCTGGCCGGGGCCGGCGAAGGCGAACCAGGACGTGCCCTGGGCGTCGTACCAGAGGGCCGTCGCACCGTTGCTGACGGTGAAGCGGCTGTTGCCGGTGCTGGGGTCTTGATACAGGAGGCCCCTGCCCGTCCAGGCGTCCGGGCTGGTGGTTTGATTGGCGCTGCTGCTCGTGCTGCCGCTCGTGATGATGCCTGCGGTGCTCAGGGATACGGGTACGGGGTTGAGCAGCACGGCCTGGCCTGCGGCGACGGCGTTGGTGACCGGGGGCTGTTCCTGGGCGCTTAAGCTGAGGTTGGGGCTCAGACTCGGGTAGGTGGCGGTGTTGAGCAGGTCGAGGGCCTGGCCCTGGCTGAGCGCGGTGGCGAGGGCGTTGACGGCGGACACGGGGTTGCCAGTGGGCAGGATGCTCTGCAGGCTGGTTTGCAGGGCGGTCTGGCTGTAGAGGCTGAGGCGTTCGGTGGCGGCCAGGCGGTAGGGGATGCTGGCGGCTGCGCCGCCCTGCCCGACTATCGCGGATTCAAGATGGTCGAGGCGGATCTGGGCGCCGGGGAAGCTGGCGCTGAGGATGAGGCCCTGGGTGTACTGGGCATCCACTTCGCTGGCGATGCGGGCCCAGCTGAGGCGGCGGAAGCCGACGAGGCTCTGGCCGGACTCCATCCATTGTTCGTAGGCGTCGAGCAGGCCGAAGTAGTTTTGTCCGATGGCTTGCAGGAGCAGGCCGGTCTCGCTGTCAAAGCTGCTGCCCTGGTTGCCGGCGCTGAGCTGCTGGGCAAGGGCGTCAAGGGCGGCCTGCCCGCTGGCCAGTATGCCGGGGCTCATGCCGGTGTCGAGGCTGACGACGTGGGTTTCGCCAGCGTTGACGGTGTCGCTGCCGGCTTCGGTCCAGAGGGGACTGCCGTCGGTCGTGCTGATGTCGTCACTCTGCCAGTTCTGGCTGCCGGGGTCGTAGGCGGCGCTGTCGAGCAGCAAGGGGGTGCCCAGCGGGAAGCCGGTCTGGCTGGCGGGGCTGGCCGGGGTGGTAATGCTGCTGCCGTTCGGGCTGCTGGTGACGCTGGCGCCGGCGTCGGCGATGAGCTGGCCGTCTTCAAACAGCTGCGGGGTCATGTTGATGAGGTAGGCCGGCAGGCTGCCGGGGTATTGGGCGGGCAACGCGGGGTTGCCGCTGCTGCCGGTGGGCAGGAAGCTGGCGAGCACGGCGCTGTCGTCGGCGCTGCTGGGGCGGAAGCCGAGGGTGAGGCGGTGGCCGAGCAGCGTGACCACGTCGCCGGTGAGGCTGACCTGGGCGGCGCTGTTGGTCTGGTCGGCGCTGTTGGCAAACAGCTTGAGGCGCCACTGCCAGCGCCAGGAGGCCGGCAGGCCGTCGAAGTCGCCGGCGGCGACGTTGAGGGTATAGGGCAGTACCGAGGGCAGCTGGGGCACGGCATTGGGGGTGATCCGGGTCTGGCCGAGGACGCTGCCGGCGGTGGGACTGGGGTAGTTGCCCAGCCAGGTGCTGATGCTCTGCTGGTAGGCGCTGATGGCGCTCTGGACGCTGGCGCTGTTGAGGTTCTGGATCTGGCCGTTGGCATTGACGGTGGCGCTGGTCGTGAGCTGGCTGAGCAGGTTCTGGGCGCTGAAGGGCACGGCGGCCGGGACGTTGAGGGCGGCGGTGAAGGTGCTCTGCTTGTAGCTGGGGTCGAGGGGAATCCAGGTGTCGCTCTGCTGCTGCACGAGACCGCGGCTGGGCACGTAGTCGACATAGGCTTCGACCCAGACGTGTTCAAGCTGGATGGCGGTGATCTGGCTGCCATTGGTGACGGCCTGGCTGGGCACGCCGCCCTGCGCGAGCAGGCTGAGGGCGGCACTGGCGTCGGGGACGCCGCCGAGCCAGTTCCGGGCATTGATCGTGGGCACCTGCACGGTGCCATAGACATAGCGGGCGGGGATATTGCTGGCGCGCAGCAGGGCGATGAGCAGGCTGGCGCTGTCCATGTCGTTGCCACGACCGCTTTGCAGGGTGAAGTCGGCGCCTTGCAGGGAGCCGTAATACGGGACGTAGGCAATCCTGTCATGCACGTACTGGTAGATCAGGGCCGGGTTGTGCTTGAGGGCGGCGGCCTCGGCCTGGATGGCCGGGGTCTGGCTGGCATCGATGGTGGCCTGGGTGTCGCCGGCGAGCACGGCCTCGCCCAGGGTGGGGAGGATGGGGAAGAGGGTGCCGGCGGGCACGGGCTGGTTGCCGGCATAGGCCAGTTCGATGGGCTTGATGTCAAACAGGGACAAGTGTTGCAGGTAGTCGTCCGCGTCCAGGTGCGGGGCGCGCACTTTCAGGTGCGGGGTGGCCCAGGGGGTGTTCTGCGGGCTCTGCGCGGGGCTGGCCGGCTGCCAGGCGGCCACCAGCTTTTGCAGCTGGGTTAGGCTGTCGTGCCAGGCGTCGGCGTTGCTGTGGTTGCTGGCCGCCACCAGCTTCTGCTGGACGGCGGCCAGGGCAGCGGCGCTGCTGTCGAAGCGGCTGACGGCGGCGTGCTGGCGGGCTTCGATACGGGGACTGAAGTGGTGGCGCTCGATCAGGGCCTGGTTATCGGCCAGGGCGCGGTCGACGTTCTGGTTGCTCTGCTGCACCTTGTCGATGAGGGCGAGGAGGCGGCGGCGGGAGGCTTGCTCAAGGGCGATCTCGGCCACACTGGGTTTATGGGCCCGGGTCCTGGCCGAGACGCTGGCGCCAACCGCCAGCACGTGGCCGGCGGCGGCATGGGTCTGGTCGCTGGCGATGCTGAGGCGGGTCAGTTCATCGTGCAGGGCGCTCCAGGGAGAGGCGGCGTGGCTGGTGGGCAGTGGGGACAAGCCAGCGGGTGTGGCTGCATGCAACTGCACACTGGCGCTGGCCAGTTGGGTGGCGAGGTTGGCGGTGGCCGCAGTGGCGCTTTTGCTGGTGGCGTTGGTCGTAGTCGAAGCCGGGCCGTGATTGACGGGGGTGACGACGGTGCGGGTGGGGGCGAACAGGCCGGCCGCCAGGTGGAAGGGTCGGGGCCTGGCCGGCAGGAGGATGAGCGGGGCCTTGGCCACGGCTTTGGGCTGGGCTTTGACCGGGGCCGGGGCGGCCTGACTGACCGGCTGGGCTGTAGCGTGGGCCAGAGACGCCTGCAGCAGGGCTAAAATACAGACCAGTACGGTACTGATACGTGCCCTGCCCCGCGCCTTTGCCATAACCATCCCTGTTTGCAACGATAAAAAAGATAAAAACTGCCACGCACACACGATAACCAAAACGGCGATGCCTGCCTATCCGTAATAACCGCAGCTTGCCAGGAAAAATGCCTCGGACACCTGTTGATTGCCATCGGCAGCTACGGCAAACCACGGGTCATACGCACAGACAATGAAAGCTGTTTTACGTCACGCTTGTTCAACACCGTACTGGCGGCGCTGGGAATTCGGCATCAGACAACAGAATTGGCCTGCCCCTGGCAGAACGGCAGGATTGAACGGCTGTTTTGGACATTGAAGCAGACACTGGACAAATTCCGCATCATGTCGCGGACGGATTTGCAGGACATGCTGAATGCGTTCAGCCTTTGGTACAACGTCGTGCGGCCACACCAGAACCTGGGTGGGCAAACACCGCTGGAGGGGGAACTGGCGGGGTATTATCCGGCGGTAGCGCCCTGCCCGGCA
>Ga0302192_10003140_pt1 | contig 10336 bp, 11 predicted proteins | sample II_Bog_E3_2_FD_200230 | JGI IMG/M metagenome (GOLD analysis project Ga0302192, IMG submission 200230) | Peat permafrost microbial communities from Stordalen Mire near Abisko, Sweden - II_Bog_E3_2 | ecosystem: Environmental > Terrestrial > Soil > Wetlands > Peat | place: Sweden: Abisko...
ACGATGGTGTGGACTAAGATCGGCTTCTAACGAATCGATCGCCGAGACTTCATAAGTCTCGAAATCTAGTCTAATGCCGGCATGCCAAGCAGGGTGAAAATCTCGGCAGTAAATATCTCCGCAGTTTCAAGCGTAGCTGAGGGGTCCACGTAAGTTTGGTCCTTGAAGATGGAAACCAATATCTGGCACATAAATGACGCGGAGAGGTCGGAGCGCACGATGCCCTGCGTCTGAGCTTCATCGATCATCGATTCCAGTTGTCCAATCAACTCTGTCTCGATCTGGTTTATTTCCGGGATGCCATGCCGGATCGGCAGGACATGTTGCGCCAGGTCTGCATAGAGCGACAGACGCTTATCCAGCCTAAACTCCACCACCGTGCGCATCACCTGACGCAATCGGACTCCCACTGGCATGTCCGATGGGACTGATAGCACTCGATCCCGCACGAGGTTCATGCAACGGAGAGACAAGTGCATGGCGAGATCGTCTTTCGATCGAAAGTGCTGGTAAAGGGTCGGCTTCGAAACGCATGCCTCGTCGGCAATCTGTTCGAACGTCACGGAGGCAAACCCACGTTCTGCAATCAACTTGACGGCAGAGTCCAAGATCGCTTCTTCGCGTTGGGCCCTCTGGCGCTCCTTGATGCTTGGTTTGGAATTCACCCCTCGTGTTATGGCAGTTTTGCCATCCATAAAAACACCTCTGTATTTCTACTAATTATTAAAATTTTTCCGAACCGTAAAGATTATGACGGTAAGATAACGAAAGCAGAGAGGAAAATCGATGTTAGGTCAAATTAAGAAGAGGTTGAGGGGCGTATGATTTTCGCGACCCTTGCGTGTTTTCTTGTAGGTGGTTCCGATAACTCGTTGTCCATCGAAGAAGCTGAGCGAATGGCGATCGAACACAGCACGGAAGTGCGGTTGGCCAAGGACTCCCTAAAATCAGCTTGGGCCCAAGCGGGACAGATTTCAGCGAAATCAAATCCCCAATTGGGCATTGCCGGGTCTGCCACTCGGTTCGATGACAAGACAACGGTCGGCTTTGCAGGAGCTTCATTCGAAGTGCTCTCCGACCACACGGAGGAGGCAACTTTGCAACTCGTGCAAGTCATCGATGTAACGAACCAGCTTGGCACTGCCCATGCTCAAGCGAGGATGGCCGCTTTGGCCCAAGAGTATGCGGTTAGGTCGCGAATCTCCGATCAGATCCTAGCTACGAAGATCGCGTTCGTGAACGCCTTACGTGCTGGTGAGGGCGTAAGAGTCGCCCAATCGACGCTTGATGCTTACCGAGAGCAGCTTAGGATCACCACCGAACTGTGGAAGCAGGGAACCGGTCAACGAATTGACGTGTACCGGGCGACCAGTCAGGTTGCCAATGCCGAGAAGGACTTGGTTGAACGGCAAAACGACCTGGACATGGCACGCAGTGTTCTAAATGACGAAATCGGAGTTCCACTTGATTCGAACATGAGCCTCGAAGACGTTCGCGAATCCATTTCGAAGGATGGAAGGCGTGATTCGGACCGGTCTGAGACCCTCATCGAGCTTGCAAAGAGGCAACGCTCGGAATCAAAGAGCGCTGCACTCGGCGTCATCGCAGCCCAGAAAGGGATCAAGCTAGCCAGATCGTCGTCGGATCCGACTGTTCTGTTGGCTCTCTCTGGCAGCTATTTCCCGACGACGTCCTTTACCTATCCGCGTCAATCGGTCGGCGTTCTAACGCTTAGCGTGAACATCCCGATTTTTGATGGTGGGGAGGCCCGTGCCAGAGTCGAAGAGGCAAGAGCCACCCTCGACACCGTCAAGACTCAAGAGCAACAGGTTCAACGGGCGATTGCGCTTCAAGTTCAAAACGCTTGGGACGGGGTTCTGAGCGCTCGGAAGAGCCTGCAGGCGGCCATTACATCCCTAACCGCTGCGATATCGGCTCGAAACCTAGCGGGTCAGCGATTTGAGAATCAGGTCGGACTTTACTTGGAGGTCACGGATTCCCAAGCAGCTCTGTCTGCCGCACAGGCCAGTCAAATCAATGCGGCCTACGATCTTCTGATTGCGGATGCGCAACTGCAGCGCGCCACCGGTGACCTCACCCTCTCAGCCCAGGAGAACCGAATAAAATGAGTGACGAAACTTCAGAGTTAACCACCCTTCCGCCCACTGCACGCAAAAGGCCGAGTCTAGTCGCATTGGCCGTGCTGGCACTGATCGTCGCCTTTGGCGCTTATAAAGGCTACGCTTCGATCAGCTTCGCCAACGGACATGCGGTTACCGACGATGCATACGTAACCGGCGACCTCATAAACATTAGTCCGAACGTGCCCGGAACGCTTGTGGAACTCGACGTTCAAGATGGCGAACTCGTCCACAAAGGGGACCGGATCGCCAAACTGGACACCAGCGGTCCCGAGGCCGACCTCGCTCAAGCGGCGGCAAACCTACGGGCGATGGAAACCCAAGTACCCCAAGCCGAATCGGCCTATCAATTCCGAGTCCCAGGATGCTCGCACTGCCGGGTCAAAACTGCAGACCGAATTGACTCGTGACACGGTAGCAAACCAGATTCGCCAAGCGCAGAGCGAGGTTCAAACGGCAAAAGCACAGGCAGCTCAAGCCTTGGCGGGGGTCGATGTAGCCAGAGCCGCGAACGCCGGCGCTCAGCAGGCCATTGTGACGGCTCAACGTCAAGCGGATGCGGCCGAAGGAGCGGTGTCGGCTGCCAAGGCCAATGCCGAGCGTGCAAGAAAGGATCTGAGTCGATTCTCGAAGTTGCTGGTGACGGAGGCTATCACGCGTCAGCAATTCGATAACGCTTCGGCCGCTTCACAGGCTGCGGATGCCCAACTCACCAGTGCCCAAGATCAAGAATCTGCCGCCAGGTCAGCCGTGATTCAGTCCAGACGTGCCCTCGCCCAGGCAAGGGCGCAGTTAGTGGTCTCACAGAAGCAAGCAGAAACGGCCCGAAGTCAGGTTCAGGTCATGGAAGACACGTTGGCACTGGCCAAGAGCAATCAGACGAGCGTGGAAATATCCGGCGCCAATACCCAGTCAAACAAGGGCCTTTCGGGGCAGGCTGCCGCCCAAGTATCTGCGTCTGAAGCGGGCGTCGAACAAGTCGCGCTGAGAAAGAAGCAGATCGCTACCTCAGAAGCCCAGGTTCAACAGTCGAAAGCGGCATACGATCGAGCAAAGATCCATGTGCGCGACTGTTACCTGATTGCACCCTGCGACGGATACGTGGTGAAGCGAACCGTCAATGTCGGAACCGCGATCAACCCTGGCCAGACGGTGGCGACCATCACGCGCGGAACCGATGTGTGGGTAATGGCCAACTTCAAGGAAACCGAGATCGGACGGGTAAAGGAGGGGCAGCCTGTCGAGTTCGATGTGGATGCTTTTCCCGGCACAAAATTCAAGGGGAAGGTCGTGCACCTTCTGCGCGCGACCGGATCGGCCACGACCCTTCTTCCGCCTGACAACTCGACAGGAAACTTCACAAAAGTGGTTCAACGGGTACCGATCAAGCTTTCAATCGTGCCTGAAGGCAACTCCAATGAAAAGGTGCTTCGTCAGGGCATGTCGGTCACTGCGATCATCGATACCGAAGGTAAGGACGGCGAATAGGGATGGCGGTGGCGATCCGCGGCGATAAGTCGGAATACGGGAGGACCAGATGGCTCCTTTTATTGGGCTTCGCTCTCGCTGCGATCCTGGAAGTACTCGATATCTCCATTATCAATCCGATCTTGCCGACGATGGCCGGCAACCTAGGATGCACGATCGAAGAGATCGGTTGGGTCAGCACTGCCTATCTACTTGCCAACGTCGTGTTTCTGCCGCTAACGGACTGGTTCTCTCGCCGGTTCGGGTTGGGAAGATACGTCGCGGTGTCGATTATCCTCTTCGTAGCCGCGTCAATGCTGTGCGGCTTGTCCCACTCGCTGTTTGAGATCATCGTTTGCCGGACGATCCAAGGCGCCGCTGGAGCTCCACTTATTTCCATGACTCAGGCAGGTATTGCGGAAGTATTTCCAAAAAAGGAGCAGAATATCGCCCAAGGAGTGTGGGCCATCTGCATCATCGTTGCTCCCTCGATAGCCCCCTACATCGGAGGCTGGATTACCGACAACTACTCATGGCCATGGGTGTTTTATATCAACGTTCCAATCGGAATCATCGCGGCGGCGATCGTCCTGACCAACTATAAGGATCGGGCCATTTATACGACAGGCAATCCGGACTGGCTGGGCATTGGCCTCATCGCGGTGGGGTTGGGCTCTATCCAATATGTGTTGGAAGAGGGCAATAGCAAGGATTGGTTTGGCAATCCCCTGATCGTTCGCCTAACCTGGTTAGGCGTCATCGGCACCCTCCTGTTCGTCATCTGGGAGCTATCACCTCGAAATAGGTGGCCGGTCGTGAACTTGCGGATCCATCGTCATTTGGGTTTCACAGGTGCGGCCATCGTATCCTTCATCTCAGGAATCGGCCTCTATTCTGGGTTGTTTGTCTTTCCGATCTTCTCCCAAGCAGTTCTCGGTTTTACAGCTACGAAGAGTGGCTACTTTATGCTGTTGCCCGGTTTGGTGATGGCCCTTGCCATGGTGCTTTCGACCGCTGCCCTGGAGCACGGCGTACCCTCGCGCGACGTGGCCTTGGTTGGACTGGTCATCTGTATCGCTTCGATGTGGATGCTCGGACATTCTACGCCTATGAGTAACGAGAGCGACAACCAACTCGGTCTGATCATCAGAAACATCGGGCTTGCCGCATTGCTGTTGCCAGTTCTCATTGCAGGCGTCATTGGCCTCGATAAATCAGAAATAGGCGCAGGAACGTCTCTCCTAGGGCTTTCGAGGCAACTTGGAGGATCGATTGGAATCGCACTGGCAGGCAGCCAGTTAACGCGTATGACCCAATTTCACCGCTATCACCTGATGGAGCGAGTCTTTTCTGGGGGCTATCTTTACCAGGATCGCCTCGACCTCTATACGGGCGGACTTTACGTCAAAGGCATGGGAATGGATGCGGCTCGCCAAGGGGCGGAAAGATTCGTAGATCTGCAAGTGACGAGGCAGGCCTACACGATGGCGGTCAACAATGTCTACATCCTAACCGCTCTCCTTTTCGTGGGAGCGCTGCCATTTATCTTTCTCATGAGGCGAGAACAGTCGCACGGCTCTGCAGCAATGCACTGAGTTTGAGGTGCGGATAGGATAAATAGGGGACCTATGGGACATAGACTTTGATGGTTTAAACCCTGAACCCTGAACCCTGAACCCTGAACCCATTCTATTGCACGACGAGCCAGGGACGCACCTGCTCCAGGCGTTTTTTGCCAAACCCCTGAACTGCGAGCAAATCGTCGACCACCCGAAAGGGGCCGTGGGTGGACCGAAAATCGACGACCCGCTGAGCCATCGATTTACCGACGCCAGGGAGGGTTTGCAATTGGTCGGTCGATGCTGAGTTGAGGTCCATTATCGAGGGAGGCACCTTTGAGCTGCGGCGTGCCCCTGACGCTGCAATACCTGTTCCACCAAGAGACCCATTCATCGCCGTGGAACCGCCCAACGTCGGAACAATGATCTGAGTGCCATCGATTGCTTTTGCGGCTAGATTGACCGCATCGATATTGGCTTCTGACGTCGGTCCTCCCGCCTGGGCGATCGCGTCGAACACTCTTGATCCCGCGGGAACTGTCACCAATCCGGGATACTTCACTGCACCGGTCACGTCAACGACGATCTCCTGACCGTGAACGGGCTCCGTCTGGCGGCTTGGTGTACTGGCCTCGAAGTGCACCGGAGGGCGCGAAGTTTCGTGCAGTTCGATCGTGGCGGGACGCTTTAGCTTTTGTACTCCGACAAACCCAACCCCGACAAGTAGAATCGCGCCTAGGGCTACGTATCCCACACGCTCCTTCGGGGACAAGTGCATGAACATCCTGTCTATAGTCTAACTTGGACGAACGTCTGCCGGAAGCCCCCGCTCCAGGACAGCATGTCGCCACCCACGAACGCTTACGGCGCAACCAGGGGCGAAGATTGCGTTCAAGAATCTCTCGACGATCAGGGCTCCGATGTGGATCGTCTTTTCACGCCCGGGTTCGATGCCCACAATGCTCGCGCGTTGGGCATCGCTCATCGGCATCATCCAGCCGACCGCGCGACTGATTTCCTCATATTCAAGCCAGCTTCCGTGTACGCGCTCAGGTTCCCAACTGGTCATGCGCTCGCGGATATTGACAAGATTGGTACCGGTCGCTCCAAGCACGATAGCGTATCCGGCCTGATGGGGCTCATATTGTTTTCCGATCAAGTCGTCCAAATAGGCCGATGCGGTCAAGATTGCTGGCGGCTCTGGGGATTCGCCTGCAAGCAATGTGCTCCTCAGCCCTAAAGTTCCGACCGGATAGCTGCGTCGAAACTTCATTGTCCAACCTTGGCCCGACCTGGACGCAGTCATCAGTTCCGTGCTTTGGCCCCCGGGATCGATGACGGTGATTGTGGAATGATCGGCAAAAGTTGGATCGTGTGCGACCGATTCGAAGCCGTACTGCGCCTCGTTGTCACCACTAAGAATCGTGACGGGCGTACCCTGTACTAGCGCCCGATCCAAGAAATCCTGTCGGTTGTCGGCGATCCGGACCGCCATGGTTGCAACGGCTTGAATCGAATCGACGCCTAGTTCCTTTGCTTCCTTGAAGTAACTGGCAAGGGCCTCCAACGATGCCTTCATACCCGGTTCGCCAAGCTTGCCGGTCGATTTCGTTCCCTCGCCAAGCGAGGTGACCGCCGTTCGCTCAAGCACGCGATGCCAATGAACGCCATCAAATTCCTCGACGGCAAGAATGAGTGAATTGGAACCCACGTCGACAACAGCCTTTCGCATTGTTCGGCAAGGTACCTGACATGGACGGGGCAATGTCTTGGACCAGGCATGGTGTGGCAGAATTCGCCACCACTCCCGCCTCCGGACATTTCTGCCTTCCCTTGCCATATCACGGGCGCACCGGGTCGATGTTACTGCCTCGCTAGCCACGTGCGTCTAACTTTTCAGCGGGCGACCTACGTACTTACTGGACACGGCCAGTAAGTTGGAATAGCGAACAACAGATTCGACTCGCATGAGAGAATTAGAGTCTTCTCCCTATGAATGAGCCATGAACGAATGTAATTGGCCTTCTACTAGTTATTCCCGAAGATTCGAGTCCTCTTCGAAGAACGCATTCAATTCGCCGAACGACGTCAGGCCGTCCAAGCCGATAAAGCTCCCATTCTCCGCGATTTGGTTGGCGGCACGGATAAGACCGGTCCAGGCTGCCCGAGCGAGCGCAGAGCCGACACTGATGCGACGAGCGCCGAGTTCGGCGATGTCAAGTACGGTGAGGCCCGAGTGGGCGCTCATGATCACGTTTACGGGCTTGGGCCTTACCGCCTCGACGATCGCCCTGATGATCTCTGGGTTCCCAGGGCTGGGCGCAAAGAGTACGTCGGCGCCTGCTTCGGAATAGGCAACGAGTCGGCGAATCGACTCGTTGAGGGGCTCTGGGTGGCCGACCAAAAAACACTCTGCCCGAGCAGTCAGCAATACCGGCTTCCCTGAGGCGTCGACCGCGCTTCGGGCAGCGCAGATTCGTTCAACTGCTTCTGAGAGCTCGTAAAGAGGCTTGTCTCGGTCGCCGGTGGCATCCTCGATCGAAAATCCGGAGACCCCAGTGTCGATGCACAGTCGGACGCTTTCTGCCAGTTCACGGACATCTGCGGCGTAGCCAGCCTGAAAGTCGGCGTTGACGGGAAGGTCAACCGAGCCCGCGATCTCGGCAAAGTGGGCGAGAACCTCGCTACGGGAGAACCGGCTGCCAGAATCGGGCATGCCACGTGAGAAGGCAAAGCCAGAACTCGTCGTGGCAAGCGCTTTGAATCCGAGCTTCCGCAGATACCGGGCACTTCCAATATCCCACGGATTTGGGATCACGAAGCAGCCTGACTCGTGTAACTGCCGGAAGGCGGATCTTTGGAACGTGAAATCAGGCATGCTTCGTCGCGAACTCCCACATGAATTTGGCCAGGGCCTGGCAACCATCCAATGGGAAGGCGTTATAGATGCTGGCTCGGATTCCTCCGACCGAACGGTGCCCCTTCAGTCCATCCAAGTGCGTCGCTTCGGCCTCCTTCAGGAACGCCGCCGTGAGTTCGTCATTGGGAAGGGTGAAGGTCACGTTCATTGTGCTTCGGGCATGGTGTACCGCATGGCCTTTGAAGAACTCCGGCGCCCCGTCAATGGTTTGATAGATGAGCTTCGACTTCCACAGATTGCGCTCCTGGGCCCCGGCTACTCCGCCGTGTCGCAGAATGTACTTGTACACCAACCCGCACATATAAATGCTCCAGCAAGGGGGTGTGTTGTACATTGAACCATTCTTGGCGTGCAGTCGATAGTCTAGGATGGGATGCATCTTGGCGGGGACTTTTTCCAAGAGGTCGTCGCGTATGATCACGACGGTGACTCCAGCGGGCCCCATGTTCTTCTGAGCCCCCGCATAGATCATGGCGTACTTCGACACATCGACAGGTCGGCTAATGATGTCGGATGACATGTCGCAGATGAGGGGGGCTTCCGTTGTCGGGTCGGAGTGGAATTGGACCCCGTGGATCGTCTCATTGCTCGTGAAGTGAACGTAAGCCGCATTGGGGTTCAAGGGAATCGTGTCAAATTTCGGCACGTCGTTATAGTTGATCCCTTTTCCATCGTACGCCAGATTCGTGGCTCCAACTAAGTTAGCCGCCTCATACGCCTTTTCCCCCCACGCGCCGGTCACGACGTAGTCCGCGGATTGACCTGCGCCCAAAAAACAAAGCGGCGCCATGCTGAACTGGAGGCTCGCGCCGCCCTGAAGGAAAAGAACTTTGTAGTTATTGGGTACGCCAAGGAGCTTCCTCAGGTCGGCTTCCGCTTGGGCCAAAATCGCCTCGAATGGCTTCGAGCGATGGCTCATCTCCATTACGCTCATGCCGACCCCCTTGTAGTTAAGAAGATCTTCTTTCGCCTCCTCTAAAACCTCGACAGGCAAGGTACACGGTCCGGCGGAGAAATTGAACACGCGATCGAAAGGCTGATTCATGTTCTGAGTTTTACCTTTTGCACGGTGTCTCCGAGCCTCAATCGCGGCATATAATGAACTTGTAGCCAATCCTGTCGACGTAGATGAACTATGCAAGGCGCCTCGTTCAAAACCGCAAGACTGACCGTTCGAACCCCTCAAATGGGTGACGGCAGGCACTATGCCCGATACTACACGGATAACCGGGAATTTCTTCAGCCGCTCTCGCCTCGCTTTAGCGAAGATATGTTCTCGGCGGAGGACTGGGAACAATCGATTCCCATCATCAAGCAGGAGTTTGTGGTCGGGCGTTCGACCCGATTCTGCCTTTTTAAGGACGCCGAAATGATCGGGGTTGCCAACGTAACATCGATCACCCAGAGCCCCAGCTACTCCTGCATTCTCGGATACACGCTCTCCCAGTCGATGCAGGGCCAAGGATACATGCGCGAAGCGCTCGTCCCCATCATCGATTTTGCATTCAAGAATCGGAAGGTTCACCGAATCACCGCGAACTACATGCCGCACAACCAGCGAAGCGGCCGCCTCCTAAGGTCACTCGGATTCCAAGTAGAGGGATACTCGCGCGACTACCTCCTAATCGATGGCAAATGGCAAGACCACATCCTGTCTGCCCTAATCAACACCGACTGGCGACTCTAGCCTGCCGCGATGTGTTCATAGGTTTTATTAAGAAGCCTAGGTTGTGGCATCGTGTCAGAATCGGCCCTGGAATCGCTGGGTATCGAGGGCTGAATTGAATCCACATCAATCGGGTCCCTGATGCGGCAGGGAAGAACTCCGCGACGTTCACGATGAAGGCATCTGCTGTCCAATCTCAGACGACGATTACGGGAACGCTCGGATCCGTATCGCAAAGCGCTGGGTTGACGATCACTCATCCCGCGTTTAAATCATTGACCTTGAATCCTACATCGATGGTCGGCGGAAAGTCGGTACCGGAACGGTGACGATCACGTCGCGTGCCCCTGCTGGCCTCTCGATCTTGATCGTAAGCAGCTCCGCCTCCGCCACCATCTCAAAGTGCCTGACGATTCCTGCCGGAAATACGTCGGCCACGTTTACCGTGAAGACAACCGCCGTCAAGTCTAAGACCAGCGCCACGATCTCCGCATCGCTCGGCAGCGCGTCCGATACGTCAGTTCTAGCGATCAGCTAAAAGCCGCATTACACGGAGGCCATGCCTCATGGAAGCCCCATTTGC
>Ga0302192_10003162_pt1 | contig 10302 bp, 9 predicted proteins | sample II_Bog_E3_2_FD_200230 | JGI IMG/M metagenome (GOLD analysis project Ga0302192, IMG submission 200230) | Peat permafrost microbial communities from Stordalen Mire near Abisko, Sweden - II_Bog_E3_2 | ecosystem: Environmental > Terrestrial > Soil > Wetlands > Peat | place: Sweden: Abisko, Stordalen...
CCTTCCGCATCTCCGTGCCGCAGGTCGGAACCATTGCCATGCTTACGCAATTGGGCGCGGCCCTCGGCATGTTGCTCTTCGTTCCCTTGGGCGACACCAAAGAGCGCCGCCGGCTCATCGTCATCCTCCTCGTATGCGAATCCGCATTTCTCGCTCTCATGGCCTGCGCACAGAATTACATCTGGCTGGCCTTCGCCAGTCTCGGCATCGGCATGGCCGGATCGGCCGTCCACCTCATCGTCCCCTTTGCCGCGCAACTCGCCTCACCCGCCCGCCGCGGTGCTGCCGTCGGCGCCGTCCTCTCCGGCCTGCTCTTCGGAATCCTGCTGGCCCGCACCCTCAGCGGCCTTCTTGGCGCATGGTTCGGCTGGCGCGCCATCTACTGGCTCGCCGCCTGCATCATGCTCGCGCTCGCTGTGCTCATCCGCCTGGGCCTGCCGCGCAGCAAGCCGACGCTCACACTCTCCTGGCCGCAGCTCATCCATTCGTCCGCTGTTCTTGTCCGAACCCAGCCTGTACTGCGCGAAGCAGCACTCCTCAGCGCCACGCTCTTCTGCGCATTCAGCGCCTTCTGGACCACGCTGGTCTTCTTTCTCGGCACGCCGCCCTACCACTACGGAAGCGCAGTCGCCGGCCTGTTCGGCCTGGTGGGTGCGGCGGGAGCCCTCAGCGCTCCTTTCGTCGGTCGCCTCGCAGACCGGTATGGCGCACGCCGCAACGTACTCTTCGCGCTGCTCATCACCGCGGCCTCGTTTGTCGATCTCTACTTCTTCGGCAGGCACATGGCCGGGCTCATCGCCGGCGTCATCCTGCTCGACATCGGCGTCCAGGCCGGCCACGTCTCCAACCAGACCCGCATTTATGGCCTGCTCCCCGAAGCCCGAAGCCGCCTCAACATGGTCTACATGATCTGCTACTTCTGCGCCGGAGCCATCGGGTCCTTCTCCGGCAGCCTCCTCTGGCACCACTTCGCCTGGGCCGGCGTCTGCGCCTTCGGCTTCCTGCTGCCCATGGCCGGTTGCGCGCTCTACGCCCTCACCCAGCCAAAATGAACCGCAGACATTTGATTCCTGAAAAAAGCGCGCCAAGGTGCCGATAAATAACTTCAGCCATGCCCCCCAATTCCGAAGGGTTCATGGCGTATCTTTCCGATTTGCGGACCTGCGATCGCGTCTCAAACCGAACAGGTCCACGGCATGTAAAAGGCGACCCCCATGGCTGCGCAAACAACACCGGCTCAACCCCACAATTCGTTGCGCGACATCGCTCGGCATTCCCTCCAGGGAAAAGTGGCACAAACTCACTACGTAGTGCGCCTGCCCATCCTGGACCCGATGAGCAATGTCCATGCCTACGAACTGCTGTTCTGGGACGGGCAGGAGCTGAACGTCGGCTGGAAGAATGAACTGGCCACGCACGCCGTGTTTAGTAACGCAATGGTATTCGGCATCGAGGAATTGGCGTCCGGCAAACCGGCCTTTGTGCAATGTTCCGCCGAGTCGCTCACCCAGGAGTGGATTTGGAATCTGCCGCCCAGCCTGACGGTTGTGGAACTTCTTGAAGGTTCACGGCTCTCCCAGGGGCAGCTCGATGCATGCGTGAGGCTGAAAGAGCTTGGGTTCCGTCTCGCACTCGACGATTTCACCAGAAAACCGTCGGCCAAGCCTCTTGTGGATATTGCCGACTACGTAATGGTCGATCTAGCCACAATCGGCGACAAAGATCGACGGTTCCTGCGCGCCATGCTGGATGGTGTGACCGGTTGCCCGATTGCGAAAAATGTCGAGTCCCAGGAAGAATACAGAGAAGCCTGGGGGGCCGGCTGCAGGCTGTTTCAGGGGTACTATTTCTGCCGCCCTGAGCCGGTTCGAGATCATCAGATTCCAGCCAACCGCATGCTCCACATCGAAATTCTGGAGGCTCTGCAAAGCGACCCCATCGATTTGAATCGATTGAGCAGCCTCATCATGCGCGACGCATCCCTGACCTACAGCCTACTGCGCCTCGCCAACTCTCCGCTCTTTACCATGCGGCATGAAGTTACTTCAATCCACTCGGCGCTCATGCAACTCGGGGAAGAGAGATCGCGGCGCATCGCCATGCTGGCCATCGCCACCGACTTCGACACCGGCCAACCCCCGGAGCTCCTTCGCATGGCCTTCGAACGGGGGCGTTTCTGCGAGCTGGGTGCGGAACTCCTCGGCCTTTCCGCCAGCGAGCAATACCTCATCGGCATGGCCAGCATGTTTCCGGCTATGCTGCGCATGAAGCCCGAGAATCTGGTGGGTTTGCTCCCACTGCGCGACGAGGCACGCGACGCCCTGCTGGGCGCGAACACCCGCGAAGGTGCTCTCCTCAATCTAATGGTGTGTCAGGATCGCGGCGACTGGGCAGCCCACGACGTGCACGTAAAAGCCAATAAGCTGCGCGTCGCCGACCTCATGTGGCGCTTCGCCGAGGCCCGCGAGTGGGCAAACACGACAATTCAATCCATGAGTTGATTCGCTTTCTAGCACGGCCGCGACATATCCCCGTGCCATTCGTTCCACTCTTTTTCCGCAGAAAGGGTAGAAAGTGCGAGTCGCTGTGCCCCATTCATCGCGCAGTCTTATCGCGCTATGAGTGGGACGGGGCTAATGAATGCTCCGTGCCCCGTTCTCGCGACTTTTTTCTGTCGCGAGGGCGGGAAGCATGAAGCCCGTGCGAGCCTCCCGCGAGCGTCTGCCCCACCGCAGGTGGTCTGCCCCGCCGCATGTGGCGCAGATGCCAACCAATTTCCACTCCTCGCATCCAACCTCATGCTGTTGATCGAATATCCCCCAATACTGGAGAACAACATGAGTGTCGGAACCATCGAAGAGCTTTTCGTAGACGAACTGAAAGACCTCTATTCCGCAGAAAAACAGATCACCAAATCCCTCCCCAAACTGGCGAAGGCCGCCACCGACCCCGAGTTGAAGAGTGCCTTTGAATCGCACCTGAAGGAAACCTTCGGCCAGATCGAACGGCTCGACCGCGTCTTCGAAATCCTCGGCAAAAGCCCTCGCGGCAAGGTCTGTAACGGCATGAAAGGCGTGCTCGAGGAAGGCGCAGAAGTGCTGGAAGAGACTGAAAAGGGCTCAACCGTGCGCGACGCCGCCCTCATCTCGGCTGCTCAGCGGGTGGAGCACTACGAAATGGCCGGCTACGGTTGCGTGCGCGAGTATGCAAAACTGCTGGGCCAGAACGAAATTGCCAAGCTGCTCGACGAAACGCTGTCGGAAGAAAAGGCTGCCGACGAAAAGCTCGGCAAAGTAGCCAGGCAAGTCAACCCCGCAGCCCTTCAGGAAGCCGCAGCCTAGCGGATTGTTGAGAATCTCAATAGCAACAACTCGTCGCCTCTTGTAGAAGGGCTGAGAAGAAAGAGACACTGTGCCCCATTCATCGCGCAGTTCCATCGCGCGATGAGTGGGAGTCGCAGAAGGCTGGCATTCGAAAAATCCACGTTCTGTTAGGGCATCACTTCACAGGTCGTAGAGAAACTCATCCAGAGCCACGACTAGCGTCAGGGTACGACTTCAGCCGTGCCGATAAAGCCAAGAGAATGAATTGGGCTTTACTGAAAAACTCCTTCGGGCGGTAGGCCGGGGATTCATCCCCGGCATAAAGGCAATGGAATCAAAGCGGGTTTCAGCCCCTGCGGTATGCTTTCCAAGATTTTCACCTGAAATTAGGCCTTTTTCAGCAGCCTGTTTAGCCCCTGCGGTAAGATTTTCAAACAACGAGACCGGTCGAGATCGCCAGGGCCACAGCCTCATCCTTTCGCCCTTTTCTGGTAAGGGGATGAGGCCTTACTCCCGTCGAAACCGGTTCGCCCGCTCAAACTCATCCCGCAACGCAGGCGTCCGCAAATTCTCCCGCAGCAGTCCCAACCGTTGTTCCAGCGCAAGCAGAGCTTTTTCCACAGCCTCCGTATTCGTGTGCGCAATATCGCGCCACATCGAGAACGGACTAGCCCCCAGCCGCGTCATCTCCCGCAGCCCGCGCCCGCCCACATCTTTCAGCTCCGGCGCGTCGCCCACCTCATCCTCCAGCAGCGCGCTCAGAGCCGTAGCCACAAACTGCGGCAGATGGCTGACCCATGCCACCAGCTCGTCATGCCGTACCGGATCCAGGTCGAGCGTCTTCGCGCCCATACCCAGCACCAGTTCCCGCCAGCCGCAGACCAAAGCTGCCCCACCCGCCGACCGCACCGCCACCGGATCGTCCGTAAACAGCCACACGGCCCCGCGAAACAGATCCGCATCCGCCAGCTCGGCCCCGCCCCGTTCCTTGCCGGCCATCGGGTGCCCCGGCAAAAACGCCGCGCGATCAGGCTTGTTGAACAGCCGTCCCGCCGCTTCAGAGATAACCCGCTTCGTGCTGCCCACGTCGGTAACCAGCTGATCCGGCCCCAGCACCCCCGCCAGCTTCTCCATAAAATCGAGAGTCGCGTAGATAGGCATGGCCAGCAATACAACCTGTGCCCCCCGCGCAGCCTCCACCGGATCATCCACAACCGAGTCCAGCGCACCCATGGCCAGCGCCACACGAGCCTGCTCCGGACTGCGGTTCCATCCGTAAATCGAGCCTTGAAATCCCGCGGCACGCAGCGCCAGCCCCGCCGAAGTCCCCAGCAGGCCCGTCCCCAGTATGGCGATGCGCTCGATCATTGGCCTTTCTTCCGAAGCGGGGTTAGCGTTGTTAGCGGGGTTGGCGGGGTTGGCGGGGTTGGCGGGGTTGGCGGAGTTGGCGGAGTTAGCGAGAACTTGCCCCCAAGCACCGATGCCGCATCTAACTCCGCTAACACGCGCGAAGCGCGGCTAACCCCGCTAACCCCGCTAACTCCGCTACAAAGTTCTCCCCACCGCCCCAGCAATCACCTTCAGCTCCCCCATCAGCTTGTCAAACTGATCCAGGAACAGCGTCTGCGCCGCATCCGAAGCAGCCTTGTCGGCATTCGGGTGCACTTCCACCAGGATTGCGTCCGCGCCCGCCGCAACCGCAGCCTTGGCCATCGTGCCCACCATATCGCGCCGCCCGGTTCCGTGTGATGGATCGGCGGTAATCGGCAGATGCGACAACTTATGCACCACCGGAATCGCCGAAATATCCATCGTGTTCCGAGTAGCCGTCTCATAAGTGCGGATGCCGCGCTCGCATAGAATCACGTCGTAATTCCCGCCCGACATAATGTACTCGCTCGACAGCAGCAGTTCCTCAATCGTCGCCGCAATGCCACGCTTCAGCAGTACCGGCTTCCGCGTCTGGCCCAGTTCGCGCAGCAGGTTGAAGTTCTGCATGTTGCGCGCGCCCACCTGGAACAGATCGATATACGGCAGCATCTGTTCAATCTGCGAAATCTCCATGACCTCGCTCACCGTCAGCAGCCCGTTGGCATCGGCGGCTTCGCGCATGAGTTGCAGGCCGGGAATCCCCAACCCCTGAAACGCATACGGCGAGCTGCGAGGCTTGAAAGCACCTCCGCGCAAAAAACTTGCCCCCGCGGCTTTCACACGCGCAGCGGTCTCAAAAATCTGCTCGCGGTTTTCAATGGCGCACGGCCCGGCCATGATGGCCACCTTTTCACCGCCCACCGTCACACCGTTGCGAAACTCAACCACCGTGCCCTCCGGACGAAATGCCCGGCCCGCCAGTTTGTAAGGTGCGCTGATGCGGTGCACATGCAGCACACCCGGCAGCACTTCAAATTTGTTCAGGTCAACACTGGCCGTGGGTCCCACGCCGGCCAAAATGGTTTGGCTTGCTCCAGTGGTTCGATGAACGCCGACTCCGGCCTCCACCATCGCGTCGATCACTGCATCGATCTGCTCTTCGGTGGCCCTCTCCTGCATGGCTACGATCATTGCTTGTTCCCTGTCTCGGCGTCTGAAGCGCCAGTTCCGTGGCCCGACGCATGATCACCCCCGCGACCAAGACCTGTCGCCGGGGACCCCGATTGCGCCTGGGCGTTCCTCTCCGATGCCAACTCGTCTCTCTGCAATGCGCGCATCACGTCGATAATCCGCTCGTAGATATGCGTCAGTTCGATGTCCGGCAATGGTCCCTTGTTCGCGGCGCGCACGTTGGCGTAAATCACCTTTTCGCGCGCCGGTTCGTATACCGGCAGTGAAGTGGCAACCTTCAGGTGACCAATCTGTTGCGCCGCACGTGCCCTCTCGCTCAGCAACTCCACCAGTTGCCGGTCAAGAGCATCAATCTGATTTCGCAATTCTTCCAGCGTCATTCCGTCCTCGTGTTGCGCCCCATCCGCCGTCTAAATCAAGAGCCGGCGGACCGGGTGCAGGGGGCAAGAGTTGAGTCCTATTGCGGCCATCCTTGTCATTGGAGGGCCGCTCGCGGGGGTGTCTGTTACCGGGCCAGCGCCGCCTCAGGCAGCTGCAGGCCCAAAATAAATCGTACAAATTGAGCCACAGCTGTAGGCGCTGCCTCGGGAGTCGATCGTTCGATCAACTCCACAATTGCGCTGCCGATCACCGCGGCATCCGCGAATTCCGCCACCTTGGCGACGTGCTCCGCGTTGCTGATGCCGAACCCCACGGCTACCGGCAGCGTGCTCCATCGCCGAATGCGCGCCACCAGCGCCGCCGCATCCGCCGTCATGTTCTGCTGCTTGCCGGTAATGCCTACGCGGGATATGGCGTAAATAAATCCCTTGGAATGCGTTGCAATGGCCTGGAGTCTTTCATCGGGACTGGTGGGCGCGGCCAGAAAAATGGGTGCAAGGTTCACCCGAGCCATCTCGGCCAGATACTCATCCGCCTCTTCCACAATCAGGTCGATGATCAGGACGCCGTCGGCGCCGGCCGCTGCCGCTTCGTCTGCAAACTTGTGCAGGCCATAGTGCAATATCGGATTGTAATAGCCGAAGAGGATCAGGCCGGCGGCAGGACGCGCTTTGCGAATTTCACCTGCCAAACGCAGCACGTCTTCAAGGCGCGTTCCCCGCGCAAGCGACCTTTCGCCGGCCCGCTGAATGATGGGCCCATCCCCAAGCGGATCGCTGAATGGAATGCCGAGTTCGATTACGTCAGCGCCCGCATCGATGGCTTCGAGAGCAATGGCGCGCGTAGCCTCCAGGCTGGGGTCCCCGGCCGTGAGGTACACGACCAATCCGGGTTTGCGTTCAAAAACAATCGCCATTGGAATTCAAAAACTCTGTCGTTACTTCTCTGAACCAACCTTAAAAACCCTGTCATCCTGAGCGACCAGTAAATGACTGAACAATCAGAAAATGGCTGTCATCCTGAGCGAACGGGGCCCCAGGCGCTTTTCAGCCTGGGGGTGGTGAGTCGAAAGCCTGCCCTGAGCGAAGTCGAACGGGGACCTGCTTTTGCTTTTCGCTACTTCCCATCCAGCTTCAACTCCCGCGCCAAAATACCCATGTCCTTATCGCCGCGGCCAGAAAGATTAATAACCAGTATGTCATGTGCCGCCAGCGTGGGAGCAAGCACCAGCGCCTCAGCCACCGCATGCGCACTTTCAAGCGCAGGCAAAATTCCCTCCGTCCGCGCCAGCCGCACCACCGCATTCAGCGCCGCCGCGTCATCCTGCGATGTGTACTCCGCCCGACCCGAGTCATGTAGCGCCGCATGCTCCGGCCCAATCGACGCGTAGTCGAGCCCCGCGCTCACCGAGTGCGTCAGCGCAATCTGCCCCGCGTCATCCTGCAGCACGTACGAGTACGTCCCCTGCAACACCCCTGGCGACCCGCCACTAAACCGCGCCGCGTGCTCGCCCAGTTCCGGACCGCGCCCGCCCGCCTCCACCCCAATCAGCCGCACCTGCTTATCGCCAATGAACTCGTAGAACGCACCAATCGCATTCGACCCACCGCCCACGCAGGCAATCACCGCCGTCGGCAACCGGCCTTCCTTCTCAAGAATCTGCTGCTTCATTTCTATGCTGATGCAGCGATGAAAATCCCGCACCATCGTCGGATAAGGATGCGCGCCCAGCGCCGACCCCAGCACATAATAGGTCGTCCGCACATTCGTGACCCAATCCCGCATGGCCTCGCTGATCGCGTCCTTCAGCGTCTTCGATCCCGACGAGACCCCGCGGACTTCAGCCCCGAGCAGGCGCATACGCAGCACATTCAGCTCCTGCCGCTCCATGTCCACGTCGCCCATGTAGATCACGCACTCCAACCCCAGCAGCGCGCAAACCGTAGCGGTCGCAACCCCATGCTGCCCCGCGCCAGTCTCGGCGATAATCCGCTTCTTTCCCATGCGCCGCGCCAGCAATCCCTGCCCCAGCGCGTTGTTGATCTTGTGCGCGCCGGTATGCAGCAGGTCTTCGCGCTTCAGGTAGATCTTCGCCCCGCCCAACTGTTCCGTAAGCCGCTTGGCCAAATACAACGGCGTAGGACGACCCGCAAAATCCTTCAGCAGCCCGGCCAATTCCGCCTGAAACGCCGCATCCGCCTTGGCCACGTTGTACTCATGCTCCAACTCCAGCAGCGCCGCCATCAGTGTCTCCGGCACATACCGCCCGCCATAAACGCCAAACCGCCCCGGCCGCGACTCGGATGGAACTGCTGGAAGAATTACCGATGCCATAAGGGAAACTCCTGCGCTCGCCCATAGGAAAGGGGAACTTTCCAGTGTACAAGCATAGCGGACGATTGTAGCGCTGGCCTCCAGGCCGGCTGTAGTGCGGGCGTCCACGCCCGCGCTTCCGCATGCAATCTAAGATTCCTCTTCCAGTTCCTCGCCTATTTCGTCCGGCCATTGCTGCGCACCATGGAGTACGCGCAATATCCGAACCGCATCTCCATCGATCCGATAAGCAGCAATATAGGGCGTTCCAGAAATGACCAGCTCCCGTGTTCCCTCAATCCGGCCAGACCTTCCCATCTGAGGAAATTCCGCCACCCCATCACACATGTCCGGATTCGCTCGTCAATCGTTATAGCAGCGCGTGGATTGTCCGCTTCAATGTAATCGAATATCGCCGCACGGTCCGCAAGTGCAAACGCCGACCATTTCAAATGCATCAACGTCCTTACGACTTCCGTAACGCAGCCGCACGGCGTTTAGCAAAATATGCCTCAACCTCATCGTGAGGAATGTCAGGCCGCGGATCGTCCAAAGCCTCCTGCACCTTGGCCCGAAACCAAGTGTTATGGTCTGTGGCGCTCGGGGTCAACGAGAACGGTAGTGCGCCTTCATTCGCGGTTCGCGTCAGAAGAATTCGCACCGCATCCGAAACCGTAATTCCCGCAGCGCTGAGCACAGCCGCAGCTCGCTCCTTCACCGCCGGATCGATTCGGGTTTGCACCAATGCATTCGCAGGCATAAAGAGCTCCCACAAGAATTGTAATTCATCTGCATGACGAGGACGAGTCGAATGCGTCAATTGTCCAAATCCTCTTTTGATTGCGGCGTCAACCCGCACCTCACGGCTTGGGGTCCGCCGCCCCGTCCGGCGCAGCCCTATTGTCCACGTTTCCCTCCGCATCCGGCACTACCCGCACCTCCGACCGAAACACATGATAAGAGTCATACACCGTATCGTTGATCGCTGTATCTTTTGGCGCCGCCACTGGGGAACAGTCGGATGCCGTCAACACACCCACTCCGCCCGGGCAAAGCGTACGGAATTTCGGAGACACTGCCGTGGTTATAGAAACACTCTTGCGAGGGCAGATATACGTCTTTCCCCCAATCTCCACCGGTTCGTATTCCACCATGATGGAGGCTTGCAGGACGGGATCTCCGGGCTTCATATCGGTCAAGATCACCACGCGATAAACAACCCCGGTTTCTGCATCGATGGCGATCTCTCCATGGAAAGCCGGCACGGATTGAGATTCCCGCTGTTGCCCATTCGGAAGTCCAAGGCAACAGTACTTAACTACATAATCGGACTTCTCTTTCGGAATGGCATACCGAAACACCGCGACCGGACCAGTCACCCTTTGCTCCCAGTGCCCCCACCCAATCTTTCCCTTGTAAATATCCGTCATCACAATGCGCTGCAGCGGACCAAAAACTCCCCAATTCACCAGCCCATCCCTGGGAATGGATTTGTCTTGACGGACCTTTTCAGGTGCATCGACTACTTCCTTGCCGTCCCGGTAATAGACGGTATTACTGAAGCTGTCCAAAGGTTGAAACGGCTGACGCTCCATGATGATTGGCTCTGCATCAGTAGAAAAAGTCGTCAGTTTCAAATCATGGAAGCGGCTGGTCGTCTCCCGCGCGACAAAGTCCGGGAACTTCTGAATGGAGGCTACAATACTCTCCGCAGCCTTCTTCA
>Ga0302192_10003187_pt1 | contig 10266 bp, 18 predicted proteins | sample II_Bog_E3_2_FD_200230 | JGI IMG/M metagenome (GOLD analysis project Ga0302192, IMG submission 200230) | Peat permafrost microbial communities from Stordalen Mire near Abisko, Sweden - II_Bog_E3_2 | ecosystem: Environmental > Terrestrial > Soil > Wetlands > Peat | place: Sweden: Abisko...
TTTAGTGCCCCACATCTGTTCCTCCAAACTGACATCCTTGCCGATGTGTCCCTGTCGGTGATGGCAAAGTCTTTTCGACCATCAGTGACACACACTTGGCTGCCGATGTACCCGTGGATGAACCAGCGGGGGTAATGCTCCTCAATGTACTTTTCTCTTATCATGGGGTCGCCTCAGGAGTACCAAAGCCAGCCTCCACCACCTTGTTTACCTCTGTGACGATGCGATGCTCCTGCTCATTGATTAGGTCCCAGAGTTTCTTCTCGTCATTGTTCCAACATTCGGGAGGGCTATCCTTGTGGAAGGGGCAAAATTCATCCAGCATGCTCATGGTGCCAGCAGAGATGGCATCAAGTATCTGGCGTCTAAATTTTAGTGACGTTCTCATTTGCGTGGTCTCCGGTTTCTTCAGCACTTCACCTTTGTGAAGGGACGAACCGTGGACAGTGCCTTCTTTCCATCCCGCCACATAGCCATGTAGTTGGCACAGTCAGCCTTGGAGGCATCTGCAAGGGAGTCAAAGCGTCCACGATTGACACGCTCTTGGTAGTCCGACTGGGCAGCCACCTTCTCCAACCATGCCATCATCTTGAGGCTCCACTCGACCACCTCAGGGGCGGCTGCCATCATACGTCCATTAGCTATCCTCTGGGCATGATCCTCCTGCCTCCTGATGGGCTTGGTCTGCTGGGCCTGACCAATGCACATGCCGTTCTTGTCACAGATGGTACCAACAGTGCCATCATCAGGCACGTACCAGGGGTAGGGGGAGATGAGAGGGATTTTCATGCTTTGGGGGCAGTCAGGAGTAGGTGGCTAGACTCCGTCAATGACAGGGAGCAAAGTGTGTCGGCCTGATCGACTAGGTTCTCCAGCGCCTTATCGGAGCCGATCTGTATTTTGATCTTCATGGCGTTATGGGCAGCATCCAGCCTTTCCTCGGATTTCTCCCACTCTTGATGCTTGGACTCGTAAGTCTTTCTGGCCGCCGCATACTCGGGGGGCTCATCGAAAAGCAGAAGGGCTGGAACAGTTATCGCATCCGTTTCATCATCTTCCAAGTGACGGTGACGACGGCTGTAACCGTCATCAGTAACCAATGTTTCGCCTTTGCCCAAGTCCCTGACACGCTGTCTGATTGCCTCACGAACAGTATCGGGGGACTTCATCACAAAGGAGCCGTCCAGAATCGCCGCAGTCAGGTAGTTGTTCAAAGACGGTGCTTGTGGTCGAGTACCGTCAAGGGCGTCTTTCTCCTTTTTGTACTGCTTATCAATGGCTTCTATCAGGAACTCACGTTGTTTTTGATTCATACTAAATAGTTTTAAGGGGCTATGCAGTTGAGTGCCACGCTTACGCCCCGAGAACGTGAAGGTTTCGGCGGTGAGCGCGAGGAACGCGGTCAATGGCTACGCCCTTTGCAAAAGCGATTGCCGCGCAAGCCCTGTCCAGCAAGGGGGTTGGTAATAGTGGAGCGGTGGAAGTCATGTTGAACGCTCCGTAAGTGGTCTCGCGGAGCATGACACATTCCTCAAGCACTTGGAGGAGTTCTTGCGCATTTGAAATCTGCTTTGGTTGGTTATTCATGGTTAGGGGTTTGGAAACATTAGTGTCACTCAACTGCATAGCCCATTAGTTTTAAATTAGTAATTCATTAGTAATTCGTTAGTAATTGATGGTCAGGCTGTGCGCCTTACTTGTTTACACCTCTCAACGTAATCATCACGGGATGACCGGAAGACAATCTTGAGGTTGTAGCCTATGCGACGAAGTTCGGCCGCCAGGTCGGAGTACTCCTCGATCGTGGCTGCCCGTGACCTTTCCATCACACTCAGATAGTCAGCAGCACTATGCTGACCCACATGGGCATAACAGGAACAGGTGGAGGGGTCCATGTTGCCAGCGACAGCGGGGAAGAGGGCCAGTACACCCTTGTACGAGCCATCGCGTTCCCAGCGGAACATCACCTTGGTGGGTTCAGTACTCATGGTGCTAGGAGTTTGGGAGCGCCTGATACACCCAGTGCGGATGCTCTCACAGCCAGTTGTGTCTCCACCTCACCCACGGACTTGTCCAGAGCCTCCTGGAAGGTGGTCTCCACGTAGGGGATGTTGGAGCGGATGTCCTGAACCAGATGGTCCATGATGCCCAGCAGGTGGCTCTTATCCGCTGCCTTGAGCACGCCCGGCGTCTTGAGGATACGGCTGGCCTCAGCCCGAAGGGTCTCAGCACCATCTGTGGCAGCCTTTATCTTCTCAGCGAACTGCTTGCTGATGATGCCCCGCTTGCTGGTGATGGTGGGTGACTCTATGGTCTCACCCTGTATGGAGCGGATGGTGCAAGGCGTGCCACCCCTGTTCGAGTTGAAGAGCATGTTTACGAACTGGTCGTAGGACATATCCACCTCAACGATGTTGGCAGTTGCATGGTACCACTCGTTGCCCGTGTCCCGAACTATCTCGGAGTGTTCGATCCTCAGGCAAAGCTTATGGTCGTGGCGCACACTGGCACCATAGAGTTGGTCGTGCCCTCCCGAGATATGAGAGATGCTCACATTGCCGTAGCTCGGGTGCTTCGCCGGGGGAAGTTCAGGCTCCTCGGGCTCCACCTTCAGGGGGACACCCTTCTCGTTCAGGATGGCAGCCACCTTCTGGTGGATGGCATCGGTCCACTCGCCTTTGAGGAATGCCCTACCTGACTCCGTGATGTCATAGGTACTGGTGGGGAAGGACTGCTTGGACTGGTAAACAAGACGCTGGGTGACGAGGGCGTGCACATCATCACCAGACACCCTCTCCGTGGCACCACCGCACCCCGCACCGCCGTCCTGGAGCCAATTTCTACTGTCAAGGGTCATGTTGACGCCTACCTGCCAGCCTGTGCTGAGGCGTTCGAGAATGTGCTGCTGGGCGGGGGATACTTTAGGTGTCATAGGATATTAAAGTCGGCTGAGTCTGGAGTCGATCACATCGGGGAGGCTGTGCAGTCTCTGATAGGCTTCTGGTGACATCACCTCGCATCGACCGCCTGTCTTCTGGTCATAAACCATGGTTCCCTTCACCTTGGGTGCATCACCCTTGGCACGGAGACAGGGCACACAATGAAGCGCACCGGGCACGGCAACCAGCCTCTCAAACGGGATGGGCTTGCCACAGCCAATGCACATTCGTGATGGCATTGTGCCTGACTCATTGAGGGTAGCCTTATCCATGCACCACCTCGTACTTGATTTCCGACCAGATGGCAGATGCTTGAGATGCCTCTCTCTGTGCCTGCTCCTGTGTGAACAGGGCACCATGGTAGAGGAAATAGGTCTCGCCCGACACCTTGGTAGCCTTGACGAGGTAGATGCGCTCCTCGGCTAGGTTGGGGTTCTTCTCTAGGGCTTCGACCAGCCGCTCGGCATACAAGTAGCCAGCCCCTTGGGCGGCATCATCAGCCGCAAAGACCCCCAACAGGGTGCTATTGCGGTACAGCAGCCCGTCCTTGGTGGTGATGCCTTTGAGTGTGTTGATAGGCATGATCAGGAAACGTAGCGATAGACAAAGCCAAAGAGTTTCTCCGCAGCGACGTTGAGTTCAAACTCCACCAGTGTACGGGCACTGTTGGTGCGCTGAATTTTGTTTGAACCTGAGACGAGACTCGGGGCGTCCTTCATAGGGTCCTCTTGTTGGCTTTGATCGTCATGACTTCACAATAGTATTATCCGGTGGTGAGTCAACACTATTCTGAGGGGGGTTCCGGTAGGAGAAAAGTCCCCACTTGTGTCTCCCCTGATGGATGATTGTACCTGTGTGGACCACAGTTTTCCCTATCTTGGAAGCTATCTCGGTGAGGGGGGCACCCACATCCCAGAGTTCAATCATGATGCCATACTTCTTGATGAAGTATGCCCGGCGAAGTGCCTGCATCTTTTCCCGATGCTCAGTCCGACGAGCTTCCTGGTCCCGCTGCCGTGCCGCCTTGCGCTGGGTGATTCTCTCCGTGGGATAATCGTGGCCCGTGCTCTCCAGTACCTGTCGGACGCGCTCTCGGGACACTCCTGCTCTCTCTCCGATTTGGTGAAGGGTAAGTTTCTCATCACGGTAGAGCCGCACTATCTCCGGGGTGGTAAGACAGCCTGCCGTTCGAAACGTCTTCCGGTTCGACCTCTGCTGCCTAGAGATGTTGCGCCATGTGAGGTCCCAGTCAATGAGGGTGGCCACCTTCTGTATCTTGCTATCACCTGTGTGAACCAATTTTCTGATGGTGCTTGCGTTAGCCCCCTTCCACAGGAGTTCCGCTATGAGCAACTGATCCTGAGATGCCTCGGGTATCCTGTCCTTCACCTCCTGAAAGGTTAAGGGTCTGGTTACAGGTAGGTACAGGACGGCACCCGGAGTACCCTCAGTGCCCTCAGGTGCCTCCAAAAGATGGCGATCGTCTGGGCCGCCCGTGGCGGGTTTCAATTTCATGAGCTTGGCTTGTTCCATTTGCGAAAGTCTTCACCCACCAGAACCCTCTTCTTTCGGTACAGAAAGAAATGAACGTCGCAGCCGTTATCCCTGCGTTGACCGCAGTGGATGTTTACAGCCCTGTTTGTTTCAGGGTTAATGTATCTGCCGACGAGGTACTTGTATCGTACCGTCATGGCAAGTCCTCCAGCGAGCTAAGGACATGGCTCATCCAAACCTTGGTGTGCGCCCTCTCAGCCCAAAACTGGTCTCCGTGCAGTTCCCACGGCGTGCCCACCACATCGGTGGGCTTGGTCGAAGACGCACACAGATACCTGTCGTCAATGGCATAGATAGCCTTCGACGTACGAGTGGACTTGTATCGGTACTCGGACAGGTCCGAATAGTCCATCCCCAGCGTGCCAGCGAGTGCGGATTTGGGGCTCATATGAGTTTGGAAAGGATGGCGCGTGCCACGGACTCGGGACGGTCGTTCAGAACGTTCGAATTGGGATGCTGCGCCTTTATCTTGGCGATTGAGGTGATATGCAAGCTAAATATCAAAGGTGAACCGACGCTTCGGAACGTGGGGCCGGGGGCGAGCCTGACACTCGTGCATCTCAGCCATGAGCGTGTGGAAGCCATGCACCTTCACGTAATTCCTCCGCTTCTTCTTAGGGTGGACGAGCGGTATCATAAGCGGCTTAAGTTCGGTGGCGACCTGGGGGTTGGCCTTGTCCCACACGTCTCGGGTGACTCTTGCGATGTCGGTCACAGCAGCGTGAGTTGGTCGCTTCCTTTCATCACATGGTCCAGCCTGCGCAGAGTGGAGCGCACCTGTCTCGGGGGCTTGGGACCGCCATGGACGAGCACGCAACAGGCATCGTAGGCTCGCCTTACCCTCAGGTTAGCCTCGCGCCTGTCGTCACTGCTCCCCAGCCTCATACGGGCATCCGTGGCAGCCAAGTACTCAGCCATGGCTTCCGTGAGACACTTGTTCTCAGCCTTCAAATGACTAAGCCTGCCGAAGAGCACCTGACGAGGAATCTCATAGAAGGCGCTCATTTCTTGACGGTGGCGTCACATGCCAGAAATTTGATCACCCGATGGGTCACCGTATCAGTATCGGGGTGGTAGTCATAAGTGCGTACCGTGAAGAGGAGGTCGTCGGGGTTGTTCTCGTATGCCAGTATTTTTGCGGGGCATATGTCCAGAAGCCTGTCCACGACGACTGTTTCCGGTTTTTCGATACGGTCGCATCTGCGGCTCGGCTTGCCAGTCATTATGAGGTGACACTTGAGGTGCAGCAAAGCACCGCTCAAACCGGGTTCAAAGAGTTGCTTGAGAAGGGAGCGTTTCATAAGGTTACTCAGCGAGTGTGGCTAGGCTGCCGACGAACTCCTCAAGGGGCTCGTCCTTGCACATGATGGTGACATCCTCACCAGCCGCACGCCCGTAGTCGCTCTTGGACTGATCGACGTACTCGGTGTAGTGGGTGTAGGCGGCTTCCTTACTATCGCCCGAATATACGGTGCCGATGTTCCCTACAATCACTTGATATTTGTGGTTCACAGCACCATTATGAGTGCTGTGATAATTTTGTAAACAAAATTCCACCAACCTATCTTTAACCTGTATCTCCTAGCAATTTAAGTCAAAGTCTTTACTGCATCTGACGCAATGAGGGGCTGAGGAGGCCGCGCACCATTCACATCAGTGAGTACGGTGTCAAGACTCTGAAGGATGTCGTTCACCGTGATGGTGGCCAGAGGGTGGCACACTCTCTGGTTATCACCTTGGGGGCATCGGTCTGTGGGAAAACCTGCATACGCCCAACAGGGTGATGCAGGGCAACTCTCCCTCTTCCACACCGCACCCCGCATGTAGGGACCGTCATAGAGAAGACGTGCGTGGGGGGCATGAGTACCCCAAAGCGACACGGCAGGCACCCGAGCAGCCTGCGCCACATAGAGCATACCAGAGTCCAAGGATACCAAGGCTGTGGAGCGGGCCACGAAAGCCATCATGGGTCGCAGGGGCGTGGGTCCAATGAGATTGAAGATACGCTTTGGGTTCTTCTTGGTGAGTGCGTCCACCTCTTGGTAAAACTCACCAAAGGTGATATCAGGAGCGGGAAGTTGTCCCTGATCCGAGGTGCGACCCACGAAGCACACCACGAACTTGTCAGAAAGTGCCTGTGCGAGCGCAAGCCACATCCTATAGGGCGCACTGCGAAGACTACCATACGCTGCCGGACAGAGTACGATGTAGGGAGTCACCCGCAGGTCCACCTGTTGAGTGCCGTAGGCGGTGGCATAGATGCTATCCAAGTCCCGCCAATCCGACTGGGAGTAGTAGACGTAGGGTCGCTTGTACTTCGGGGCTACGTTCTTGGGGTCGATGCCCAGTTGACGGTAAAGTTGGTCGTAGACGTTGAGTTGATCAGGCTCCTCCACGTACTCCGTCACCTGCTCGATAAACCAATGGGCAGTGTAGTGGGGAAGGCTGTCGTACAAGATAGGACCTGCAAGAGGACCGTAGGGGTCACCTGCCGCAGAGTTGCCCAGTGCCGGATGAAACCTGAGTACACCCGCCCGGTCCGTCAGAGCGTATAGATCAATGATGGAGGTACTCCCTGACATATCATAGATGTATTGGAGCACGCCCGAGAGAAAGAGAAGGTCCCCGATGCCTCGATCACGGTACCGCTCAATGAGGATGCGAGCTCCCTGGAGCGGGGTGCTGGAGTTGAGTTGCCTGTAGTTGCCTCCAGTCTTCAGTTCACTGATAGTGGCGATGAAGGGCTTCAAGCCCTCTAGTTGATGGTGGTTCAACACATACCGGACATGTGGGTTAAACATCCACACCTCATCATCGGCACGGCTCCACTGGAGCGGTTTCTTAAAGGTGACGACTACCCAACTGGTAACAAGAGGAGGATTACGTTCTGGCATCCCTCCATAGAACGCAATTATTTGCTAAGAATTTGGAGGTCCTTATCAGAAGTTGTAGAAGGGCACCGCTGCGTGTGTACCGTCCGAACAGTAGAAGTAGAGATAGCCTACAAAGCCCCCCACCCCTGTCCCGCGGCTCACTAGGAAGCTAAGAGCTCCGTTTAGCATATTGATAGAGCCACCCGAGCCACTATAGCTGCCTCCTGTGCTAACGTAGAACCCTGAATTTGCCACGCCACCCGTCATGGAACAACTGTATGGACCACCAATGCTGATGGTATTCTGGTTGGTGCCGTTTCCAGTGATTGACACGTAACCTACCTGAAATCCAGAACTGTTAATCCCTACTCCAGAACCTCCTGCACCGCTGTAATTTCCGACGTAGAAGTTACAGTTGTTGAAGGTGCCTGCTACGCTAGCCGCACTGATGGTTCCGTACAGGGCTGAAACGTTTACGCTGTTGATGTTGCCCGAATTGATGTAGCCGCTGATGGAACCTGCGTTAATAGTGCCGATGCTAGCGGCTTGGATTGTAACGTTGGAGGGCAGTGTGCCCGCTCCGACCTGACCCGCAGGCAGCGTGATGTTGGAATTGAATGTGCCTCCCCCGATGGCTCCGATATTCACCGTGCTGATGGCACTCGCATTGACATTTGCGATGCTTGTAGCGCTCACTGACACCGTGGTGGGGAGAGAGCCCGTGCCAATCTGTCCGGCAGGAACCACAACTCCGGATGCCACTGTGCCCGCAGCAAGAGCACTGATGCTGACGCTTCCGACGCTTCCAGCTTGGATGGTGACACTAGCGGGCAGAGTGCCCGTTGAAATCTGACCTGCGGGTACAGCCACCCCGGCAGGAATCGTTCCATTCCCCAGGGCGCTGATATTGATGCTGGTGATGAGGCCTGCCGAAATGGTTCCGCTCAGGTAGGCAGAGGATATCGAGCACGAGCCCGACCCCACTGTGCCGGTGAGACTTGATGCGTTAATCGTTACATTGGAGGCTACGGTGCCCCCATTGATTACACCTGCATTGATAGTGAGACCCTGACCTGACGAGATGGAGCCCGTGATGATGTTTGCGTTCACTCCACCAATATGGTTAGCCTGTAGGAGCCCCGTGATCTGCGAGGCATCAATGGTCGTGATGGTACCTGCGGTGATAGTACCCGTAATGTTGGAACCGTCGATCGAGATTTGATTGGCAGAGATAGAGCCCGTGAGGAGTCCTGCGGCAATCGAGCCTATGTTACCACCTACGGTGAGATTGCCCGAGATTGCAGAAGCGTTTACACTTCCAATCTGAGCGGCTAGGATGAGCCCGTTAAGCACGCCCACATTCACACCGGTGATGTCCGAGGATGTGATGGAGCCCGTGATGGTACTTGAGGCTGTGGTCAGCACCCAGCCTGTGCCCGCGCCATTCACCTGCCACAGCGTCTTATCCGTGGTCCTCAATACCAGGGCACTAACCGGGTAACTGGCACTGGGCAACGTTGGCAGAGATGTGACACTCTGCGTTATGTTCAGCTTGTTACTGAGCAGGTTAAGAGAATTGATGATGCCTGTCTGTAGCTGGCTGCTTATGATGACACCGTTCAGGACACCCACGTTTACACTTCCAATCTGAGAAGCCGTTATGTTGCCACTGATGTTTGCCGCAGCCACGCCTCCAATAAGATTGGCAGAAATTACGCCGTTGATGGCACCCGGGTTGACACTCGTGATGTTAGAGGCATTGATGTTGCCATTGATCACTGAGGCATTGATCGAGCCTATCTGTGCCGCCGTGATGCTGCCATTGATCACTGAGGCATTGATCGAGCCTATCTGTGCCGCCGTGATGCTGCCATTTATCTGGGTCGCGTTGACGCTCTGAATCTGTGCCGCCTGGATGTATCCTGTGATGGTGCCTGCCGACACAGAGCCGATTTGGGAAGAAGTGATGCTCCCCACAAGGGAGCCTACGTTTACACTTCCAATCTGGGTTGCCGTAATGGAGCCAACGATCGTGGTGGCATTGACGGAACCGATCTGATTAGCGTTTACACTTCCAACGATAACCCCGGCGTTTACACTTCCAATCTGAGCCGCAGTGATGCTCCCTACCGTGCCAGTCCCTAGATTTAACCCACTGCTACCTCCTGCGTTTATGACCGTGAGAAGAGAGCTGGCCAGAGAACTTAGGGTGATGACCGAAGTATCTCCCGTCTTCGGCTGACAAACGACACCGTCCACTGACACCAGCAGCGACACAGTGGGGAGGTTTTCACACAGAATAGTGGCCATGCCCTAACTAGGGCACTCCAAAACAGCTAACCCACCACGGCTGCAATAAGGGTACCTGAGTTCGTAGCGAGCGTAGCGCCCTCGTTGTTCGCCATCAGGGTGAATGCAATGGGACCCGCCTGTATGGGCACCGCCTTGGAAATCGTGGACCCCACACCGGCCTTAGTAGCCGTGAGCCTCACCACGTACACTCCGCTAAAGTTGTAGTTGTACGTGGGGTTTGCTAGGGTGGAGGTTCCCCCATCCCCGAAGTCCCAGTAGTAGGAGTCGGGGCTTCCCGCAGAACTATTGTTAAAGACAACGCTGGCCACACCCTAACTAGGCTACTCGCGAAGACCAAATTCCGTATACAGAATCGGGATGTACTTGTTGCTCCTGACATCGCCATCGTCGGCCGCAGCCTTCAGGAGTTGACGGCACACATCCCTCTGGCGCTCCGTGAGGAGCAACAGGCAGGGCTGCACCATCCAAGAGCGGAGGTCTGCGTCATTCTCCTTCTTGGTGAGTTCCGAGCCCAACTTGGGCAGGAGAACCTTCACCTGACACAGAGAGATGAGGTCCTCTACCTTCTTTATCTTTCCGGGCATCGC
>Ga0302192_10003190_pt1 | contig 10265 bp, 9 predicted proteins | sample II_Bog_E3_2_FD_200230 | JGI IMG/M metagenome (GOLD analysis project Ga0302192, IMG submission 200230) | Peat permafrost microbial communities from Stordalen Mire near Abisko, Sweden - II_Bog_E3_2 | ecosystem: Environmental > Terrestrial > Soil > Wetlands > Peat | place: Sweden: Abisko, Stordalen...
AGTGCGTAGTCTTCGATTCTTGCAGCCATTTGTTTTATTGCTCGCGATAGTTGCGCATTAATCCGCCGTCCACGACAAACGTTGCGCCGGTAACATATGCCGCGTCTTCTGACGCAAGGAACGCGACAGTTCCAGCCACATCGTTCGGCGTGCCCAGACGGCCCAGTGGAATGTTTTTGAGCAGTGCGTCGAGCTTGGGTTTGTCTTCAAGCAGCGTTTTGTTAATTGGCGTAGCGATGGCTCCGGGGGCGACGTTGTTGACCGTAATTCCCAGTGCTCCAAGCTCTACAGCCAGGTCGCGCATCAACATGCGCAGCCCGCCTTTGCTGCAGCAATAGGTTGAGAACCCGGGAAACACCATGTCCTCATGTACCGAGCTGATGTTGATAATGCGACCCGGCTTCTTTGTGTCGCGCAGTCGCCGTACAAATTCCTGTGTAAGAAAGAACGGTCCGCGCAGATTTACCGACATCACCTTGTCGTAGTCCGCTTCCGTCGTGTCCCAGAAATCGGCTTTATGCTCCATGCCCGCGTTATTCACCAGGATGTCTGCCGAACCGAACCGTGTCCACGCGGCGTCGACAAGCTTGCGCACTTCGTCAAGATTCGTCACGTCGGCTTCAACCGTCATCGCCTCGCCGCCCGATTGCTGGATGGCGCCGCACGTCTCTTCAGCGCCTCCCGGATCGCCGATATAGTCAACGATGATCTTCGCACCCTCCGACCCGAGGCGTTTTGCAATGCCTTGGCCGATTCCTGTGCCCGCGCCGGTGACGATGGCGACCTTTCCAGTAAAACGCTGCATCATTTGTATTCCTTTTGTTGTCTAAGGCTCCCAAGGTATTAGGATGCAGATCTTCAAAAGTTGTCGCCAGCCCGGGGCAGGAATAAATCGCCTTGTAAGCCGGAACGGTGGTTTCCTCAGTCGAGACGAGTAAGTTACACTTCGATTGCCATGAGATCCCCTGCTCTCTGCATTTCCAAAGTGTCAGATCGCCATCCGAGCATTAGGCCCGCTTTTCATTTGCTTGCATGGAGTCTTGCGTTGTTTTGTTTTGTCTGGCCATACGTCGGCCACGGTCAAGCGAGCCCCAACCACCTGCTCATTTACTCCATAGACGTGGAGGGTGGCCAATCCACGCTGCTCGTGTCGCCAGCAGGCAAGTCTCTGCTCGTCGACACCGGCTGGCCAGGCGCCAATGGCCGCGACGTCAGCCGCATTCAGGCCGCCATGGCTGATGCCAGCATTTCGAAGCTCGACTACGTACTTATTACCCACTTTCACGTCGACCATGTGGGCGGAGTGCCGAATCTCGTTCAGAAGGTAAAGGTAGGCGAGTTTCTCGACCATGGTGTGAATCGCGAAGACAGTGACATTACCCGTCACGATTACGCTGCGTACATCAAGGCAATCGGAAACACGCCCCGTCGCGTCGTTCATCCCGGCGACACCATCGACTTTCCGGGCCTGACGGCAATCGTCCTGACCGCGGACGGTGAGCATATCTCCGCAGTGCCGGGCGTTGAGCCGCAACCCAATCCTTATTGTGCGAGCGAGCCCCATTGGGATCTTGACTCGTCGGAAAATCCGCGGTCTGCGGGAATCCTTGTGCGCTACGGCAAGTTTCGATTCCTCGACCTCGGCGACCTTACTAAGGCAAAGGAAATTCCGCTGGTCTGCCCTGACAATCTCATCGGTAATGTCGATTTATACCTCGTCAACCATCACGGCATGAATCTTTCTAATTCGCGCGCATTTGTGGACGCAATTCATCCACGCGTCGCCATCATGAACAACGGCGCCCACAAGGCCGGCAGCCCCGAAGCGTGGCAAACCGTCCATGAGAGTAAGGGCCTCGAAGACCTCTACATGCTGCACACAGCCGAAGGCAGCGATGCCGCGCACAACAGTGCGGAAAACCTGATTGCCAACATCAAAGGAGGCAGCGACGGTGCGTATTTCAAAGTGGAGGCTTCGGCGGACGGCAGCTTCAGCATCACCAACAGCCGGACCGGCCAAACCATAATGTATCCAGCCAAGTAAGGCGGCGTCGGCGCTGCATGAGCTCGCACTCGGCGTTGAGCACGACCCTCTGGCATGTGCAGCGCTATAATCGCAACCGCACGTTGAACGCATATCCGGGACGAACATAATGAAGGAGAGAGTCATGTCCTCTACTCGCCGCACATTTATTGCCGGACTCGCGGGGGCTGGCGCGCTTGCCACTGCTCCGCGAACTCTGAGCGCGCTTGATAGTTGCCCCTTTCGTCTCTCCATCATCAACGACGAAATCTCAGATGATTTTGAACATGCGTGCAGCGTGGCCGCAAACGACTTCGGATTGGAGTGGATCGAAATTCGCGGCATGTGGGGAAAGAACATTGCCCAGATGAGCGATGCCGACGTCGACCGCGCGCGAGGAATTCTGAGTAAATACAAGCTGCGCGTGACCGACCTTGCAAGCCCGCTCTTCAAAGTTCACTGGCCGGGCGCTCCGCAATCAAAAGAGGGGCCGCAGCGCGACCAGTTTCACGCGGACTTCGACTTTAAAAATCAGGACGAAGTGCTCAGCCGCTGCATCGAGCTTTCAAAAGCGTTTGGAACCGATCGCATTCGATGCTTCGATTTCTGGCGTCTCGAGAATCCTGCGCCGTACCGCGCCGCCATCAACGAAAAACTGCGCCAGACAGCGCGCGAATGTGCCAAGCACAACATTGTCCTACTGCTCGAAAATGAAATGGACTGCAACACAGGCACCGGTAAAGAAGCAGCCGTAACACTGAGCCAGGTTCAGGAGCCGAACTTCATGCTCAACTGGGATCCGGGCAATTCCGCAACATTTGCCGGCGACACGCCATATCCCAACGACTACGAACTGCTCCCCAAAAATCGCATCGGCCACTGCCATTGCAAAGATACGATTCGCAAACCCGGAGGTGGATTTGAATGGGCGCCAGTGGGCGGCGGAATCATCGATTGGGTGGGACAATTTCGCGCATTTGAGCGCGATGGCTACCACTACGCCGTCAGTCTTGAAACACACTGGCGCGGCGCGGGAACACCCGAGGCATCAAGTCGCGCGAGCATGGCGGGTTTGAAGAAATCCCTCGCTCAAGCTGGAGCCAAATGTTGAATTGCGCGAATCTGCATCTCCGGGCAAAGTTCGATTACCCGGAGATGCAGGCGCCAGCGTGAAATCAAAGCAGCCTCGCGGCTTATGAATACTTTGAGTCTTAGTTGGCGCTCTTTTCGCCCAAAGCCAGCGACATGCGGCTGCCTGCACTCAGTTTCACGTTGCCTTTGCCTGAAGTAACCAGCGTGCCTGAACTCTCACCGCCAATGGTGCTGTGCAGATCAACATTGTCTAGCGCCCCAGTTAAGTCAATCTGGGTTGAAGTGCCGTTCCACGCTGTCGGTCCGTCATACGCGGAGTTGGAGTCGGTTCCTACGACCGGATCGGCGAGGCCCACAATGGTGGCCTGGATCGGAATGTCCTTGCCGCCTTTCAGCTTGGCATCGGTAAACACGAGCGCAAGTTGCGAAGCGCCACCGCTCTTCGCATCGGCAGGCGCAACCTTGCCCTCAAGCGTTGTACCCCTCGGCAATTCGGTTCCGTCCTTCAGATGTACGGCGGACTTGAGCGTGGCTTCGAAGGCTGCGCCAGGCTGGTCTTTGCGCGCATCAAGGGTCTTGTTCAGTTCCACTTCAGCGGGCACTAATCCGACCGTTGCGTGGCTGCCGGTTGTCGCGGTATCGGCACTTTCGCTTGGACCTTGCGCCCCACTCAGTTGTGCGCCGACGAGAATAAGGCAAGCGGATGAAAGAGAAATAATCAAGCTGTTGTGAATTCTCATGTCGAGTATCTCCTGGAATGAAATGGATGGGACCTGCGACTTTGCATGAGGCAGGGAGTGAATGATCGATCTATTCTCTAAGACGGAAGAGCGGGCATGAGAGTTCCCGTTTGATTGTGAAGGAAGGCGCGTCCGTTTTATATCGTGGAATCAGGACACATTGAATCTTGCAACGAATCTGATGATTCGACGTCTATCGTTATGTAGTCTTGCGCCGGTAGAGATCTTCAAGCGCGTCGCACGCTGTGCGTGTTCCATTCTCGCTTGCAATCTCCTGCGCGGCCTTCTGCGCTTCCACTTCGTATTCCGGTTCTGCGAGCATCGCACGCAACACTCCGGCTACGCGCTTTGCCGTAAAGCGCGAGCGCATGATGGAGCGAGCAGCTCCCAACCTCACCATGCGCCGGGCGTTGTCGGGCTGGTCGTGCGAATAGGGCATGATCAGCATGGGGCGGCCGGCGCGGAGGCACTGCGCGGTGGTGCCCACCCCCCCCTGGTGAACCACCAACTCGGCTCGAGAAAAAAGCGCTGAATAAGGCGCGTACTGCGCAAGGCATATTGATTCCGGCAAAGGCTCGGTGGGGCGATTGCGCGGATCGTCGCCGATGAGCAGCACCGCGCGCGCGCCAAGCATTTTGGCAGCCCGTGCGGAAATCTCGTAAAACTCGCCCGCAGCGAGCACTGCTGCCGAGCCAAGGGTGAAAACAATCGGCGGCTCGCCTGCGTTCAGGAACTTTTCAAGTGCGGGATCAAGCGACGAGTTTCCTGCGTGAGCATCGTAAAAACAGAATCCGCTGATAAGCACATTCGGCGGCCAATCCTTTTGCTCCACACCCAGCGCATGCGAAAACAACGCCAGCACAAGGTCGGGCGAGTGCTTGGCGTCGAAGATCGGGTTGGGGCCTTTGCTGAGTCCCAGTTCACGGCGCAATTCATAAATCGGCTCAGGCCACTTACGCGTCACAAACCGCGCCAGCCTCTGCATCGCGCGCCCCATGCCGGGTGCCTTATCGGCGCGGGCGAGCCTGGGATAAGGCGGCAGCACCGGTGGGTCGAAGGCCGAGAAAAATGAAAATGGCGCGAGCACATAGCTGGCCCACGGAATTCCCGTAGCCTCAGCAACGATCGGGCCGGCGTAGTTCAGTTCGCCCAGCAGCAGGAGGTCAGCGCGCACGGGCTTGGTGGCGGCATCAAGCAGGTCGGCGTAGGACTCGCGCAGCACCGGAAAAAGAAACTTGCGCAGTCCCGTCTCGGTGCCCTTGTTCACGTCGTAGATCATTTCCACGAGCATGGTGTTTTTGGGATCGATGTCGGGCCGGAGAGAGTGGAACTCCAGGCCGAGTGGCACAATTCTCGACCGGTACACTTCGGGCAGTGTCATTACCGGCGTATGCCCGCGGCGCTTCAGCTCAAGCGCAATCGCAATCAACGGGTTGATGTCGCCTAGCGTGCCAATGTTAGACAGAACGATGCGCAAAGTTTTTCCCCTGTGCGGCAGCCCCCCGCTCCTATGAGGGTAAAGCATCGATGGCTGGTAGCTGGCGAGGTGGACCAAAAATAGCAATCGGCATACCCGGAGGAAGCTCCTTTTGTATGGCGAGTCGTTTAAGGCAATCTTGATTTCCCATTCAGCTTGCCTTCAGCCTCATATGGCAAAATCCTTAGGGTACGTGGATATGCGTCAGTTGCTCTTCTATAAGCGTCAATACACCTGTAGCAAGAAGTTCTATTTCACCTGACACCCTGGAGCCCTTTTATGCGTTCTGAAAATGTGATCTACCGATTGGTGATGCCTTTTGCCGCCGTGCTTCTGCTCGCGGTCCTTGCCCAACTCCCTGCCAAGGCAGCCGGCCCGCAATCCGGGGCCCCCGCAGACAGGTCTTCGTCTGCGGGGTCGGGGCAGCCCTATCACGTAATCGCCCGCTGGCAGATTGGCGGCGACGGTGGCTGGGACTATGTGACAATCGATGGCCCGGCGAACCGGCTCTACATCGCCCGTGCCAACAGGGTTGAAGTGGTTGATACCACTACCGGCAAAATGGTGGGCGAAATCGGCGGCTTGCACCGTACCCACGGTATAGCGCTCGATCCCGACGGAAAGTTTGGTTACATTACCGACGGCGATGGAAACGCTGTGATTCTCTTCGACCGTTCCACGCTGGCCACGGTTGAAACCATTCCCGGCGGCAACGGGCCCGACGGCATCATTTTTGAACCGGCCACGCATACCGTGTGGGCGTTCGATGGCCACGGCCAGACAGCGACAGTTATCGACGCAACCACTCACAAAGTTGTCGCTACGGTTCCGCTGTCCGGCAAGCCTGAGGCCGCGGCCGTTGACGGGCAGGGAACTATATACGACAACCTTGAAGATAAGAGCGAAGTTGTGCGCATCGATGCCCGGACCAAAACCATCACGGCAACCTGGCCTGCAGGTTGCGAGTCGCCTTCTGGGCTGGCGATCGATACGGCCGCGCACCACCTCTTCCCCGTATGCGAGGGCGACAAGATGTCGGTGATCGACTCACATACTGGCAAGCTGGTGGCGAGCCCTTCTATCGGAGATGGACCCGACGCCGCCGGTTTCAGCGATGCACATCAGTTAGCTTTCGCTACGAGCGGCGACGGCATTCTGTCAGTTGTGGATGCTTCGTCGGCGAGTTACCCGACTATCGAGAGCCTGCCTACGCAAAAGGGCGCGCGCACCATGGCTTACGACCCAACTGCCGACCGCCTGTACACGGTGACCGCCGAATTTGGTCCGCGGCCCGCGGCTACGGCCGACAATCCGCGGCCTCGCCCGCCCGTGCTGCTCGGCAGTTTTACCGTGATCGTAATAGGACGATAGAATTGCGGCGAGCCCTCGCGCCGGAATGAAAGTCATTGTCGCCATCGTCGTGATTGCCATCGTAGTCGGGTCGTTTTACGCCGACTACAGATGGCGCAAATGGATGGCGGAACGGCGCGGCGAACGCAGGTAGCCGGTCCGGGGCGCGGCTTCGATTTGCAGTCCCGGCCTCAGGCGGATTTCCAGGCCCAATTTCTGCCTTTACAATGGCTTCAGGGAGCTCTCAAACCGCCATGTCCAGTGTTTTTGCTTTGTTCAGCCGGAAGCGTCTTCTTCGTCCCGGCCTTGCTTTCGGATTGCTTTCAACCGTTTTGCTGGCTGGTGCAGCCGCTGGTGCTGGCGCACAGTTCGGCGCTGCGCCCACTACAAGAGTCAACGATCCCGCTGCGCTTAAGCCGCCTCCGGGCGCTCGCGTGGCTATTGTGGAGTTTGAGGACCTTGAGTGCCCTGACTGCGCCCACGCCAATCCGCTGCTGATGGAAGCTTCAGAGAAGTACAAGATTCCGTGGGTAAGGCACGACTTTCCGCTGCCGTTCCATGCCTGGAGCTTTCAGGCGGCGGTGAACGCGCGTTTCTTCGACACCAAGAACAAGAAGCTGGGTGATGACTACCGGAATTTCATTTTTGCCAGCCAGCCGCAGATTGAGACCCTCGGGGACCTGGCCAAGTTCACTCAGCAATTCGGCGAGGCTCACAAAGTGGCCATGCCGTTTGCGGTCGATCCCATGGGCAGGCTTGCCGCGCTGGTAAAAGCCGATTACGCGTTGGGCCAGAGAGTAGGCATTGAGCACACGCCTACGATCTGGGTGGTTACAGATGGTTCGCATGGGGCTCCGTTTGTGGAGGTGGTGGACCGCACCAAGCTGTTTCAGCTTCTCGATGCGGCCCAGGCTGCGACGCAGCACTGATTCCGGCTTCAAAAAAACTTTGCAGGTATGAACTGCGTCTAACTGCCATGCTGACTTCGACGGTTTACTTTCCCCTGAACTGCGATGGTCCCAAGACCCGTGTTGGCCGACTTCGCGTATTGATGCTGGCTGCCGCGCTGGTTTTTATTGCGCCGGTATTCTCGGCCGCCCAGGCAGTTCCGCCGGCATATACCAACGTTCATGATGCCTCGCCGCTCAAGCCTCCGCCGGGAGTTCGTGTCGCGATTTTCGAGTTTGCCGACCTTGAGTGTCCCGCCTGCGCTGCGGCCAATCCTGTGGTGAAGAAGGCGGTAGCGCAGTACAAGATTCCGTGGGTTCGCCACGATTTTCTTATCCCGGGGCACGTGTGGTCGCCGCAGGCCGCAGTGAACGCCCGCTGGTTTGACGCACAGGGCAAAGGGCTGGGCGATGATTATCGCGACCAGGTTTTTGCCAATCAGCAATACATTGAGACTCGCGCAGACCTGATCCGGTTCACTGAGAATTTCGCGCGATATTACAAAGTGAATTTGCCGTTTGCCATGGACCCGCAGAACAAACTGATGGACGCGGTGCAGGCCGATGTTGATCTGGGCAAACGCGTGGGTATCGGCAAGACTCCCACTGTCTTTGTGGTTGTAACTACGGCCAAGGGCCCGCGCTATTTTGAATCGCGCGAACCTACTCACGATCTTTACCAGACCATCGACGAGGCCATGGCCGTGGCTGGCCCGGCGCCGACCAAGACTGCGCACAAATAGAGCTGCGCCCTTCGAACTGGTCTCATAAATCGCCGTGTGTCAGGGCATGACTTTAGTCGTGCCGGTAATGCCAGCAAAATGAGGCGGGCTTTAGCCCCTGCTGCGCCTGCGGCTGTGAGATTGCCTCGCTTACGACTTTTTCCGCAGCCTGTTTAGCCCTTGAGGGACGTTCCTTGGTTCCCTCAGAGTATTTAGGCAACCAGCCCTACCGCGCGGTGCAGTTAAAGTCCGGAATCAAATTCGATCCGTTAAGCAGGAAGCAGGACGCACCGTTCATATCGGTGCGCAGTGTGTGAATATGCGCGGCCTGCAACTCTTCAAGCACTTCTTGTCGCGGATGGCCGTAGCGGTTGCGCAGTCCGCACGAAATGACTGCCCACTGCGGATCGACCCGGGCCAGGAACTCAGGCCGGGTTGAAGTGATGCTGCCATGGTGCCCAACCTTCAGCAGCGTGCTGGCTAGGTTGGGCTCGGCGAGCATTGCGTGCTCAACGGGCGCCTCGGCGTCTCCTTCAAGCATGACCGATGTTGAGCGGTACACCATGTGCAGCACCAGCGAATCGTTGTTGGTTGGCGTGGGGGCGGGCACGTAATCGGGGAAGGGCGCGAGCACTTCAATTCGCGTCGGCCCAAAGTTGAAGGCTTCTCCCGAGTGAAAGCTGAGCACGCGCGTATGCAGGCTGTAGGCTTCATCGAGCAACGCGTTGTACTCAGGAAATCGCGGATTTTTTCCGACCCACAACTCATCAGGATGAAAGTTGCGCAAGACCGCGGGCAGTCCGCCCATGTGGTCAGAGTGCGCATGAGTTAGCGCGACCGCGTCAAGATGGCGAATTCCGCGCGCCCATAATGCCGGCGATACTACTTCTTCGCCAATGTCAAAGTCGGGCGCGGCCTGTCGCGGGCCGCCGCCAAAGCCTCCGCCATCTACCAGCAATGTTTTTCCATCCGGCGTGATGAGCAGAATGGAGTCGCCCTGACCCACGTCGATGGCCTCAACCAGCAGAGCGTTAAGCGGATGGTCAATGGGCCTTGGAACCACGGCAACCAGTGCCGCAAGCAGCATTGCGGTCCATGCGAGCCGGCGATGCATCCGCGCGCCGCCTGCAAATAAAATGGCCACTGCTAAAAGGAAACAGAAAGCCGCAGTTTGCCACGCGAGCGGAGTGGCCATGCGCACGTCGCCAAATCGCAGGCCGCCGAAAAGATGCACCAGCCACACGCCGAGATGAAGCACGAGCGCGACGATGACCGCGGGAATGGTTGCGGCCGCGGGCCACACGGCCAGCAACAGAATGGTGAGGAGCGCGGCCGGCATGAGCACAGCCAGCAGCGGCAGAATGACGATATTGACAGGCAGGGCAAAGATCGTGATGCGGTGAAATTCGACGGCCATGGGTAACGCCATAGCCAGCTCAACGATGCACGAAACAATCACAAGCTCGGCCACGCGAATGGAGAATCGCACTGCCCATGGAATCATGCGCTGCGTGATGATAGGGCTGGTGGCGGGAGACAAGATGCGGATGTAGCGCAGCATGTGGCGCAGATGCGCGGCTTTGGGCGTTAGCTTTATGTCGAGTGCGGTAATTTCGAGATTGCGTGTGGCGTTGAGATACGGGTGGATCGTATTTTGCAGCAACGGTGCAGCCACGCCGGCAATCACTACTACGGCGAGCAGTGTCATCTGCAGGCTTGAGTCGAGAAGGCTTCGAGGGCTGGCCGCAAGCAGGCAGAGGGACGCAAATCCGATGGTATTAAGCGGGCTCTTTTCGCGATAGATGAGCCGGCCCAGCAGGTAAAGCGAGATCATGAGGAGCGAGCGTTGAACCGGCGTTGCGAACCCTGTGAAGAGAGCGTAAGCAAACGATGCGACGATGGTAAGAAGCGTCG
>Ga0302192_10003201_pt1 | contig 10246 bp, 8 predicted proteins | sample II_Bog_E3_2_FD_200230 | JGI IMG/M metagenome (GOLD analysis project Ga0302192, IMG submission 200230) | Peat permafrost microbial communities from Stordalen Mire near Abisko, Sweden - II_Bog_E3_2 | ecosystem: Environmental > Terrestrial > Soil > Wetlands > Peat | place: Sweden: Abisko, Stordalen...
ATTTGCTGTTAGCCGTAACCTGTTGTTTTGCGGCCTGCGGTGGAAATAATAAACCGGTTGACCTGACCAGGCAAAACAAACCGGCAAATAAATATCAATTCGGCACAGTTACCGAAAAAGTACTGTCCACCTCGGCCCGTTTACCAGGCCAGCTGATACCTTTCAACGAAGTCAACCTGTTTCCAAAAGTAAATGGTTTCGTTAAGGAAGTGTATGTCGACCGTGGTTCTGAAGTCAAAAAAGGGCAACTATTAGTGCTGCTTGAAGCCCCGGAAATGGAGTCGGAATTACAGGCGGCAAACTCGCGCTATGTACAGGCACAGGAAAATGCCGTGGCCAGCAGGGAAAAATCTCAACGCTTAAGCGAGGCCGCAAAGGAACCGGGCGCCGTTTCTCCGCTTGACCTGGACAATGCGAGTGCCAAAATGAAGGCCGACCAGGCGATGGTACAGTCGGAATATTCAAATGTGCAGGCGGTAAAAACCATGTTTGATTACCTGCGCATTTATGCCCCGTTTGACGGCGTGATCATCCAGCGCAATATTTCACCCGGTGCGCTGGTCGCCCCGGGCAAAACAAGCGACCAGCCCATGCTCGTGCTGCAGGACACGCATAAAATGCGCCTGACCGTTTATATACCGGAGGATTATGTAGACAAAGTGGACCTGAACAAACCGGTCTCCTTCACCTTCAACGCCCTGCCGGGACAAGTTCGTACAGCGAATATCAGCCGCTCGGCCAATTCCCTTGGCAGCATGCAGCAGGAAGCCATAGAGATCGACATTACCAGCAAGGGCAACTTAAAACCGGGCATGTACGCCGATGTAAGCATACCGATGAAATCGGGCGCAAAATCATTACTGGTGCCCAACAGCGCCATTGTTCGGTCGACAGAACGTGAATATGTGGTGAAAGACAGCAGCGGCTACGCCAACCTGGTAAATATTAAAGAAGGCCTTGCCAGCGGAGATTCAACTGAAGTGTTCGGAAACTTAAACGCTGCAGACAAAATAATGCTCCACGCCTCTGATGAGATAAAGCAAGGCGACAGTATCCAATAAGACGAGAAGTTGTTTTGTGAGCCGGCGGTCACAAAAAGGCCGCCGGCTTTTTTATTTTTTTTACATCCGAAATACCGGCCTGCCTGTAATGTTAACTGTAGCAACCGTATTTTTCGACCCCGCCAGCAATAAATGTTAAAATCTTTTGCCAACCTGAAAATTGTTAATACTTTTACGCCCACCTATTAGATAGGAATTATAGATTTAATAGAGTATTTATTTGCAACCCGGAATGCATGCCGGAAACTAATTTAAAATTCAACACCAAACGCAACAACATGAAACTACTTTACAACTCAAAAACGCTTATTCTTTCGTTACTCCTGTTATCCTTTATAACGGCCAGGGCCGCCGGACACGAATTGATCACAAAAACCGATTCGGGAACTGTAGCAAAATCAGATTCCGGCCGTGCTGCAAAATCAGATAAAAAAGAAGCACCTAAAAAAGCCGAACCAGACACCGCATGGAAACCCGTAAGAAGGCTTTGGGGTTACACTTTCGGGGATTTTTATTATGATGCGCATAGCGATAATGGCGGCCGCGGCGGCGAAACCAACTACGCCGGCGTACCAACGTACAGGAATGCTTTTCAATTCCGTCGTATCTATTTAGGCTATGACTATGACATCAATAAAAAATTCTCGGCTACTTTATTACTGGCCTCTGAACCGAACGCCAGCACTTCGGCAGCAACAGGTACAACTATCTCCAATGGCGATAACCTTGTTGATAACAAGATGTCCTTTTATATTAAGTACGCTTACCTGAAGGTAAGAGACTTGTGGACAGGTACGGACTTTGTTATCGGTTCGCAGCCCACCCCTACCTGGAACCTTTCGTCCGAACAGATTTTCAATCACCGATGGATAGAAAGGACGATTACTGACTTCCATAAACTGGGCAACTCATTCGACGTCGGCGCCGGATTGCAGGGTACGTTCGACCCGGAAACAAAAAATTTCGGTTATAATTTGTTGGTGGGTAACAATACCCAGGCGGCAATAGGGTCGGCGGCCAGCCCTACTACCGGTTTCTATAAAGAGTTCTATGGTGATATTTGGGGCAAATTCCTGGATAAGAGCCTCTATGCAGACGTCTATGCCGACTACGCGAGAACCGCCCCGGCTACTTATCTTGTCGGCGGCCAATCGCACAACATGCTCAAAGGTATCTTAGCCTATTCGGTTCCATGGTTAACCGTTGGTATAGAGGCATTTACCGATAAAATAGCCAATGGCGTAACAGAAGTGTCCGGTACAACCAAAACACCCACAAATGCAAATGCTGAAGGTATCTCGTTCAACGCCTATGGTTCGATCGTTAAAGACAAACTCGGTTTTATTGCCAGGTTTGACACCTATAACCCCGACTCTGAATTTAAAACCAGCGCCACCTCATATACAGTTAATACCAATTTAGGTTCGTACAGCCCTTATACCAAGGAACAATTTTACGTATTGGGTATAGATTATACCCCTGCCCCTAATATTCACTTCTCGCCAAACATCTGGTTTGACCGGTTTAAAGATCAGCAGCCAACAACCGCAACCGGTTATGTTCCTGATGACCATACCCTGGTATACAGGTTAACCTTTTTCTTCACTTTCGGCAAATAAGCGTGAAAGTCAGTAGGTTATTCACTTAATACAGGTTACAGCGGCAATCGCCCGCGAAAACGATGGGGTTGCTTTCGGAGCAACCCCATCATTTGTTATGTCTATTTATGTCAACGGCCCCTATTTCACAAGCATTCATGGCCTGGCTAAAAGCGATTTTGGACGGATTGATAGAACAACAATTGCGCACAACCGGCTTGTGGGAAGATGTAAACGACCGTCTGAATTCTTCGACAAACCACTTGCCCTTGAAAAGGCATTTGAGATAGTTTAGGTTAATTTGAATGTATTTCCGAATCATTTAATGCCATAATAAATCTAAAACAACTCAAAATGTTGATTTTATGTGCCTTTCGGTTGAAAAATACTTTTTCCTGTGCTAAAATATCCTATTTCTATAAAAAAGTTACAACATCTGCCTTGATTTCCCCGTATATTGCACCATTTTATAGGAAAAATGGCTTTCAACTACCAGCGGATCGTTATCAAGATCGGGTCTAACGTGCTCACGCAAAAGGATGGTTTACCTGACCTGGACCGGATGGCACACCTGGTTGAACAGATAGCGGCGATAAAACGGGGCGGAAAGGAAGTGGTGCTGGTTTCATCAGGCGCAGTCGCTTCAGGCAAAAGCCTCATTTCTATTTCCGAAAAATTCGATTCCATCGCCACACGGCAGCTTTTTGCCTCTATCGGCCAGGTTAAGCTCATCAATACTTACGCCCACCTGTTTGAAAAGTATAATATCCTTTGCTCGCAGGTACTGGTAACCAAAGAAGATTTCAGGGACAGGCTTCATTACCTTAATATGAAGAACTGCCTCAAAATTCTATTGCAGCACCATGTGATCCCCGTTGTAAACGAAAATGACGTTGTTTCGGTGACAGAATTGATGTTTACCGATAATGACGAACTTGCCGGCCTGATCGCCTCGATGCTGAATGCACAAGCACTGATCGTGCTGACCAATGTTGACGGTATTTATGATGGCGATCCCGATAAAGAAAACAGCAAGGTGATAGAAGAGATCGAGGGGAAAAGCGTCGATTTTTCTACTTTCGTCAGTTCGGGCCGCTCGCAGTTCGGCCGTGGAGGAATGATCACCAAATCAACCATGGCACAGAAGGTTGCGCAGTTAGGCATCTCGGTCCATATCGCCAACGGCACAAAGGATAATATTTTGGTGGATGTGTTGGAAAACAATATTCCGCACACACATTTTGTCCCCAGCAAAACTGCTTCCGGCAAAAAGAAGTGGATAGCGCATGCGGGAAATTTCGCAAAAGGTATTGTGCAAGTTAACGAGGGTGCAGTAACTGCGCTTACCTCGGCCAAAGCTTCCAGCCTGCTTCCGGTAGGCGTTATTAATATCCTTTCTGAATTCAAAAAAGGCGAGATCATCAAATTAGTTGATGAAAACAATAAGCCCATTGGCCTTGGAATAGCAGAGTACGGATCAGACCGGGCTGCTGAAATGATGGGGCAAAAAAATCAGAAAGCGCTTATACATTATGATTACCTTTATTTAGAAAATTAATAGTAGCCGAAACTTTAGGAGGATTATATGCTGGTTAAAGAACTGAACTACACCGCTTATTTCGAAAGGGCCCGGTCGGCTAGTCGAAAAAGCATTGCGCCCGGTGTTATTAACGGTGTGCTCAGGGACATCGCTGAGACTGCGATCGGCCAAACAGATTATCTTTTAACCGAGAACAAAAAGGACCTGGACCGGATGGATCATCGCGATCCGAAATACGACCGTTTAAAGCTAACGGCCGATAGTATTAAAGAAATTGCCGCTGAAATAAATAATGTTGCGAAGTTGAAAAGTCCCCTCGGGCGAGTCCTTTCAAAAAAAACAATGCCCAACGGCTTGCATATTTCCAAAGTTAGCGTACCCCTGGGCGTTGTTGGTGTAATTTACGAAGCAAGGCCAAACGTAACGTTTGATGTTTTTTCGCTTTGTTTTAAAGCCGGCAATGTTTGCATTTTAAAAGGCGGCAGCGACGCGTATTATTCCAACAAAGCCATACTGGCTATTATACAATGGGTGCTGGCCACATATGATGTCGATCCCAATATAGTGGCCTTGCTCCCACCCGATCGCGACGCAGCTGACGCACTGCTAAATGCAGTCGGTTATGTGGATGTACTGATCCCCCGTGGAAGCCAGCAATTGATCGATCATGTGCGTAATAACAGCAAAGTGCCGGTGATTGAAACCGGTGCCGGTATTGTACATACCTATTTTGACGAGTTTGGCGATATTGAAAAAGGCAGCAAGATTGTTTTTAATGCCAAAACGAGACGCGTGAGCGTTTGTAACTCACTGGACTGCCTCATCGTTCACTACTCGCGCCTGAAAGACCTGCCTGCGCTGTTAAAGCCACTGGCCGCCAAAAATGTTGTGCTTTATGCCGACAAGACGGCTTTTATGATACTGAAAGGCCATTACCCCGATGGAATATTAAGCCATGCAAAGTCGGAGCATTTTGGCACGGAGTATCTTTCGTTGCGGATGGCTGTGAAATTAGTTGATACGTTTGAAGAAGCGGTTGATCATATCGCGAAACACAGTTCAAAGCATAGCGAGGCGATCATTACAGAAAACCAGGAGCGCGCTGAAGCCTTTTTAAGCCAGGTAGATGCGGCCGCCGTTTATGTAAATGCTTCAACAGCATTTACCGACGGCGCCCAATTTGGTTTAGGCGCCGAAATAGGGATCAGTACACAGAAACTGCACGCCCGCGGGCCGATGGGTTTAGCAGAACTGACCAGTTACAAATGGTTAGTTAGAGGGGACGGCCAGGTAAGGCCCTGATCAAATTTCCATTAAAAATAAAAGGGGTGTACATTTCCGATGTACACCCCTTTACAGCCCTTATTCACCTAATTACTTTATCAGGTAATCTGCAACAGCAATAAAGCAAATAATTGCTAAAATTACAACTTGTAATTTTTGTTCCAGCGTTAAACGAGCAATCATTATATGTTATTAATTAGGGTTAACAAATCTATAATGTAAGTTTTATGTTACAAAATAGTTACGCATTTTTACGAAATATTCAATAAAATGGTTTTGGAATTTAATAAAAGTCAATCCTACATTTATTATTTCACCAACTTGATAGGAAAATTTCTAAAAAGTTGTTTTAAAATAACACCTCTATCCCCTCAAAACCAACTTTAAAACATGTTTTTGGCGTGTTTTCTTCCCGCGCAGCCGGGTATTTGGTATCTCGTCGCAGTCCAACAGTTAAAGCATCGCTACTGTAAAATGTTAACATATATCCGCTTACAATATTGTTTGAATAAGCAAATTAATTTCGGCTGGTGATGAGGTAACATCCTGTGATACCGGCTAAAATGGGGACATTTTACGCATCACTGACTAACAGCGCATTACCTAAACGCTAAAAAAGGTATCTTTGCAGCCGCATGAGTAAGCACGGAAGGATTTTGGTAGCAATGAGCGGCGGGGTGGATAGTTCGGTCGCTGCGGTGATGCTGCATGAGCAGGGTTACGAAGTGATCGGCCTGACCATGAAAACCTGGGACTACGCGTCTTCCGGAACAAGTTCAAAGGAAACTGGCTGCTGTAGCCTCGACAGCATAAACGACGCACGCGCATTGGCGGTTGGTTACGGTTTCCCGCATTACATACTGGATATCCGCAGCGAATTTGGCGATTTTGTGATCGATAATTTTGTTGATGAATACTTAGCGGGCCGTACGCCTAACCCCTGCGTATTGTGTAATACCCATATCAAATGGGAAGCGCTGCTAAAAAGAGCGGATAAACTCGATTGCGAGTTTATAGCAACCGGCCACTACGCCAATATTCGTTTGGAAGACAATGGTCGTTATGTGATCTCCAAAGGCAGGGACGAAAACAAAGACCAGTCGTATGTGCTGTGGGGGGTATCGCAAAAGAACCTCTCCCGTACTAAATTTCCATTGGGAAGTTTCTCGAAACCAGAAATAAGGCAAATGGCCCTGGATATGGGGCAGGTTGAGCTTGCCGGGAAAAGCGAAAGCTACGAAATATGCTTTGTACCTGATAATGACTACAGGGCCTTTTTAAGGCATAAAGTGGAAGATCTTGAGGAACGCGTTGCCGGCGGCAATTTTGTGCTGACTGACGGCACCGTAGTAGGCAAACACCAGGGCTATCCATTTTATACCATAGGGCAGCGCAAGGGCCTGGGCATTGCATTGGGGCACCCCATGTTTGTGACCAGCATTCGACCTGAAACCAATACCGTTGTTTTGGGTACATTGGATGAGTTGCAACGCAAAGAGGCGTGGGTTAGAAACCTTAACCTGGTTAAATACGAAAGCATACCTGAGCCGATGGAAGCCATCACTAAAATCAGGTATAAAGATGCCGGATCGCAAAGCACTATTGTACAGATGGGCGGGCACATGAAGGTTGATTTTCATCACGCCGTATCGGGCATAGCACCCGGTCAGTCGGCGGTTTTTTACGAGGGGAATGATCTGCTGGGTGGCGGTTTTTTGATGTAATTTTTTGTTGGAATGTTGTAAAGTTGGAAGGTTGAAATGTTGTTTTTAACCTGAATTGCATTTGCTTAAAACTGTTCCGATTTCCCAACTTTAAAACCTTACAACTTTCCAACATTTCAATTTTCTTCTTGCGTTTAGCGTTCTTTATGTTTTATTTGCAAAAAAATAACTGCTTTAATGGCTAAAAACCTGATTATAGTTGAATCGCCGGGCAAGGTCAAAACCATCGAGGGCTACCTGGGCAAAGACTTTACCGTTAAGTCGAGCTACGGGCATATACGTGACCTGGTTAAGTCGGACGATGCAATAGATGTTGCGAATAATTTTAAGCAAAAATATGAGGTCCCGGCCGATAAAAAGCAGGTTGTCAGCGAATTAAAAAAACTTGCTAAAGAAGCCGATATGGTTTGGCTCGCCTCCGATGAGGACCGCGAGGGGGAAGCTATATCCTGGCACCTGTTTGATACACTGGAATTGAAGGATGCGACGACCAAGCGCATTGTTTTTCACGAGATCACCAAACCCGCGATACTCCGGGCGATTGAAACCCCGCGAAAAATTGATTATAATTTGGTGAATGCCCAACAGGCCCGGAGGGTGCTGGACAGGCTGGTTGGTTTTGAGCTTTCGCCGGTTTTGTGGAAAAAAGTAAAACCTTCGCTTTCTGCCGGCCGTGTACAATCCGTTGCTGTTCGGCTGATTGTTGACAGGGAACGGGAGATCAATAAGTTTAAAACAGAGGCCGCTTTTAAAATAACAGCCATCTTCGACAAGGGGAAGACCGCTTTTAAGGCGGAATTGCCCGAACGGTTCAGCAAGCAGGAAGATGCGGAAAAGTTTCTGACCGACTGCATCGCGGCGTTATTCAAGGTTAACTCGCTGGAAACCAGGCCGACCAAACGCGCCCCAGCAGCTCCTTTTACTACTTCAACACTACAGCAGGAAGCAAGCCGTAAGTTAGGTTTTTCGGTGTCCCGCACCATGCAGGTCGCCCAAAAGTTGTACGAATCAGGGCATATCACTTATATGCGTACGGATTCGGTAAACCTGTCTGATACGGCATTGAACGCTGCGGAACAGGAAATTGTGTCGGCTTATGGTGCTAAATATCATCACCTAAGAAAATATAAAACAAAAAGCGCCAGCGCCCAGGAAGCGCACGAAGCGATCAGGCCGACTTATTTTAGCCAGCACACAATTAAAGGTGATTCGGGCGAAATGCGTTTGTACGACCTGATATGGAAGCGTGCTATCGCTTCGCAGATGAGCGAAGCCTTATTTGAGAAAACCACAGCGAAAATCGGTATATCGACCCGTAAAGAGGAATTGGTAGCCAATGGCGAGGTGATGAAGTTCGACGGCTTTCTGACCGTTTACCTGGAATCAAGTGACGAGGAAGAAGATAACCTGCAGGATGGAGAAAATGCCATTTTGCCGCCTTTAACCAAAGGCCAGCGGCTGGAGTTACAGGAAATGCTTGCTACCGAGCGCTTCTCGCGCCAACCGGCCAGGTATACTGAAGCCAGTTTGGTGAAAAAGCTCGAAGAACTAGGAATTGGCCGGCCATCGACCTATGCCCCAACCATTTCCACTATACAAAACCGCGGTTATGTAGTAAAAGAAGAACGGGAGGGTAAACAAAGAATATTCCGGGTGTTGACGCTCAAGGCCGGCCACATCAGCAAAGCTGAAAAAACGGAGAATACCGGCGCCGAAAAAGGCAAGCTTTTCCCTACTGATATTGGTTCAGTTGTAAATGATTTCCTGGTGCAGTATTTTGTGGATATCGTCGATTTTAACTTTACTGCTACCGTCGAAAAGCAATTTGATGATATAGCGCAGGGGCTGACGGAGTGGACAGATATGATCCGCGATTTTTATACGCCATTCCACAAAGAAGTGGAAAGCACCGTTAAGACAGCCGATAAGGCTACCGGCGAACGCGAGCTGGGCGTCGACCCGGTAAGCGGCAAAAAGGTTTCGGTACGCATTGGCCGGTTTGGGCCCTTTGTACAGGTTGGTGAAAGCAACAGCGAAGCAAATACCGAAGAAAAACCGCTTTACGCGAGTTTGCGTGCAGGCCAGAGTATTGAAACCATCTCGCTGGCCGATGCGATGGAATTGTTTAAGCTGCCCAAAAAAGCCGGCGTATTCGAAGAGAAGGAAATGACGGTGGCCATCGGCAAGTTCGGCCCGTACATCAGGCACAATAATGCCTTTTATTCTTTACCTAAAGAAATTGACCCCTTGCTGGTATCCGAAGAAAAAGCGATAGAGATCATCATTGAAAAACGCAAAAAAGACGCTGAAAGAGTGATAAAGGCTTTTGACGAAGATTCTACCGTAAAGGTATTGAACGGTCGTTTCGGCCCTTATATTGAGTTTGGAAAATCAAATGTAAAAATCCCCAAAGGAAAAGACCCCAAATCACTCACCTTTGAGGAATGTAAAGAATTAGCCGCTGCCGCTGAGAAAGAACCCAAGAAGCCGATTAAGAAATTTGCGAAGAAGAAGTAGGTTAAGCAAGTTGTAATGAGTTGTAACAAGTTGTAAGGGTTGTAAAAGTTAAAAAAATGAACAACCAATCCCACCATTACAACTTCTACAACCCTTACAACTCATTACAACTAAAACATGATCAAAGACCTCCCCGAAAATAAAGTTACGGATATAGCTATAGCTGTCGCGCTGGAAAAAGAAACCGCGGAAAATAAGTTATGGTACGTATACCTGATCAACCTGAAAAATGAGCCCATCGAGAATGTGTTGATCACTTCCAGGGGTTATGGTGAAAAGAATGGCGAGCAGGTGAAAACCTCAACCTTGCGGCACATGTTCCCGCTGGTTGAGCAGGGCGCCTACAAACTTATAGAACCTATAGACGAGCAAACTTTCGGCCTCAACAATGAATATTGGCTCAGCTATTATATTGGCCGGGATATCTATGACAAAAAATTTATCTTCCTGCCTGAAAGTATTGTAGAAATGAATTTTACAAGGCTGCCGGTGGTAAATAAGGTTGGGGTGATGATAAGGTAA
>Ga0302192_10003208_pt1 | contig 10238 bp, 6 predicted proteins | sample II_Bog_E3_2_FD_200230 | JGI IMG/M metagenome (GOLD analysis project Ga0302192, IMG submission 200230) | Peat permafrost microbial communities from Stordalen Mire near Abisko, Sweden - II_Bog_E3_2 | ecosystem: Environmental > Terrestrial > Soil > Wetlands > Peat | place: Sweden: Abisko, Stordalen...
AAACAAACTGCTGATTATCTCCAATGAGGAGAAAGAACTCGGCTACAAACACGTCTTCCAGACTCGTCCAACCAAGAGCACGACTGGCGAACGCATCAGGTCGCCCATGGGGATGTTCACCAAAGAGCAAACCTACATCGACAACGATGCACAGTTGTTGCTCAATCATCTTCAACAGTTCTATCGCTAGATAGACCCAAACAAATTCAAATTCAAATTCAAATCGAGGTAACACCAAACATGAGCACAGGTATTTTTGGAAAGCTCGTAACTGATGGACTGGAAGAGTCCAGTGATCGTCTTGGTGGTTTCGGAGCAGTTGACACTGCGATTTACATCGCAACCATCAAAGCACTCTTTGCCGGACAGTCCACCGGAGGCGCCACCAGTGTCACCTTGATCGCCGACCTGGGATCCAATAAGGAATACCGGGAGACGTTCTATGTGACCAACAAAAACGGCGAGAACTTCTTCATCAACAAGAACGACAAACTGAAGAAGATTCCTCTTCCCGGCTTTACAGTGGTCGATGACATTTGCCTCATCGCCACTGGCGAACCACTGTCAGCACAGCAGACAGAGGAGAAGGTCATCAATCTGTATGACTTCGAGGCGAAGAAGGAACTGCCCAAAGCAGTCCAGATGCTCATGGGCTGTGTGGGTCAGAAGGTCGCTCTCGGGATCGTGAAGCAGATTGAGAACAAGAACGAGAAGCAGGGCGACGAGTACGTTCCCACTGCCGAGACCAAGGAAGTCAACGTGGTCGAGAAGGTCTTCCATCCCGAACTCAAGATCACTGTTGCAGAAGCTCGCAACGGCCAGAACGAAGCAAAGTTCTGGGAGGCATGGGACAAGAAAAACAAGGGCGAGACTCGTGACAAACGCAAGCTGAAGGATGGTCAGGGCGGTTCATCTGCTCCTCCGAAGGCTGGCAATAAGTCAACACCCACACCGGCCGCTGGGCAGCCTGCTCGCAAGAGCTTGTTCTCCAAGTAGCCCATGAAGATCCCTGTAGTGGGGTTTGACCCCAGCCTAAGAAATTGGGGCGTTGCCGAAGGCACGCTTGATCTCACCACAGGGTATCTTGAAGGTCTACATCTCTCGATCATTGAACCAAGAGATGTAAAAGGCCGACAGGTACGACAGAACTCCACAGATCTACATATCGCAATGCAATTAGCCGAGGGAGCACTCTTAGCTGCACGCAAAGCGAAAGTTATATTTGTGGAGGTTCCTGTCGGATCTCAATCAGCAAGAGCCATGGCAAGCTATGGCATTTGCGTTGGGGTACTCGGAGCAGTCCAAGCAGAAGGCATTCCCTTGATCGAGGTAACGGCCTTCGAGGTGAAAAAAGCATTCACCGGCAACAAGAATGCGACAAAGGATGAGATGATTGCAGAGGCAGTCAAACTCTATCCTGCTGCGAACTTTCCCACCCATGGTGGAAGAATCACAGCTAAAGCTGAACACGTCGCAGATGCGATTGCTGCGATTCATGCAGGAGTCTTGACACCAATGTTCCAAAATCTATTGCGATTATTCGCCGAGGTATAAAAATAACCATGCAGATCATTTTGGTTCAAACCGAAGTCGAACAGGCGATCAAGGATTACATCAGCCATCGACTCACAGTGTCGGAAGGAACCGACATTCAGATCGACCTGACAGCAACCCGTGGCGCCGAAGGAGTGAAGGCAATCATTGACTTGATTCCCAATACTCCCAAGGTCTCTGGTGCCAAGAGGCCGTACACTCCAAGGGCTACAGCGGCCGTATCTGCGATCGATGAAGCCAAGACCACAGGACCGACTTCCGAGCGTGCTCCCGAGCCTGTAGTCGAGACCCAGGCCGCACCTGATTCAGTTGAGAATGAGGCAATCATCGGCGATGCAGTTGAAGAAGCTGTGGAAGAGACTTCGGCTGTTGCCGAAGTTCCTGCCACTCCTCCGGTAAAGAGTCTCTTCTCCAACCTGCGGAAGCCAGTCAACACATAGGGCTGAACCAAACAAAAAATGAACAGGCTCCTGAAAGGGAGCCTTTTCATTTACCCCAAGATATATTTGAGGGCAGGATAGACTCAAATCGGTAGAGCGGGTGGCGCAGCCTAGTATGTTGGTTCGACTCCAACCCTGTCCACCACAAATATATCTTTGAAAGGAAACTATGATCCGATATGTCGCTGGATTTCTGTTCAACAAAGACAGAACCCAAGTTGCACTAATTCTTAAAACACGTGGACCAGATATTTTGATTAACAAGTGGAATGGGATCGGTGGAAAGATCGAACCGAACGAGACCAGTCAAGCTGCCATCAAACGTGAGTTTGAGGAAGAGACTGGAGTCATTGTTCTCAATTGGGAATTCTTCATGAGCTTGTGTGGAGATGGATGGAACGTCGATTTCTACCACGCATTCGACGATCTAATCTACAACGTCAAAACCAAAGAAGACGAACTCGTCTATATTTGGGATATTGACAAACTGCCCAAAGTCGTTCCCAATGTCAAATGGATCATTCCCATGGCTCTTGAGAGCGAGATCTATTCAATTGTGCAAAGTTAAGTGACCTGCTACATTGGTGTCTACGTTGCATCCAACTCAACTGAGGTAATGCCAATGTCCGATACAAAAGTTGAAACACTTCATTCTGAAGTGTCAAATGAGTCAACAGTTCATCACTCAGTCAAGACACTCGTCATTGGCTTGAAGAACTGGCTCAATGAACTGGCCCAACACAAGGAAGTCTCTCCTGAAGATGTCCAGAAGATCTCCGACAAGCTCAACCCCGATCAGCTTGCAATCGCAGTCACACAGGGAACCGGCACACCGGCTGTTCTCGGTAGCTCGGCCAATCCTGACTTTGGAAGGCCCGTCACTCTGGGTGGAACTCCAATCATAACGAACCCAGTCAAGCCGACTTCGGTACTCACTCCCGGCAGTGCGACAATGAACAGTGCAGGTGGAACCGTTGTCGATTACCAGACTCTTGTGAACAGCTCGGCAGGTCAAAACACACCTGATCCCACAGCACAGCCTGCATTGGCGACTGAAAAGGTTCAGGTCTTTACCGAGACTACTGGCAGTGAACCAATCGAGACCGGAACTAATACTCTCGACAAGACTGATGAACTGGAAGCACACGAGACTGAACCGGAGACGGTCAGCTAGTTCCCTCCCACTCACAGGCAAGGCGCCGATAGCAGGGGGAAACAGAAGAGGCCAACCGTTAAAGGGTTGGCCTCTTCCTATTTACAGTAAAGGTTAGAGTGCCTCGATGAGAAACATGATGAACACCAACGAAAGTGTGGCAACAAATCCCAATCCAGCCCCGTAATACTGGGCATCGTAGATGTTGACATAAGTTCGTTTTGCATAGATTCCCCCAACCCACATTAGTGAGACGAGAAGGGGAACCATCAGAAAAATCATTACATTGGACATGATTGATCCTTACCGAAACAGGTTATAGATGGGACCAATTGTAAGTCCTTTGGGAGCCATCTCTGGACCGAAAGAATACTTGATGTTTCCATCCATAATCTTCGAGAACACGTTATCCTCGAAGACATTCCCAGTCTGTCTGAATGCAGGAGCGGCTGCTGCAACCAGGGCATGAAAGGGATTGTTACGCATCATGTTCAAGGCAACTTTGGCAATCCTGATCTTGTAATTCAGGAACCAAGTCAAACCCATATTGTCAGTGTAAGCACGAGAACGACCGGCTGTACGGTCAAAATTGACATACTCTTCAGAAATTCTTGCGAGGGCATCTTCCTTGGAAGCACCCTTCACTTTCGTCATGTGATCATATAGTATGCCTTTTGCGATGAAATCGCTATATTCGGCAAGCTGTTCTAATCCATGAAAAAGAGCAGTGTCACGGGATACGATTCCATAACGGGCAGCCGTCTGCATGGATGCAGGCAACAAGTTGATCTTGTTTTCCAACCATTCTGAGATCTTACCCGAGCTAAGTTTGAGATCTTCGGCCGTATCACCAATTCCAGCGATCGTTGTGAACTCCCCATTTTTAAGTAGGGGGTAGATCGACATTCTCTTATAGCTGTCCTTGATGGTCTGCATCTCGGAATTGAGATTTGCTTCTCGCACTGGGTCATGCGTAGCCGATTGCAGTTCTGCTTCGATCTCAACCTCTCTCTGTCGAGCTTGGTTATACGTGTGGATTTCAGAGAGCTTTGAAGCTGCTCCCTTGGCAATCGAAAGGGCAGGTACACCACGGGCAGCAAGCTGGTAGACGTTATCAACTGCACGCATCACAGGGATAAAAAGTGACTTGACAGCAATGTTCCTACGCATGTCAGCCATGAAGCCCTGAACCATCTGTTCTTTGCTCACCAGAGAACGGTAGGCATCCGGCCCCAGAAGGCTCACCATGGTGTCCCGAACCGCAGACTGTACCGCAGGACTCCATTTAGAGTTGCCGGTCCATGCATCACCCACAGACGCTTGCCTGAAGCCAATTACATCGTCAATCAGGTCTTTGCGAACCATGAATCGTCCAGATCCAAATTTACTTGCAATATATCTTTGAGTGTCCAGATTGAAAAGGCGAACTCCTTCCTGCTGAATTTTATCTGTTTGTTTTGGATCCATCGCATTGATGTACTCAGACTCACGACTTCCACCGGGGCGTGAACTGTCAGTCTCATCCAAATACATCTTGTAGGCACGATCGACGAGTTCCTTGTTCATCTGACGAGCAATCTGCTCCTCTACCTGACGACCACGCCAAACACCTGCCATATCCAAGATGCTTGTGGAGGGATTACGCATTCCTAACATCTTTGGATCGAGCATTCTCTCGTAGGCATAGACTTTATCGCTGCCATTGAATCGAGGAAGAAGGTGTTCAACTTCATCAGGCAGAGGACGGTTGGATCCACTGTTGACAAACTTGTTGAGGCTCTCAATTCGCTGACTGATTCTCTGTACTTCAGTACGATCGGTGATTCGTCCGGCAGTCTGCATTTGGCTGTAGCCAGTTGTTGAATCCACACCTGAAGCTGTGTGATCAGCATTCTGAATAGTGCCTTGAGCAAAGGCTGTCTTTCCATTGAATGGAGAGAAATAGTAATCCTTGGATTCTTTGTTTCCATCCAGAAAACTACCTGTGTATTTCTGAACTGGCTGCTGTCCCATCAAACGAAGGGCACCTCTATCGGCAGTCGGCATCACCGAAAGTTGTGTACCCTGTTCAGGATCACTGGGCATATAGCCCTTGAAGTGTGAATTCAAAAGACGGCTGTCATCACCGACTTTCAACATCTCACCTTTACGCTGACCATTCATGTAGTTGAGCAAGAATTCCATTCCCTTTGGTTCAGACTGAACCAATGAGGAAAGAGCTTTCACACGATCTGAACTCATACGATCAAGTGAGTAAAGGCTGGTCAGATGATCGATGGCTTCCACTGTGGCGCCATTGAGTTTTGGTTTTGGTCCTCCCTGTGGCTGCTTGGGATCAAGACCATGAGCACCTTCACCCAAGAGTTTGGAAATAGCCGTAGCATTCGTGAGCAGATTCCAACTGGTCTTTCCAGTCATGTTGTAATCAGCAAGCTGACCCATCTTCTTTTTGTAGATGTCCCAGTTGGTTGGGTCTTCCCTGCGAATCTGATCTTCGAGTTCAGCGATCTTATCTTTGCGAGTTGAAGGATCGAACATGCCAAGAGCTTCTTTGGCAGTCATCTTCGTCATCAGAGCAGCAAGATCTGCTTTACCAAGACCATAATATGCATGGGTATCCTGCTCCTCAGTGAGAGGTTTGCTGAACTTACCACCAAGAATTCTTGGCACCTGTTCACGGTAGTTCTGGCGAACCTGAGCTACCATCGATCGGACTTGCTTAATCATGTCAAATATCAGAGCATTGGCATTGGTACGTCCAACCAGATCACCCATTGTCTTCTTCAGGATGTTGAGCACTGGAGCATCTGGAAGAATGTTGATCGTGTGAAGAATGCTCTCACCAGCCAAGTCTGCATTCTTATTGGACAAAGCTCCCGAGAGAAGTTTGACAAGGAGTGAAGAGTTCTTGGCAAACTTGTTGTTGCTCGCTTCCATCTTGTCACCGACATTTTGAAGTGTATCGGCCATGTGACCCAAGACAGAAACCATTCCATCGTTAATGGCATCTTCCGCACCACCAAGTTTGCTCATCCCGACACTGATGAATGACTGTTCAGTGCTCGCATGATCATAAAGCTGAGAAGCCAACATCTCCATTGCTTGATATGCATTTTTAGCACGTAGGTCTCCAGAGATAAAGGACGACATTTTATCCAAGCTCTGATTGGCAAGGTCGTAGGCATAGCGATCGACAGCACTCTTTGCATCGCTCTTGGCAATAGCAGGAGTGTCGAATTTTTCGAGAATGCTCTTGAACTCAGGATTAACCATCGAGAGTGCAATGAAGCTAGAAAGGGTATTGCTGGGTCGATCACCACGCTGAGTGTAGGCATTATCGTCAGTTCCACGAATGACCTTCATCTTGGCGATGGCATCACTCTCAGCAGATTGCTGATCTGAATTGGTTGGATCCAGGAAATCATCAACCTGCATCTTGTCACGAACCTGATCAAATACTCTCTGAGCACGAGTGAAGAATTCAGGTTCAATCAATTCATGTGTGGACAAGGCGCCAGTGAGCATTGCAAATGCTGTGGTCTGGTTTATATCCATGTTGAAGACCGAAGCAACACGCTTCGCAGCATCATCCGTGATACTGGCATTCTTGAAAGCCTCTGTGTAATCGAGCTTGTCCATCTTCTGTTGAACAGTGACTTCAGGGAGCCGTTCAAGAGGCTCCGCAACTACTCTACGAACGAAGTCTCGAACAGAAGTCAGATCATCACTCGCACCTTGTTCAGAATGAGCGAGTGTAGATTCGCCAAACATATTCGAGGCCGATGGGGGATCACGCATCAGGATGCCAGCGTTGAATAAGATGTTAGAAAACATGTTGCCATCGACTTTGTTCGAGCGTTGCTTGCCCCAGACCAAATCTTTTATGGATTGAAGCACTCCCTTTGCAATCTGTATGAATATATCACCAGGTTTTGCTTTGAGTTTATCAGCCAAGGCTTTGTTGGAAAGAGTCCATGCCATGAACTCATTCATAGAAGCTGCCTTCTGTTGTGACGAAGTTTTGTTAGGGTCGAATTCAGCATCGTTGATCGATCCACGAGCATTGGTGATTGCATTCGTCAACTCAGATGTTGGAAACTTTGGTTCCCAGTTCATAAACTGATTCTTCAAAAGTTCAAGACGAGTAATTGCATCTTTAGTAGCTGGATCTGAAAAATCTGGATTGCTGTAATGAGCATTTACAACTTCAGATGTAGCAGCATGGATGAGTTCATGAGTCAAGGTCTCAGCCGAAGGATCGATCAAATAGATACGACGATCGGTAGGCGAAATAAATCCATGCAAGTTTCCATCTCTGCCGAGTAAGTCAGAGTAATCAGCAGAACTGTTTCGTTTTGCATAGTCTGCAATTTGTTCCCTGGTTCCAGTGACAGCAGTGTATTCCTTGGCACGATCGACCCTGAACACCTGACTCAGAGCCGCTCTCTGGTTGTCACTACGATCCATGAGACGAAGAAGATTACGAATAGCTGTATGAGATAGAACACGAACACCAGTTTCTACTCCATCAACCTTGTCAGCCCGACCAACCTTCTGTGTGAGTTCACGCATGACATCACGATCTGAACCTGTAGGTACAGTCGGTGGTGCGAAACTAGTGGTGACCGATTCTGGTTGTGCATTGTCTGTCACGTATGAGGTGTCAGAAGCATCATCAGGATTCGGATCGGTAGTCGTGTTCAAATAGTCTGCGAGAAAATTTCCCGTATTACCTTTGTTGTCAAATTCTGCATAATGCTTGATCTCAGGAATCTCAGGTTGATCTTTGAGAGTCTTGGAGTTAAGCACATCATTCAATGCTTTTGCAGTTTTTTCCGATGAACTTGTGTCTATGTCAGACTCAACTCCATTGTGAAATGCAACTCCACCTGATGCCATGTTGTCTGTGGAAAGACCGACTTCCTTCATTACATCGTGACGAGCATCAACCTGTGCAGTGAGAAAATTCAATTGCTCTGCGATGCTGTGCAGCTTGTACATCAAAACATCATGTGGATTTGTGAGACCCAATTTTTCTGCTCCCAATTCATCAGAAGGTGTAACGAACTGGGATAGGGCATTAGAGAGAGTCATCTTCTTTTCAGAAGCAGCTTCAGGATCATCTGCATACTTTGAATCGGTAGCCACAAGTTGACGAGCTTCAGTTTCCTGATCGGCAAATACCTGATGAACCAGATCTGAATTACCCAACATCTTGAAGAAAGCATCACGAGCCGATCTCACAGGATTATTGAACCACGCATTCTGAGCAGCTTCATTGGCAGTTTTGCCATACTCATCGACTCGATCCAAGGGGATATTGAGACCGTCAAATACCTGTTGGGTGCCTTCACCCTTTGTAGGACCAGTCATGAGTTCCTGTATGGCAGCAGCGTCACCATGCCCAAGGATCGAGGCAGGCATACCACCAACACCGGCCGCAATAGGAATCCTGACATCAGGCGATGTAGCTAATTTGCCGTCAAGTGCAGTGCTCTCCAAACTCTCGGCTTCAAGAGTTCCACTCTTGCCAACAGGAATCGATTGCTCTCCATCATTGACGTTGAGTGTGGGCGCCAAAACTTCAGCACTCTTGTTGATTTCGTCCAACTTATTCTGCGAAAGAAAATCTCCAGGTTTGTAAGTTGGATCGTTTGCTTCTCGATCAGCCAGAGCTTTGCTCATCTCATTCTTTACAAACTCAGAACGAATGATCGACTGTATATTGGTCGCATTTTGAATCAGCTTTGCAGCCGTCATCACATCTGGACCAACAGTTGCTTTGATGGATTCTCGCATGGGATTCACCAGAACATGAAGCATGTTTTGGGTAAGAGTTTCCATATTGTCTGAAGTAGCTTTGAAGCTCAAAGGATCAATCTTCTTCAGTGGTGTGTGATTAGCCTCCGTTGTGTGGAAGAATTTGAAATCAAAAGGAAGTGTCTGATGAATGCTTGAACCAAAAACATTATTCAAGTCATTGATCATGCCTGTGTACTTTGCTGCATGATTTGGATCATTGGGGAAAAGAGACTCTGATCCCTTACCTTCACGAGCCATATCGGTAAGTCGAGCATAGATACTGCCCATCAATTCACCAGAGATGTTTCCAGCAATGCCTTTGGCACCTGAACCATAGAGAGTAATCATCGCAGGGTTCTTGGTGACACCACGATCCAGAGTGTATCGCCCTCCCGGATTTGCTTTCACACCGGGCAGGAATTGAGACATCAGGTTTAGAACACTCTTACCAACTGGCACAAGTTTGGAATCTTCATTTTGAGAAAGGACTGTTTGACGCTGGCGAACTCTCCAATCGGCATCATTTGCAATAGTCTGATAAAGATCAACACCAGCTTTGCCATCTTTGGCAATGACTTCACCTAAAGACTTCGGATCGGATCCAACAACATAACCACACTTCTTTATGTTGTCGATCCAGTTTTGAGTGAAGTCTCCATTGCCGAGCATTCCCATCGCATTCGAGATGCCGTTAGTCTTGCCATCAAGCTCAAGATAGAGATTGGTGTTGTACTTGGACTTTTCCTCATCGGTAGATTCTTCATACATAGCTCGATCCAACAAAGCATGGAGAGCCACCTGACCTTCATCGATACCAGCAGCCTTCCATAAGGGAACGAGTTCATCACCAAGTTTGGTCGTCTGTTCGATGTCAAGGCCGGGAGTATTCTGAAGTAACCCAGCATTGTCTCGGACGAACTCACGAAGTTTGCTCAAGACAGGAGTCAACTTGCCATTAAGTGCTGTTTCAAGATCGGTCCTGATTGCATCAGGCAATTTTGTGCTTACCTTGACACCAACTGCTTGAGCTACAGCAAGGTCATAGGCCAGCTTATGCCCCTCATTGTTTACCAGATCCAGCGAGGACGCAGTGGGCATGATCATTTCACGCAGACCCTTATTACCTTGAGGAGTCTGCCCACCCAGCATGTGTAAGCGACCGTTAATCGCTACGTTGTTCTCATAGTGAATGTCGATAGATCCAATTGGTTCCTTGGTTGCCTGTGAGCGATTATCAAGTTGATTTACAACATCGACAATATGATCGAGAGCACCATTGACAGTGAGAT
>Ga0302192_10003211_pt1 | contig 10236 bp, 9 predicted proteins | sample II_Bog_E3_2_FD_200230 | JGI IMG/M metagenome (GOLD analysis project Ga0302192, IMG submission 200230) | Peat permafrost microbial communities from Stordalen Mire near Abisko, Sweden - II_Bog_E3_2 | ecosystem: Environmental > Terrestrial > Soil > Wetlands > Peat | place: Sweden: Abisko, Stordalen...
ACCAACAGATTAAACGCCCAGTTGCAAACGGTCGCAGCGCTCATCGCCGCACCGCGAACCTTGAGCGGATAGATCTCGGAAATCATCAGCCAGAAGATTGGCCCGAGTCCAAAGGCGAAGCAGGCGACATAGATCACCAGTCCTCCAATGGCGATGTAACTTTTCAAGCCCGCCAACTGTTCAAACTGGAAAGCAGCGCCCAGGATCGCCAAGCCAAGAATCTGGCCAGCGACGCCAGTTAATAGCAAAGGTCTCCGGCCCACCCGGTCCAGCAGGAAGATGGCCAGCACGTGAAAGCACCACATCACCATGGCCAATCCCGCTCCGGCCAGTATTTCGGGTCCTTGGGCCTCGATGCCGGCGAACTTGAAAATGGTCGGCGCGTAATAGAGGACCGTATTAATGCCGGTAACCTGCTGAAATATGGCCAGCCCGAACCCCACCATCATCGGCATACGGACGGAAGGCTGGACCAGTCCGGCAATCCCGCCGTTGCCCTTCTTTTCCATGGTTTTCTGGATTTCCGTGATTTCGGGGCTTACTTCTGATTCAGTTCGGACGCGCCGCAAAACCTCCGTGGCCTGTTTGATTTTTGATTTGCTGATCAACCAGCGCGGGCTATCGGGTAACCGCCACATTCCAACGACTAGGACGATTGAAGGTACGGCTGCCAAGCCGAACATATAGCGCCATCCCTGAACGCCCGAAAAGGCATAGTCGACCAAATAAGCAACGACAATGCCGGAGGTGATCGCCAGCATGTTGACCGCCACGAGTGCTCCGCGGACTCTCGCTGGAACCAGTTCGGCGATATACATCGGAGCGAGAAAGGATGCCATGCCAATGGCGACTCCGCTCAGTATTCTGGCGGCAATCAAGCAGGCCACCGTGGGTGCCAGTGCCGTGGCTGCGGCGCTGACGGTGAAGATGATTCCCGCAATGATGATGGGCAGGCGACGCCCTAAACGGTTGGTCAAGGTGCCACCCAGGGTTGCGCCAATCACCGCGCCCACTAAAACGGCGCTGACGACAAGCTCCTCCATGGTGTCGGAAAGAGAAAAGTCGCTTTTGATAAACAGGATGGCACCCGAGATGACTCCCGTGTCATAGCCGAAGAGAAGTCCCCCTACCGCCGCAACAAACACCGCAACGTAAACGAAAGGTTTTACTTTGGTTTTATCGCCCGTCCGCGTCGCCTTTTCTTTTTTAGAAGAGGCAGGCTTTGCTGTCACAAGGCCCCCACGCGAACGACGAAGTTCTTTCCTTCCCAATGTCGCGCATCCGGCCAATACAGGGTGAAATTGATCTGCTGGCCTTCGGAAAGCGCTTGCGTGAAAAGGTCGGCCATGTGAATGCCCAACCCGACGTCGTAGGTTTTAATGTCCTGCACAGTTTTCCAATTATCGGCGCTCCAATGAATGACGGACGGAACCAACGTTTCGATCCGCAGCTTCTTCCCGGCCGGCATCCAGCGAATCTTGTGATTGAACCGCCAAACCATGCGCGGGGAGACGGTCTTGTCCGTCAGGTAGCGTTTCACCGTTTGCGGCGGCATGTCGAAGACCTTTCCGTCATCTAGCGAGCGTCGCAGTTTGATGTATTCAGCGTGAGCCCACACGAGCGGCATGGCCGAGCCGGAAGGCCGCCCAAAATGAAGTTCGTGTTTCGGTATGTCGGGTGAGTCCCAGACTTGTTCCGAGATCAGGCCGCCTTCGTTGGCGAACGATTCCATGGTCTTGAGGAGCTTTTTTGCTTCGTCTGTCCGGCCAGCCGACAACTCGTAATGAGCCCGTTCGCCCGTGAGCAAGGGCCAACCTCGTCCGATTCCCGTTCCGTCGAAAGGCGCGCCATCTTCGTGCTCGCCATAGCCGTCATCGTTATACCGGTGCCAGACTGGACCGGTTGGGGTTTCTGTCTTAAGCAACGCATCAATGACAGTTGCCGTGCCGCGCATGCGCGGATCGTCAGGCGCACGCAGGCCAAAGCGAACGAAGTCCAGGGCATCGGGACTTATCAGATGGTTGGCGCGGCGAGTGTCCTCGGCCGCGAGGACGTTTTTGACGTGCACTGCATCCTGGAACCGCGTCACCCCCTGGCCACCTTCCTTGGGCGCGATCCGGATATAGTATCCTTCGACGTTGAACTTCCGGCACCAGTCCGTCTTTGAGACGTACATCCAGCGATCAATCGAGTCATGCCAAACATCGGCAATCTCGCGGAGATACTCGGCGATTAGGCTTTCGTGATTCACGTCGGCGAAATCCGCCGCTACAAGAAGCGCAGCGATTTGCGCGGCGACCGTAAAGGGCGTATAGCCGGGGTCTTCCTCCCAGCGATCTTGCGGACTCACGGGACCATTGCGGACCAAGTAGCCGGCGGCTTTCTTCAACATCGGCCAAAGACGAACCAGATCCTTTTCGACCAGCACCTTTTCGCGATGGGCCAGATTCACCAAAAGAATCGGTAGAGCCGTCTCGTCCATTTGGATTCCGTTCCAATACGGCGTGCCATCCAGCCACATGTTTTGCGGCCAGTGTCCGTCCGATAACTGCGTCTTTTCCAAATAGGAGAGCGCGCGGTGGACCTCCTCGTGCGCACCGGCAGCGAGTAAGCCTCCCACCGTTTCCACCATGTCACGCCCCCAGACCAGATGATAACCACCCTGATCCGCATCGCCGTGGCTGGCTCCCCACGGAAACGAGAGACTGGCGATTAATCCACCGGGGAATGTTTTCGATTCATGGGTCCGCAAAACGGCGAGACTGATCAAGGAAAGATCGCCCGGATCGGATCCGCTCGTCTTGATGGAGGTGCGCTTTTTCATCCACGCCTCCCATCCGGCGATGTACTCCAGCTTGGTCTTTCTAAATCCATCCCGAAGGCTGCCAATGGCATTTTGAGCGGCCTCATCGGGGGTTTTGCCAAAACCAAGCGCGAGCACAAAATTACCCTCCGACTTGGAGAGGTCGATCTCGCCCGTCAGAGCAACATTCCCATTCTCGGCCCGCGTAAATTCCCAAGTCATCTCCTTATGCGCCTTCAAGTCCTGCCAACCATCCGACGAGCCGACATAGCCGACCGACCGCTTGGCCCACGCCGTAGAACAGGCTAGCGCCAGACAGTTATCTTCCCGCTGGGCGAACAACAGCGGCGTCCCCTCGAACTCGCCGACCCACGCTGTATTGCCGCAACCCTGATTTCCCAAGTGCGGCGAAAGCAAAATGTGCAGGCGGTAATCGGCTATTGCCCCCTGCTTGGGGACAAAACGAACCTGCTGCAAAACGGCGTCGCGCTCAGGATCAGAAACGATCTCCTTTTCGATGCTGTACCGGCCATCGCGTGAGGTGTTGGTTAGGCGGAACGCAGGTACTCCCTCTGAAAGTCGCTGGACATCGGAGGCCGTGGCAGACTTTTCCTCGGAGAAGTAATCCTTGGCGTCGGTGACAATGAATCCCATGTCGCGAATGCACGCTTTGTCGATTCGCGGGGAATAGATCTCGTTGAAGATTCCATGGCTCAGCGTGAACCAAACGTGACTCTTGTCGCTTAGCGCCGTGCCGACACCTGTCTTCGCACTGGAAGTCCAGCGGGGTTGAATTCCCGGGCCACCAGGTGCGTTATGATTCGATGTATGCATGATATCTCCGTGGTTGGTTTTAGGGTTAACCGGGATTCCGACTGTAGAAGCTGTCCCCTGAGATTTTCCATGCCAGTTCCCCCGACTCATGGGCATTTTTGCGTGTCCGTGGGGCTCCTTCCCAATAATGGAAGAAACCACCCGATTACTGGCAGCTAAACAGCCAATCCGGCTGTTTCTTCCGTGCGAATACGATAAGCTTCATCCACTGGGGAAACGAAAATATCGCCATCGCCTACTTTCCCGGTGTAGGCTGCTTTCTGGATCGTTTTTACGATCACATCGACGCGCTCTTCGATAGCAACGATCTCGATCTTAACTTTGGGGAGCGCGTTCTCCGTGTATTCGATACTCCGATAAATTTCAAGATTACCCTTTTGGTGTCCCATGCCTTTGACTTCGGTAACCGTCATGCCTTCAACCCCAGCGGCGATGAGAGCTTCTTTAACTTCTTCGAATTTGTACGGTTGAATGATGGCTTCGATCTTTTGCATATGTTTTTGTTCTTTGATTTTAGTACGGAGGAGAACCCCTTTGGTGGTGAACCCGTGTGTGGCTTCAATCTCCTCACCAGACCACACCAACGAGATTGCGGCTATGGGGTATTCACCCCACGTGCCTCCAAGAATCAGCACAGACCGGAGGGTTCAACTCACTAACCTTAGTTGCTATATCCGCGACGGGCACAGTGACTAGATTGTCGAGATTATCGATTTTGATAACAGTTCCATCGAGTAATTGCTGATGGATACGAAGACCTCGAAAAGAGTCACCTCGCACGTCCCATTCCAAATACATCTCTCCATCCTTGCGCAGCACGACCTGTTTTTGTTGCTTTGTACCATTAAAGTCCACGGTTACAAAGCTCCTCATAAAGCCACCTCGGGTACTCGTTTAGCTGGAGTGAAAACTTTGGGTATTATGGGGGGCAACGCCAGACGGAATAACCACCTGATACACAGTCGTGTTGTTTGGGGTTCATGCGCCTGTCCTAGAGTATAAGTTTGCTTTGTCGGCGTTGATAGACGGAAATTGATTGACTTTAATCCACTCAGCGAGGCAAGCCACCATGGCAGTCAATGTTTCCAAGTTCGTGGGTTTGACCAAGAAGGAAGTCGCTCCCAAATCGAAGGCCCGGTCGATGTCTACTTTCCGCGCTGAAGCGGTCCACACAATGATCGACAAACGCTTGAGAAACGGCTGAGCGCGCACCCAGCTTAGAACGTCGAATCCGTCCCTTCTTGGCATATTCAGGTCCAAAAGCACTAAGGTCGGTAGAGGGAATTTCTCCCGGTCGCCGTAGAGGCCTTCACCACCCAAATACGCGATAGCTTCTTCTCCGTTTCGGACCTCTTGTAGCGGAAGGCTGCAATGGGCCTTTTTGAATGCAACTCGCATGAGTGCGAGATCGTTTTCGCTGTCGTCCACTAAAAGGATGGTTTGTTTTTGGGACATATTCTAGGGGCAAGTGAGTAACTCAAACCAAAAACGACTGCCCTCGCCAGCAATGGATTCAACCCCAAACTTTCCGCCCATTCGCTCGATGCCCTTTTGAACAATGGCGAGGCCGATCCCGGTGCCGCCATATTTGTCCCCGTCCAAGCGGGTGAACAGCCGGAAGATCTGAAATTGATGATCTGATGCGATACCCAGGCCCCGATCTTCCACCCAAACACGGATAAGATTCTTTTCTTGTTCCGCCCAAAGTCGCACGAACGGCGGAACGCCCGGCCGAACAAACTTCAGGGCATTGTTCACCAAATTACATACGACCTGCACCAGGGTGGGTTCATGCGCGAGCACGGTCGGCCATGGCCCGATGCTTTCCACGTGCGCATTCGTTCGCTGGATGTCAGCTTCCAATTGTGAAAGCGCTGATTCTATTATGGTCTCTAACCGAACGGGGGTGAGTCCCACGGACTGTTGACTTATGCAACTGAAAGCGAGAAGATCTTTCAGCATTGCATCCATAAATTGCGCCGATTTATTGATTCGATTCGCATAGTCCTTGGCGGTTTCATTCAAGGCCGGTCCAGCCTCTTCCATCAGTAGGGTTGAAAAGGCCTGCATGGATCGCAAGGGCGCGCGCAAGTCGTGAGCGATGGAATAAACGAAGGCTTCCAATTGCTTATTCGTCGCAGTCAATTCCGCCGTGCTTTCGATCACGAGACCTTCCAATTGCCCGGCGCGATCCATCAATTGCGCCTGGGCTTCCCGCAGTGCTTCCTCGGCTAATTTGCGTTCGCCCATTTCCACCAGGAGTTGAGCGTTGGACAAATCGGCGGCGGAGGTGAGTTCGTGCTGTCGTATCGATCCGAGGATGAGCGCCTCATTCATCGCAAGAGTCTTTTCCCTGAGCTCTGCGGTTTCCGTCACCTGAATCATAATCCCTTGAGGCCGCTTATCCACGAAGACCGGCCACATCGTGTAGGACCAGAAGAGCGGATGCGTGGTCGAATGTTCCTCTTCCGTATGACTGGCCGGCATCCCGGTGCGAAAAACTCGGTCGAGCAACTTAAGACATTGGTCGTTCTTCGGCACCAAATCTCCGAACCGCAGGCCGAGGATTTCGTCTTTCGGAAGATCGAATAGCTGGCAAAAAGCGGGGTTGATGTAGCGCACGATATGTCCGGATCCCTCGACCATGGCCATGGGAATAGGTGCCCCGTCCGCGAAGGAAAGCCCGAGCCTCAACAGGCGCGTGGCGCTGTCTCTAACGGCTGATACAATTTTCGTTAGCACGTGGGTACCCTTTAGCTGGCCGCTTTCGGCTCCGGTGCGGTTTCATTTTCCTGCGCCTTGCGCGGTCCTGTTCGCTGAGGAATACCGGTTATCAAGCCTGTATAATCTGTGCGCCGGGGATGGATAACCACGACCCCTTTGTCGGTGATGACATATTCACGGATGTCCTTGCTGTGGTTCCCGCCACGCATTTTTATGACGACCATCACCTTGCGTAACTGGCCGTCGATCTCCACATACCGCAAACGGATAATGTCGTCGGTGAGAAACGAAATGGCGTAGTGGCTGAAAGGCAACCCGGTAAATGTATCCTCGACTTCCACCGTGCTGAGAATCGTGATTCCAGCGCCGGTTAACGCCCCTATCATTCTGTAGAGCGACTCGCGAAAGTCAGCCCTAAACCCAGGGGCGAGTGCCATCTCGAACCCAACCAGCGAGTCGATCACCAGTCGTTTCGCGCCCACTCTCTTGATGGCGTCCAGGATTTCCTGCATCGTTTCATCCACGGATAGATCGAGCGGACGAAGATAGAGCGTTTCGAGCATCCCCTTTTCCTCCGCAGCTTTGAGGTGCAGTCCGAACGTTCCGGCTCGCTGCTTGTAGCCGTCGGGTCGCTCTTCAAACACCGCCATGATTCCCGGTTCACCAGAGCGAATACCTTCGGCAATGAACTGTGTTGCCAGAGCAGATTTCCCCGTCCCGGAAGGACCGGCAATCAACAGGCTGTCGCCTTCGAGAATGCCGCCACCCATCATTTTATCCAATTCGGGTACGCCAATAGAGAGATGACGGCGTCGTGCCGGCTTTGTTTTGCTGCCGACCAATCCCAGAGTGCGCGAAAAGGCCTGCAACCCCAAGTTGCCGATGCGGACAGTGTGCAAGCCCGGAACCGTCGCCTGGCCGCGAAGCTTGATGATCTGCAATTTTCGAACTACCGAATTCCTCTCTGTGACCTGCGTCAGCCAGAAGATGCCATCGACCATCGTGAATAGTGGATTATCGCGGATTTCCTCCTCGACGTATTCACCGACTAGAAATGTAGTTGCCTGCCAGCTCGTCAGGAACTGCGCGAGGCGGTGGACGAATGCCTGAACCTCCACATCCGCTGCATCGCTTTTCACCTGCCGCGCCAAGGTGCGAAAGGAATCCAACACCACGATGCGAGGATCGAACGCCGTGACTTGTTTGATGATCTCTTCAAGGACTGCGTTCAAGCCCTTGTCCAGCGCAACGTCGGAAAGATTGATAAAACGAATGTCTTTGTTGAGCTTGGATTCATCAAAAAAGGAGAACTGTTGCTGGTAGCGCAGCATTTTCAGAACGGGTTCTCCAAGAACCGTGAAATAGAGTGCCGGTTTGTCATGCGTTGCGTTGGCGAAAACGATTTGATGAGCCATCGTGGTTTTACCGCAGCCGGGGGCACCCCCGATGATGTTGAAGGAAAATTCCGGCATGCCGCCGCCCAGTATTTCATCGAGTCCCCGCACTCCGGTCGGAAGCTTTCGGATCGTGACTTTAGCCGGTTTGCTCACGACTTTTTTAAGCGAAGTGAGCTTTTCTATCTTATTTGGCGTTTTCATTTTTTACCTTTATTTCCGAAATCCAAATCGTTCAGGGGAACCTTGGGCCAGACTTCGCGCACCAGACGCAGCGTCAAAATTTCTCCGATGAAAGCAGCCATTAATTCAAGCAAGTGCGCGAGTAGGACGACTCGCCCTTCAGAAAATTCGTCCGAACCAAGTTTTGCGTGGGCTTGCTCCACCCCTTCCAAAGAACCGTCCGCATGCACCTGTACTGTGCGCAGCCAGGATACCTCCGTGGCGGCTAGAGCGAGGGCGCGGGAAATAAGCGCTCGAAATCCGCCCGTTCCCATCAGGGTTGAAAGGTACGGACGGAGCTGGTCAGTAACCCGAAATGCCGACATATTTGTCTTGGAAGACATGCTTTCGAGCGCCTCGTTATCAATGAGACGCCGGGCGAACATGCGCATTTCCTTAGAGGCTCGATTCATTTTAGATTCTCTCGTATGGCGACCCGGCGGAGAGAGGTGCCATCCATCTGCCCTGGTTATGCTTCCGAACCGAAAGCCGTCGTCGTCGTGATTTCGCACGCCGTCAGCATTCGACATAAAAACCAATTGTGGGCACTCACCATTCTTCCATGCTTAAGTCATCTATCACATGGGGTCTTCACCCCACTAGGAAGAGGAGACATTTGATCTAGGCTGAAGATGGAAACCTCAGTTAGATGTCGTCCCACGAGGGCGATTTGACTGCGTTCCCGCGCAATCAAATCGGTATGGATCGAAGCTTTAATATCACTCTTCCTGGGATTCTTTTCATCATGGTTCATCTGGCGTGCTTCGCCGTGTTTTGGACCGGAATTAATCTGGAGGCGGTGGCGCTCTCTGCCTTCATGTTCTTTATCCGCAAATTCGGGATCACCGGGGGATTCCATCGTTACTTCTCGCATCGAAGTTATAAAACCAGTCGTTTGTTCCAGTTTTGCCTCGCCTTTCTTGGGGGGGCCGCCGCGCAAAAGGGGGCGCTCTGGTGGGCGGCACAGCATCGGCATCATCACAAGCATTCCGACACCGATCAGGATATCCATTCAGCCAAGCTGGAAGGCTTCTATTGGTCCCACGTTGGTTGGGTTCTTTCCAAGGAGTATGAGGATTACGATGCGAACGTCGTTAGGGATCTGAACAAGTTTCCGGAATTAGTCTGGCTCGATAAGTATATTTTCATCCCGCCCGTGGTTGCGGGCGCGTTCTGCTACTTCGTCGGACATTTCTGGTTTGGCAACGGCATGATGGGGTTGGTGGTCGGATTCTTTTTTAGCACGGTGATTCTCTACCACACCACGTTCGCCATCAATTCGCTGTGTCACATGTTCGGAAGTCGTCGCTATGATACGGGAGAGGAGAGCAAGAATAGCCTTTGGCTCGCCATCCTCACGATGGGCGAAGGCTGGCACAACAATCATCATCATTATCCCCTCTCGGCTCGTCAGGGCTTCTTCTGGTGGGAGATCGACCTCACCTACTACATTCTCCTAGGGCTCGAAAAGCTGAATATCGTCTGGAATCTCCAGGTCCCACCCGAGCGCGCGCTTCAACCTGAAGCGATGATCTCCATTAATATTGCCCAGGATGAGAAGCCCGAAGGCGCTGTGGTGAAAATATAACCATGAAACCGATGAGGCGCGTAATCGTCGTCGGCGCTTCTGCGGGAGGCGTAAAGGCATTATGCGCTCTTGTCAAAGCCCTGCCTGCACCATCGCCCGTGCCGATGTATATCGTTCTCCACACGGGCCCTGACAGCCTGCTCGATGAAATCCTTACGGCATGTGACAGTCACAGCGTGCGATTTGTCGAAGACGGGGAACCAATCGAAAAAGGCATCTACGTCTCTCGTCCGAGGCGTCATCTCGTAGTGAATGCGAAGACGATAGGTGTATCTGAGCTAAATGCCCCGAAGCGGGAACTTTGGATTCCCTCGATTGATGAGCTCTTCGAAAGTACCGCGAAATCCCAAGGGGCCCGGTCGATTGGCGTCATTTTGAGTGGCACCATGCACGACGGGGTGGCCGGTCTACTCGCCATCCGAAAGGCGGGCGGAACAACCATAGCCCAGGAACCCGAGGAGGCTCAAAGCCCTGAAATGCCGATCGCAGCCCTCAAAGCAAAGGCTGTGGATTTTTGTCTACCTATCAAAGAGATAGCAGCCAAGCTTTCCGAGTTGTCACGTCAAGGCCTCGGTTAGAAATCGGTAAAGACATCATACGATCCGCGTCAAATTATTAACGGTGAGAGACGGAATTCGATATGTAAAGCATTCGCAAAATGTCTCGGGGGC
>Ga0302192_10003225_pt1 | contig 10215 bp, 15 predicted proteins | sample II_Bog_E3_2_FD_200230 | JGI IMG/M metagenome (GOLD analysis project Ga0302192, IMG submission 200230) | Peat permafrost microbial communities from Stordalen Mire near Abisko, Sweden - II_Bog_E3_2 | ecosystem: Environmental > Terrestrial > Soil > Wetlands > Peat | place: Sweden: Abisko...
TTGTTCTTCGGTCGGATAGAGCCGGAACTTGTGGACAATAAAAGATTTCTTTTGCTTGGCGGGCATTACGGTAATGATACCAGATATTACGCAGTTTGGGATAAGAATTTCAAACTGACCCACTACCTGACTTACTCATACTCGGGCCTCCTCAACTTGATCTCTCCACCCGCGAACACTCTCAAGACAGTAGCGCTCATAAGCCGAATCTCTAGGAGGGTGAACAGAGTCGAATCCGAAAAACTTAATCAATCTGTCTCCAACAAGGGGCGAGCATAGATTAGTTACTACCGTGTAAAGTTCCGACTTGTCACATCCTGAAAGTTTACTGGCATTATCGAAGAGGCTTTCAATTGGGCACATAGGATTCCAAGAGAGAACGAGATCGGTGACAAACTTCGCCGTGGTCCTGAGGATGGGATTCATCTCCTTCCCGTAACAGAAGCCCGGTTTGCACCCAACCGGTGTAAGAAGCACCTCAAAACCACCTACCATGCAACCATGGGTGCCGGAGTAGGTGTGCAGGAAGGGGTGAAAGTAACTACCGGTAATCTTGTAAGTGACCGCGAGGGAGACAATTTTTTGAAAAAGTAGGGAATGGAGAAAGAGTCCGCGAGGCAGCTTATCAAACCCAAACATATAAGGGTCTTCCTGCTTGTCACATCCCTTCGGGATGATGGATTGGGATGTATTCGTGAAAGGGACAGAACTCATTGACGTAAAGAAAAACTACAGGGGGAACGAAGAATCGGCCATATCGGCGGAGAATGTTCTTATGACTTGGACGGTACGGCAAAAAAATGCTCGCCACTAATCTCATGGGGGCCATGCCACCGGTAGGCAACAAGCGGGCCTCGTCTGGCACAGGAGAAGTCAAGGCAGCAAATACCCGGAGCGAGAGGTTGTTTTTCGGCATGCGGAGGCATCCAATAATGGCCGAAAAAGACTGGTTTCCCGCCCAGTGAGAGTACCGGTATCGATTCGACGATCTCCTTGGGGATGATATGAGTTTCAGTTCGGGAACCCGGAGGCATCGCGAGATCAGAGAAGGGAAGGTCCTCATGAGAAAGCCCCCACCAGCGAACACGAGCCTCTTTACGATCGGGCTCATCGCCGACCAGTCCATCAGGGAGCATAATTTCGGGGCCCTTGAGGGCGACTTCGATCGCCTTGTTTTCCGGTGTGCCAATAATGGACGAAGCAATCAAAAAATTACGATCCAGAAGAGGTTGACCCTGGAGTATGGGGAGATGATCAGGAGACCAGCAGGCATGGACAGCCCGGAGGTGATCAGTTTCCAGAAAGAGCGGTAATTGTTTAAACCATTCCAGAAAGCCATCAAACTCTTCCTCCATGCCATGGAAGGCATGGAGTGTGGCACGGTGTTGGGAGATATTTTTGTCGGAGTGTTCTCGAAGGGGATTGCCCGAATCGTCCCGAGTATGGAAGGCAATGGCATTGTATTCGTGATTGCCAATGAGGGCGATGGCATTACCGGCTTCCACCATGCGTCGTACAAGGTGAAGGACCTCACGAATCCTTCGCCCACGATCGACATAATCACCCAAGAAAAGAACCATGCGGCTCGGGTGGCACCAGACGCCCTTGACTCGTGAATAACCAAGGGCACTCAGGAGGGAAACCAACTTGTCGAACTCGCCATGGATATCGGCAATGATGTCGATCCCCTGAGTGCGAAAAGATCTGAAATTATAAATCATAGTGGCTCGACCCCGCTAGCGATGCTCAAAAAAGCGGGCGGAACATGATCCACAAGCCAGACATTATTGGTGGACAAGAAGAACGGAACACCGCAATCAGACATTTCCCGTGCTTTAATTTCAAGGATGACCGAGGTGCCACGGCGAGCGCCAACCTTCTTGGCGGTATCGATATCAGTGGAAAGATGGACATGATGGCGTTGGCCGCGGTTTAGCCCGTTGGCCAGAATGGAGGGGATAAAGGAGTCAGAAGTGCCGTGAAAGAGGCGGTCCGGTGGCACCACCTGCTCAAACGATGGGCGCTTATCGATGGAGTGCCCTTGGTTGGCACGAATCCTGTCACCATCGAGGGAGTATCGCCCCTTGGTATCAGTGGCAACAATACGCCTGAGGGTAATGAGGTCAAAAACCCTGCCGTCCCTGCTACAGCAATCCATCAAAGAGTTGACGGACGCCCACCCATCGCTGTCGAGCGTAAGGCCGATAGAGCCAGGGTTATGACGTAAAATATAGCAGAGAAAAATACTGAGACGGTTATCGCGTGACATAGGGGAAGATACAACGCACATCAAACACCATACAGGTGCCAATGAGGAAACCAGATAGACCCCTCGCGTTCAACAGACTCGGGACTGTCGGCGGCATGAATGGCATTACGTAGCCCTCGCCCCTCCGCGGTAGCCGAGGCTAGAGTGTCTTTGCCGTAGGTGGCGCGTAGTGTACCAGGCGAGGCAGCAGCAGGATCGGTGCAACCAACGAGATCGCGCAGTGTTTTAACCGGATCTATTCCGGTAAAACGGAGGGCCACAAGGGGGCCGCGGCATAAGTGAGGAAAATTACGGTCGTACGCCTCGGGGTTGGCGACCTTGAGTTCAGAGAGAAAGCTTTCTACGTCCGCCGGTGATGGATGGACAATCTGACGCATGGCGGTGAGGCGTAAACCTCTGGCTAGAATGTCCTCAATGATGGCAAAGCCTGAGGGTTGGAGGGCAGTGTCGGGTTTTAAAAGGGCAAAAGTGGAGTCCATGTGAGGAAAGATACTTGGCTAAATGCCGTCGCGTTTATCGTTGGAGGGGGAGGGGATAGTGTGAGTCGAGGCGGGAAGGGGTACCTCATGTTGTTTTTCGGGCTTGCGATCTGATGGAAGATTTACCCTGGCCTCGAAGGTCACCTCACTACTGCGTTCAATGATATTGTTAGGTGGGCGAAAATTATAGGTTTCCTTCTCATAAAGTGGTCGAACTGGCAGGGCTTCCCAATTACCGAGAGAAAGCCCTGTGATCTTGGGTAAAACCTTTTCGACTGCAGCGGCGGCCTCTTCTGCGGTTTTGAAGGTGAAATCACAATTGCGATCATTCTTGTAGAGAATGCGTTCCCCGAATTTAGCGGTAAGGGAAAGCTTGGCGGGACGGAAGGGCATACCTTCGGCACGATAACCGGATTGAAAGGTGAGATGGATGCGATCGGTTGGAGAATCAATCTCTCTGGCGATGGCCTCGACCTGTCTGGCAACTTCGTGTCGCTCTGCTCGTTGGGAATTAACGAGCTTCTCTTCTTCAGAGAGCGGTTCCTTGCGGAGTTCGACACAAACCCATTCATCGACTACATCGAATGAGGAAAGAAAGTCAGAAGCCGGGAAGGCCTTTTGGACTTCTTCGAGCAGGCGCTTGCCTTCGAGGATATCATTCTCGCCCGGGGTTTCGTTACCGACATTACCATGGAGTCGGGAAGTAAGGGAGATAAAGTCATGACGATCTTCAAGATCAAACCAAGAGTGCTTGGCAATATCTTTGACTGCAGGAGCTGTAACAAGAGGTAAATCCATGGCGGGCTAAAGAGTTTTGGATACCGGCTGGTGGGATTCGGCAGGTGAAGTGGGTGAAGGGAGGAAATCATCCTTCTTATCAGAGGCGGGTACCGAACTCAGGTCCAGGCCATTGATGGTATCGTGATAGCGGGACGGGGTAGTGGTTTGGAGTTTTTCAAAAGGGATCAAAACATGGGCATGATTGATATTTTCCGAAGGAAAACACAGCATGGGTGAAAACTCCTTAAGAGATTCCGCAACATTCTCGGCTGCCAACCTGGTGAGTCGAATACTTTCTTTGCGATCGGGCGTGTAAATATCAGAAATGGCAATTTCGTGATATTTGGTGTCGCCGACAAGTGCGGAGCCGTTGCCGTTGATGTAGAGATTTGGGGAGTCAATGCTAGCTTCATCAAAGAGGAAACCCTCCTCTGCTTTTGTCAAAGGGAACCCAGTTTCGGTATCGTGAGGGATACCAAGGTCTTTGAGGTCGATAAAGTCATAAGCTTTACCATCAGGATCAGTGAGCCATTGGATATTTTTTGGAAGTTCAGTGATCATAAGACGGTGGAAGATTTGCCGACAGAGTGCCCGATGGCAGGAGATAGGTGGGGGGAGGGGAGAGATTCCTCGACGTGGGAGGTATTCTTCTCTGAAATAGCGGCTAATTTTCGATAGCTAGTGAGCACCTGGGAAGAAAATTCGGGAAGATAGGCGCTGGAAACAGGCTCATTTCGTGAAGCAGGGCCCTCGAAAGCATCGAACCAACGGCTCACAAGATGGCGACCAATTTCATTGGAGCCTTCAAGGAGAGTGCGGGCGCGGCATCCGATTCGATAGGACTGAGAAGTTTGTCCCTCATGATAATGAGCAGACCAAAGAACAGCCCCCATGAGTTGTCCCGCACGCTTATTGGTGAATGGTGGGTGGGTGGGTTTCATTGCTGAAGGAATAGCCCGGTCAGGGGTACCGGTCAAGTGCGGCAAGATACAAAAATCCATGACGAGATTATTGACAGACAAGAGAAAATAATGGAGACTACCACTCGATGAAAAAAATTATTCCACTTCTTATCACACTCCTCACGGGGTCAGTTGCGATGGCTCAGGTTCCAACAACGTCCGCACCAGGAGCTAAGGCTCCCTCAGGACCAGCAGTTGAAGCCCAGAAGGCTCAATTCAAGGCAGCATTTGCGAAAGTGCGATCCAGCCCTGAGTTCATTGAAGCCCAGAAGGCATTCATGGACGCACGGAAGGCCTTTTTGGACACTGAGCAGAAGCTTCTGATTCAGGCGGATCCCGGTCTGGCCGATGCCATCAAGGCACAGAACGATCGCGCCAAGGGTGTTGGTAACATTATCCGCCCTACTCCAGCAGGTGGACCGGCACCGGTTCCTGCTCCCGCTGCAGCGCCGGCACAGTAAACTTCAAACAAAATTCTCAACCAATAAATGGGGGGCCTTGAGGCTCCCCATTTCTATTGGCTACTTTCAGGAGAATTCTACAAGGTCAGACCTATCTCCAGTCTATGCGACTAAGGAATCAGCCATATAAAGAGCGCAGAAATCCGAAACAGGAATCAACTTCAGGCCAAGCTCTGGATGATAATCAGCATAAAATGATAGAAGGGCGTCACCATGCTCATTGGAAAGAAGAACGGCCGGTGTCTGGTTTGAGCTAGTGTCCGGATTTGTCCTAAGCGCCTCAGCAACTGTACAATCGTAGGCACGTTTCCCATCGATAAAAGCGTACTCGGCAGGGGAGTAGGGATAAGCGCAGAAAACAGCACCGTTAGGTGTAACTGCAACAGAAAGAGTGGGGTCTGAAAGAGCGGCAAGTCCGCCGCGAGCGGGAGGTTTGAGATACTCCTGCTTATCTCTCCCGATCGACAACCGGTAGGTTTTGGTGACCACAAGAGTATCATCTGGCCACAGGGACGGACCACTTCTCGACAATCCTCGTCCATAGGCGCAAAGACCACAACCAGAGATAAAACCTAAGCGGCCAATAAAGCGGGTTTTATTCTGATTAACAACGCAAACGGGTATGCGAACACTTCGGCTATCATAGGTCTCTACAAGACGTTTGGCCTCATCGTATAACAAGACATCCCCTTTTTGAAACGACAGAAACCGCTCTTCAGGTGAATTAATGGGAATACCACGCCGCACACCTACTCCCAAATCAGACAGGGCACCGCGAGAGGGCATATCACCGAGGAGAACGCCGACCATTTTAAGCCGTCCACTCCAAAGCGCCCAGGCCTCAACACCCGAATAATCACGCCCCTCGCGTATCATACTCGAATCATAGCTTTTACAGAGAGATATAATAAAACCGCGAACAGAAGAGAGGGGCTTCGTCCACATGACCTCCCCATCGCTATTTTTCAATTCATACTTGGTTGGCTTAGGGAAGCAATTACTGTCGCAAGAATGTCCGCCGATAACAAGGTTGTCATTCTCGACCTTAAGCCAAACCTTATAGATGCGAGAAAAGCTCATGGCGTTAAGATACGGACTGGGACTCAATGACTTCGATAACCGACCAAGGGATAACACCCGAGAATTGCCAGGTGCCACCGCCGGGATTCTGCGAATCCAGAGCAAGCCGGGTGGCGCTGATGGCGCTGACTGGAATTCTCAGAACAGAAACAAGCTCTTCCTCATCGATAGCTTCATTTTCGGTAATTTCACAGAAGGACTCGGCGACATCGGGATCGCCGGCCAGGTAAACGAAATTCTCACTCGCCTCCCAGTTTCGGAGACCACTACCACCCGGCAGGAGCCCATGCTCTTGAATGGATGGCAACAAGCTAGTCCATGTCGCGTGATAGAAATAGCGCCCAGTAACACCCAACCGTGCAAATTGAGATGAGGAAACCGGGGCATCTAGTTGCATCGACTAAGATACTCTCCAAACCTTCAGCCAGTTTCGCAGAACTGCTTGGCCTCTATCCAGAAGTCAAGGCCTATCTGGCAAGTGAGAAAAGCCCCACAGGCAGAGTAAACATCCAGCATGTAGCTTGAAGCACCACCGCTAAAAAGAATATCTAACGGATGTGTTGTGGGTGAAGAAAGGGTGAGGGAGGGACGCCATAAACCAGAAGCGTATCGTTGAGGATCGGGTACGAAATCGTAAAACCAAAAGGATTTTCGCAACGAGCGGAACTAGCCACTAACAACACGTCCTGCGAATGGACAGAGGCTACACGTGAAGTGTTTTTGACTGAATGCGGAATCCATGAGTCATAAACACCAGGGACGACAACAAAAAGACAGGACCACAGGAGAAGCGAGACGGGCAGGCATATGAGAATAGAATGTGAATACCTATCTCTTGTTGGGGTGAGGATATCCCTCATAAAAAACCCAAAGAGAGCGGCAAGTAAGAGTGCTACCAGAAGGGAAATCAGAGCAACCATGTTTGATTATTGAGGAGAGTAGAGAGTTCGCCGCCCAATCGGCCAGAAAGCTCCAATAAAGGGCGCTGAGGCAACGACAAGGATGAGACCAATGACCATCATGTAGTTATAGGGGGTAGTTGTTCTCCAAACACTCGTGACAGGATCGAAGTAGGCAACTTCAGTAGAACCAACAGAAGAAAACATCCCCAAATGAAGAGCCTGATTGGTGACACCGCCGACAATATCATTTTCGCTCGCAACTAGGCGTCCATCCTTGGTGATAAAATCCGAGATCTGCTCAATAGAGACCGGACCATCGAGGTAAGGATTGAGCTTTTGTGCTCTATCTTTGGCCGTCTCGACAATGGATACAATGTTGTCCATGCGGTGAAGTGGAAGGAGAACGAAATAATAGGAAGAAAACAGGCCGACAGTCCATGTAAGAAGACCTAGAGTGGCCGCAGCAATAGCACAAAGGAAGAGTTTCATGATAAAAAAGATACCTTCTTAGAATCGATGACTGGACAATCTACCTGAAGAGGGGCCAAAAGAGAGAGGGATAGAGGAAAACACGATAAGGAAAAGTCCCAGGAACGAGAGATGCATAGCGATAGAATCAAGATCGATGCAAGAAGATAAAGATTGTATCTCAGATGGCAATAATAACAAATTATGCCCGATCATCCCGACAAGAAACAAGAAGGCCCCAACTCCAAAAACCAAAAGGCTGCTGGGACAAACATTCACAAGGACAGGTGTATGCCAGTAAAGAAAGGCGAATTAGTTATCGCTATTTAGGTCAGCTTTAACTTATGGCGAATAAAAGGGAGCATTAAGCGTCCCGTTGGAAGGCTGATGGCTATCCACATGAAGCAGAATATTTGAAGAATAAATCCTGCCGAGGTAATGAGTTTTACGTTGAAGAACAGGCCTGCAAATGTAACAAGGCACGAAGTGACCCCTGCATAGAAAATAGATAACCAGTGCAAATTCATCGCATTTTTTTCTTCCTTGGAATCACAAGGAAAAGCCGCTACGGCAAACCATGCAAAACCAGCAGTCACAATAAGAGTAACGAGTGGCGGGTAACACGAAGTGCCCGACAGGGAATGCACGAAAACCGAAAGCAGGGTGAGAGTAAGGACGACGATAAGTGGGATTTTCATGGGACGTTTTGTTGAGTGTGCTGGAAAACTAAGCAGCAAGGAGGGAATGGATATCCCGGTAGTTCGGCGAGTTGCGTTGCGCAACGCGCTTGCGGATCTCTTCAATTGTGCTGTTCTGGAGTTGGCGTACGCGCTCACGTGTAATCTTGAAGCTCTTGGCGATACTTTCAAGAGTCTCCGGAACACCACCTCGACCAAACCCGCACCGGCGACGGAAAATCGCCTGCTCACGAGCAGGAAGCTTGCGAACAATCTCCATGACCAGATCAACATCATTCTCGTTGGTGAGATCTGTATCCGCTGAAACGACACTGTCATCTGGGATAATCTCACCAAGCGAGCACTCTCCGCCCTCGGAATCACCCACAGGTGCGTCGAGAGACATGACCGGTCTCTGAACAGCAAAAGCGCGTTCGATAGATTTGAGCGGGATTCCCGTGATTTCTGAAACTTCCTCATGGGTAGGCTCACGCCCAAGCGTGATTGCCATATCGGCGACGACGCGCATCAACTTGCGCGCCTGAGCGGAACGATGCACGGGAACACGAATGACACTCTTTTGATTATCGATATAGCGCATAACACGCTGGCGCATCCAGAACCCGGCATAGGTAGAAAGCTTGTTTTTGTAATTCTGCTTGAAGCGCGGAATGGCCATCTGAAGGCCAATGACAGCCTCACTGACCAGGTCATCCACACTGACAGGGTTGGGTCCGGCACTTGAGCTGAAATCCAATGCAATCTTGACCGCAAGTCGAAGATTGGAGAGGAGGAGTTTCTCGGCGGCCTGTTTGCCGATTCGCCCGGGTCTCCTTGATTGCTTCAAGAGGGATATCTCCTCCGCACGGGTAAGTAGGGGATATTGGCCAGCAATAGCAATGATGCCTTTGAGAGAGCTAGTGTCGTTCATAAACAGAAGGTACAATATATTGTGGTTACTCGGAGATACTTTTTTTACCGAGGCAGAAAGCCCAGGTTACAGACTGATTTCGTGAATTCGAAACATTTTCTATTCCGCCCCGAATGGGGGCAAGTCCAGAGGCAGAAAAGACTTCATGCAACTCTGCCGGAGAGTAATAACTAAAAAACCTCCCATCGGTTGAATAATTCTCACCGAGACCATATTTCACCCAGACAGAGAGAACACCACCATTAACAAGCAAGCTTGAGAGATGCTCGACAGCCAGGGGGAGATCTCTCTTTGAGAGATGGAGGAGTGAGGCGCACGCCCATATCCCATGAAATCGCAGGGATGGATTAATATCCATGACGTGCATCTTGTAGGCAGCGACTCCTTTTGCTGTTGTGGCATCCACCATGGCCTGGCACGGATCCATGGCAAAGACCTCATAACCGGCATTTTTGAATGCCAAGGAGTCACGCCCTGACCCGCACCCGACATCAAGAATTTTCAAGGGCTTGCCTGTACAAGATGGAAGGAATGATAAAAAGTCCCGTCTGGGGCCAGCCATGTCGATATCGTCGGCGGTCTTGCAAAATTCATCTGCGTTTCTTGTGTAATACGCGAGGGTGGAGGGGTAATGATCCATTTGGACTGCAAGGTTAATTTTTATTACGGTGGTTATTCCAGATGAGGAACCCGAGGACAACAAGGGAGCCAAAGAAACCGAAGACAAGAACATGGAGGAGCATACTTGAGAACATAGGGGAAGATACAGCGTCAAAAAGACTACACCGGTAAAAACAACCTTAAGAAGCCTCGCTAAAAATACGGTCAATCGCCACGCGCTCAGTTGGGGTGATCGCGTGAACGACTCCGGCGGTGCGGCGAGAGTCATGCCAGCGACTCTCAACGATGGCAAAAACGGCCCTCGTATCGACATCCGAAAGGGTGACGTGGTGATCTGCAGCCCAGTCCGAGAGAGCGACACGCTCTTGGCCGCAAAATTCACGAGCATTTAGAACGGTGGAAGCGGCGGCAAGAAGCAACTGTTCAGAGAGAGGGGGTGTCATAGGCAGCAAGATACGAAAAGAGACAAAAGTTGTCGGCATGCAGTGAATTCCGGACAGGCTCATGCATTTGGAGTCGGAGTTTTTGGTATTGAAAAGCGGAGTTACAGAGAAGAATAGCGAAAACAGGGTGGATTTTGCTCCG
>Ga0302192_10003234_pt1 | contig 10201 bp, 7 predicted proteins | sample II_Bog_E3_2_FD_200230 | JGI IMG/M metagenome (GOLD analysis project Ga0302192, IMG submission 200230) | Peat permafrost microbial communities from Stordalen Mire near Abisko, Sweden - II_Bog_E3_2 | ecosystem: Environmental > Terrestrial > Soil > Wetlands > Peat | place: Sweden: Abisko, Stordalen...
GCCAAGATCTCCATCGGCTGGAAGCCGGCCGGATACGTCCTGCTGCGTTCCCCCGCCCTTTGGATCTGGCAGACCCTGTGGAATTGGATTGGCTGGTGACAAGAATGAGACTGCATGGAATTCCTCATAGAATCCTTCCCGCCGTTGCTTATCTTCTGGCAACGACATCCGTCCTGTTCACCAGCACCGGTTGCAACTCCCATACGCCGCCCCCCGCCGCGGCAGCGGCCGAGGTGCCTGCACCCGCTCCGGCTCCGGCTCCAGCACCGCCCACTTCAGATCCCAAATCATTCACCACCACCGGCCCAATCGTCGCCGAGCAACAGGCCGACATCGCCGCCGAGCGCAGTGGCCGCATCGCCACCATCAACGTGCAGATCGGCGATCGGGTGAAGGCCGGCCAACTCCTCGCCTCGCTCGACGACCGCCTGCTTCGTTCTCAGTACGAATCGCAAAAAGCCCACATTGCTTCAGCGCAGGCCCAGGTTCACGAGTGGGAGTCGGAAGAAGAGACCGCCAAGTCCGACCTTCGCCGCGCTGATCTCATGCGCAACGAGAAGATCGTCAGCGAGGAGACCTGGGAGCATGCGAAGTATCGCGTTGACGAGACCATCGCCGAGGTCAACCGTTACCACAGCGAAGAGGCCGCCGCTGAAGCCGACCTGAACTCCGCCAGCATCCAGCTTGAGCAGTCGCGAATCGTTGCGCCCTTTGCCGGCGTCGTTGGCCGCAGCTCAGTTCGCCCCTCGCAGGAAGTGAAGGCCGGAGACGTCCTATTCTGGGTCACCGCCGAAGCTCCGCTGCGGGTGCTCTTCACAGTGCCCGAGTCGTCGATGGCTGCATTCAAAACGGGCAAGCCCCTCGACCTCACCACGGCAGACTATCCCGGCCAGCATCAGGCCGCCCACATTCTCCGCGTCAGTCCCGTTGTCGACCCAGCCAGCGGCAGTGTCCAGGTTATCGGCGCTGTCGATCGTCCCGCCGCCTGGCTCAAACCCGGAATGTCCACGCAGATTCGTCTCGCGCCATGAACCTGACTGAAGCTCTTGATGCCGCGCTCCCCGAGATCCCCCTCACGCGCCTGGCGCGAAGCAGGCCCCCGCGTCTCGATCCGGACCTCACCGTCCTCGAAGACGTCCTCGATGGCGAGCCAATCATGGGCGTCTTCCAGCGCGAAGGAAGCAACTACTACCGTTTTCCTCCCGCCCAATGGCGGCTCATTCAACTCTTCGATGGGGAGCGATCCTACGAGGAGATTGCTGAGGAGTTTGCTGCCCAGACAGGTGAGCAAATCGGCATAGACGACCTTCGCATCTTTGCAGAACAACTAGACGAGGCGAAGTTCTGGTACAAGACTCCGCAGGAAAAGAACATCGCGCTTAGCCAGAGGGTCACCGCCCAGCGCGGTCGACGTGCAGAGCGGAAGTCGAAGATCAATCTCGCTCATATCGGGTTTTCCGCCTGGGACCCCGATACCTACCTGACCAGGCTCGATGCGGCAATCGGCCGCTACCTCTACAGCCCCTGGGCCATGCTGGCCATCTTCATCCTGTTCATCTTTCAGTTTTCGATTCTCATCTCGAATTGGAAGTTCATGGGGCCGGATATCGAGCTCTATTACAACTTCCTGGATAAGGGCTTCTGGGACATGGCCCAGTTCTGGTTGCTGGTCCTCGTTCTCGGGTTCATCCATGAATCTGCCCATGGCCTCACCTGCAAGCACTTCGGCGGACAAGTGCACAGCATGGGCCTCATGTTTCTCTACTTGGCGCCCTGCTTCTTTGTCGACATCACCGCCATCTGGATCAACTCCAGCAAGATCGAGCGTATCTACACCATCTTTGCCGGAATCTTGAGCGAAATGATCATTTGCGGCCTGGCCATGATCTTGTGGGTCAATACGCAGCGAGGCCAGTGGCTCCACGATTTCGCCTACCAGATCATCCTGCTCACCGGCGTGGCCGTCGTCCTAATCAACCTCAACCCTTTGATCAAGCTCGACGGCTACTACTGCATGACCGAGCTGATGGGCCTACCCGACCTGAAGGAGCGCTCTACGGCCTTCCTTTCCGGGTGGTTCCAGAGCCGTGTTCTGCGTCTGCCGGTAGAGACCATCGTCGTGCCCCGCCGCCGCGTCACGCTCTTCATCGTCTATGCAATTCTCTCCGGGGCGTACAGCTATTTCCTGCTCTTTTTCGTCATTCGTCTCTCGTATAACGTCTTCTCTCACTGGATGGCCGAGTTCGCTCTCATCCCTTCCGGCTACCTGGCCTTCGTCATGTTCAAGTCGCGCCTGCGCTCGCTGCGCAACGTTGCCATTCAATTCTGGGAGCTGAAGATTCGCTCCGGCCGCTTCCTCCGGCCGCTTCCGCTTTTCGCAATTGCAGTGGCGGCGCTGCTTCTCTTTGTGCCCATCTGGCGCGACCGCGAGAACGTATGGTTCGTCGTGGAGCCGGCGCACACTGAAACTCTCCACGCGGCAATCCCCGGCCGCCTCGAACAGGTGTTGGTCCAGGAGGGCGAAACAGTCCACGCCGGTCAGCCTCTTCTAAAGATGAGCAGCTTGATGGCAGGGTCGATGCACTCCTCTGCTGCCGCGCAGTCTGGAAATGCTCAATACCAGGCCATCTCCGCCGAACTCCAGGGCCAGAGCATTGGAGCAGCGGCCGCTCAGCAGAATGCGTCCCTCCGCTCTACATCCCTCGCTCGTGAGGCGGTTTCATCGTTGGAGATCACTGCACCGTCCGATGGGGTTGTACTCACCCCGGATCCCGGCTCTCTCCTCAATCAGGATGTCGCTGCTGGTCAACCACTGCTCGACTTGGCAAATGCCGCCCCGCCCATGGTCCGCGTCTATATCCCGGCCTCGGCCCTTGACCGAGTCACACCCGGGTCCGAAGTGGCCCTTTCCCTCCCCGATCGCTTTTCCATCCTTCGCATACCGCTTGCGCCCTTCGGAGGGGACGCAGTCTCCCTTCCAGATGGCCTCATAGCCAGCCAAAAGTACCAGGGCATCAAACTCCCCGTCTTCTATTGTTCCCGCATGACGCTGCCCACTTCGGCCGGCACTCCATTGTTTGGAGTCTCGGGGCAAGCGAAGATATTTGGGAAACGCCGAAGCGTGGCGGCGAGGGGCTTCACCGTTTTGGCCAATCTGGCCAAAGCACACGTCTGGTAAGAACTAATTCAACCGCAAAATGCAAAAACGGCAACCGCTTGCGCGATCACCGTTCTTGCCCGCAGAAGAGAAGGCTTGCTCGGAGTTCAATCGGTCGGGGAGGGCCGCACGAACCGCCTGTCTTTTCCGCAATTCGATGGGCCACGTGTCCTTCCAGTCGCTGAAAGGGGGGAAGCCGCTGAATTGAACCCTCGGCCGTTGTCCAGATACCAGATCGACTGTTAGCCGATCGTAACCTCGCCGTGCTAGACGAACTTGCTGGCGCCGATCACCTTACTTGCGCCGATCACTTTGCTCGCGCCGATCACCTTGCTCGCGCCGATGACCTTGCTGGCGCCGATGACCTTGCTCGCGCCGATCACCTTGCTCGCGCCGATCACCTTGCTCGCGCCGATCACCTTGCTCGCGCCGATGACCTTGCTCGCGCCGATGACCTTGCTCGCGCCGATGACCTTGCTCGCGCCGATGACCTTGCTCGCGCCGATCACTTTGCTCGCGCCGACTACCTTGCTGGCCGAGACCATCTTGCTGGCTGCGTTCAGGTTTGAGAGCATTGCGGTTTTGGTCACGGGCTTGGCGGTCATCCCGGTGCTGATCAAAGATTTCTTCTCGATTGACATTCTAATCTCCCCAGAATTTGATTGAACTTCCGAACGCCTAACTAATAGCATCTCGCGTGCCAAACTCTGACGAAAAACTCAAGAACCTGCATCACATTGATTCTATTGGCTATGTTTCATCTATCGAGAATCAGGCAATGGGCCCGGTTCGTCGCAGAAGGGTTAAAATTTAACCCACATCGGGGTAAATTTTTAACCCATCCCCCTTTAGACCCCATATTTGCGGCACAAATACTTCATCCGCTGAGAGTCGATCTTCAGCAGTCTGGCCGCTGCAGCCTTGTGTCCGCCCGTGCGTCGCAGCGCCGTCGTCAGCAGCGCGATCTCCAGCCGCCGGACCTCCTCGTCAAAGTCGGTCCCATCCTCCGGCACGAGTATCGCCTCCTGGGCTGCCACGCTTTGTGCCACCACCCGCGATGGCAGATCGTTCGCGCCGATCACGTCCCGCCTCACTGTCACCACAAGCCGCTGGACCAGGTTTTCCAGCTCGCGCACGTTGCCCGGCCAGGTGTGCTCTTCAAGCGCGGCCAACGCATCCTCAGCCAGTTGCTTCACCGGAATTCCATTCGCAAGGCAGTGCACCTGGAGAAAGTACTCGCAAAGCAGTGGAATATCGCCCGTGCGTTCCCGCAGGGGCGGCAGGTCGATGGGCACCACGTGGATCCGGTAGTAGAGATCCTCGCGGAACTTGCCGTTTCGAACCATCTCTTCCAGTGGCTCGTTGGTTGCGCAAATAAGCCGGAAATCGATTTTGCGAAATGTGCGCCCGCCCAGCCGCTGCACCTGGTGATCTTCCAGCACCCGCAGCAGCTTGGTCTGCAGGGCAGGAGTCAGCGTCGCGATCTCGTCCAGGAAGAGCGTGCCCCCATCCGCCAGCTCGATCTGTCCCGGCCGTGATTCGGTCGCGCCCGTAAACGCGCCCTTCTCGCTGCCGAACAGCTCCGACTCGATCAGGGTCTCGGGCAGTGCCGCGCAGTTCAACCGTATATAAGGCTTGTTGGCCCGGGAACTAAGCGCCACAACCGCCCGCGCCGCCAGTTCCTTGCCCGTTCCGCTTTCGCCGCGAATCAATACGTTGATACTGCTGTCGGCCACCTGCTGTATGGCGTCGTAAACCAGACGCATCGGCTCACTGCCGCCCACAAAGTCCTGAAAGCGGCTCGCCTCCAACGACCGTTGCATCATCCATTCGCGCGCTACTGTCTCCGTGCGCAAACGCATGATCTCAATCAGCGTCATCCGCAGCTCATCCACATCCACCGGGCTGCGAAAGTGCGCGTCGGATCCGTTCTCAAGCGCCTGCTTCTCCACGGCGCGTGCGCGAGCCCGGCTCATCGAAATCAACGTCAGGTTCTCGTTCAGCCGGCGCAACTCGTTCAATACCGAGAGCCCGCCAAATGCCTCGTCGCCATCGGTGTCGATGCTCAGCAGCACCGCCGCCACTCCCACTTCGCGAGTCCATCGCGTCAGGCCCTCGTAGCTGTCGCGCACCTCTACGTGACACCACGGCGCCAGCTCACGCGAAAGATCGTCAACAAAATCCTCGTCCACCGTCACAATGCAGACGATAGGCAGCTCCACCTCGGGGGCAGGTTCTTGTTCTGCTTTCGATTGCTTTCGTGGGGTAGCCATATCAAATTCTACCTGCCAAACTGTCCAAAACGAAAAAAGCGGCCTTCACGGCGCTGAACCTCGCATGCAAATCAACCCGCATTTGCTCGCCACCAGCCCCACTACCCTCGAATGCGGCAACCAGCCTGAAAATGCCGCACTTCCAGCAACCCGTCTTCATTTCTCCTACAGCTTTTTCATGCCCGTTCCTGTATTTTCATTGAATATCGCAGTCCCAGCGCCGACGCAGCGAGGGCTTGAATCGACCCTCAGTCAATGCCGCGCCACTTCGTTGCTTGCAAGGGAGGATGCTTGAGCTCCATCGACCCGTCACTATCCAACCGTGACCTCGCTCCCACAACGCCGGCGCAGCGCACCTGGGGCCTCTACAACTACACCGCTCTCTGGTTCTCCATGTGCATGGAGATCACCACCTACCAGCTCGCCTCCGGCCTCATTGCCAAGGGCATGGACTGGAAGCAGGCGGTCGGCACGGTCCTCCTCGGCAACCTCATCGTTCTCGTCCCCATGCTGCTCAACGCCCATGCCGGCGCAAAATACGGTATTCCCTTTCCCGTCTTCATCCGCGCCCCCTTCGGCGTCCGCGGCGCAAATATCCCCGCCATCCTCCGCGCCATTGTCGCCTGCGGCTGGTTTGGCATTCAATCGTGGATCGGCGGCACCGCCATCTACGCCATGCTCGAGGTCATCTGGCCATCCGTCGCCACCCACCCAGCCGTCTTGTGGGCAAGCTTCCTCGGCTTCTGGCTGCTCAACATGGTCGTTGTCTGGCGTGGCGTCGAATCCATCCGCCATCTCCAGGCCATCGGCGCGCCTCTCATGTTCGTCATGGCTGGATTGCTGCTGTTCTGGGTCCACTCCAAGGCGGGCAGTTGGGGCGCCATGCTCTCCACACCCAGCCAATTCCACTCCACCGGCTCATTTCTCGCCGTCTTCTTTCCCTCGCTCACCGCCATGGTCGGCTATTGGGCTACGCTCGCGCTCAACATCCCCGACTTCACCCGCTACTCCAAGTCACAGAGCGGCCAGGCTTGGGGACAAGCTCTCGGCCTTCCACTCGCCATGGTCCTCTACACCTTCGTCGGCATCGCCGTTACTTCCGCGTCCGCGGTCCTCTTCGGCCATCCCATCTGGAATCCAATCATCCTCATCGGTGCCTTTCATCAGCCCTTCGTCGCTTTCATCGCCCTCATCGGCATCCTCATCTCCACGCTCAACGTCAACCTCGGCGCAAACGTCGTCTCGCCTTCAAACGACTTTTCCAACCTCTATCCCCGGCTCATCAGCTTCCGCACCGGCGGCATGATCACCGGCCTGCTCGGCCTCGCCATGTGCCCCTGGAAGCTCCTCGCCACGCCCGACGCCTTCATATATGGATGGTTGATCGGCTACTCCGGCCTCATGGGCCCCGTTGCCGGCATCATGATCGCCGACTACTTCCTCATCCGCAAAACCGAACTCGACGTCAACTCGCTCTATCATCGCGAAGGCGTCTATCACTACACCAAAGGCTTCAACCCCCGCGCGATCATTGCGCTCGTTCTCGGCGTCGGCGTAGCCCTAATCGGCCTCTTCGTCCCATCGCTCCACTTCCTCTACGACTACGCCTGGTTCGTCGGCTTCTTTGTCGCAGGGGTCGTCTACTTAGCGCTGATGAGGATCGCTGCTCCTACTTCCGTTGCTCCGGCCTGAGTTTCCAATAGCCTAACCCGACCACGAGAAATGCAGTGAGAATAACGCCTAAGGAATAAACGAATGAGTAGAGCAGAGGACCCTGCTCCCAGACTGCTAAGAGAACAGCTCGATCCTGATATAGCAGGACGCAGAGCATCACCATGAATATAAGAAGTATCCAACCAAAAACAATGCGCGAAGTGAGCAAGTACAGCTTGCTTTGCCTCGCCATTCTCCTATTTAAGGTTAGGATCACCAGGCAAATGCCCAGGAGTATAAACGGGGCTTCAATATCCTGAGTGAGGCTATTTACGCCCGGAATGCTCATATCGACCTATTTCCTGGAGTGCCCCAGGTCTCGCCTTTGAGACCTGGAACTCCACTCGCCAATGCGCAGCTGAAGGCTGAAAGCTGATAGCTGACAGCTGCACTTCTACTCCACCAGCGCATCCGCAATCCCCAGATGCTCATCCAGCGCCGCAATCCCCAGGTCCAGCTCCTCCTTCGTCACGATCAGCGGCGGAGCAATCACAAAGTGGCTGACCCACGCCTGGATCGAAACGCCCTGCGCCAGCATCTTCGCCGCAATCTGATCCACCACCAGCGGCTTGCCTTCCACCTTGTCGCTATTCGTGTTGAAGAGCTTCTTCGTCACGCGATTCTTTACAATCTCCACCGCGAAGAACAGCCCCATTCCGCGCACATCGCCCACGGATGGATGCTTCGCCTTCAGCGCTTCCAGCTTCTCGCGCACATACGGCTCCAACTCTGCAGCCCGCTCCACCAGCTTCAGCCGCTGCATCTCTTCAATCGTGGTCACTGCCGGGCCCAGCGTCATCGGATGAGCCTCATACGTGTGCCCATGCGCGAAGTAGTGATCCTCAAAATAGTCGGCAATCTTTGCCGTAGTCGCGCATAGCCCCAGCGGCATGTAGGCCGATGTGATGCCCTTGGCCGTGACCAGAATGTCCGGCGTCACGCCCCAGTGATCCATCGCAAACCATTTGCCCGTCCGTCCCCACCCAGCCATCACCTCATCGGCAATCAGCAACACCCCGTGCCGATCGCAGATCTCGCGAATGCGCGGGAAATACTCCGGCGGCGGCACCAGCACACCGTTCGTGCCCACCACCGGCTCCATAATCACTGCTGCCACATCGCTCTCGTTCTCGATCATGTGCTCGATGTAGTCCGCGCACGCAATATTGCAGCTCGGATAGCTGTGCTTGATCGGGCAGTCGTAACAGTTCGTCTCAGGAGCGAAAATGAACCCGCCCCCCTTGCCACCCGGCTCCATGGCCCAGCGCCGCGGATCGCCCGTGGCCGCGATCGATGCCATAGTCGACCCATGATACGAGCGATAGCGCGAGATGATCTTCGTCTTGCCCGTGTACATCCGCGCAATCTTGAACGCCGCCTCATTCGCTTCCGTCCCGCTTGTCGCGAAGAAGAACTTGGTCAGCCCTGCCGGCAGCACTTCCAGCAGCTTCTCGCTCAGGCGCGCCCGCGCCCGCGTAGCAAAACCCGGCGCAACGTAGGTAAGCTCTCGCGCCTGCTCGGCAATCGACTCGATCACGCGTGGATTCTTGTGCCCCAGGTTCACGCACATCAACTGCGAGCTGAAATCGAGATAGCGCTTGCCCGCGCCGTCGATAAAGTAGCATCCCTCGGCATCGGCAATATACATCGGCTTCCAGCTCTTCTGGAACCGCCATGTGCCGTAGTTGTGCAACCGCGTCGTCGCGGAAATCTCTTCCGGCGTCATCTCTTTTTGCGGGGGAATAGTTGTCTCGCCTGTATCGCTCATTGCGCGGCTCTCCTCTTGAGAATGTTCAAATCCTATCATCGCAGCGTCGTAGCGCCGGTCTCCTGACCGGCTGTCCTGAGGGCCTCCCGGCCCTCAGATGCCTTTACAGAACTTTCTCGTGCCGCGTGCGTGAAAAGGCGCTCCTACCGCACCTGAGGGAACCCGAGATCCACCTTGCTCGACCCCGGGTCAGGCCACCGGCTCGTCACCACCTTCGCGCGCGTATAGAACTGCACACCCTCCGGCCCATACATATGCAGATCGCCAAACAGCGAAGACTTCCATCCGCCAAAACTGTAATAGGAGACAGGAACAGGAATCGGAACGTTCACCCCCACCATGCCCACTTCCACATCGAACTGAAACTGCCGCGCGGCGCCGCCATTCTGCGTAAAGATCGCTGTCCCATTGCCATAAGGATTCTCGTTGATCATGCGCACTCCCTCGGCGTACGAATCCACGCGCACTACGCTCAATACCGGCCCAAAGATCTCCTTGTCGTAGCAAGCCATGCCGGGCCGCACGTTGTCGATCAGCGATGGCCCCAGGAAAAATCCGCTCGTCCCTGTTGCAGCATCCTTGCGGCCATCCACGGCCAGCGTCGCTCCTTCTGCGACTGCGGTGTCCAAATGCCCCGCGACCCGATCCCGATGCTCGCGCGTAATCAGCGGTCCCATCTCAACGCCCGGCGCCGACCCCGGTCCCACCTTGATCTTCACCAGCCGCTCGCGAATCGCTGCCACCAGAGGCTCTGCAACACTGCCCACAGCGACCACCGCCGAGATTGCCATGCATCGCTCCCCCGCCGCGCCATACGCCGCTGAAACAGCCGCATCGGCCGCCATCGCGATATCCGCATCCGGCAACACCAGCATGTGATTCTTCGCGCCGCCCAGCGCCTGCACTCGCTTCCCGTTCTTTGTCCCCGCCTCGTAAATCGCCTTCGCCACCGGCGTCGATCCCACAAAGCTGATCGCCTTCACGTCAGGATGCTCGAGCAACCGATCGACGGCAACCTTGTCCCCGTTCACAATATTCAGCACGCCGTCCGGCACGCCCGCCTGCTGCGCCAGTTCCGCAATCAACATGCTCGCCGATGGGACCTTCTCTGAAGGCTTCAGCACAAACGCATTCCCGCATGCAATCGCATTCGACAGCATCCACAGCGGCACCATCGCCGGAAAGTTGAACGGCGTAATCCCTGCCACCACTCCAAGCGGCTGCCGAATCTGATACACATCAACGCCGCGGCTCGCCTGCTCGGTGTATCCGCCCTTCAGCAGGTTCGGA
>Ga0302192_10003264_pt1 | contig 10147 bp, 8 predicted proteins | sample II_Bog_E3_2_FD_200230 | JGI IMG/M metagenome (GOLD analysis project Ga0302192, IMG submission 200230) | Peat permafrost microbial communities from Stordalen Mire near Abisko, Sweden - II_Bog_E3_2 | ecosystem: Environmental > Terrestrial > Soil > Wetlands > Peat | place: Sweden: Abisko, Stordalen...
AGTTCTCGTTTTCGTGCCCTACAGCACCAAAACGTTCATCTACGAGACTCACTGATAGTTTTGTAATATCGTATTCGCTTAGCCTATCACTAATAGCAACCGCTGTATCGATAGCTGAGCCACCTGATACGAGCCAAACAACTGCCTCGTCTTTTTCCAAGTGTTCAACGAGTTGGTTATAGATGTAATCAATGACATCCGTTGGATCAGTAGTGTAAATATATTCCACGCTCTACTATTATCCTTCGTATGCTTCTTTTCTAAATTGTTTCGGCAAGAAGAAGCTGAGGATGACAGAAAGAGCAATCGCGCCTACTTCAAAGAAGAAAGCAGCTCTAAACGCATACTGGAAGTTAACAGTATTAGCGGTTTTGGCAGCATTTGCGATATCACTACTGACTACTGAACCAAGTTGTGGGGCTGTCGAAACAGTCTTACAGCTCGCAGGAACGACACTTGAGTCCTGTTCGGCATTTCGATCAACGAAACATTTCTTAACACCACTGATGATGGATGATTGTGTGGTGGCCGGAATATGTTGTGCAGTTAGTTCTGCTTTTAGTTTGGCTGTAGTAGTATCGAAATTAGCCGATGCACCTGTTGTTAACTGTCCAAAGAAGATAACTCCAATTATGGCAATACCGACAGCACCACCTATTTGCTGAATTGCGTTGAGAGTTCCTGATGCCGAACCGGCATGTTGTGGATCAACATCGTTTAAGACAGCTGCAAACAGTGAGCCAAAGAAGAATCCCATACCAAGTCCGGTGATAAGAAGCCCTGGAATAAACTCAAAACTATTAATACCTGGTCCAAAATGGAATATAGCTAGGTTTGTAATCAAGAGGCCGAGTGCCATAACAACGGAACCAATTTGCAGTGCTTTTCGTCCTAGCTTCGGGATAACACTTTGACCAAAGGCAATCATTGCAAAGGTAATACCTACAGCGATTGGTAGCCCGTTTAGTGCTGCGTGAATTGGTGTATAGCCAAGACCAATCTGAGCAAAAAGACCAAATGTAAGGAAGAACCCTAGCATTGCCATCTCAAATACCAAGTTAATACCAAGCCCGACCCCAAATGAGCGTTTTTTAAACAATGACGGTGCGATAAGTGATGAACCGTCTTTTCGATCTTTCCTGATCTGAGACAAGACAAACAATACAAAGAAAGGAATTGAACAGGCGACCAGTATGAAAGCCCAAGCAGGCCAACCATACTCTCGTCCTTGAATAAGTGGGAATATTAGAAGACCGAGTGCAAGAACAAGGAAGATTGTTCCAAGAACGTCTAGCTTTAATGGATGAGTTGACTTACCGTTTGGCAGGTATCGTGTTGCAAGAATCAAAGCGACAATTCCGATAGGTACGTTAATAAGAAAGATAGGACGCCAATCAAGCCCAACGATGTTCGCTTTGATAAGTAGTCCACCAATCACCGGTCCAAGAGAAGCGGATAATCCACCGAGCATGCCGAACAGCCCATTAATCGCCCCTCTTTCATGGGGTTTATACATGATCTGCATGGTTGATATAACTTGAGGTACCATTAAGGCAGCCATGGAACCTTGTAAAACACGCGTTACGATAAGAATTGATGGATCCCATGCAAGTCCACTAAGGAGGGAGGCTACGGTAAATCCGGCGACACCAATCATGAAAATTTTCTTGTAGCCGAAAACATCACCCATACGTCCGCCTGTTACGAGTAAGGTTGCAAAGGCAAGAAGATATCCTGCGACGATCCACTGAATATCAGCGTAGCTAGCATGAAGATTCTGTTGAATCGATGGAATAGCAATGTTAACAATAGTCGAATCAAGAAGATCCATGACGAAAGCAGTTGCTACTACAGTGATTGCTATCTTTTTTTGTTTGTCGCTAAAAGTGAGCGCGTGGGACTGTGCTGATGTGTGTGCTTGAGCCATATAATCCTATTCCCTACCTTACTAATATGTATTGTATTGATAATAAGGTATAACACCCTTATCGTCTAGTTAGATCGACTTATGAAAAAAGCGACGTCCGATAAACTTATGAATCTCTACAACGAGAATTGGTATGACAAATGAGATAATGCCAGTAATCACGAGATCGTGGAGAGATACGACACTTATATTTAGAAGTTTTCGTAAAGGACCAAACAGTGCGAGGAGTTGTAGAATGACCCCGATAGCAAGTCCAGCGTAAAATTTGCCATTCCATGTTCGTAATCTTGAAAGAAGTGACTGATAATCACTTCTTGCGTTAAAGGCATTTGCCCATTGCATAACCACGAGTGAGCTAAACACGATAGTACGCGCATAACCTTCGCCATGGGCTGTATTAAATACGCTATCAAGGACTAATGCGACAATCATCATCGTAATAGCAATGATGACAATACGACTCACTATGAAACGACTAAGAACTGGTGCATTTGGATTTTTTGGTAACCTTTTCATGATATTTTTTTCACCTGGTTCAAGACCAAGTGGTATGACCATTAATGTGTCAGTGACGAGGTTAACCCAAAGGATTTGGACTGGTAGAAGAGGAATAGGGAGTCCTATAGTCAATGCTCCCAGCGCTGTTAGTACTTCACCGCTGTTTGTAGAGAGGAGATAAAAGAGCATTCTACGAATATTGGCTATCACAACTCTTCCTTCATGCATTGCTTCGATAATACTTTTAAAGTTATTATCGAGAAGAATAATATCTCCAGCGTCTTTTGCTATTTCGGAACCACTTCCCATTGCTACTCCGACATGTGCATTAGCAAGTGCCGGAACGTCATTAACGCCATCTCCTGTCATTGCAGTAATATTCTTTTCTTTGAGTATCGAAAGAATTCTATATTTGTTTTCAGGGATAACTCGTGAGAATACTCGGATATGTTCAATAGCAATTCTTAGTTCATCATCGGTCATTGTGTGCATACGCCTGCTATCGAATACTTCACTACGATCAGATACAATACCGAGCCTACTACCAATATGAAAAGCGGTCTCGAAATGATCACCTGTGATCATACGTACACTTACTCCTGCTGCCTGTGCCCGAAGCACTGCCGCTCGTGCTTCTGGTCGTAGTATATCCGCGACAGCTATAAATCCATTGAATTCGAGTTTTGAATGAAGCTGTGTAAACTTTGTAATCACTCCAAGCGGTTCAGCGTGAGCAAGTGCTATAACTCGATAGCCTTGTGACGTTAGCTTATGAAGTGTTAACTCGGCGTGCTCGCGCTCTTCTTCAGTCAAAAGACTTCGACTAAGAATAGCTTCGGGAGAACCCTTAAGATAGAGGTGATACCCGTCTTTACGTTGCCACAGATTGCCACTCATAGTAAAAGAAAGATCAAACGGTAGATCTGCCACATGGGTTCCTTGGACTTTTGTAATTTTGTGAGTCTCAACAAATTGAATCATAGAAAGGTCAAGAGGATCATGGCTCTTTTCGCCGCTCCTTTGGTTAATACTGTAGGCCACATGAAGAGGAAGACTTCCGTACGCTTCATCGGGTTGCCAAACTTCCTGTACTGTTAGTTGATTCTTTGTTAGAGTACCTGTTTTGTCAGTTGCTATGGTAGTGATAACACCTACTGTTTCGATAGCTCTTAGGTCTCTGACGAGTGCTTTTCGTAAAGCCATTCTCCTCATCCCTAAGACGAGAATGACAGAGATAGCAACAGGAAGGCTCTCGGGTACGGCCGAAACAGATACGGCAAGAACAAAACGTATTGCTTCTGTAAATTCAGTTCCCCTATATAAAGCGAGGCAAAAGGCCACAATAGCTATGGCTGCGACGACAATGACAATTTGTTCAAGAAGCCGATCTATCTTTATCTGGACAGGACTATTTGTAGAAGTATCGTTAGCCAAAGCAGCTAACTGCCCGAATTCAGTCGCATTCCCTGTAGTTAGGACAACAGCCAAAGCTTCTCCTGCTACAATAAATGAACCTTGAAATAATATATTGGATTGTTCGTATATTTCTTTTTGCCCCCTGAGAAGCCCTTGTGTTTTGCTAATTGGAGAGGATTCACCAGTAAGGGAGGATTCGTCTGTTCTCACCCCATTACTAACGATAAGTCTGGCATCGGCCGGTACTTTATCGCCCTCATTTAAAGAGATAACATCTCCAGGTACCAAAAGACTGCTATCAAGTTTAACGTGATTACCGTCTCTTAAGACACTTACCTTTTGTAGGCTATGCTTTTGAAGTGACTTTAGAATTCTTGCGGTAGATAATCTCTGCACATAATAAATAACTGCGCTTACAAGGATGATAATAAGGATAATTACGGCATCAATAACATCTTGATGAAGGATGCTGACGATAGCTGCTATAAAGAGAACGAGCATAAAGACACTAGCGAACGGTTCTATGATTTTATGCCATAGTGGTTCTCCTGAAACGCGAATAACATTTAGACCGTGGACTCGTAATCTTTCTGCTGCGTCGCTATCTGATAGTCCGTCTTCACTTGTCTTCAGTTCGGTCAGAACACCATGAATTGAGTTGTTGTAGTAAAGCATTAGCTCTATTGTAACAAAAAGCTACCGTAGTTATACGGTAGCTTTGGTGTTCGCTATAAACTTCTATGAAATTCGTACTAATTGGAATGTATTCGTTCGCATACCGTTAGTCCACTCGACAATATCCTGAACAGTTTTACCAACTAAGTTCTTACCTAGTGGGCTTAGGATTGATATCCTACCATCGCTTGGGTTTGCTTCAAGGCTATCAACAATTGTATATCGGAATAATCTTCCTTGTTGATCTATGATATCAACCACAGATCCTATTGCTACTTGTAGGCGAGCTCGCTTTGTAGGAAGGAGCTTTGCGCTTAAAAGTGTAATATGTTTTTCGCTTAGTTCTGATTCTACTAATTCAAGCTGCGACAATTTTTCGATTCTTGTGAGCCGTTCGTCACGACCACTCGTCTTATCAAGTTCTCTTAGATCCTTGAGCGCCGTTTGTTGTTCGTGCTCAAGTCTGGCAATCGACTTCCTGAGTTCTTTCATGCCTTTTTTACTTAGTAAGATTGGTGTGTCTTTGATGGTGGTGTTCATAATTGAATCCTCCTTTTGTGACGTCTTATTTTTTATAGCGGCTTGTCCTATTTTGACGTTTGCTGCTGTCACTATTATATACCGCTTAAGCTGAAGATCTTCTTAAATCTACTTAGATTTTGTTGTAATTTTTCCGTCTATCAGACTAAATGTTCGATCTGTCTTTCCGGCAATATCAAGGTCATGAGTAACGGCTAAAATAGTAGTATTTTCACTTCGAGAAAGGTTATGGAGAAGATCGAAGATCTTTTTACCAGTCTCGCTATCTAGATTACCTGTTGGTTCATCTGCAAGGATGATACTAGGACGATTGGCTATTGCTCGTGCAATTGATACACGCTGTTGTTGACCACCACTTAATTTATTTGGCTTGCGAAGCTGTTGGTCGGGTTCGATCCCAACTTCACTTAGTAGTTCCTCGGCACGGGCTTTGCGTTGGTTTGCTGGGAGTCCACCGAATTCTAGGGCTAGCATGACATTCTCTTTTGCTGTCAGGTTTGGGATTAGATTATAGTGCTGAAACACAAATCCAATCTTCTTCGAACGATATCCTGTTTGCTTGTGTGCTGAAAGTTTTGCAATATCTGTATCGTCTACGATAATACTTCCACTTGTTGGTACATCGAGTGCTCCGAGCATACTCAGGAGGGTACTCTTACCACTTCCCGATTTACCGATAATACTCGCGAATTCGCCGGTTTTGACACTAAAGCTTACGTCATTTAGTGCGTGAACTACTCCACCTGCTGCTTGAAAAGACTTCGTAAGGTTTTTAACTTCTAACATATGGTTTCTCCTATTCGGTCCTTAATACTTCTGCTGGTCGTACGCGAGCGATAAGCCATGCTGGTATAGCACTACCGATGATTGCTATCAGAAGCACAATTCCAACTGCTGAGAGAAAAATCTGAGGCGTAAGACTTGCTGTTACTTGTTTGATGTTTGTTCCTACTTGTCCAACTCCTCCATTGAATGCTCGAGCAAACCCTCTGCCTGCTCCTCCGCCAAAGCCTCCTCCGGGACCTGTTGTGCTTGTGGTCGTTGTTGAGTTACTACTCACAAGAGATGTCGTTACTGGACCACTTACAAGCACGCCAAGTACGAGTCCGACGATTCCTCCAATTACAGTAAGCGTAAGTGCTTCTGTCATGAATTGACCTATGACTTTACCGTTCGTTCCACCGATTGCTTTTATAACACCGATTTCACGACGTCGCTCTCGCACGATCATAACCATCGCAAGAAGGACAATGATTGCACCTGCAATTGATGCACCAATGACACCAGCAAGAGCTAGGTTTGAAATACTTGTTAATGAGCTCACACTAGCAGCTGCTTCTGTTGCTTCGCTTGTAATATCTGCGGCTGTACCAAGTTCGGTCTTTAGGTTTGTAACGGTAGTACTGACATTGCTACTACTATCAACCGTAGCTGTAACACTTGTTACGTCACCTACTTGGCTTGATAGGTTCTGAACAGTGGCTAGTGGCATGATAATACCGCTATCCTGGAAAGTATTACCCGTGGAATATATACCACTAACAGTAAAAGTCTGTCCGTAGGCGGTAAAAGTACTTCCTGCTGTTAGACTATTCTTTGTCGCAAGGGATGAACCTATAAGAGCTACATATGAGCTACCCGAACCATTTATTGTGGTACCGCTTGTTATTTTAAGTGTTCCACCGTTTGTAGCTACCGAATTAGGATTAGTTGTTCCTGTTACGGTAATATGTGGTGTTAGTGTTGGAGCAGCTGCTGTAGATCCTGAGCCACCACCAGCAAATGATGAAGACCCTGAGTTAGTATCAAATCGTGCCTGTCGAGCTCCAAATGAGCCTAACGTAAGTGACGAGGTTAGATTTGTGTCGGTAGATCCTAGTTGATCCGAAAGAGTCGCAGTAGTGGCTGTTATATGAGCAGTCTTTTGAATGGTTGTAACGTTTGCTGCTGTTAGTGGGTTGCCGCCACCTTGGAATCCACTAACACCCGCTGGCGTGATAGTGACCGTAGTCCCTGTTGTCGACTGAAGTGAGGCTATTTTTGTTTCAACACTTCCTCTAGCAACAAGCATACTTAAAATTAATCCAATACTGATGGCGAGCATCAATACGATACCACCGGATCTTAATGGACTACGGAGGGCGTTCTTGACTCCCCTCGAGACTACATTCATGTTTATATTCTCCTTATACTTAATCAGTTATGTGTGAATAATATAAGTTAATTCTGATTATAAGCTTGGTAATTTCACTTAAGACCAAATTAGTTAGAGCTGAGGATAACCGTAAAGGTAGTACGATGATCAACTTCGCTCATTACAGATAGTTCGCCGTTGTGAATCTCTACTATACGTTTAGCAAGCGAGAGACCGAGGCCATATCCTTTTTGTTTTCCGCTTGTTCTGGAGTCGTCTGCACGGTAAAATCTATCAAATATATGAGGCAGTTTATCTTTGCTAATACCGGAGCCAGTATTAGTAATTTCAAAAACGGCATTTTTCTGTCGCTTATTAATAGTAATAGAAACTAATGATAAATCTGGACTGTACTTCAAGGCATTATCTATAAGAATACTAAGGAGCTCACCTATTGCTGAGGTATTGCCCATTACCATCACTTTTTTATCAGCTTTGATTAGTATTCTGTCTTTTGGCTGAGCGAAGCGACGGACACAGTCTTGAGCCAGTTCAGTAAAGTTAAATTCCTTTTTTTCTAATTTACTGTGTTCAAGCATTGAGAGATTGAGGAGAGTTTCTGATAACTGTGTTAACTTTTCAACTTCTTCTAAATTGCTTTCGAGTACTTCACGTAATTCAGAGTTTGTACTCTTTTTATCTTTTAGGGTTACTTCTAGTTCTGCTTTCATAACGGCAAGAGGTGTTCGAAGCTCGTGACTCGCGTCGCTTGTAAATCGAGACTGTTCTTCGTGAGCTTTTTCAATTGGGCGTAGGGTTCGGCGTGCAAGGAAATAGCTTCCACCACCGCCTACCAATAGAATAAGAAGATTTGCATAAAATAGCTCTATAGCGAGGTTTTCGGAAGCTTGTTGAGACTGGTCGACCCTGAGAGAATCTGGGGGTGTGGCCATAAATCCTGGCGATCTCTGAAGGTTTGTCTCAAAGTGCTGTAGACGATTACTAACATCATTGGAGGTAATGCCATAAATAGAGAAACTAAAAATTATACTAATAGTCATTAGTATAAGTAGATACCAACCTGTAAGTTTCAGCGTTGCAGATTGGTACATAGGATTCATATTACCTCTTATTTAGCTTCAATTTTGTATCCAAAACCACGTACGGTATGAATCAATGGAGTTTTAAATGGGTCATCAATTTTGTGGCGCAAGTATTTAACATATACCTCTACAGTATTTGGCAAAATGTCCGCATCATAGTCCCACACGTGACTAATTATAGTCTCTTTACTTAAAGGCCTACCAGGATTACGAAGAAAATATTCGAGAAGCCCAAATTCTTTACTCGTCAAATGAATTTCGGTGTTATCTCGATTAACACTAAAAGTGGCGGGATTAAGCGTAAGGTCACCTATATTCAATATTGCTGATTGTTGCTCTGTCGGCCGTCTCAATAAGGCTCGGACCCGAGCGAGTAATTCTTCTAGAGCAAAAGGTTTAATAAGGTAGTCGTCAGCACCAGCATCTAACCCTGTCGTCCTGTCATTAATTGTCGTAAGTGCTGTAAGAAGAATGACGGGGGTATGAATTTTTGCATTTCTCATTTCTTTAACTATTGCGAGGCCATCATATTCTCCTGGAATCATACGATCGATAATAGCTAGATCATAGGGTTCAGTTGTAGCCATAGCATAGCCATCATCACCGTCATAAGATACGTCTACTGCATAGCTTTCTTGCTCAAGTGCTTTTTTTAGCGCTCGTGCAATTTTATGTTCGTCTTCAACTACTAATATTCTCATATATTTATGATATATTCGTTAGCTTAAGATATCCTTAAGCGTTCACAAGACTATATTTATCGCTCCAGGTTTCCATCTGCTGTAAGACGGGGATAAGGTCCTGCCCTTTTTCACTCAATCGATACTCGCATCGACTACTATTTGTATGAAGCTTTTCAATAATGCCATGCTCTTCAAGGCTATCTAAACGAGCCGATAATGTTCGAGGGTTAATCCCGTCGGCTAGATCCTGTAGATGACAAAAACGAACGGTTCCTTCGTTAACGAAGAACCTAAGAAGTTGAGGTGTCCATTTGTCACCAAGTATTTCACTTGCTGCTTTTACGCATCCGATACCAGCTGTTGTATCTGTCATAGTACCTATTACTATACATTCTACACATTATTTTGTCAAAGCTTTATCAGTATCTGTTGCACTAGTGTATAATACGGCTTATGAAAGTACGTATAGATATAGACACTCGGACATTTGTAAGATTTTGGCTCGTTGTTATTGGATTTGCTGTTGCTATATTGGCTCTATATAGTGCACGGACTGCATTAACTATTTTAGCTGCAGCATTGTTTCTGTCTCTTGCTCTTAATCCCCCTGTAAATAGGCTCGTTAAAATGCTACCAGGTAAAAGTCGCGTCGGAGCTACGGCATTAGCCTATGTAGCAGTTCTTGTTGTTTTAGGAATTGTTATTTTCCTTATTGTTCCACCAATCGTAGATCAAACAGCAAAATTTGCTCAATCTGTCCCTAATCTTATCCAGGGTGCCAGCAAGCAATATAAAGGAGTAAATGAGCTTGTTAATCACTATCACCTTCGACCACAACTAAATCAGTTAACGGCGTCCATCAAAACAAGTGCTGCAGACTTTGCTTCAAGTATTGGCAGTAATTTAATTAGTGGGATTGGCTCCGTCTTTACGGTAATTTCTTCAACTATTCTTATTCTAGTATTAGCATTCTTGATGCTTGTTGAAGGTCCGGGTTGGCTACGGAAAATATGGGCTATTTATGGGAACAAGGAGCGAATGATACACCACCGAACGGTAGTTCACAAAATGTATACTGTTGTTACCGGATATGTAATAGGGCAACTAACGATATCGGCAATAGATGGTCTTACTGCAGGAATTGGTGTGTTCATTTTGAGTTTTATTTTCC
>Ga0302192_10003273_pt1 | contig 10133 bp, 18 predicted proteins | sample II_Bog_E3_2_FD_200230 | JGI IMG/M metagenome (GOLD analysis project Ga0302192, IMG submission 200230) | Peat permafrost microbial communities from Stordalen Mire near Abisko, Sweden - II_Bog_E3_2 | ecosystem: Environmental > Terrestrial > Soil > Wetlands > Peat | place: Sweden: Abisko...
TATGCTTCCCCGTAGTGGAACAAATCCATTTGACGATGGTCATGGGGTTTGTAAGGCACTGTCATTGGGCTGAGTTCAATCCTGCGGGAAAGCTCGTCTGTAGTGGTGTTGAGGGCCAAGGCAATGATTTCTATTGCGGCTATACAGCCTACTATCGATGGAGGTTGTGTGTCGATTCGACGACTCACGTAAAAGCTCTTGATACGCTTCCGAAGAGATTCGGGATTTGTCATGATCCAACCTTTGTGTTCAAAGACACATCTATGTTTGAGAAGCTCATGGGGAGCCATCGAGGACAACTCACCGGCTACTGTGCTACGAAAACATAAAAAACCCTCCGGCCAGTAACCGGAGGGTTTTCTATTAGATGTAGGATCACCCCCTCTCTAGGGTAGTGCAGCTCGAACGAAACAATCCTTGGCTTCCAAGAGCTTGCGAAGACCGGCCGACTTTTCCGGTCCATCGGGCAGTTGAGTGTCCATCGAATGTGCAAGGGCAAAAACGTCACCGCTGACGCCCTGCAACTTCGGTGGTAGATGGGAAAACTCGAAGTATTTCAAGATTGGAGATTGCATGAAGCTCCTTTGTTTTGGGGTGATGGATCAGATTGTACAGCATTGCTCGGGGTCCATGTATCGGGACGCCCATCTTTGTGTTTTTGGATCCAAGCAAGTAAATATCTCTGCATGTTTTCGTACCACTCACGTTTGTTGTGATGGTCGATCGACATCCAGGCATACTTACTATTTGGAGTTGAGAGAGCTATGTACTCTTGAAGCTCACCGCTCAAAGTAACAAGTGGGAGATAGAGCCACCATGGAGTGATGGCAATAGCCATCTTATCGGCAAAGCAAAGACGTGATACTGGTTCATCAAATTGCTTTGCCCAGAAGCGAGAATGGAAAACTGCAAATCTATGCCACTTTCCAGTTGAAGGTCCGAGTTCTGACTCTGCGGTTCTGTGATACGGATTGTCGAACAAGGCTCCCATGATACGGGCGCCGAGCAGGACATGAGTCTCTCCCTCGGGTCCATCCATGTTGGGCTTGCCTAGATACCCTAGATCGTGAACAAAGAAGGATACCCAGATGGGGAGACTCATTGGAAATCCATAGAGTTTCCACCAGCCCCAAGCCACGAACCATGGATGGATAAAGAAGCAGTGTGCTCCGAAGAGAACAGACTTAGTTCCTATTCTCATTGGTTCCTCAATTTCTGGAACTCGATCCATTCATCATCGGCTTTATGAAGCGTTGCCATGTCTGGGAATTTGAAGACCATTTTGTATTCTCGTGTTCCATCACCTCTTTGATCAGAGATGGTTACACGAAAGACAGTACGCATGATGGCAAGTTCAGCAAGCAACTTATTGTTGAATGCTTTGACAGCCTCATAATTGGTGCCGTCTGTGCTCTGTGCGGCGGGTGCCAGGAAATCGCTCGCTGTTTTCGAGCACGATTCGCAATAAGGGCACCGCTTCACTTCTGCGATGAATCGTTGCGTCAATTCCGCGTCTCTCCGCAGCGCCTCGACCTGGGCCTCGGCTGCTCGTGTGTTCCATGCGGCGACGGCTTCGGCCTCGGTGTCGCGATCCGGCCCAGAAATACCGCATCGACATTCTACCCAGTAATTGTGGCTAGTTGCGCAACGTCTAACCCGTTCGCCTTGCTCGCAGCACCACGGATTCGGGCACCGCTTCAACTCCGCAATCGGCTGGTCACTTGGCATCTGTTGCCTCCTTTGTTTTCATGGTTGAAAGTCTCCTCGTGCCACTTGGCACTCGATACTTTTGGGTAGCATGGGATCGATCCAAGCTAGTTTCTCTAATCGAGCAAGGACACATATCTCAAATTGTTTGATGGTGTCTTTGTGAGTCGTCAGAGGAATGCCGAGCTTGGCATAAGCAGAACGCAAAGATTTGGCTGCAAGTCTTTGATCGATGCCCAATCTACTGCTAATCTGTCTGACTGTGAGAAGTTCAGAAGGTCTTTTTGGGTGGGACTTATACGTTCGCACACTCTCTCCGTTAAAAAGTTGTGTAGGGATCCAACTAACAAATGATTGACTCATCCGGTACAACCAATACATTAGTCAGACCCCTACCTCGTTGACCCATTACTTCATGGGCTTCGGCTTTGGCATCGGAGGTTTAGAACCAGTCTTCGGTTTCATTTCTCCCTCCTTTCTGCAAAAGTTTTGGTGGGGAGTGAGCCAATCCCCCACCTACTGACAGAACTCGATTTACCGTGTGCCGGTAGCTGTCAGGTCTTAATCGTTGTTGGAGGTCTTGCGACTCTTCCAGTTGTCGCCGTCATTACGATCTTCCGGTTCGTTACGATTCTGATTCTGATTGCCTGACTGTGCAGGCACATCGACTCCAGATTGGAATCGCAGGATTTCTTCTTCGTTTTCCTTTGCCACACTTCACCTCAAACTTGGATTTGTTTCTTGAGACCAACTATAGTCTCAAATGGTTAAGGCATCAACCTGTAAGACAGATCGGGGAGATCGTCTGGTTCTGATGTTGGCGCCTTGAACTCCAACACGTTGGCGAGTGCCGGTGATGGTTCATCGACATCGATTTGAGCAAACTGAGCCTCGATCATGGCGTTGAAAGCAACGGCCGCAAGTTGATGCACGAGATCATCGAAGACATCGTGTTTGACGCCATTCTCGTAATCCAGGGTATGCAGACGAGCATGTCCCATAAGTGCTTCGGTTGAATGCCGTTCAATCGATCGGGTAAAGTCTCCCTGTGTGATCTTGAACTGGAAACTGTTCTTGCCATGCTTCCGGTAGCCAAGTTCTCCAATCTCTTCCATGGCTCGCAGGAATCCTTTGGACAGGTGCTTGTATTGAGGTTTGGAATTTGATTGTTCCATTTATCTCCTTGGTGGCACTGGTTTGTCTTCTTGGTTCTGGTACTTGCCTTTATACAAGGCTGGAGTGCAGACTTCCTCAAAAATAACTTGAGCAATTCCCACTCCTGCTGGAATGACTATTGGCCATGTCTTCATGTAATGAAGCTCGATGGTTAGAAAGCCTTTCCAACCCGGTTCGATGTTGGTGGTCATGCTGGCATCTATGCCGAGACGTGCCCATGTTGATTTGTTCAGTATCCTGCCCATCAGAAAATTGGGCATGTCAAACTCTTCCATACTGGATCCAAGAGCAAAACGATGGCCGGGGAACAACACGATTCTCTGTTTGATCCGAATGTCGTAACCACATTCAGTCAATCCCCAAGAAAAACCCTTGAAGCGTAGCTTCTCTGTGACCATGTTTTTAATTGGGGCTGCCTTGAGCAACCCCTGTTGGTTGATGATCATGGTTGATCCACCAGACTGAGTTCTACATCACGAGCCACGAGAATACATTCTCCCGGACTGTATGGTGCAGAAGTTCTTACAGTGTAAATTGGTTCATCTCGATCATCTAAACGAACATATGTAATCGTTCCTGTTTGATCTATCGAGTGAACTAAAACTTTGTCACCAAGATTGATTGTGTTTCGATTGATCATCGTAGCACACTGCCTTCGAGTCCCTTGCGTTTAAGATAGTCAAGGGCCTTCAGACAGTATGCTTCATCGAGATTACTTTGACGATGAAGTCGAACCATCTTCTGAATGATCATTCGGAGATCGGTAATCATGATCCCAGTTTCGTGGGAGAAGTTACGTGCTACTTCGCAAACGTTGACTGCGGCATCATACTCATCATCCCCAGAGTCACCATCAGCAGCTTCATGAAACTTTATGATGGCTTGTCTCAATTCTTCTTTCATGAATCTCCTTTCAGTGCTTTTTTGATGGCCTCTTCGATCATGATCGCAAGAGTGTGTTTGGGCGAATTGGTATAAGATTTGCCACGAGGAAATGTGAGTTCCATGACTCCAGCAACTTCCTCGGCAATGGTTTGTCCGAGTACCTCCAGATATACCTGTAGAAACTCGAAGAATGGATCCATCTCATACATGAGTTCTTCGCCGTTGTCACCGTCTCCACCTGTCTTCCATTGGAAGACATCGAGTCTATCGGTATAGTCATGTTGGGAGATGAACTTCATAAGACGTTCACTCAATGGATGGTGAGGAATTTCTTCTTCCCAGCGTTTGAGATCACACAAGCCAGCGGCTTTGATCATTTGATAATCGCTCAACTGATCCACCTTAAATGAGCTGAGAAGAATTCCCAGATGTAATAGGCGACAGTGAAACTTCCGATCAGAGCTAAGATGGAAATTATGCCGCCAATAACAATGCCAGTCTTGGTAAGACTGATACCAGTGTATCCACCACTACTGCCGAAATAGGTCATGGTTTTTTCTCCATGGTTTTATAGTTCAGATTGTGAGATTGAAGTTGCTTACGAGAAAGAATTCCTTCAACTCGTTTCTTGGTTGGGACCATTTGCTTACCACAGGCTCGGCATACTGGTCGTTGCTTCTGAGTGAGCCAAAGGTTTGCTCCGCAGGAACACTCATAGATGATGATTCGACTAAATGACATTGTTCCTTACCTGTTGAGATGGGTTTCCAATCGAGCTATTGCTGACTCGATTGTCTGGGCTTCCTTACACAAAGCCGCACGTTTCTCGTCATGCTTGATGCTGACGATCATTTGGTTCAGTGGGTAAGTTGCGATGCGTACCTTAGCCAGTAGAACCTTTGCTTGTTCGACCTTTGATTGGTCGTCTGCTGCCCATCCCATAATTCACCTCAAGTGATATGAATGAGTTTTCCAAACAAAGGTTTGGCTCTCTTGTTGTTGACTGCGACCCAGATGACTGGAATCTTTTCTGTCAATGGTTCCATGTTTGTCACATAGAAATCAGTGAAGATAATTGCAGCCGTTGGTTTGGTTTTTTCGATGTGTTCTCGTACCGGCACCAGAGATGTACCACCTCGGCCGTATACTTTGATTTCATCGAACGGATCATCCACTGTAAATTCTTTGACGTTGGTGATTCGAGTATCGAATTGGATGAGGGTCAACCTCTCAGGCTTTAGAATTTCCTGGATATATTTGACTTCAGAGTTGAAGACAATTACATCGTGCTCGGAGATTGAACCTGACACATCAAGGTAGTAGCAGAGATGCTCCAACCGACCATCATCGGTGAACCTTGAAGGCAGATACACATCCTGATAGCGTCGGTTTGGACGGCGCCACGAATAGTCCTCATCTAGTTGATCCGTGAAGAATTGCATTAGCACTTGTCTCCACGGAATTTGCGGTTCCATGAACCTCTTGAGAACTTCTTCTACATCTCCGGGAATGGAGCCAGCTTGTCCAGCTAGCTTTGCTTGCTGCACAGCCTTCAATACAGCGTTCACAACCTGCTGGTTGACTTGTACATCGGTCTGAGGCAAGAGATCGCCTACAGGGTCACCCCAGCCTCCAGCGTTACACTGTCCCGGTGGTGGTATGGGAAGCAGATCGTAGATGTCTTCTTCACACATGATGCCATTGACATCGAATTGTGGGTCGAGACAAACACCGTTGAGTCCTTCAAAACTGTTTCCTTCAGACTTCAGATCATTATTGATTCTGAAATCGGTAGCTTGATTCCAGTTCCCATGATCTCTGGTTCCCTGTCTCAAGTGATGAAGCCGGGCTACATGCCACAACTCATGCTTTAGCACAGTCTCACGAGCTTTTGGAACCAACTTCATAAAGAAGTCTGGGTTCCAGAAGACTGTGATTGAATCGGTGGCAGCGGTTGATACTTCTTCGCTCCACTCAAAATTGAGGGAGCACATGAGAGAACCAAAGAATGCAGCATTCTTGCCTAAGAATACCGATGCTTTGGTTCTATCAAGATCGTGATTGAGAACTGCAAGATCGTAGCTCATGTTTACCCGTGGAGATAACGTGAGAGTGTGGACATCGCTTTTGAAAAGGACGAATGCATCCTCAACTCAGGTTTGCGTACCAACACAGATCTGTAGAACAGAATGCGGAAATCGAGAGTGAATCGATCGGCATAAACTCCAAGATCTGCGAAGTTCTTTTCCGTGATGTTTGACATCATGTGAGTGATGACTGCCCACTTCGAGGATGCATTGTCAGGCATCCTGCATGTAAGTGGATCACGAAGAATCTCGCTGAGAGAAATGAGATCTTCAAAGACTTTTGTAAACTGAGTGAAGTCGGCAGCCGTTCCACTGGTGATTGTTCCTGCCAGCAAGATAGCAGATTCATCGTCTACTGTCTTGTCTTTAATCAAGCGATTCACAAATTCCCATGTACGAGGGCAGCAGAAAGTCTTCTCCTGATGCTCAGGTCTGAAGTCCATGAGCCGTTCATGGTACATGGACAGGTAGGCGATGATTCGATTGTCGTAGTTCTCTTTGAGAGCGACATCGGCAAGCCATTCGTCAAAGCTGACAACCATCTCCAAGTGAACTAATCGAGATTGCATTGCTGTGCTGAGTGGATTGACGATGGCTCGATCAGTTGCCATATTACCGGCCGCTACGATTGCCACACATGGGTGAAGTTTTCGCTGACCGATCATGCGATCCAGGATAAGTTTGTAGGCAGCAGCTTGAACAGACTTGCTGGCTGCATTGAACTCATCAAGGAAAAGCATCCATCCCTGTTTACCATCCGGGATGGTTCGATCGTCGAGTGGAAATAGATCTACAAATGGGCTGAAGTGTGCTTCGCCCTTCTCGTTGAAGCGGGGAAGACCTGAAAGATCTTCGGGCGCTGAGGTTGAAAGTCGATGGTCGATCATGAAGAGTTTGAACTCATCAGCGACATTGCGGGTGATGCAGGACTTTCCCATACCGGGACTTGATTGCACATAGGGTACGAGACCAGCCTCGATAACCTGCATCATGAACTTCTTAATTTGCCTTGGTGTGCAACGGTACAGATCCACTTTGCTTGTTCCCTCGTTTTTCTTGGTTGTCTCTTCTAAAGAGATTTGGCTTGAAATCTACCGCAGAGTGAACACTTGCGAACCTGCACAAGTGTCTGCTTCCCTCGATAGTGGGCCTGAATCATTTCACGCTATGGATCCCAGCGATGGAAGAAATTAAACGCATATTCGGTCTTGCACATTTCAGTTTCTCCTTTGTCTCTGTTTGATGAGGTTGTTTTTGCTGTTAAGAAGTTCTTGTTTACTTAACAGATGAATGCGTCCCACTTGATAGCGAGTTTCACAGCATTCACAGGTTGAGTAGAGACGCACATGCGTGCGATCCATACCATCTGTTGTATCGAACTTTTGTTCAAAGTAGCCCTGACCTTCCTGATGGCCATAACCAAAACCAGGACGATGCCCAAACATAAAGTATAAAAGTTTCATGATTGGATCCTTCTTTGATCTCTACGTTTCTGATTCGTGAGATGGGAGACTATCTCAAGGTGTGCTGGATTGACACATCGTCTCTGATTGCAAAGATGATCTACCTGTCTTTTGCCGGGAATGTAGCCGTAATAATGTGTCGCTACCACGATATGCACGGCAACAGTCTGACCATCCAATGACATGCGGCCGTATCCACCTCCACGGCCTGTGCCGGAGGTTGGACCCTTCCATAAATGGCAAGGTGAAGGTTTGTTATTTAGAACAAAGCCAGTGTCAATAATCTCGCAGCGATGTTCAATCTTTTCCAGAATATCCCTACGACGATTGTTGAGCATGATTTTTCCTTTGGTTCAAATGGAAAAGGCTCCCATTTCTGGGAGCCTTTTTTGAGATCTGTCATCTCTGATTCAAGAAGCCGGCGCCGTTGGCCGATCAGTTGCTGCAAATGGTATTGCGTAAGTTAAAGTAAAGTACGCCGCTTGGCGTTGTCATGGCTCGCCTCAGTTTCATTGTTGTCTCCTTTCTTGAATAGATTTGAAATGAACTATACCACTACCAACTTAGGTGATGGTATATGCCGCAGAACCAACCGCACTGGCAGTGAAGCCCGAGCCTACTGCAATGGCCTTCACAGTTGCAGTTGCAGCTACAGAGATCGGTCCACTGTATGGAGTTGAAGCAGTCGTGGGTGTGGTGCCGTCGAGGGTGAAGTAGATTTCCGCATCCACAACACTATCGGCAATGGTTACTGACTGTGTGCTGCTGTACGATCCTGCGGCTGGGCTGAATGTAGGTGTGGCAGTCGGTCCGTTGTTGAAGATGGTGATCTGGTCTTCAGGCACTGCGACAATCCCCAGTGCATTGAGGATCTCTTCGACATGTGCCTCGATGCGATGATTGACCATATAGTGCAGGTCATCCGACGCATCATCCGTGTAGCTGTAGATCGGCTCGCCATTGGCATCCTCGCCAGTCTGGGTTTTAACTCCATGGTAGAAGTTGCCGATGTTGGTGAACCCACCCGGAGTGGAAGCAGTTGAAGGAAGAACCTGAATCTGCTGCTCGGCTGGGATCGTGGCTGCGAGAAGAAACACGTTGTAATGCATGGATGTCCTTTCTTGGTACACCCACATGATAACTTGGAAGCTGCCGCTTGTCTACGCCTTCAACGCCTTTAGAATTATTGCGTCAATGGTGCAGCTTGGATGAGCAGCTACCTGCTCCAGAGAGCCATATAGTGACTTGCTCATTGACCGGCTTGTAGTCGGTTTCCGACAGTGAACACAACGTTCAGGTTTGCGACGGCGATCATACTCGATTGTTGTTGCCGTCACTCTATTGATGCGGATCTTGAGTTCCTTCATGATTCTCACTTTCATTTTCCCTGTTGGGTCCAGAAGCCTGCCAATCGGCAGGCATCCAGAAAGTTGAAGAGATACATCGGGTATGGTCGATTAGGGTGACTGACCTTCCATACGCGATACTTGAAGACGTGTTTGATGCGGGATTTAACTAAGGGCATAGTCAGTGTCCATGATCTGTTGCCACATGTTCGGATTCAGTTTTTGCAGGTTGATCGGCCGATTCATGATCTGTGTAAGTAAGAACTGAAGCAGATCAGATTTGGCTATCAACATAAGTTGGAGGTTGTACTGCATCCGAAGATCATCTGCGTAGTTGGGCAAACACCGGAAGCAATCATGGATTGTCATAATCTGAAATGGCCTCCTTGGGAGGGAACCAATCAGATCAATTACAGCTTGACGGTCGTCGATCTCGAAAACTGAATCTTCATCGATGAAGTCCAGAATACGAGCCGAGAGATAGCCAGAATATCTGTAGTTGTTCCAGAGAGTCCGAACCATTTCGCTATTGGTTGAGGTGCCAAGTTGCTCATGTTCACCGAGCAAGATCTTGAGAACAGTTCGTACTGCTTCAGGATCGAAGTCACAGCGACGTGTCATTTCTCTGACGATCATGCCGTCGATACTATGAATGGTATTGGCTCCAAGGGATCGGCCTTCTTCTACTGAAGCATTGACCTTACGGAGAGTGTCGATTGGTTCGTTGAAGATGTGAACCACTTCGCTAACTGTGGAGATGACTTTGACGTGAACATGAAAGTTGTCAGGCAATACCCAAGAGTTGCATAGGGTATTGGGATCCCAGATCTCCAGAAATGTCTCATTCAATTCCCATGCAGCCGGAGCAAGAAGCTGCATGGTCGATATGAAGATGTTGAACAAGGCGCCTTCACCAAAAACTTCTTTGGGGACGGCTTGACTGCCATACAGCGAGGTCATAATAGCCCGCTTGGTGTCCTCACGCTTGATCTTTGAATCTTCCCCTACCTGATCCAGCATGAACTGATAGACGGCCGTGTAGGCGTCTTCACGGTTGCCTGTGTTGATTACGTTGCAGAGTCGTCCGGCTGATGTATCTCCGGTTAGAACAGTGAGGATTTGTAGACCGGAACTGGTTGCATCCAATGAGACAGGATAACCAGAAGGCTGACCCTGTTTGAATGCTTCCCATGCCAACAGACCTGCAAAATACATTGCAGGTTCTTCAGCTTGATAGGTGATCTCGTTGAGCTTGCTTTCATTGGCATCGAACCAATTGATGCGTTCGATCCAACTCTTCTTGTCAAGCCCGAAGCTGTTGGCGATGTCGATCTTCAGATATTGCGAGGGCGTGAAATGCTGCATGATCTCTCCTACTCACATTCTCTGCAAACTCGTTTTGTGTTTTCGTCATAGATTCCACGAGGCAGTGGCTTTTTATGTCCACATTCCATGACAACCAAAACTTG
>Ga0302192_10003293_pt1 | contig 10099 bp, 11 predicted proteins | sample II_Bog_E3_2_FD_200230 | JGI IMG/M metagenome (GOLD analysis project Ga0302192, IMG submission 200230) | Peat permafrost microbial communities from Stordalen Mire near Abisko, Sweden - II_Bog_E3_2 | ecosystem: Environmental > Terrestrial > Soil > Wetlands > Peat | place: Sweden: Abisko...
TCACATATGGAAGTGGGAAGAGGTGCTGTTGTTGGACTTCTTGTTGAACATGGTGAACTGAAGCCAGGTCAATTCCTCGTTGCAGGTACAGCGTACGGAAAAGTTCGTACACTGCTTGATTTTGCTGGAAAACCAATGAAGGTGGCTGGTCCATCAACACCAGTTACAGTAACTGGTATTAAAGAACTTCCACAATTTGGTGACCGTTTTATAGCAGTAAAAGCTGAAAAAGAAGCTCGTGCTGCTGTTGCAAAAGCTCGTCTTGAGAATGAAAAGAATGCAGCAAGCACCAATGTCACTGGCGCTGACCTTCTTAAAATGATGAATCAGCAACATGAATCTCAGGATCTCAATGTAATAGTTAAAGCCGACGTTCAAGGATCTTTAACTTCTGTTATTGATAGCTTACGGCTTATTGATACAGGTGGCGAAATTACACTTCGAATAGTTGGTAGTGGAGTAGGAAATATAACCGAGAATGATGTTCGTCTCGCAGCAGATAATAACACTATTATTTATGGCTTTAACGTTATGCTTCCTCCGGCAGTAAAACAACTTTCATCTCGCGATAAAATTGAAGTTCGTATTTACCGAGTTATCTATGAACTACTCGATGATGCACGTGCATCGATGGAAGCAATGCTTACTCCAGAGATTGTTGAAACGGAAATTGGATCACTCACGATCAAGGGAATTTTCCGAACTCTAAAAGATATTGTTATTGCTGGTGGTGAAGTAACCTCAGGAAAAGTAACCAAAGGTCTAACAGCGGTAATTTCTAGAGGTAAAGAAGTACTAGGAGAAGCTGAAGTAACTAGTGTTCAAAGACAGCAACAAGAAGCAAAAGAAGTCTTTGAAGGTGATATGTGTGGACTTAGCCTTAAAACTTCCAAGAAGCTTTTACTTGAAGAGGGCGACACGATCAGGTTTGTTACCCGTGAACTTATTAAACGAAAACTAAAGTAACTTTTCTTTAAGAAAATCTTTCCTGAAAATAATAGCACCCAGGGCTATTAACAGGACGGCTATTAAAAGTATATTTGCGACAAAAACACTGCGTTGGCTTGCTAGAAGACCAAAAATAATCGCAAGAGGGACGAGTATTATTATCGACATGGTACTTACGGTCGATGAAGCACCGGCTCTTACTCTTGAAGGTAATTGGTCGTGAAGTTGGTGAGTGAGAACGACGCTCAGACCGACAATGCCAATTGAGAGTATTGTTTGAGCGGCTATAATGAACCAAATTAGGTGAGTGAGACTCAACGCAATACTACTTACGAGCATAAAAATACATATGAATATAATCCGTCGAGAACCCTTCATGTATTTTGAAAATAGTCCTCCTAGTGACCAAGATGACACAACCAAGGCATTGCCTGGTCCAAATATAATAATCGGAGCTGCTACGGCGATAAACCACAATTGGCTAAACTCATATACAGCAGTATTGACTGCCTCAAGAGTAATAAGAGCAACTATTATAGGGATTAGTGACGAGTTTTTAAGTACGGAGTTAAGGGTTTGGATAACGTGCTCTTTAATGGGGGCTAACCCTTCTGCCTTATGAATGATAGGATCTTTAAAAATAATTAAAAAGACTATCGAAACAGCAATAAAGGGCAACGAGAACCAATACGTTGCTCTAAGCCCATCAAATTCTGCGATGAGACCGGCGGATAGCGATCCAATAACAAAGGAGATGCCTTCGAACACCTTATGACGTCCATAGTATGTTTCATATTCATGTGCGTTGCCCTTTTCTTCGATAAGAACATCATAAATGATCGAGTCGTAAGTACCATAGGTGAGGGCTGAGTACAGACCCCAAAATAACGTAGATACTACGTACATCGGCACGGTATTACTAAGAGCGCCTATTATGCCACTTACAGCTAATACGACGCTAGATATAATTAATACACCTTTTCTACTCCATCGATCCGCTAAAATACCTGCTGGAACCACGGTTAAGATCATTACCAGTGAGTATGCAGCCACCATAATACCGATACTAAAGTCATTAAAGCCGATTTTAGTCATAAAGAGTTTCTCAATTGCATACCAGAATATGATTCCCTGAAAGAGAACTCCTAAATAAAGGGGTAGTAGTCGTCTTGAGGTCGGACTAATATCGGGCATTAAACAAAGTATAGCAGAGACACTAGGAAACAGTGTTTTACTCTGTTGCATGGTACAATGAATACATAAACTAGTACGTGTGATCTTAGGAGAATATGATATGTTTCAGCTAGACGATAAATTTTTAGAAGACGTTGGACTTAATGATTTACCAGAAGAGCAAAAAAAGCCTTTCTTGCAGCATATATACGACGAACTTGAACTAAGAGTAGGTACAAAGTTATCTGAAGGCATGAGCGATGAACAGCTTGAAGAGTTTGAATCAATCATTGACCGTAAGGATGAAATTGTTAAAGCTTGGCTTGATAAGTATGCGCCTGACTACCACAACGATGAGGCGTTTGGTCGTATCCAACAAGCAACCGGACTTGATGTGAATGATCCAGGACTTCGTGCAGAATACGCCGCAACGAAGTGGCTAGAAGTGAATCGTCCTGATTATCGAGACGTTGTTGCTCAAGTTCTCGCTGAGCTAAAAGACGAGATCATGAAGAATAAGCAAGTTATTCTTAACCCTGATCAACCAGCAGCGTAACCATTCAAGAAATCTTGAGCGGTCATATACTTGCCGCTTGGAGCAATTAGCTCATCTACAGACAAATAAGCACCATCTCGACATAAGAAATCGAGGGGTGTTTTTTGTTCACTTGATACGTGGGCGCTTGTAACAATAATGTCATGTCCAAAAACTGATAACTTAGTTCGAGGGAACTCCAAATATGCACGGATAGTTCTTTCTGCTTCTTCTGCACCTATCTGATCAAGTTTTATCCAAGCATCTTGCTTGCCTAGTAGGTGAGTATAGGTGGCTTTAAGCTCGTTTTGTTCAACTGGCTGGAGAGAACCGTTAAGTATGTCGGGAAGCAGTGCAACAATTTCTGATGCACCAATTGCCGCTAAGGTGTTATATAGATCAGGTCCTGTTTCATTGAATTCCAACGGATACATTACTTGTTTGTAGACTCCACCGGCATCCATATCTTGAGAAAGCTTCATTATGGATACTCCCGTCTCAAGTTCGCCGTCTTGAATAACAGACTCTATAGGGGAGGGTCCTCTGTATTTGGGTAGTAACGAAGGATGGATATTTATTATCCCAGGAGAAAAGAGGTCGAGTGTTGATTGAGGTATGATTTTGCCATAGCTCACAAGAACACCCGCAACATCACCCATAGCTTTTATTTCTTCATTTATATCGCTCAGCTTATCAGGCTGTAATACGGGGATGTTATGTTCGAGTGCTAGTTTTTTTACGATTGGGGTCGATAATTTGTGACCACGTCCTTTTTTTGAGTCAGGCTTTGTAATAACGGCGCCAATAGGATAGCCGCTACTGATAAGTGCTTGAAGAGTAGCGAGGCTAAACTCCTCAGTCCCAAAGAATAGTATTGTCTTTGATATGTTCGTCATAATCTAGTGGTTGGAGTTCGCCCTTTTCGTCGAGTTTAAAGAACCCATCTTTATTATCCTTTATATGATCAATAAATACGATGCCATTAGTATGGTCGATCTCGTGTTGAATAACTCTCGCCAGAAATCCATCTGCCTTAAAACGAACTTCTTCGCCGTCTTCGTTAGTAGCTTTTACTCTGATCTTAGTATGACGAGGAACCTTACCGTATATATTTGAGACGCTTAAGCAGCCTTCATAGTCTGATTCAACAGTTCCTTCGTACTTAACAATCTCTGGATTAATAATTGCCGTAAATGCACGTGATTCTTTATCATCGAAGTCACTTCTTACAATAATAACTCTTTCGAGCTCATCAATTTGAACAGCGGCAAGTGCTGCGCTGATTTCGTGAGGCCGACTATCTTCCCAATCTAGGGCAGCAGAGGTCATATTCTCGATGAGTTTTGCAATCTTTTCATCAAGAACACGTATACGTGCTGATTTTTGACGTAGCTTTGGAGCCGGTAAGGCGATGATATCTTCTTTCTTCATTTCACCATATTATATCAGGGGTCGTTAAAGGAGGCTAGTGGGATCGAGCTCAAATTGCCAATGTGTCGTAGGAACAAATTTCAGTGCTTCAATAAGGTGTTCTCTTTTGGGGCTTTTTAGGACAAGTTGCCATCGATACGTATCGTGTTGGCGCTCGTAGAATGAAGGGGTTGGCCCAAGGATTGTCACGTCTTTGTCGACTGAATTCGAGAGAGTTCCTGCAACTATCTTTGCATTACGTATAGCGCTTGCTTCTGAAGTATAAATACAGGTGAGTTTTAATAAATAGGTAAAAGGGGGAAAGACGGCTCTGGAACGCTCTTTGAGTGTTTCTTCGTAAAAACTTTCGTAATCCTGATTCAAACCAGCGGTAATACTGGGATGTGTTGGTTGGTAGCTCTGCACAATAACCTGACTGATATGTTCGTTCCTGCCTACACGACCAACGACTTGTGCAAGTAATTGGAAAGTACGCTCGCGAGCACTAAAATCTGGAAGACTAAGGCCACTATCAGCCTGTATTACCCCTACAGTACGCAGATGTGGCAGATCCAGGCCCTTGGCGACAACTTGTGTACCAATGGCGATGTCTATATCTCCCTTATACAAGTCTTCGTATCTGGCGTTAACTGTTTGATCGTCTTTATTATCTGCGTCGAAGCGAGCAATACGTGCTTTAGGAAATAGCTTTTGGAGTTCTGACTCGATAAGCTTAGTTCCGATTCCTTTGAAGATAATGTCAGTATGATGACAGATAGGGCAGAAGGTAGGAACCTTTTCTTGGTGGTCGCATATATGACAGCGAAGAAGATGTTGATCAGCGTGAAGCGTCAGAGGAACAAAGCAACGAGGACATTCTGCAGTCCATCCACAGTTATCACACAGTGTCGTGCTCGCACTACCTCTTCGGTTATGAAAAATAAGACTTTGTTTTCCTGATTCTAGTGTCTCGGTGATTTGGGCTATAAGTTGATTCGATATAAATCTTTGATGAGTAAAATTATTTCTCTTTGTCATATCGACAAGAAGTAACGAAGGCGCAACTCTATTAAGGCGAGCTGGCTTGTCTAACTTTAATAATGCTCCAGGAACTCTGTCTGCAAGGTAACGATCGGTAACGCTAGGTGTTGCGCTTCCGAAGATCACCTTTGCATTATGGTAGCGACCAAGCATTGTGGCTGCTCGTAGGGCAGAGTATCGTGGCGCTTGTTCTTGTTTAAAGCTTGGCTCGTGGGCCTCGTCAACGATAATTGCTCCAACATCTTTTAGTGGCATAAAAAGTGCAGAGCGAGGGCCTATTACAATAACTGGCTCGATTGTGAGCAGAGCCTTTTTCCAGACGAGATGTCGTTCTGCTTCGGTCATTGTAGAGTGGGTAATAAGTATGTGCTCAAAATGCTGAGAAAACTCTGCGATTATTTGAGAAGTAAGAGCAATTTCTGGAACGAGAACAATAACCGACTTTCCGGCTTGGGTGATTTGCTTTGCAACCTCAATATAGACACGCGTCTTACCGGAACCCGTAACCCCTTGAAGGACAAATGTGCCTGGTGTAGCTGCATTGATTTTATCTATCACTTCAGTTTGCTGCTTATTGAATACAATTTTTGTTCGATCTCTTGCTATGGATTTTATAAGACTCTCTTTTGGTCGTCTGTTCTTATCAACACCACGTGGCAGTACTGTTTGTAAAACGGTAGCTAGGGGAGTGGCATAATAGGAGCCTAACCACTTTGAAAGCTTGATTAGCTGAAGAGGTAGACTAGTAGGTTCTACGACTGAGGCTATAGGTTTTGTGGCATACGTTGGCTTGCTAGACTTACTGAGAACGACGCCGATTAATTGTTTTTTACCGACCTCGATTGTCACGATTGTACCTATTGGCAGTGGTGTTTCTGAGCTATAAGTAAAAGAATCGCTGCCAGGGCGAATTATACGTATTGGCGCCACCTCGTAGTAGTGCATATCTACTAGTATACTGCTAAAATAAGCGTATGTATTTTGAGAATAGAGAACAGGCGGGTCAGATTCTTGCGGCCGAATTGGTTGAAAAATATCGTTACGAGAACTGTGCCGTCGTTGCTTTAAGTGACGGGGCTGTTATCGTTGGCGAACAAATAGCCACTGCTCTCCACGCAATTCTTACCCTTTTACTGATTGAAGATATTCAAATACCAGGTGAAAGTATGAGTTTCGGCGCTATGTCCCAAGATGGAAACTTTAGTTATAACGGTATGTTCTCGGCGGGTGAGATAGAAGAGTACGTTAGTGAATATCATGGATATCTTGATGACCAAAAGAGAGAAGTGTTTCAAAAGATTAATAGACTTCTTGGTGACGGAGGAATTATTAATAACGATCTTTTGAGAGATCATGTAGTCATTCTTGTTTCGGATGGACTCGATAACGGGGCTTCGATAGATGTCGCTATAGAATTTATGAAACCAATAAGGGTTAAGAGATTGGTTGTTGCAACGCCAACTGCAAGTATTCAAGCTGTCGATCGCCTTCATATTTTGGCTGATGAGCTACACATTCTTGATGTTAAGGAGAACTTTATGAACGTCGATCACTACTATAATCAAAATGTTATTCCGTCTCACGAGGATACAATTGCAAAAATCAACCAAATTGTCCTTAATTGGCGTTGACCCGTGTGCCACAAAAAGTGTAGAATAAAAAGCAACGATTGAGACAGTGAGTTTTTAAGTAAGGGAATATAATGTTAGACGTTTTTATTACATCTCGGGTGCGGCGTAAAATTGTAGTTGTCTACGCTAAATACCCTGATTTCCATACTCACGTACGTGGACTTGCAAAACTAATTAAAGAAGATCCAGGTAACATCCAGCGAGAATTAAAGAGACTTGAGAAAGTCGGCTTTTTAACTAGCGAGAAACAGGGCAATATTAAGATTTACTCTACAAACAAGCAATTTCCTATCTTTAAAGAGTTACAGAGTATTGTTATTAAGTCACAACAGCATGCTGGACGTACGAAACGTTCACCGTCTGATATCTAGATATGTCGTTATTTGATCAAATCTTGACCGCACGCGGCCTTGTTGGAGATGTTGGTAAAGCTTTCTTGAACCCCGACTACGATGAATATCACGATCCATTTCTACTACCCGATATGGATAAAGCCGTTGAACGACTCGTTCAGGCCAGAGGCACTCAAGAGAAAATTACTATTTACGGCGACTATGATATTGATGGTCTTACGGCAACGACAGTTCTACTAGAAGCTTTTGAAAGATTTGGTTTTGAGAATGTTGATGCATTCATACCGAATAGGTTCGTAGAGGGCTACGGTTTGACTTCAGATGCAGTCGAGAGAATCGCTGCTACAAAAAGTACGCTTATTGTCACAGTAGATTGTGGAAGTCTCAGTGAAAAAGAAATTATTCGAGCATCTGAGTTGGGCGTAGACGTTATAGTAACGGATCACCACAACGTAGCCAAGGTACAACCCCCAGCTGTTGCGGTTATTAATCCGAAACGCCCGGATCACAGCTATCCTTTTATAGATCTTGCCGGTGTTGGAGTGGCTTTTAAGCTCGTTCAGGCACTACAAACTCGACTTGATGGGCTAGAGATAGGTCAAGAGAAGTGGTTGCTTGATTTAGTCGCTCTGGGGACCGTATGCGATGTCGTGACTCTCGTCGACGAGAATCGTATCTTTGTGTACTGGGGACTAAAGGTTATGGCGAAATTACGTCGTCCAGGGCTAAAGGCTTTGATGGCAGTTGCAGCCATTGAGCCGAATAGTTTAAATGCTCGTAGCTTAGGATTTGGTCTAGGTCCAAGAATGAACGCATCTGGTCGCTTAGAGACAGCACAATACTCACTCGATATGTTGCGATCACAAGATGGAGTGGAAGCATTTGAGAAAGCTCAGAGGCTTGATGAGTTCAATAAAGAAAGACGATTGACGCAGGATAAGATATTCAAGGAAGCATTGATTCAAGCTGAACTGTATAAAGACCAACCCGTACTCGTTGTTAGTGGCAAGGATTGGAATCATGGAATAGTCGGTATTGTCGCTGCAAAGTTATTAGAAAAATATAAAAAACCAACGTACGTACTAGAAGAGATGGGTGAAGACTCTAAGGGGTCTGCACGAAGTTATGGTGATTTTAGCGCAGCTGACGCTATTCGAGCGAGTGAGCATCTTATTACTAAAGGGGGAGGCCATAAACTAGCTGCAGGAGTGAGTCTTCCAACGGCAAATATTGAAGCGTTTCGTAAGAGTGTTAATGATTTCTATAAATCACAAAAATTGAAGAATCAAGAAGCACTCCTTATTCCCAAGCCTGATCTTGCAATCGATTCTTTTACTGGGATAGATGAGGCATTTATTAAGCAATTAGAGACGTTAGAGCCCTTTGGGCACGGCAATCCGGAACCTATATTCGTTGCCAATAAAGTTGTTGTTACTAATTTACGAAGAATGGGGAGTGATTCTCAACACGTAAAGCTAGAACTAAGAGATGAATCTGGCAATCATATGCAATTTATTTCTTTTTCAGCCCCAGCTCATTTTTTTGTTGAGCCGGGAGAACAAGTGAATATTCTCTTTCAACCGACAATCAACGAGTGGCAGGGTCGTCGTACTGTTGAGGGTAGGCTAATCGATGTCATGCCTCTCTAGGTGTTGCACCAGTGTACATTCTCTGTTACAATACACCTCATATGGTACAAGTAACACGTAAAGATGAACGAGAAGCAAACGAGAATATTATTCGTCGTTTCAACCGCAAAGTTCTACAAAGTGGTGTCTTAGCTGAAGCAAAAGCTTCAATGCGTTTTTCAAAGCCACTTAGTAAACCTGAGCGTCGCGTTAAAGCGATTATTCGCAAAGAACGTAAAGCAGATAAACTAAACAAAGCGCGTTTAGGACTACGATAAACGTGGCCCTAAAGGACCAAATCAATGCCGATCTTAAAACCGCCTTATTAGGCGGTGATCGTTTTAAAGGCGATGTTTTAAGAGGTCTTAAAGCTGTCATTCTTGATGAAGAAGTCAAGCAAAACAAGCGTGATGAAGGGCTAGACGATGCTGTCATCGAGCAGCTTATTGCTCGTGAGGTAAAGAAACGAAACGAGAGTGCAACCATCTATGACGGTGCAGATCGTAAGGAACTTGCTGATAATGAGCGGGCTGAGGCTGCGATTATTGTTGGTTATTTGCCGAAGCAAGTCTCTGAAGAAGAGATTCAAAGTGTCGTTGATAAAGCTATCGCTGATTTAGGTGTAAGTGGTCCAGCTGCCATGGGCCAAGTTATAGGTGCAGTGAAGAAAGAGCTTGGTAATACTGCCGATGGCGCAACTGTTGCTAGGCTCGTAAAGAACACATTACAATAAAGATAGGAGATCAGTTAGATGATAGTATTCTTTGGCCCCCCAGGGGCAGGTAAAAGTGTTCAAGGCCAGTTACTTGCAGCTCGACAGGGTTGGAGATGGCTTAGCACCGGTCAACTTCTTCGTGATACAAAAGACCCGGAAATTGCGAAAATTCTTCTAAGTGGTAAGTTGCTTCCTGCCAAAGTGGCAAATGATATTATGAGCGACGCTTTAATGCGCGCCAAAGATTTGAACCAGGTTATTCTTGATGGTTTTCCTCGAATGCTTGAACAAGCGAAATGGCTTATTGATAGTCAGCCACAACACGGTCGTTCAATTAGTATGGTAATCGTACTTGAAGTTCCGATAAGTGAGCTTATTAAGCGACTTGAGGTTCGTGGTCGTACTGATGATATTCCAGAGGTGATCGAGGAAAGATTGAAAGTATATCGTACTGAGATTTATCCTATTCTAACGTATTTAACAGAGCAAAACGTTCCTATTGTTCACATTGATGGTAGCGGCAGCGTCGGACAAATACACGATCGTATTATGGAAGAACTTACCGCACGAAAGTTGGCATGAGTCAGAAACCAAAAACTCAAGACGAAATTGAAGCTATGCGCGAAGGTGGAAAGATTCTTGCGGGTATCTTTGCAGATTTAAAA